>Ga0187893_10000805_pt1 | contig 79575 bp, 65 predicted proteins | sample MA1701074metaG_FD_139574 | JGI IMG/M metagenome (GOLD analysis project Ga0187893, IMG submission 139574) | White microbial mat communities from a basaltic lava cave in the Kipuka Kanohina Cave System on the Island of Hawaii, USA - MA170107-4 metaG ... | reverse complement strand
GTGACTGTCTTCGACTACGGCACGCTGGCCGACGGCGCCGCGTACCTGGTGATGGAGTTCGTACCCGGCGAGGACTTGCGCCAGTTGATGCGACGCGAGGGACGATTGGCCGGCTCACGAACGGCGGAGTTGATGCACGGCATCTGCGCCGGCGTGGAATCGGCGCACAAATCCGGCATCTTCCATCGCGATCTGAAACCGGAGAACATTCTGCTGCCAGAGAGCGGCACCGGACCGAAGGTGCTCGACTTCGGCGTCGCCAAGCTGACGCCGCAGGCGAACACCACGCAAGGCGGCACGCTCACCGTCGGCGGCACGGTGGTGGGCACGCCGGCGTACATGTCGCCCGAACAGCTGCGCGGCGACGCGGTGGACTCTCGCACCGACGTCTTCAGCCTCGGCGTGATGGCCTACGAGATGGTGATGGCGCGCCTGCCGTACGGCAGCGGGTCGTTCGTCGACATCGGGGTGAAGCAGGCCGCCGGTGAGCACACCGTGGATTGCCGCGACCTGCCGCCGGCGCTGGGCGAGACGATTCGCCGGGCGATCGCGTATGAAAAAGACAAGCGGCCGGCCTCGCCCGCCGCCTTTGCTCACGATTTGAAGATCGCTATTTCTTCTTAGACATCTCGGCGAGCCGCTTCGCAATCTCACCCAGCGCCTGCTGGATCTGATTGCGCCGCGCCTCGTGGGTCGTCGCATCGAGCTGGCGCTGCAGTTCGATGCGGGCCAGACGCAGCGATTCCATCTGGCGTGCCACCTCGGGGTCGACCTTCGGGCCGCGATCCTTCGCCACCCGGCGGCTTTCCTCGAGTTCATCCATGCGCTCTTGCAAGCGCGCTTCAGCGTCGATCAGGCCTTCTCCGGCGTCACCCATGAATCCGACGATTATACACTGGCGCGAGTGGCGATTTTTCACCCAGCCGTCGACCAGTGGTTCCACGCGGTGTTTGCCGACGCGACCGCGCCGCAAAAACGCGGCTGGCCGCCCATCGCGCGCGGCGAATCGACGCTGATCCTCGCTCCCACCGGCAGCGGTAAGACGCTGACGGCCTTCTTGTGGTCGCTGAACCGGTTGATGTTCGATCCGCTGCCCGATCCGCCAAACCGCTGCCGCGTGCTGTACCTGTCGCCGCTCAAGGCGCTGGCGGTGGACGTGGAGCGCAACCTGCGCGCGCCGCTGGTGGGCATCGCCAACGTCGCCGCGGCCAAGGGAATGCCGCATCACGTGCCTTCGATTGCGGTACGGACCGGCGACACGCCGGCGGCCGAGCGCGCCAGATTTCAGAAGGCGCCGGCCGACATCCTGATTACCACGCCCGAGTCGCTGTTCCTGCTGCTGACGTCGAACGCGCACGAAAGTCTGCGATCGGTGGAGACGGTGATCGTCGACGAGATCCACGCGATGGTGTCGACGAAACGCGGCGCCCATCTGGCGCTGTCGCTCGAGCGGCTCGAGCGCATCACCAGGAGGACACCGCTGCAGCGGATTGGGTTGTCGGCCACACAGCGGCCGCTCGACGAGGTGGCGCGGTTTCTCGGCGGCGCCTCCGTGTCCTCTCGAGCGACGACCGCCAAGGGTACCAAGGCCAAAGCCGAGAAGATCTCGAAGACGGCGCTGGCAGCCTCCGTGTCCTCGGAATTCGAAGACGATCACGCCGTCAAGTACCGGCCGGTCACCATCGTCGACGCGAGCGCGCCGAAGAAACTCCTCATCACGGTGCGGACGCCGGTCGAAGACATGGCCGAGATGGGCAAGCCGATCGAGCAGCCGAGCGGGCCGGCCGCACGAGGGCCGGTGGCGCAATCGATCTGGAGCTCCATTCACCCGAAGCTGGTCGCGCTGATCACATCGCACCGCTCGACGTTGTTGTTCGTCAACAGCCGGCGGCTCGCGGAGCGTCTCGCGGGAGCGCTGAACGAAATCGCCGGCGAACAGCTGGTGCGCGCGCATCACGGCTCGCTGGCGCGGGCGCAGCGTACGGAGATCGAGGACCTGTTGAAGGGCGGCCATTTGCGCGCCCTGGTCGCGACGTCCTCCCTCGAGCTGGGCATCGACATGGGCGCCATCGATCTGGTCATTCAAATCGAGGCGCCGCCGTCGGTGGCCAGCGGCCTGCAGCGGATCGGCCGCGCCGGCCACAGCATCGATCAAATCAGTGAAGGCGTGATCTTTCCGAAATTCCGCGGCGACCTCGTCGCCGCCGCGACGGTCTCGGCCGCGATGCGGCACGGCAAGGTCGAGTCGTCGCGGTATCCACGCAATCCGCTCGACGTGCTGGCGCAGCAGCTCGTGGCGATGTGCTCGATGGAGCGCTGGAGCGTCGACGAGCTGTACCACACGGTGCGATCGGCGGCGCCGTTCGCGGAACTGAGCCGGCCGATCTTCGACGGCGTGCTCGACATGCTGTCGGGGCGATACCCGTCAGACGATTTTGCGGAGCTCAAGCCGCGCCTGACGTGGGACCGGGTCAACGGCACCGTGATGGCGAGACAGGGCGCCAAACGCGTGGCCATTTCAAACGCCGGCACCATTCCCGATCGCGGGCTCTACGGCGTGTTCCTGTCTGGCGGGGAGAAAGACAAGGCCCGCGTCGGCGAGCTCGACGAACAGATGGTGTTCGAGGCGCGCGCCGGCGAGACGTTCCTCCTTGGCGCGTCCACCTGGCGCATCGATCAGATCACGCACGATCGCGTGCTCGTGTCTCCCGCTCCAGGCGAACCAGGCAAGATGCCGTTCTGGAGAGGCGAAGGTCCCGGCCGCCCGATCGAGCTCGGCATGGCGATCGGCAAGATGGTGCGCGACTTGCGAAGGCAGAGTCCGGAAGACGCCCGTGACACCCTCAAGACCGATCACGGTCTCGACGAGCTCGCCGCCGCGAATCTGCTGAAGTATCTCGGGGATCAGCAGGCCGCCACCGGCGCCGTGCCCGATGACCGCACCATTGTCGTCGAACAATCGCGCGACGACCTCGGCGACTGGCGCGTGGCGGTGCTGTCGCCGTTCGGCAGCCGCATTCATGCGCCATGGGCGATGGCCGCCACGGCCAGGATTCGTGATGAGGCGGGCCTCGATGTCGAGGTGATGTGGTCGGACGATGGCTTCGTGGTGCGGTATCCGGATGGCGAGCGGCCGCCGGACACTTCGTTGCTGATTCCCGATCCCGATGACGTCGAACGCCTGGTGGTGCGCCAGCTCGGATCGACGGCGATGTTCGCGTCGAGGTTCCGCGAGGCCGCCGGCCGCGCGCTGCTGTTGCCCAGACGCCGGCCAGGCGCGCGTGCGCCGCTGTGGCAGTTGCGGAAACGCGCGTCGGATCTGCTGGCCGTCGCGGCGCGGTACGGTTCGTTCCCCATCATTCTCGAAACCTATCGCGAGATCCTTCGCGACATTTTCGATCTGCCCGCGCTCGCCGAGTTGTTGACGCGCGTGCGGAGTCGCGCGGTGCGTGTGGTCCCGGTCGAGTCGCGGACGCCGTCGCCGTTCTCGGCGTCGCTGCTGTTTGGCTACGTCGCGAACTATCTCTACGACGGCGACGCGCCGCTGGCGGAGCGGCGGGCACAGGCGCTGTCCGTCGATCAATCGCAACTGCGCGATCTCATCGGCGACACCGAGCTGCGCGATCTGCTCGATGAGACCGTGCTGGACACCGTCGAAGCGGAGCTGCAGTTTCTGCCGCCGCGGTTCCATGCCCGATCGGCGGATGCGGTCCATGATTTGCTGCTGCGACTCGGCGATCTGTCGCGCGCGGCCATCGAGGCGCGGTGCGAGACCGGCGTTGCCGTCACCGCGATCGAGGAGCTGGTCAGGACGCGCCGGATCCTGAAGGTGCGCATCGCAGGGGACGAACGCTTCATCGCGGTCGAAGATGCCCCGCGGTATCGCGATGCCATCGGTGTGCCGCTCCCACCCGGACTTCCCGAAACCCTGCTCGAACCGGTCGCCGATCCGGTGACCGATCTGGTGCGCCGTTACGGGCGGACTCACGGACCGTTCACCGCGAAAGCGGTCGGCATGCGGCTCGGCCTCGGCTTGGCGGGTGTCGAGGCCGCCCTGCAGCGGCTGCTGGAGATCGGGCGCGTGATGGACGGCGAATTCCGTCCGGGCGGCGTTGGCCGCGAGTGGATCGATGCGGAAGTGCTCCGCACCGTCCGCCAGCGATCGCTGGCGCGGCTGCGGCAGGAAGTAGAGCCCGTCGACAGCATCGCGCTCGGTCGCTTCCTCGTGCAGTGGCATGGCCTGTCGCGGCAGCGCCACGGTCTTGATGGCCTGCTCGACGTGATCGAACAGCTGCAGGGTGTGCCGATCGCGGCGTCGGTGCTCGAATCGGACGTCCTCGCCGCGCGCGTACACAAGTATTCGCCTGCGATGCTCGACACGTTGCTGGCGGCCGGCGAAGTAGCCTGGGTTGGCGTGGAACCGCTCGGCGAGCGCGATGGCCGCGTGGCGCTGTACCTCACCGACCACGTGTCGAAGCTGTTGCCGCCCGACGTGCTCGCCGTCACGCGCAACGAAGGACTGACGGGACGCGACGCGCAGATCATCGCGCATCTCGGCAAGCATGGCGCCTCGTTTTTCGGACCGCTCCTCGACGCCGTCGGCGGCGGCTTTCCGCAAGAGACCGTCGATGCCATCTGGGACCTGGTGTGGAAGGGGCTGCTCACCAACGATACGCTGCATGCGCTGCGCGCCTATGTCGCGCCGCCGGAACGCGCGCGCCGCGCGGCCCGCGACGGGACCTTCCGATCGCGCCGGCTGGTGCCGCCGTCAGCCGAAGGGCGGTGGACCATGGTGCCGGCGGCGGGCGCATCGACCACTGCGTGGGCCACGGCGATGGCCAACCAACTGCTCACGCGCCATGGCCTCGTGGCCCGCGACGTGGCCGCGATCGAGCAGCTGCCGGGTGGGTTCTCGGCCTTGTATCCCGTCTTGCGGCGTCTCGAGGAGACGGGTCGCATTCGGCGCGGGTATTTCGTGGCCGGCCTCGGCGCGGCGCAGTTCGCCCAGCCCGGCGCCATCGATCTGCTGCGCGATGCCCGCGACAATCGCGATGACGTGATCACGGTCACGCTGTCGTCGACCGATCCCGCAAACCCCTACGGCGTGCTGATTCCCTGGCCCCTTCCACTCGACGAGACCGGCCCCGAGCCGGCCTCGCCTCGCTCAGGGCAGGCCACGCGCAGTGCCGGCGCGCGCGTGGTGATCGTCAACGGGCGGCTTGCCGCCTGGATCAGCCGCGGGGATCGGCAGCTGATCGTGAGCCTGCCGGAGGCTGAGCCTGAGCGATCAGTGCTCGGGCGCGCCCTGGCCCGCGAGCTGGTCGAGATTGCCCGGCGCGCCCCCGAAGGCCGCCGCGGCTGGCTGATCGAAGAGATCAACGGCACGCCGGCCGTTCACCACCCAGCGAATCGGTATCTCCTCGAGCACGGCTTTGCCTCGACCGCCATGGGATTGCAGTTGCGCGGCGTCAGAGCGAAGACGGAAGACGAGGATCCCGAGCTGAACGCCGGCAGCTGAGTGCGGAGCCGGGTCGATGCCAGAAGGCGACACTATCTTCCGCACCGCGCGCAATCTGCATCGCGTGTTGGCCGGTCACCTCGTCACGCGTTTTGAGGCGGCGTATGCGCACCTCGATCGCGTCAACGTCGACACGCCGATTGCCGGCCGCACGATCGAGCGCGTCGAATCCGCCGGCAAGCATCTGCTGATCGTGTTCAGCGGCGATCTCATCCTGCGGACGCACATGCGCATGAGCGGCTCGTGGCATCTGTATCGTCACGGCGAGCGCTGGTGGCGCGGTCCGCAGTCCAGGCGGGTGCGGATCGACACCGCCGACTGGGTCGCGGTGGCGTTCGACGTTCCCGTCGCGGAGTTCGTCACGCCGAAAGAGCTCGCCACGGCGGACCCCGTCGCCAGGCTTGGTCCCGACCTGCTCGGTCGCGAGTTCGATCGGAAGGAAGCGGTCCGCCGGCTGGTCGCCGCCGCGCATCAGCCGATCGCCATGTCGCTGCTCGATCAGCGGCTGGTGGCCGGCATCGGCAACATCTACAAGTCGGAGGTCCTGTTTCTTGCCGGCGTCAATCCGTTCACCGCCTCGAGCGCGGTGCCGGAAGACGCGCTGGAGAAGCTGCTCGACATCGCCCGCGGTCTGCTGCAAGACAACGTCATCGATGGATCCTCGCCGCGGATTCAGACCTATCGCAACCTGCGCATGAACAACCCCGCCGCCAGTCACGACGAGAGCCTGTGGGTCTACGGCCGCGCCGGCAAGCCGTGCCGAAAGTGCGGCGCGCCAATCGAGAGCAAGAAGATGGGCGTCGACGCGCGATCGACCTACTGGTGCGCGACCTGCCAACGCTCTCGCTAAGTTGGGGTCAGGCACCGACAATTCGCGAATCGCTAAGTCGGGGTCGGAGGATCGGCTACGATCGGGGCAATGGCGCAGACGTATTCCTTCGACGTGACGTCGAACATCGAACTGCCGGAGGTGGACAACGCCGTCAACCAGGCGCGCAAGGAAATCGCGCAGCGGTTCGACTTCAAGGGCTCGATCGCCGCGATCGACCTCGATCAGAAAGCCGGGACGCTGACGCTGACGGCCGAGGACAACTTCCGCCTCGAATCGGTGTGGGACGTCCTGCAGACGCGCTTGATCAAGCGCGGCGTTCCGGTGAAGAACCTCAAGCGCGGCGACCTGATTCCGTCGGCGGGCAGCAGCGTCAAGCAGGTGATCACCCTGCAGCAGGGGATCCCCACGGATGCCGCCAGGGAAATCGTCAAACATCTGAAGGACTTGAAGCTCAAGAAAGTGCAGTCGGCGATCCAGGGCGATCAGGTGCGCATCAGCTCGCCGTCGAAGGATGATCTGCAAGGCGCCATGACTGCGCTGCGCGCGAAAGACTTCGGCATCGCGCTCCAGTTTGGCAACTATCGCTAATCGGCCGTCACGCAGGCGCCACAGCGGGACGGGAGTATCGCTCGATCGCGCGCTGTCGAAGCTCGGGCTGGCCAGTCGATCCGAATCGCGCGCGCTGATCCTTGCCGGCCGCGTCCGCGTGAACGGCAAACCGGCAACCGATCCCACCACGCGCGTCACGCCGGAAGAGATCGCTATTGCGATCGACGGCACGCCGGCCGTCAAGCGCTCCAAGCCCGTCACCGTCGCCCTGCACAAGCCGCGCGGCTATGTGACCACTACTTCGGATCCCCAGAGTCGCAAGACCGTCTACGATCTGCTCGGCGACCTTCCTGAACGCGTGGTCGCGGTCGGCCGTCTCGACTTCGCCACCACCGGCCTGCTCCTGTTTACCAGCGACACGCAATTCGCGAACTGGCTCACCGATCCGGCCAACGCGCTTCCGCGCGTCTATCTCGTCACGGCCAGAGGCCGCCTTGGCGAAACGGAGATCGCGACGCTCGAGCGCGGCGTCGACGCCGGTGGCGAACGGCTGTCAGCGCATGCCGTCACGATTCGGAAGGCGTCGGGCAAGGAAACGCACCTGACGCTGACGCTGACCGAGGGAAAGAACCGGGAAGTTCGGCGCCTGCTGCTGGCCGTCGGTCATCCGGTGACGAGCCTGAAGCGAATCCAATTCGGCGATCTTTCGCTCGGCGACCTGGCGCCCGGCCAATGGCGCCGGATCGGCGAATCCGAACTGCACGCCGCGTTTCCCGGTTATGCCCCCAGGAGAAGGGTGCCAAGAACGAAATAGAACAGCAGCGTGACCACGTCGGCCGACGCCAGCACCACCGGGCCGGCGGCAATGCGAGGGTCGGCCTTGATCGCGTGCAGCACAGTGGGGAACAGCACACCGAGCAGACACGCGACGATCATCGACGAAGCGATTGCGCTGAAGATCGTCGCGGCCACCTCCGGCTGACCGCGCCAGAGCATCACCACCACGCCGACCACCGCGCCGCAGCCAAGCCCGAGCAGCGCCGCCGTCCTGAATTCCTTCCACAACGACGCGCTCAGACGCTTCCAGACGATTGGTCCGTCGGTCAGATTCTGCAGCGTCAAGGTCAGCGCCTGCATGCTCACACTTTCGCCAAGCGCCAGCACGATCGGAATGAACAACGCCAGCACCACCACGTTCTGCAGCAGGTGCTCGAATCGGCTGGCAATGAACGCGGCGATCAGTCCACCGGCGATGTTGGTGAGCAACCAGGGAAAGCGATCGCGGAACGCGGACCACGTGGACCGCTGCGCGGTGGCGTGAACGCCAATCAACTGAAAGATATCGTCGTAGGTCTGCTTCGCGAGATCGATCACCTCGTCGGTGAACAGACCCACGTCGACCACGCCGAGCAGCTCGCCCCCGCCATTCACGACCGGGAACGCCAGCAGCCGCCGCGTCGCAAAGTACTCGCTCGCGATCAACACCGTGGCCCAGTCCGGTATCGCCACCACGTCGTCGATCATCACGTCGCTCACGCGCTGCTGGTGTTCGGCCGTCAGCAGCTGCCGGGTCGGCACCACGCCGACCAGCAGGTTCTCCTCGTCGACGACATAAAAGTAGTGGATGGCGCCGGCGTTGGCTGACCGGCGGATGCGCTCGAGTGCAGCGGCGATCGTGAGATCCGGCTCGAGCACCAGTACCGGCGGGCGCGCCAGCGGCAGAATCGGCTCGTGCAGCTGCGCGGCCGACAGTTGGGCAACGGACGGCATGCTGGCTAGAGGAAAAAGTCCGGCCTCAGATCCTCTCAGCCACTTCCGGATTCCGGTACCTGGAAAAGTCAGTCACCCCGGCATTCCGCAACACCTGATCGTCGACGAAGAAACGTCCGGTGAACTTGCGGCTTGGCTGGGTCAGGATCCAGTGCGCGGCGTCGGCCACGATCTGCGGACTGCGCGCGAAGCGGCGCGCCTCCTGGCCGGCGATCAGACGAATGGCCTCGGTGTCGATGGTGGTGCGAGGCCACAGCGCGTTGACGGCCACGCCTTTCTCGCGGAACTCCTCCGCCATCCCCAGCACGCACAGCGACATTCCGTACTTCGACATGGTGTAGGCGAGGTGTGGCCCGAACCAGCGCGGACTGATCGTCGAATGCACCGGCGGCGCGATATTGAGGATGTGCGGGTTCGACGACTGCAACAGATGCGGCAGCGCATTCTGACTACAGAGAAAAGTGCCGCGCACGTTGACTTCATGCATCAGGTCGTAGCGCTTCATCGGCGTGTCGAGCGTACCGGTCAGGCTGATGGCCGAAGCGTTGTTGACGAGAATGTCGATACCGCCAAAACACGTCGCCGCCGCTTCGATCGCCTCGATCACCTGCGATTCAATGCGGACATCCAGCGCCATCGCCATCGACTGGCCGCCGGCTTCCTCCACTTCCATCGCGGCGGTGAAGATCGTGCCCGGCAGTTTGGGATGCGGCTCGGTGGTCTTGCCGGCCACGACCACGTTGGCGCCGTCGGCGGCGGCACGCATGGCGATGGCATGCCCGATGCCGCGCGTGGCGCCGGTAATAAATAGTGTCTTGCCGGCGAGTGTGCTCATTCCTGCACGACCTTATGGACTAGCCGCAGAAACGCCTCGATGGATTTCTCCAGGTGCGGCTCCGGCGTATCTTCTTCCTTGCAGTGCGACAGTCCGTTCGAGGAATAGGTGAACATCATCACCACCGGCATGTGTGGAACCATCTCCGCGGCGTCGTGCAGCGGTCCTGACGGCAGCCGCGGCGCGTCGCCGGTGACCTCGCGTACAGACTGTTCACACAACTCGATCAACAGCGGATCGAACGGCCGCGGCTCGATGCTCCAGATCCGCTTCCACTCCACACCGACGTTGTTCGCGGCGGCAATCTTCCACGCCGCCGCGCGCGCGTCGGCCAGCATCTGCGCGAGCACGGTGGCATCGAGCGCGCGCTGATCGAGCGCGATCTCGCACACCCCGGGCACGGCGGTCACGATGCCGGGCTCCACCTTCACGGTGCCGACGGTGCACACCACCCGCGCGGTCGGCGTCGTGTAGTGCCGCGCGATCTCTCGGAACGCAAGTGCGCCTTCAGCGGCGGCGAGGAACGCGTCTTTGCGCATCGGGATCGGCGTCGACCCGGAATGCGCCGCTTGTCCAACAAAGCGCAGCAGGTGCCGTTCGACACCGAAAGTGCCGAGGACGACGCCGGTCGGTTTGTTCATCGATTCAAGGACCGGACCCTGCTCGATGTGGAGCTCGAGGTAGGCTTTCGCGTCGATCCCCTTCAGGTGCCGCTGTGATTCGTGCATCCGCGACAGCTCGACGCCGTTCTCGCGCAGCGCGTCCACGAGCCGGACGCCGGTCCTGTCCTGGAGCTGCTCGACCTCGCTGATTTTCAAGCTGCCGCTGGCCGCGGACGATCCAAGGAGGCTGCGTCCAAATCGCGCGCCCTCCTCATCTGCCCAATCGACGACTTTGATCGTGGCCGGCGCCTGCCCGCCCTTGAACATGCGCAGCGCTTCGAGGCCCGCCATCATGCCGAGCGCGCCGTCGAGCCAGCCGCCATTGGGCACCGAATCTAGATGGCTCCCGACAATGACCGTGCGATTGGAGCGCCCGGGCAAAGTGGCCCAGCTGTTGCCGGCGGCATCGATCTCAGGCGTGATCCCGAGCGCGCGCAGCTTGCCGTTGAACCACTGCCGCGCTTCGCGCCACACCGGCCCCCAGGCCAGGCGTTGCGCACCGTGTTCGCTTGAGGTGAGTTGTGCGAGCTCTCTGAGATCGGAGATGACGTCGCGGGCGGGCATGAGGGGCACAAGTATAGTGCCCCTCACAGCGGACTTTTACTCTACGTAGCTATAGCCGCAGTTCTCGCACACCCACATGCGGCCCTGCTTGTACATGTTGTAGGCGCACTGGGGGCAGACGCGGTACTCGCGGCCCTCGTCGTCGATCAGCTTCTTCTCTTCCTTCTTATTCGGATCGGCGAACGGATCCTTCGGCTCTTCCTTTGGCCTCTCTTCTTCAGGCTTGGGCGGCGGCTGCTGTTGCTGTTGCGCGAATGCCGGCAGCACCGACACGCCAATGGCTCCGGCAAACAGCGCCGACCCTCGCAGGAAGCTGCGACGATCGAGTGCGGAACCGTTGAGATTCTCGAACATGAATTGCGTCTCCTCTTGAGTATAAAAAAAAATCCGGGTGGGGACATAGCGGCTCACTACGACGCCCCACCCGGTGCTTCCCCTCTGTCGTTGTATGGCAAGGATACGGTACCTGTCTGGAGAGGGTTGTAATTGTTTGTCAAGAAAGGAATTACAAGCTCTTAACCTTTTCCCGGGATCACCCGTCCAAGTGCCATGATCCTGGACCTTCGCTACGCCATCCGGGCCTTATGGAAGAGCCCGGGCTTCTCCGCCATCTCCGTCCTCACGCTCGCCCTCGGTGTGGGGGCCACCACGGCCATTTTCAGCGTCCTGAACGCGGTGATGCTGCGGCCATTGCCGTTCGCCGAGGCCGATCGACTGGTACGAATCTGGGAAAGCAACGTCGAGCGCGGCTGGCCGACGTTCGCCGTGTCGCACCCGAATTTCCTCGACTGGCGATCGCAGGCAGCCGCCTTCGAATCACTGGCAGCGGTCAACAACGCCGGCTTCACGTGGTCCGGGTCCGGACAGGCCGAGATCGTGCTTGGACTCGCGGTGACGCGGAGCTTTCTCGAAACGTTACGGGTCTCGCCGGCACTCGGCCGGAACTTTCTGGAGGAAGAAGACCGTCCGGGCGGCAACACGCGCGTGGTGCTGATCAGCGACGGATTCTGGCGACGCGCGTTCGGCGCCGATCCGTCCGTCGTCGGCCGCCCGATCACGCTGAACTCGCAACCCTACACGATCATCGGCGTGCTGCCGGCGACCTTCCGGTGGGGCGCGAACAGCGACATGCTGGCGCCGCTGGCGCCGGACCCGGCGCGCGATCGCGGCGATCACCGGCTGCTGACGATCGGCCGCGTGGCCGCCGGCCGATCGATCGATCAGGCACGGACGGAGCTCGAGACCATCGCGTCGCGGCTGGCGCAGCAGTATCCCGAATCGAACAAAGGGTGGAGCGTGGTGGTGGACAGCTTCTACGACTGGCTGGTGCCCGAAACCACGCGGCGGTCGCTGATCGTACTGATGGGCGCCGTCGCGCTGGTGCTGTTGATCGCGTGCGTGAACGTGGCCAACCTGCTGCTGGCGCGCGCGGCCGGACGGCAGCGCGAGCTGTCGATTCGAGCCGCGATGGGCGCGACCCAGACCCGCGTGATCCGTCAGTTGCTGATCGAGTCGTCTTTGCTTGCGGCGCTGGCGGCGGCGATCGGTATCGGCCTCACATTCGCGGCCACGCGGCTGTTGATCTCGCTCGGACCTGACTCGGTGCCCAGGCTCGACGAGCTCTCGATCGACGGGCGCGTATTGGCGTTCGCTATTCTCGCGGCGCTGACCACGACGGTGATCTTCGGCAGCGTCCCGGCGATTCAATCAGCGCGGCAGGATCCACAGGAGGCGCTGCGTGCCGACGGCCGTCACTCCACGACCGGCGCCGGGCGCCGCCGCCTGCGGGCGGCGCTCACCATCGGCGAAGTGGCGCTGTCGGTGGCCCTGCTGATCGGCGCCGGGCTGCTGATTCGCAGCTTCGCCCGATTGCAGCAGGTGGACCCGGGATTCCGCACCAGCAACCTGATGACCGCGCGCGTGACGTTGCCCGCCACGTCGTATCCCAATGGCACCTTCCGGCGGGCCTTTTACGATCGCTTCCTGGCGGATCTGCGCGGCCGGCCCGGCATCGAGGCGGCGGCCATCGCGAGTGGCCCCCCGCTGTCGGGCGATTTCACGGGCGGCGACGTGAAACTGCCCACGCAATCGAACGACGAAGCCGGCTCCGCCGCGTGGCGGCTCGCCGGCCCCGGCTATTTCGCCGCGCTCGGCATCCCCGTGCGTGGACGCGAATTCACCGATCAGGATCAGATCGACGGGCCGCCGGTTGCGATCATCAGCGCCGCGCTGGCCGCGCGGTACTATCCGAACGAGGATCCGATCGGGCGGCCGCTGATCATGCGGAGCTTCCGCGAAGAGCCGCACACGATTGTCGGCGTGGCCGGTGACGTGCGCACGTTCGGTCTGGATGAAGATGCCGGTCTCGTCTTTTACGGCTCGGCCACGCAGTATGCCAGCTGGAATCCGATGTCACTCGTCTGGCGCTCACCGATCGCCTCGGCCGATGCAGTTCGCGCGGCGCTGCGAGCGACCGATCCGAATGTCCCGATTGCGGGGATCGAATCGTTCGAGACGCTGTTCGAACGCTCGATGGGACCGCGCCGCTTTAATCTCTATCTGCTCGGCGCGTTTGCGGCGGTGTCGCTCGTGCTGGCGGCGATCGGGCTGTTCGGCGTGATGGCCTACCTGGTCTCCCAGCGGACGCGGGAAATCGGCGTCCGGCTCGCGCTCGGCGCCACGCGCGGCGAAGTGTTCCGCCTGATTCTCGGCCGCGGATTAACACTGGCGGGGATCGGCGCCATCGGCGGCGTCGGCGCAGCGCTCTGGCTGACGCGCGTGATGGAAACGCTGCTCTTCTCGGTGTCGCGCACCGATCCGACGACGTTTGTGGCGGTGCCGGTGACGCTGATCGCCGTGGCCCTGCTCGCCTGCTACATCCCAGCCAGGCGAGCGATGCGGGTTGATCCTGTGGTGGCGCTTCGAGGTGACTAACCCGTGACCATCCTCAACAGCCGCGTCACCGGGTCGTAGAAGCGATCGACCACGCGCTCCTTTAGCGGAATGATCGCGTTATCGGTGATGTGGATGTGCTCCGGGCACACCTTCGTGCAGCACTTGGTAATGTTGCAATAGCCGATGTTCGCCTTCTGTTTCATGTCGGCGATGCGATCGTCGGTGTCGAGCGGGTGCATTTCCAGCGCGGCGGTGTAGACGAAGAAGCGCGGGCCGATGAACTCCTCGTGCTTGTCGTGATCGCGCAGCACGTGACAGACGTCCTGGCACAAAAAGCACTCGATGCACTTGCGGAACTCCTGCACGCGGTCGATGTCGCGCTGCGCCATCCGCCAGGTCGGGCCCGGGCCATCCGCGGCACGCGGCTTGAACTTCTTCACGTCTTTTTTGGTGCGGAAATTCCACGACACATCGGTGACCAGGTCTTTGATCAACGGGAACGTCCGCATCGGCTCCACCGTCACCGGCTGGGTCAGATCGATCGTGTTCAGCCGGGTCATGCACATCAGCTTCGGCTTGCCGTTGATTTCCGCCGAGCACGATCCGCACTTGCCCGCTTTGCAGTTCCAGCGGCACGCGAGATCGGGAGCGTGCTGCGCCTGAATCGCGTGCACGGCATCGAGCACCACCATGCCGTCGGAGATCTCGATGGTGTAGTCCTTGAACCCGCCCGAGGCGCCGCCAGGTTCGCTTCGCCAGATACTGAAGGTGGCCTGGCTCATTGTTTCTGCTCCTCGATGATCTGCTTCAGTTCGGCCGGCATCTCGGGGAGCTGGACGCGGGTGACCGCGATCGACCCGTCCGCTTTGCGCTGAGTGGCCAGATTGAACGTGCCGAATTCCGCTTTCTTGTCGGGAAAGTCCTCCCGGAAATGACCGCCGCGGCTTTCCTTGCGCTCGATCGCCGATCGCGCGATCAGCTCGCTGCAATCCAGCAGGTTGCGCAGGTCGATGCACGTGTGCCAGCCGCTGTTATATTCGCGATGGCCGTCGATGCCGACGCGCGCCGCCCGCTCGTTGTACGACGCCAGCTTCTTCACCGCCTCCTGCATCTCGGATTCAGTGCGCACGATACCCACCAGGTTCTGCATGGTGTCCTGAAGATCCGACTGCAGCTGGTAGGGATTCTCGCCTGACGATCCGCGATCGAAGGGCGCCAGCGACGCCTTCATCGCCCGGTCCACCGCGCCGTCATCCGTCTTCACGGCGCCGTGCTTGCGCGCATACTGCGCCGCGTATTCGCCAGCGCGTTTGCCGAAGACGATCAGGTCCGACAGCGAATTGCCGCCGAGCCGGTTGGCGCCGTTGATCCCGGCGGCGCACTCGCCCGCCGCGAACAGTCCGGGCACGGTTGATTCCTGCGTATCGGAATCCACCCGAATACCACCCATGATGTAGTGCATCGTCGGGCCGACCTCCATCGCTTCCTTGGTGATGTCGAGGTCTGCCAGCACCATGAATTGGTGATACATGCTCGGCAGCTTCCTTTTGATGTGCGCTTCCGAGTCCGAGATCTTCTCTTTGATCCACGCGATGTCGAGAAACACACCGCCGTGCGGTGATCCCCTCCCCGCTTTCACCTCGCGGTTGATGCAGCGCGCGACGTGATCGCGCGTGAGCAGTTCGGGCGGACGCCGCGCGCTCTTGTCGCCCTGCGTGTAACGCCAGCCTTCTTCCGGATCCGAAGCGGTCGACGGTTTGTAGTTGTCTGGGACATCGTCGAACATGAAGCGGCGGCCTTCGCTGTTCTTCAACACGCCGCCCTCACCCCGCACGCCCTCGGTCACGAGAATGCCGCGCACGCTTGGCGGCCAGACCATGCCGGTGGGATGGAACTGGATGAACTCCATGTCGATCATCTCGGCGCCGGCGCGAAAGGCCAGCGCGTGACCGTCACCGGTGCCCTCCCAGCTGTTGCTGGTGATCTTGTAGGCGCGGCCCACGCCGCCGGTGGCCAGGACGATGGCCTTGGCGGTGAACACGTGGAAGCGCCCGCGCTCGCGATCGTAGGCGAGCACGCCGGCGGCGCGGCCGGCGTCGAGCAACAGCTCGATCACCGTGTGCTCCATGTGGACGGTCACCCCGAGATAGGTGGTGTGATCCTGCAGCGTGCGGATCAACTCGAGGCCGGTGCGATCGCCGACGTGGGCCAGCCGCGGGTAACGATGACCGCCGAAGTTGCGCTGGTTGATGCGCCCGTCCGGCGTGCGATCGAACACCGCGCCCCACGCTTCCAGCTCGCGAACACGATCCGGCGCTTCCCGGGCGTGCAGCTCGGCCATGCGCCAGTTGTTGATGTACTGCCCGCCGCGCATCGTGTCGGCGAAATGCACTTTCCAGCTGTCGCGTTCGTCGTTGTGCGACAGCGCCGCGGCCATGCCGCCTTCCGCCATCACCGTGTGCGCCTTGCCGAGCAGCGACTTGCAGATCAGGCCGACGCTGACGCCGGCATTCGCGGCTTCGATGGCGGCGCGCAATCCGGCGCCACCGGCCCCGACGACGAGGACGTCGTATGAGTAGGTTTGATGCGCCGCCACTACAGGATCCTCAGATCAGTCCAGATCCCCATCGCGCACAGCCGGATGTAGATATCGGCGAAGGTGACCGCGAACAAACTGACCCAGGCGAAGAGCTGATGCTTGTAGTTCAGAGCCGAGGAACACGAGTAACAGGCATCGGCGACACCCGCCTTCGAGATCTCATCCTTGCGCCCGCCCACGAGGTGCCGCATCGAATGGCAGCCGAGCGTGTAACAGGACAACAGGACGACGTTGACCAGCAGCACGACGGTGCCGACGCCGATGCCGAACTCCTTCGCGCCGGTGGCGGGGTTGTCGAACCACATCGCCAGCCACACGTCGTACGACAGCAGGAACAGAAAGACGATCGCCGCGTACAGCGCATAGCGATGGATGTTCTGGAGAATCAGCGGGAAGGAGTTTTCACCGAGGTAGCTCTTGCGCGGCTCGCCAACGGCGCACGACGGCGGATCGGCCCAGAACGCTTGGTAGTAGGCGCCCCGATAGTAGTAGCAGGTGAAACGGAAGATGCCGGGAAACGGCAGAATCAATAGCGCCGGGGAGAACGCGAACGGGATGAAATCGGGCCAGAACGGTGGACTGGTACCGAACCAGGCATGCGACGAATTGCCCCACAGCACTGGCGCGTACAGAGGTGAGAGGTACGGACCAGACTCGAAGTACTCACCTTGAAACGCCGCCCACGTCATGTAGGTCAGGCAAACTGAAAGTCCCAGGAACACACTGAGCGGTGCCGCCCACCACTTGTCGCGCCGGGATGTGGTCCCGAACCCGCGGTGGACGGCCGAAACTGGTATCACCTGCATGAAGGCCGCCTAGCCTGCCCGAGGCAGGCAATGAAAATCTACTGCTGCCCGCATTGCGTGCGGGCGTATGAAAGCGGCTTTAGAGTACTTGCTCGCGCATGCAGTAATCAACCTTCATGCGCGCAGATCATGGTCCGCGTCTAGGGCCAGGGGCGGAGACTCGGCGAAGCAGGCACGGTGGGTGGCATGAGCGTGGTCGAATTGTGCAGCGCGCAGAGCTCGGGGCTGCGGCCGATCGACACCAGGTCGTTCACGACCTCGCCGTGCAGCTCGCAATACTCGGTGGCGAGGCCGCCCGACGCCGTGCAGCGGCGAATGGGAACCACGCCCGACGGCCGCGAGATCCATTCGGCTTTGCTGCCGTAGGTCGCCTGTTTCATGAATCGCGCCCACGCCGGCACCGCCACCACGCTCGCGAAGGCGCGGCGGCCAATCGGACGCGGCCGGTCGTAGCCGACCCACACGCCGGCAGCGAGCCTTGGCGTAAACCCGATGAACCAGGCGTCGGCGTGGTCGTCGGTGGTGCCGGTTTTTCCCGCGGCCGGCAGCGTGAATCCCGCTTGACGCGCGCTATATCCGGTGCCGTGATTGACCACGTCCGACAACATCGACGCCATCAGGAACGCGGTGGACTCGCTCAGCACGCGACGGCCAACCGACTCGCCGCGATACAGCACGCGGCCCTGGTTGTCTTCGATGCGGCGCACGAATACCGGCGACTGCAGTATGCCGCCATTGGCGAACGAGGCGTAGGCGGACGTCAGGTCGAGCAGACTGACTTCGCCGGTGCCCAGCGCCAGCGAAGGCACTCGGGGCAGCTCTTCGAGTCCGACGCGGTTCGCCAGATCGATCGTCGGTCCGAGACCAACGCGCTGGAGCAGATGCACCGCGGCGCGATTGCTCGATTGGACCAGCGCCGCACGCAAGGTGGTTGATTCCTCCTCGTGCTCACCCCCCGGCAGGTACGCCCCGGACGAGGAGGCGATATACCCGTCGAGGCCATCGATCGTTGTGCCTGGCGAGAAGCCGGCTTCCAGCGCCGCCGCGAACACGAATGGTTTGAAGGCCGAGCCGGGTTGACGTTTGGCTTCGGTGGCGCGGTTGAAGGAGCTCTCCGCGAAGTGGCGGCCGCCGACCAGTGCGCGAACGTAGCCGGTCGAGGGCTCAATGGCGACGAGAGCCGCCTGGAGCGGGCTTCCGGCGCGGCCCTTGTCCAATTCAGTCAGGCGCTTCGCAACCGATCCGTCAGCAAATTTCTGCACATCGGTGTCGAGGGTGGTGTAGACGCGAAGGCCGCCGGTCAACACCCGCTCAACACCGAAGCGTTCGAACATGAACTCGCGCACCATGCCGACAAAGTACGGACCGCGCAGGATGCTCTTGGGATCGACGTCCGCGCGCACGCTCGGCGGCGCCAGCGTCGAGGCCACTGGAATCCCGATCGCGCTGCCATACGCCGCGGCGTCGAGATATCCCAGCTCGTGCATCTGGCGCAGCACCCAGTCGCGACGCTGGCGCACGCTCATCGACGTGCGCCGAATGCCGTAGCCCGATGGACGGTTAATCAACGCCGCGAGCGTGGCGGCTTCCGGTGCTCCCAGCGCCGACGCCGGCTTGCCGAAGTAACCCAGCGAGGCCGCTTGCACACCGTAATAGCCCTCGCCGAGATAAACGTGGTTCAGGTAGGCCTGCAGGATCGCGTGCTTGCTGTATTTCGACTCGAGCCGGTGCGCGAGCCAGGCTTCACGAATCTTGCGGCCGTAGGTGCGGGAACGGTCGAGAAACGCGCCACGCACGAACTGCTGGGAGATGGTGCTGCCACCCTGGGCGATGCGGCCGCGCCGGATGTTGGCGATCACCGATGCGGCAATGCGCCGAATGTCGATCCCATGGTGAGCGTAGAAGCGGCGGTCCTCGGTCGCGATCACCGCGTGCACCAGCGGTTGGGACATCTCCTCGAGCGACACGGCCATGCGATGTTCTCGATAGAGCGTCGAGATCAGTTGGTCGTCAGAGTCGTAGATGAGGGTGGATTCCGGACCAGGGTCGAGGGTGAACCGTTCGGCCACCGCGTCGACGTCCCGTTTGACCTGCCAGATTTCATCGAGCACGACGCCGGTGGCGATTGACGCCACGATCGCGAGGATCCTGATCAGCGCTTGGGTTGAAACATTCGTCGGCATTCCGCGTTCGTCCTACCCAGATGGATAGCAAACGCAGTGCCGCGTGCCGAAGCGCTGAAAAGGGAACGTATTGCCCGATCAGGGCACTCACCTATCCGAATGCGACTCCACGGTGTCGATCACGATTTCCCCTCTCAGGGTCTTGTGAACCGGACACTTCGCGGCGATCTCGACGAGCCGTTGGCGCTGCTCGCCGTCGAGCTCGCCGGTGAGCGTCACGGATCGCCTGATCACATACTTGCCGTCAGCCGGTTCGCCGGTCACCTTTACGCTGACGTCTCGAAGCGGCCAACCTTTCCGTTCGGCATAGACCTTCAGCGTCATGGCGGTGCACGAGCCGAGTGCGGCGAGCAGCAGCTCATGCGGCTCGGGCCCGGTGTCGTCGCCGCCCTTGTTGGCTTTCTCATCCGCGCGAAGCTGGTGCCCGCCGATCTCGATCGCCTGTCCGAGCCGGCCCGATCCCCAACGCGCCACAATCTCTCGCATCGAGCGATGATACTGGAACCTTCAGCTCGTCCGTTCGTCTTTGCTCTAGATGTCGACGCTGCTGCACGACCTCAAACACTCGCTGCGCCAACTGCGCCGAAAGCCGGTGTTCACCGCAACGGCTGTGCTCACGCTCGCGATGGGCATGGGCGTCAATGCGGTGGCCTTCTCGGTCGTGAACGGTTTGCTGTTCAAGGGATTTGCTTTGAACGGCCTGCCCGGCAGCGGGCGCATCATGACCACACCGGGTGGCGACGAGGAAGGCAACGCGTCGATCGCTGAATTCGAACGCTTTCGCGAAGCCACGGCCGGGTCACTCGACATCGCCGCCGAGGGGCGGTCGGCGGTCGCCTGGAAGCACGAGGGTGGAACGGAGACCGCGTGGGTACTGTACGTGTCGCCCGCGTACTTTTCGCTGGTCGACGCGCCCGGCGTCGCCGGCCGCATCGCCGTAGAACGTTCCGGCGACACGACATCGGTCGTGATCGGCGAACGGTTCTGGCGCGAGAAGCTCGGTGCGCGGTCGATCGCCGGGCTCACGCTGCGGCTCAACAACGTCGAGGCGGCGGTCGCCGGCGTCATCGCCGCTTCGTTCACCGGACCTTCCGGGATCTACTCTCCAGACATTTGGCTGCCGCTGGCCGACCTCGATCTTTTCAGTTCATCGCCGTGGCTGCAGCAGCGCGGCACGCGATGGCTGTTCGTGCTCGGCCGTGTGCGCGACGGCGCCACGGCCGCACAAGTGGAGGGTCAGGTCCGGGTCGCGGCCGCAGAAATGGCTCGCGAGTGGCCCGACAGCCACCAGGATCGAGGCGCGCGGTTCCGAATGTTCGGCGACCGCAACAACGAGCTGCGCGCAATCGGGACCGGCGCCTCCATCGGGATGGGCGTGATTGGGCTGGTGTTGCTGATCGCCTGCTTCAACGTCGCCAACCTGCTGCTGGCGCGGGCGGTTGAACGCGAGCGCGACATGGGCATCCGCGCCGCCATGGGCGCCAGGCCGTCACGGTTGATGCGGCTGGTCGTCACCGAAGGCTTCGTGATCGCAATGCTCTCGGGCATGGTCGCGCTGCTGGTGGCGTGGTGGACACAGGCTCTGGTCGGTTCATTCGCGATTCCGATCGATGCGCCGCAGCACATCGATCTCACCCCGGACATGAACGTGGCGCTGTTCGTCGGGGCGTTGATCGTGCTGGCGGGCGTGCTCCCGGGATTGTGGCCGGCCGTATCGGCCGCGCGTATCGACGTTCTGCGCGTGCTCGGATCGCAGGGCGCCAATTCGACCGGTGCCCGGCCCTCGCCGCTGCGGCGCTGGCTGGTCGGCGCACAAGTCGCCGGCTCGACGACGTTCCTGATCGTGGCCGGGCTGTTCATCCAGTCCTATGCCACGCTAGCGACAATTGATGTCGGCTTCGCACGCGAGCAACTGGTGCTGACCGATTTTGATCCGTCCGCGAACGGCTTCGATGCCGCTCGATCGCAGCGCTTCATCGATACTTTCATCGAGCGCGTGCGCGCGCTTCCCGGCGTCGCCGACGCCGCGCTGATCGATCGCGCGCCGTTCTTCATCGGCTACGATCGCACGATCGTCGTCGATCCAACGAGCCGGCCCTATCCGGCCTATGCGGTGAGTGCCGGTTACTTTCGTACCATGGGCCTCACGATCGCCCAGGGCCGCGAGTTCAACCCCGGCGACCCACCGCAGCACGTCGTGATCAATCGTCGAATGGCGGAGACAGTGTTCGGCGATCGCAACGCCGTCGGCCAGACCATTCGACTCGGTAACGCTCGTGAACCGTTCACGATCGTCGGCGTCGCCACACAGACCCGCATGCGTGGACTCGATCGCGAAACGCCGGTGCTGTTCGTCCCGCTGGCGCCGGCTCACTACGAGCGTTCAATCACGGTGGTGGCGCGATCGGCCGGGCCGCCAGGTTCGCTGGTGCGGCCACTGATCGACACCGCGCAGGCGATCGACCCGAATGTCGCGTTGGTGTCGGTGAAAACGATGGAACAGCGGATGGCCGTGCAGTTGTGGCCCTTCCGCACGCTCAGCAGGTTATTCACGATCTGCGGATTGTCGGCGTTGCTCCTCGCCACAGTGGGTCTCGCCGGGGTGGTGATTCATGCGGTCAACCGTCGAGTGCGTGAATTCGGAGTGCGGCTGTCGATCGGCGCGACGCCGCGCGATTTGATCCGCGACGTGCTGCAGAGCGGGATCGCGATGCTTGTGCCTGGAGTGATCGCCGGCGTGTTGATGGCCGCCGCAGCAGCCCGACTGGTGCAGAACGTCTTTGTCGGTGTTGACGTCTTGAATCCGGCGACCTACCTCATCGTGGCCGGCGTCGAAACCGTGATCATCGCGTTGGCGTGCATCGGTCCCGCGTTGCGTGCGGCGCAGGTCGATCCGCTGACGGCGCTGCGGTCGGAGTGAACTGTGACTAGCGCACGAGGCACCCGGCCCGAGGCACCTAATTCGGCGCATTCATCAGAAACGTCGCCATGTGGTGAAAGAACTGGCGCAGTACGTGAGTGGCGTCTTCCGGCAGCGCCGCCTGATCGAGCGCCCGATCCATCAAGTGCACCCATCGGTCTCGCGCCGCCTGGTCGAGCCTGAACGGCAGGTGCCGCATCCGTAGCCGCGGATGCCCTCTGGCCTCTTCATACCGCCGCGGGCCACCGAAGCGGCCGACAAGAAAGTCGCGCAGCCGCTGCTCGGCGCCGGCCAGGTCGTGCTTCGGATACATTGCGCCAAGAATCTCGTCGTCAGGCACTTGCGCATAGAAGGCCGCGACCAGCCGCTGGAAGCCCTCCTCGCCGATGCGCGAGTAGACGTTCCCCTCGTGAAGCATTTCGATCATGTGTCACTCAATCATATGATCGGCGTATGAGTGACGAAGCCCCGAAGAGCGCCCTCGAGCTGGCCATGGAGCGGCTGAAGAAGCAGGACGCCGAGCAGGGCGTCAGCGATCGGCCACTGACCGAAGAGCAGAAGAGCGAGATCGCGGAAATTCGCAAGACCTACGCGGCGAGGCTGGCGCAGGAGGAGATCCTGTTCAGATCGAAGCTGCAGGGCGTGATGGAGTACGAGGCGCGGCAACAATTGCAGGCCAACTACCGCCGCGATGTGGAACGACTGAATCACGAACGCGATCGCAAGATCGAAAAGATCCGATCAGCCGAATAGACTTTTCACCACGAACCAGACGTTCGCGGGCCGCTCGGCGAGCCGCCGCATGTACCACGGAAACCAGTAGTCGCCATACGCGATCAGCACCCGGACGCCGGCGCCCGCCTGTGCCAGCCGCAACTGCGCCGCACGTTGGATGCCGTAAAGCATGTGGAACTCGTATGCCGCAGGCTTCACGCCCGTGGCCTGCGCGTGGTTGTTGATCGCGGTGATCAGATCGAGGTCGTGCGTGCCGAACACGGCTCGTGACCCGGCGGCGCGGGCGGCCGCCCCCACCATCACCTGGGCCAGCGCGAAATAGTTGGCGTCAACGTCGCTCTTCTTCGGAAACGCCACGGTCGGCGGCTCGTTGTACGCGCCCTTGACCAGCCGCACGCCGATGCCGCGTGAGGTGACGTCTTCGAGATCCTGCCGGGTGCGGAGCAAGTACGACTGGAGACAGACACCGACCGCGGGGAACTCCTGCTTCAGCCGGCGCGTGAGATCGAGCGTGACGTCGACATACGACGACTGCTCCATGTCGATCCACAGATAATTGCCCGCTGCCTGCGTCCGCGCGGCCAGCGATCGCAAGTGCCCGTAGGCAAACTCGCGATCGATATCGAGCCCAAGCTGGGTGAGCTTGATCGAGGGCTCGCACGGAATGCCGATCGCGCGAATGCGCTCGATCACCTCGAGATAATGCCTGGCAACGAAGTCGGCTTCGGCCCGGTCTTTGACGTTCTCGCCAAGCCGGGTAAACACCGCCTGCACGCCCTCGCCCGCCATCGCCCTGGCCGCGGCCAGCATGTCGTCCACCGACTCGCCCGGCATGAACTTCGACACGGCGCGGCGCACGAACGGCAACCGGGTGCCGTTGGCTCGCAGCCATTGATTGTCGGAGATCTTCAGCAGCACGGTCCGGCCAACGCTCATACGACTATGCTATCGAGAGGAATGACGAATGACCAAGAACGAATAACGAGATTCAGACGCCCACATTCGTCATCCGTTCTTCGTCATTCGTCATTCCCAGCGTGTGCAATGGTCCGACGCGCGCCAGCTGCGGCCAGGTCCGATGCACGACTCCGACCACCAGCAGCGTGGCGACGCCTCCGCCGACGACGGCGATGGTCGGCCCGAACAGCGCCGCGGCCGCGCCGCTCTCGAATGCCCCGAACTCATTCGAGAAGCCGATGAACACGTAATTGATCGCGGCCACCCGGCCGCGCAAATGATCGGGAGTGATCATCTGCTCCAGCGTCAGGCGAATCACGACGCTGATGTTGTCGAACACGCCGGTGAGAAACAGACAGACCATCGACAGCGCGAACGATCGCGAGAGGCCGAAGCCGATCGTCGCCACACCGAATCCCGCCACCGTCCAGAGCAGGGCCACGCCCGGCCGCCTCCACGGTTTCCGTCGCGTCGTCAGCAGCGCCATGCTCATGGCGCCGATGCCGGGCGCCGCGCGCAGCCAGCCGAGGCCCGCCGGACCGACGTTCAGAATGTCTTTCGCAAAGATGGGCAGCAGGGCCACGGCGCCACCGAACAACACGGCGAACAGATCGAGGGTAATGGCGGAGAGGAACAACGGGTTGGCGCGCACAAAACGAAATCCCGCGAAGATGTCCTTCGCGCTGCGGTGCTCCCCCGCCGCCGGCGCTACTTTCGGCAGCGTGGTGAGAATTAGGGCAAAAAGGGATTGTCCCGCCATCGCCGCGACAAACGTGACGGTGGCGCCGCCGCTTGCCGCGATCAAGAGCCCGCCCGCGGCCGGCCCGCTGATCGACGCCAGCTGATACGTCGAGGCCAGCCAGGCGTTCGCGTTGGCGAATTCAGCAGGGGCGAGCAGCTGCGGCAGGATGGTGCTCACTGCCGGCGACGACATCGCGCGGGCAGTGCCGACGACGGCGATGCAAGCGTAGATGGCGAAGGTAGGTCCGTCGAGCCACGACGTCAGCGCCAGCCCCGCCGCTGCGGACGCCAACAGCAGGTGCGCGACGATGCCGATGTTGCGGCGTGGGTAGCGATCGGCGGCGTTGCCGGCCGGCACCATCAGGAACAGTGCCGGCGTCAGCTCGATCAGGCCGACCAGGCCGAGCGCCCAGGCGCTGCCGGTGCGCTCGTAGAGCAGCCAGCCGACCGCGACGTTGATCATCTGCCAGCCGGCGCTGGCGCAAAAGCGGCCGAGGGCGAATCTGCGAACGAAGGGATGCCGGAGAGCGGCGTACGCGTCGTGAATCCGTCCATTGTAAGGGCCGGCAGCGAATGTATGCGACCATGAGCGCGATGGCTGCACGCGCGCCCGTGGCGCCGCGATCGCTGTGGATCGCCCGGCCCTGGATCGACCTGGTGATCGGATGCGGCGGCTGGTCCCTGCCGCTGCTGGCTCTCGCTTACTTCATGCCGCCAAGCACCGACGGACAGATGGCGGCGACCTTCTATACGTTGGCGCTCGTCGCCAATTACCCGCACTACATGGCCACGGTGTACCGGGCGTACGGCCGCGCCGACGTCGGCCGACATCAGCTCTACACGGTATGGGGCACGCTGGGCCTCGTCGCCCTTGGCGCCCTCGCACACATTCAGGTCTGGTTGATTCCCATCGTCTTCACCATCTACGTGTTCTGGAGTCCCTGGCACTACACCGGCCAGAACTACGGCCTGCTGCTGATGTTCGCTCGACGCGGGACGCTGGAGGTGACGGACACAACGCGACGCCACCTGCGCATCGCCTTCGTGGCGTCGTATGTGATGCTGCTCGCAGCTTTCAATGAGGGCGCCGCATCGGATCCGCTGGTGCTGTCGCTGGGACTGCCCTCGAACATCACTCGCGGCATCGGCGCGATCGCGCTGTTGATATTCATCGTGACCGGAGGGTCGGCCGTCTACGCTCTCTCGCGACGATCGCCGTGGCGCTCACTGATCGCGCCGGTGATGCTCTACGTCACGCAAGGACTCTGGTTCGTGGCGCCGACCGCGATCTCGTGGGTCAGCGGCATCGCGGTGCCGCAAACGCGCTACAGCTCGGGCGTGCTGGCACTGATGCACTCGGCGCAGTATCTGTGGATCACGCAGTACTTTGCCAAGCGCGAGCAAGGCGAAGAATGGCGCGCAGCCCGTTACTGGGTGGCGGTCATGGCCGGCGGCGCGGCGTTGTTTCTACCGATCCCATGGCTGGCGAGTTACGCCGCTCACGTCGACTTCACCGCCAGCATGCTCGTGGTGACTGCCATCGTCAATATCCATCACTTCATGATCGACGGCGTGGTGTGGAAGCTCCGCGACACACGTGTGGCGAAAACTCTTACCGCCGAGAGGGTCACCGCCTCTGCGCCGGCTGCAGCGACGGCCACGCGCCGGAACCCGGCGCTCCTTCGGACCGGCCTCGCTGCCGCGGCAGTGTTCGCTTTGGCGGTCCTCGCCGCTGTCGATCAATGGCGTTACCGTCTGGTGCTCAACGCCGACGCACCTTCTCTGCAGACCGCGGTGAATCTGAATCCATACGACAACGCCGCCCAATCGCGGTTGCTGCGCGTCCTCCTCGAGGACGGACGCACCGACGCCGCGCGTGCTCACCTCGATCAGACAATTGCCCGCCGCCCCAACGACGTGGACGCGCTGGTAAATGCCGGCGTGCTGGCGCGACGCGAGCGCCGCCCTGCCGACGCTGAGCGGCACTGGCGGCAGGCGGTGGCCATCGCGCCGTCGGCCGCCCACGTGCAACTGTATCTCGCCGAGCTGCTCGACGAAGCCAACCGCACCGCCGAGGCTTTGCCTCACTACCGCGCGTATCTCGAGCTGGTGGTTGAACAACGTGTTACCGCGCGCCCCGATCCGCGCGTGGTCATTCCAGCCATTCTGAAGTTCGGCGACGCGCTGACACTGACCGGCGAGACGGCTGCGGCGCGGACACAGTACGATCTGGCCGCTCGGATGGCCGAACAGACCGCGCTGCCGGAATTCGCGGCGGAAGCGCGAAAACGGCTGAGCGACAGCCGCTGACCGCGTGCGCATCGGCATTCAATCCTGGGGCAGCGAGGGCGACATCCGGCCGTGTGTGGCGCTCGGCCACGCACTGGCGGCGCGAGGGCATGACGTGCGGATGCTCTACACCGAGATCGGCGAGCGCCGCTACGACGGGGTGGCGCGGTCGCTCGGCTTTACCGCCGCGGCCGTGGCGTCGCCCGTCATTGCCGATGCGCACGAGTTCCACCGCATCGGCGAGGAGATCGTCTATACGCGCGATCCGCTGCGGCAAGGGCTGATCATCGGCAAGCAACTGCTGGAGCCGGTGACGGACGCCATGTACGAAGCCGGTCTCGAGCTCGCCCGCAACAGCGATGTCGTGGTCAGCCACATCGTGCTCCACGCGGCGCGCGCGGCCGCGGACACCATCGGCACGCCATCGATTCTGCTCGCCTACGCGCACATGCTGATGCCGTCGCGCGAGATTCATCCACATGGCCTGCCGCGTCTTGGCGAATGGGGCAACGCGCTCGAATGGAAATTGGCGCGCCTTGCCGCCAATCGCACGCTGTTGCAAGACGTCAACAGATTGCGGCGGAGAGTGGGGCTGCCGATTTTTCGCGACCTGATGCTCGAAGCCTGGCTGTCGCCGCTGCTGACACTGATTGCGTCGAGTCCAGCGCTGTTGAAGCGGCCCGCCGACTGGCCCGAGTCGGTTCAGATGTCCGGGTTTCTGTCGTTGCCGGCGCACGAGCACGAGACGCTGCCGCCGGAGGTCGACGCGTTTCTCTCTGAGGGCACGCCGCCCGTATTCATCGGCTTCGGGAGTCTGATGCCGCAGGCAGGCGCCACGCAGCTGATTGAAACGGTGAACCTGCTGTCAGATGCGGCGAAGCAGTCCGGAGAGCGGACGATTATTCAGGCGGAAATCGACGGTGCGGGCACCGACCGGCTGTTGTTCGTTCGTCGCGTGCCGCATGCGCAGCTCTTCCCGCGTTGTGCCGCGGTGGTCCACCATGCGGGCGCCGGCACGACGCATGCAACGCTGCGCGCGGGAGTGCCGTCGGTCCCGGTGCCTCACGTTTCCGATCAGTTCGCATGGGCCGAGGATCTCCACCGGCTTGGCGTTGCGCCACAGCCGTTGAAGCGGACGAAACTCAACGCCGCCACTCTCGCTTCTCGGATCCGCGAAGTCGTTGGCACTGCGCGGATGAAACGAAATGCCGTCGCGATTCAACAGCGGATGTTGAACGACAACGGCCCGGTCACCGCAGCCACACTCATAGAACAGGCCCTAGCTCGGGCATGAGAATTGATACCGCCTCAGTGGAGAGGTTTGAATGGTCTCATTCAGTGGACACCGGTGCGTGCTGGCCGTGCTTTTTGCCGTCATTTTCGCGGCGCCGGGAGCGGCACAGTCCTCAATAAGCTTCAGCGGCGGCGCCTCGATCGATCCCGAGCAGGTCTACGCCGGCGTGGCCTGGGAGTCCCCGGATATTGGCGGCCGATTCCGGGTGCGTCCAGGAATCGACGGTGGTTTCGGCGACGGCCTGCGCCTCGCCAACGTCAACCTCGATTTCATCGTGAAGTTTCCACTCGGCACGTCGGCATGGTCGCTGATTCAAGGCGGCGGTCCGACGATTGGCATCGCGCGCTTCAGCGACTTCGCAGAGGAAGGAACCGAGCTGCATGCCGGCGGCAGTTACCTGTTCGGGTTTCAACACCAAAACGGATTCTTCGGCGAATTCAGAGTGGGCGGCGGCAGCTTCGTTCCACAGTTGAAACTCGGAGTGGGCTGGGCGGTGGAACTGAAGTAGTCCACAGGGCGTCTGTCCACCAGATTTCACATCTATGTGAAATCTGTGGATGATCGTCTCTGTGGAGAGAAAACGAACGTTCACCTGGAATGACCCGACGCCATTCGCGAAACGCGTCAGTGGAAAATCAGGGCTCGAACTGCTGCAACTGTTGATCGACGGCGCCCTCACGCCTCCGCCGATGGCAAGCCTGATGGATATTCGGCTGGTGGAGGCCAGCAAGGGCCGCGCGGTGTTTCGCGGGATTCCGCAGGAGTTTCACTACAACACTCTCGGCAGCGTGCACGGTGGATTCGGGGCGACGCTGCTCGACTCGGCGATGGGTTGCGCGGTGCATAGCATGCTCAACGCGGGCGATGCCTACACCACGCTCGAATTCAAAATCAATTTCCTCCGCGCACTGACCGATGCGAGCGGCGAAGTGCAGGGCATCGGCACCATCGTCCATGCCGGCCGCACGACGGCGATTGCGGAAGGGCGGATCGTGGACGAAGGCGGAAAACTCTACGCCTTCGCCACGACCACGTGTCAGATCAGAAGGGTCTGACGGCCGGTTGGCCCGTTGGCCTACTTCTTCACATACCTCTGAAGCTTCCGCGGTCCCACTTCAGCGCCGTAAATGTTGCCATCGCGATCGACGGCGACACCTTCCGCGGCCAGCGTGCCGCCCGGCGGCTTGCCGCCGCCAGCCATCTTCGCGACGACCTTGCCGTCGACCTCTTCGTAGGTCAAACCCTCGTGTGAGGGGTCGGGTATGAAAGCGGTGACCTTGCCGTCGCGCGCGCTGCCGATGCGGATGCCGCGCTTCCACGGATAGTGCGGCGGATTCACCGAGCCGGACTCGGAGTCGGCGCCATAAAGCGCGTCGCTCTGCGTGTCGATGAAGATGCCGCTCAAGCGGCTGAACTGGTACCACGTCGCCAGCGTCTTGTAGGTGTCGCCGTCGAGGATCTGAATGCGATTGTTCGATCGGTCGGCCACGAACAGCCGGCCCTTCGAATCAAACGCCAGACCGTGCGGCTGGTTGAATTCGCCCTCGAGCCCGGGACCGATCTTGCCGAACTCGCGAAGGAACTTGCCGTTGCGGTCAAAGCGGATCAGCCGCGCGTGCGTGTTGCCATGGCCTTCGGCGACCAGGATGTCGCCGTTGGGATAGGTGATCACGTCGTTCGGCTGATAGAACGACGCGGGATCGGGTGGCTGGCCCGGAACGTTGCCGCCGGGTTTGCCGAGCGTGAGCAGCACTTTGCCTTCAGGACTGAACTTCACCACCTGATGGCCGACGACCTTCGCCGGCATCGGCGGCAGCGGCGCATCCGCCGGCTGGCCGGGCGCCCGCGCCGGCAGATTGCTCTGACCGTCGGTGACCCACACGTTGCCGTCACGATCGACGTGAATGCCGTGCGGGAACACGAACATGCCCTGACCGAAGCTCGTCACCATCTTGCCGCTGGGATCGAACTTGAACACGGTATTCAGCGGCGACATCGTGCCGGCGGCGCGATCCAGACAGCTGTTGACCTGACAGCGTTCCGCAACCCAGATGCTGCGGCCGTCCCGGTCGATGTCGACCGCACTGGTGGAACCCCAGGTGCGACCTTCGGGCAGCTTGGCCCAGCCTTCAATCGTCGTATACGGGTTGGGCGGGTCGTTGGTCGGCGTCACCGACTTCCAGGCCGGATCCGCCTGCACGCCGCCGCCACCAGGCTGCGCCAGTACGCGCGGCCCCGCCACTGCCACCGCGGTTGCGGCAGCGATCACCAGTCCCACTCGAATGACACGTCGCATCCTGACCTCCCCAGAGACGCCGATATTACTGCTTCTCGGCGGGCTGCGATAAAATTGTCGGGCTATGCCGATCTTCGAATACGCCTGCAAAGGCTGCGGCACCGAGTTCGAGGCGCTGGTCCGGCCGCAGGACCCGGCTCCCGCCTGCCCGTCGTGCCAGGGCGCCGAGCTCGAGAAGCTGATCTCCAAGCCGGCGATCAAATCGGAATCGACGCACGCGCTCGCCTTGAAGGCGGCGAAGAAGCGCGACAAGATTGCCGGATCGGAAAAAGCCCGCGAGCAGCGCGAATACGAACTGCACCACAACGACTGACATGCCGATCGAAACCGCCTCGGGCACGGCGCAGTGCCCGGAATGCTTCGCCGACGTCGCCTTGAACAAGGTGATGCAGAACGAGATCACGCAGTGCCCGGGCTGCGGCGCCGAGCTCGAGATCACGGCGCTGGAGCCCCTGACACTCCAGTTGGCGCCACAGGAAGAGGAAGACTGGGGTGAGTAACCACCCCACCGCGCAAAGTCCGCGCGGCGGGGACCCCGGCCGCACGCGAATCGGCGTTCTCTACAGCCGCGTCCGCGTCGAGGAGAAGCTGCTCTTCGAGGCGTTCGAGCGCCGCGGCGTGACGCTCGACCTGCTCGACGATCAGAAGTTGATCTTCGACATCACCGACGTGCACCACCATCCCTACACGCACTACGACGTCATCGTCGAGCGCTGCATCAATCACAGCCGCGCGCTCTACAGCCTCAAGATTCTGAACGACCAGGGCGTCAAGACGGTGAATACGGCGCTGTGCGCCGACATCTGCGGCAACAAGCTGATGACCACCAGCGCCCTCGCGGCGGCCGGCGTGCCACAGCCGAAAGCGCTGGTCGCCTACACGCCGGAGAGCGCGCTGGCGGCCATCGAGCAACTGGGGTATCCGGCGGTGTTGAAACCGACGGTCGGTTCCTGGGGACGGCTGCTGAGCAAGGTCAACGACCGCGATGCGGCAGAGGCGATCCTCGAGCACAAGGAGACGCTCGGCAGCTTTCACCACAGCATTTTCTACATCCAGGAATATGTGAAGAAGCCGGGCCGCGACATCCGCGCGTTCCAAGTCGGGCCGGAGACGATCTGCGCGATCTATCGAACCTCGCCGAACTGGATTACCAACACCGCCCGCGGCGGGTCGTCGAGCAACTGCCCGGTGACGCCGGAGCTGGCCGACATCTGCACGCGCGCCGCCAAGGCGTGCGGCGGCGGCGTGGTGGCACTCGACCTGTTCGAGGATCCCGATCGCGGATTGCTGGTCAACGAAGTCAACTACACGATGGAGTTCCGCAACAGCATCGTGCCGACCAACGTCAACATTCCGGAGCGCATGGTCGACTTCTGCCTCGACGTGGCGCGGCGTGGCTGGAACGCGGCCAACGGCTGGAAAGGCGACGAACAGCCGCAGTTGGCGGCAATCTCGCTGGCTGAGGGAGCATCCGCGTGACCGCGGTTCTTCACGCTTCACCCTGCACTCCGCACTGACTTGGTTGCCGTTGCCATCATTGGCGCCTCCGGCTACACCGGAGGCGAGCTGTTACGTCTCGCGTTGTCGCATCCGCAGCTCGACGTCACGTACGCGACGAGCGAGCGGCTCGACGGACAATTCGTCCACTTCACGCACCCCAATCTTCGCGGCCGGACGGCGCTGAAGTTCGTGCGCGCCGACACCGTCGAGAAATGTGATCTGCTGTTCCTCGGCCTGCCGCACGGCAGCGCCATGAGCCGCATCGACCACTTCTCGACGGTCGCCGATCGCATCGTCGATCTGAGCGCCGACTTTCGGCTGCGCCAGGCCGCCGACTACGACACGTGGTACGGCAAGCCGCACGCCAGCCCCGGGTGGCTCGAGAAGTTCACCTATGGCCTCCCCGAGCTGCACCGCGCCGAATTGAAGGCCGCGCGATACGTCAGCGGCGTGGGGTGCAATGCGACGGCGACCACGCTCGCGGTGTTGCCGCTAGCCGCGGCGGGGCTGATCGATGCGTCACGCGGCATCGTGTGCGAAGTGAAAGTCGGCAGCAGCGAAGGCGGCGCCGCGTCGGCAGATTCCACTCATCATCCCGAACGCGCCGGCGTGATGCGCAGCTTCGCCCCAACCGGTCACCGCCATACCGCGGAAGTCTTGCAGGCGTTGAAGCTGAAGGGCGTGGTCACCGATGTCCATTTGAGCGCGACCGCGGTGGATAACGTGCGCGGTGTCCTCGCCACTGCCCACGTGTTCGTCAAACCGGGAACGGCGGAAAAGGATTTGTGGAAGGCCTATCGGGACACCTACGGCGGCGAGCCGTTCGTGCGCCTGGTGAAGGAAAAAACCGGCTTGTACCGTTATCCCGAGCCGAAGATTCTCGCCGGCAGCAACTACGCGGACGTCGGATTCGAGCTCGATCCCAAAACGAATCGCGTGGTCGCGCTCTGCGCCATCGACAACCTGATGAAGGGCGCCGCCGGCAGCGCCATGCAATGCGCGAATATCATGATGGGCTGGGATGAACGGTTGGGACTTGAATTTCCCGGTCTGCACCCGATCTAACAGAAGGTTAGAAGTTCAGAAGGAAAGGTCTTCTAATCTTCTGATCTTCTGTGAAAAGAACGCATGATCGTAATCAAAGTAGGCGGCGGGACATCGCTCGACATCGATGCCGTCGTGGCCGACATCGTCGCACTGCGCGCGGCCGGCACCGAGCTGCTGCTCGTGCACGGCGGAGCGCAGACCACCAACCAGGTAGCCGAGGCCCTCGGTCATCCGCCGCAGTTCGTAACCAGCGAGACCGGTCACGTCAGCCGCCGCACCGATCGCCGCACGCTCGAGATCTTCGAGATGGTCTACTGCGGACACCTGAACAAGATGTGGGTCGAAAAACTCCAGACCAGGGGCGTCAACGCCGTCGGCCTCTCGGGTCTCGACGGCCGCGTCTTCGAAGGCTCGCGCAAGGACACGCTTCGGATCCGCGTCGACGGCCGGCGCATGGTGCTGCGGGATGATTGGACGGGAACCGTCGAAACAGTGAACGTCGATCTGCTGAAGCTGTTGATCGATGCGGGCTACTTCCCTGTTCTCACGCCGCCGGGATCCTCGTCTGCCGGCGAAGCGATTAATGTCGATGGCGATCGGGCCGCGGCGATGGTGGCCGGCGCGTTTCGAGCGGAAGCGCTCGTGATCCTGACCGATCAAGTCGGACTGCTCGAGAAGTTTCCCGACGAGTCGACGCTGATCAAGCAGATTGCGAAGGGCCAGGCCGATCGGTTCATGTCGGTGGCCGAAGGCCGGATGAAAAAGAAAGTGATGGGCGCCGTTGAAGCCATCGATGAGGGTGTCGGCAAGGTGATTTTCGCGGACGGCCGCGTCGATAAGCCGATCACGAAGGCGCTCGACGGCGCAGGGACTCACATTGCCTAGAACGATCAAATACTCGGAAGTCGAGGAGCGCATTCTCGGTGGAACCACCGCTCGCCGCGGCGAGGCGGTGATCACCAGCGGCGACGGTTGCTGGGTCTTCGACGAAGACGGCAAGAAGTATCTGGATCTCGGATCGGCGCAAGGCGTGGCCATGCTCGGCCATTGCCATCCGGCCGTGACCGCGGCGATCCAGGAGCAGGCGCAGACGCTCACGCTCTGCCCGAGCTATCTCTACAACGACAAGCGAGCGGAGTTCGCGCAAGCGCTGGTTGACGTCCTGCCCCAACATCTGCCACACGCGTTTCTCGGCAACAGCGGCGCTGAAGCCATGGACGGCGCGCTGAAGTTCGCGCGGCTGTTCACGAAACGTCCGGCGTTTGTGGCCACGACGAAGGGCTTCCATGGCCGGACGATCGGCGCGCTTTCGGTGACGTGGGAACCCAAGTATCGCGAGGGCTTCACGCCGCTGCTGGAAACCACGCACGTGCAGTTCAACGACGCCGCGGCGCTCGACAAGGCGATCACGGATCACACCGCCGCCGTGGTGCTCGAGGTGGTGCAAGGCGAAAGCGGCGTCAATATCGGCACCCCTGATTTCCTGCAGGCGGCCCAGCGGTTGTGCAGGCAACGCGGGGCGCTCCTGATCGTCGACGAGATTCAGACCGGGTTTGGACGCACCGGCAAGTGGTTTGCGATCGAGCATTCGGGCCTCGAGCCCGACATCGTCTGTCTGGCGAAGGGACTTGGCGGCGGCTTCCCCATGGGGGCGTTCGCCTACACGAAAGCGATTCGCGACGCGCTGACCCCTGGCGCTCACGGCAGCACCTTCGGCGGCTCGCCGATCGCGTGCGCCGCTGGTCTGGCGGCCATCCAGGCCTATCGCGATCAGGACTTGATCAAACGCAGCGGCATCCTCGGCGCGAACATGCGCAACACGCTGCGCGGGGCGCTCGAAGGCGCGGCGATGGTGCGCGACATCCGCGGCCTCGGCTTGATGATTGCCGTGGAGCTTCGCACCAAGGTCGCGCCCGTCCTCAAGAGCCTGATGTTGAATCACGGGGTGATCGCGCTGCCCGCGGGCCCCACCGTGCTGCGGCTGTTGCCGCCGCTGGTGATCACCGAAAGCGAAATCGACTTCGGTGTGCAGGCGATCGCGCGGGCGATCAAGGAACTGAAAGCGTAACGATGGATCGCGCCGCCGCCGTCGAGCTCGTCCGCGGTCTGGTCGCTATTCCGTCGCTGTCGCGTCGTGAAGCGGCAGCCTCGGCATGGCTCGCTCACCAGATGCGGGCTATCGGCTACGACCGCGCGTTCGTGGACGAGGCAGGCAATGCGGTTGGTGAGCTCGGCGATCCTTCGGCGTCCCGGACGATCGTGCTGCTCGGCCATATCGATACGGTGCCCGGCAACATTCCCGTGCGCGTCGAAAACGATCTTCTCTATGGCCGCGGCAGTGTCGACGCCAAGGGCCCGCTGGCGGCGTTTGTCGCCGGAGCAGCGCGTTTCGGATCGGCGGCCGCGAAAGCCGGCGGACTTCGGGTCGTCGTCGTCGGCGCCGTTGAGGAAGAAGCCGCCACGAGCAAGGGCGCGCGCTTCATCGCGTCGCGATTCGACGGCGCCAGCGAGCGCGTTCCGGACGCGTGCATCATCGGCGAGCCGAGCCACTGGAACCGCATCACGCTCGGCTACAAGGGACGGCTGCTGCTCGATGTGATCGCCGATCAGCCGACGGCCCACACCGCCGGCCCGGATGCGAGCGTGGCGTCGGTGGTGGTCGATTTGTGGAACTGGGTCACGGCACATGCGGCCCGGCGGAATGAGGGCAAAGACAAGGCCTTCGATCAACTGACGCCAAGCTTGCGCCGCTTCGTCACGGCAACGACCGAAAAGATGCACGACACCGTCGACGCGCAATTCGCATGGCGGCTTCCCGTCGGCTTCGAGGTCGACGCGTTCATGAAGGAGATCGAGGAGCAGGCCAACGGGCCAACAGGCCACCAGGCCAACGGGCCAACAGGCCGCCAGGCCATCAGGCCGTCCTTCAAGCTGACCTTTCGAGGCCACGAGCAGGCCTGGCGTGGCGATCGCACCAATTCGCTGGTTAGAAGCTTCCTTGCCGGTCTTCGTTCACACGACTCGTCGGCGCAGCTTGGATTCGTCGTCAAGACCGGCACCAGCGACATGAACGTCGTCGCGCCACTCTGGAAGTGCCCGATCGTCGCCTACGGCCCCGGCGACAGCTCGCTCGATCACACGCCGAACGAACATCTGCAGCTCGATGAGTACTGGAAAGCCGTCAACGTCCTGGAACAGACCCTGATCGCCTACTCCTTATCTCCTTAACTCCTGTTGTATTCTCCTTCTCTCCTGTGAGCGTTGCCTCAGCAGTCAACATCGAAGATCTCCGGCGGCTCGCGAAGCGCCGCCTGCCGCGCATGGTGTTCGACTACATCGACGGCGGCGCCGAGCGTGAATGGACGTTGCGCGAGAACTGCCGCGCCTTCGAGGACGTCCTCTTCCGCCCGCGGTCGGCGGTGGCAACGGCGAAATGCGACATCGCTACCACCGTCCTGGGGACGCCAATCGATCTGCCGCTCATCCTCGCCCCGGTCGGGAGCAGTCGCATGTTCTATCCGCGCGGCGAGGAACGCGCCGCCGCGGCAGCCGGCGAGGCCGGAACGATCTACACGCTGTCGACGCTGTCGGGTTGCCGGCTCGAAGACGTAAAGGGCGCCACGCGCGGCACCACGTGGTACCAGCTGTATCTGGTTGGCGGTCGCGACGTCGCGATCGGCACCATCAACCGCGCCAGGGCCGCGGGTTACCAGGCGCTGGTCGTCACCATCGATACGCCGGTGGCCGGCATGCGCGAGCGCGATGCGCGCAACGGCGTCAAGCAACTGCTGGCGCGCAATCTCTCGACGGTGCCGCACCTCGGACAGATACTCGCGCGGCCACGATGGCTCGCCGATTTCTATGGCGACGGCGGCCTGATGAACTTCCCCAACATTGTCTTGCAGGACGGCCCCATGGGCTACGCCGACGTCGGCGCCGCCCTCGAAGCGTCGATGACCTCGTGGGAAGACTTCAAGTGGATCAGGGAAGCATGGGGCGGGCCAATCGTCGCAAAGGGTGTGCACACGGCCGACGATGCGAGGCGGGCGGTTGATGAGGGAGCGGCAGGGATTGTCGTGTCGAATCATGGGGCGCGCCAGCTCGACGGCGTCGCGCCGACGATCCGGGTGCTGCCGGAAGTGGTCGCCGCGGTCAACGGCCGGACGCAGATTCTGCTCGACGGCGGTGTCAGGCGCGGCAGCGACGTGGTCAAAGCCATCTGTATGGGCGCCAGCGCCGTCCTGATCGGCCGCGCGTATGCGTACGGTCTGGGCGCGGGTGGCCAGGCCGGCGTGACCCGGGCGATCGAGCTCTTGAAGACCGACGTGGTGAGGACGCTGAAACTGCTCGGCTGTGCCGCCATCAAAGATCTTGATGGCTCCTACGTAGACGTGCCATCCGAGTGGACCGCGCGATTGCCGCGTTAGGCCGCAGAAACTCCAGGGCCGCAGAAGGCGCAGCATCCCGGGCCGCCGAAAGCGCAGACCTCATCATGTCCTTACGGCCTGTCAAACGAATCGTTGAAGCGGCGCCGCATCTCGAAGGCGCAGGCGTCAAACTCCATCGAGGCTTCGGCTTCGGCGACACCAACGAATTCGATCCGTTCCTGCTGTTCGACGACTTCCGCAACGATCGGCCCGACGATTACCTCGCCGGTTTTCCGTGGCATCCGCATCGCGGGATCGAAACGATCACCTATGTACTGGCGGGCACCGTGGACCATGGCGACAGCCTCGGCAACCGGGGAGCACTCGGCGCCGGCGACGTTCAGTGGATGACCGCCGGCAGCGGCATCCTGCACCAGGAGATGCCGAAGGGCGACTCGCAGGGCCGCATGCACGGCTTCCAGCTGTGGGCCAACCTGCCGAAGTCGCTGAAGATGACCGATCCGCGCTATCAGGACATCAAGGCGCCCGACATTCCGGAAGTCACCGACGATGATGGGACCCGCGTCCGGATCGTGGTGGGCGACTTCTGGGGACGGCGAGGGCCGGTGGAAGGCGTCGCCGCCGAACCGCGGTACCTGGACATCTCGGTGCCGCCGAACAAGACGAAACGCATTCCGGTGGAAGCGTCACGTCATGCATTCGCCTACGTGTTTGCGGGATCGGCAACGTTCCGCGATTCCTCGAAGCCGCTGCCGGTGCAAACCGAACTGGTCGGCGTGTCGGACGAGCCGACGGCATCCATGCTCGGCAATCGATCGCTCGTGCTATTCGACAGCGGCGACGAGATCACGGTGACAGCGGGAGACGAGGGCGTTCGATTCCTGCTGATCTCCGGTCGCCCGCTGGAGGAGCCCGTCGCCTGGTACGGACCGATCGTCATGAACACGCGCGCGGAGCTGCAGCAGGCTTATTCGGAATTGCAGAACGGGACGTTCATCAAGCACCGGTGACACGGACGCCTCACACGGAGACACGGAGGCACGGAGTTGTTTTTCTAAATACCGAAGGCATTTAGAAGATATGCTCCGTGTCGCCGTGCCTCCGTGTGAGGTTTCCGTGGCGGGTGTCGATGGATGAATCCAAACCGAAGGTAAGTTTCCTCAAGCTGGCCGGACCGGGACTCGTGGTGGCCGCCACGGGGATCGGGTCCGGCGATGTGGTCTCCGCCACCGTCGGCGGCGCGCGCTATGGCGTGCTGCTGTTGTGGGCCATCGCGGCGGGGGCGTTTTTCAAGTTCGTCCTCCAGGAAGGCATCGCACGGTGGCAGCTCGCCACGGGAAAAACCGCGCTCGAGGGCTGGGCCGATCATCTCCCCGCCTGGGTGAAGTGGTACTTCGTCGTCTATCTGGTGTTGTGGACCGTGGCGGTCAGCGCCTCACTGACCAACGCCACCGGCCTCGGGATCGCGAATCTCACCGGCGGCGCGATTCCGCAGCCGTGGGGCGCCGTCGCCCACAGCCTGATCGGCTTCACGTTCGTCTTCTTCGGCGGCTACGACATCTTCGAGAAGTTCATGAAGTTCCTCGTCGGCGTGATGGGCTTCAGCATTCTGTTCTGCGCCATTTTCACGCTCGACGATCCGGCGCTGGCGGCGCAAGGGCTGCTCATCCCGCGGATTCCGGCGGGCGGCGGCACCTACGTGCTGTCGCTGATCGGCGGCGTCGGCGGATCGATCACGATGCTGTCGTACAACTACTGGATGCGTGAAGAAGGCATGCGCGGCGGCGGGTTCCTGTCGTTTGTGCGCGGCGACATCGCGATCGCCTACCTGTTCACCGCGTTGTTCGGCATGTCGATCATGCTGATCGCCAACGACGCGTTCTATACCACGGGCGTCACCCTGACCAATGCCGACGCGGTGCCGCGCATGGCGGCTGCGCTCGGCAGCGTGCTCGGCACGTTCGGCCGCATCGCGTTTTCGGTGGGATTCTGGGCCGCCGTGTTTGCGTCGCTGCTCGGCGTCTGGCAGAGCGTGCCGTATCTCTACGCCGACTTCTACGGCATCTACAAGAAACTGTCGCCCGACGCTCGGCGGGAGATGGTGAAAGTAACGAGCACGCCATACCGCTGCGCACTGGCATTCATCTCGCTGGTGCCGATTCCGTTCGCCTTCACCGGCCAGCCGATCCAGGTCGTCATCATCTACACGATCGTCAGCAGTCTGTTTGTGCCATTCGTCGCGGCGACATTGCTCTACTTGAACAACCGCGTGAAGTGGAGCGAGTCAGTGCCGCACAATTCGATGCTGACGAATCTGCTGCTCGTCACCATCCTCGTGCTGTTTGCAATCGTCGGCTATCAAGAGGTGGCGGCGCGACTGTAGGCCAACGGGCCAACGGGCCAACGGGCCAACGGGCCAACGGGCCAACGGGCCAACGGGCCAACGGGAATTGTACGCAGATTTGAAACATCACGTTCCACGCTCTGGTGCCACTGGCTGCGTACTAAGGGCAGCGGATCTCGGCGAATCGGCCAGATTCTGAGCGGCGAGCTATCTGCACTGAATCCTCTCCGGAGGATTCGTGATGATTCAATCGTTTCGCGACTTGAGAGTCTGGCACAAAAGCATGGATCTGGTAGAGCGGATCTACGCGAGTACCGAAAGTTTTCCGAGATCAGAGACCTACGGTCTTACCTCACAGATTCGACGCGCCGCGGTGTCCATACCGTCGAACATCGCTGAAGGGAAGGCGATCGGCGGTCAGAGCTACGCGCGTCACTTGAGAATCGCGATCGGATCTGAGTCCGAGCTACAGACGCAAATTGAATTGGCACGTCGGCTCCGGATGATGCCGCAACCAGAGGCGAGCGACATTCTCGAACGGGCCTCCGAGGTGGGGCGAATGATCGCTACATTACTTAGATCCCTTCCCAAAGACTGACGCCAGAGAGGATCTTGCCAAAAAAACGGGCGCGACCCCGAAGGATCGCGCCCGTTTCCTGTTGGCCCGTTGGCCCGTCGGCCTGTTGGCCCGTTGGCCTGTCGGCCTGTCGGCCTGTCGGCCTGTCGGCCTGTCGGCCCGTTGGCCTGTCGGCCTGTCGGCCTAGAAGTTCAGCGAGAAGCCCACCCGGATAATCCGCGGCGCCAGGATCGACGTCGGGATCAGGTAGTTGGCCCCGACCGCCGAGTTCTGGTTGTCGCGGGTATCCTTGTTCATGACGTTGAAGAAGTCGAACGTCGGCTGGAAGCTGCGCGATCCGAAACGGAACGCACGCGACAGCCGCAGATCAACCATGGTGACGTTCGGGAGGCGCTCGTCGCCGCGCTCGCTCAGCTGGATGTTCTGCGTCGCGCGCGTCAGCGTGATGCCCTGCAACGCCGCGGCCGCCCGGCTCAGCGAGAAGGTCGAGACGTAGGGATAGCCGTTGTTGGCGAGCATCGAGCCGGCCAGCGTGATCTCGCCGGGCAGGCGGTAGCTGCCGGAGATGCGGAGCGCGCGCTCGGAATCGTTGCCGATGATGCCGCGCGGGAAGCGGCGGGGGTTCGGGTCGTTCAAGTCGGCGCCGCCGAAGCCACCCTCGTTCCTGCCGATGGTGAAGCCGGCCTGCATCTGCCACCGCGCCGAGAAGCGCTTGGTCGCCGTGAACTCGACGCCCTGGTATTCAGTGTCGAGCTCCGGCCGGTTGTCGCGAACCGTCTGGTCGGCGCCGGCGAGGCTGGCCGGGATGTTCCACACCGGCACTTGCTGCGACCGCAGGTTGGTGTTGCCGGGCCCGCCGCCAGGACCATTCGGGATCGTAATCATGTGCATCGTGTAGGCGCTCTCCGGCACCGCGTTGTTGCGGTCGCCGAGCTGATCCTTGTTGGTGCGGTAGTAGTACATCGCACCCACGCGCACTGCACCGGGCAGCTGCGTTTCAACGCCGGCCGTGATCTCATCCGAATACGGCCAGCGCACGCCGGGCGCGAAGTTCGTCGTCGCGCCGCCGCCGAACGCCGAACACTGCGCCACGTTGATCTCCGAATCCTGGAACCGGCCGTCGCCGTTCGGATCCGTCCACGGGCAGGTGCGGCTGCCGTTCGACACCGGGTTCACCGACGTCACGCGATCGATGCCGACCTGCAGCGCATAGCGGCTGTAGCTGGCCTTGACTGCGGTACGGCCCGAACCGGTCACGTCATACGCGGCTCCGAGACGCCACACGCCGCGGCTCTGGTTGATGACTTCGCGTCCCGGGAAGCTGGCCGCGCCAATGAAGCGGTTGTTGGGGCGTTCCTGGTCTGGCAACTCGCCGACGTACTTGTCCCAGCGTCCGCCGACGTTCAACGTGAGCCGATTCATCGACCACGAATCCTGCACGAAGAAGCCGATGACGCGGGCGACGTTCTCGGAGAAGACGGGCGTATTGAACTGGCGAACGCGGGTCGGCACCCCGGAGCTGTATTCGACCCAGTGATCACCCTTCACCGAGTAGTCGGACCCGTAATAGAGACGAGCCCACTGCACGCCGGCCTTGATCAGGTGCTCGCCGCCCATCCCGCTCTTGCCCAGGCTGAACACATTGTCGAACTGGTGACGCGAGTTCGGCTGGTGGTCTTCGCGCGTCGAGGCATGACGAACCTCGCCGGTCACGATGTCTTCGTAGCGGATCGCATCGGCCGCGGTGTCCGGCTGGTAGGTATAGTTGGTCTGGCCGTCCATCACGCTGAAGTTCGACTCGAACACCATCGGGCCGCGGATGCCGGTGTATTTCGCCTGCGTCGTCTGCACCGGGTTGGTCTGCACGACCGACGCGATATCGGGAATGATCTGCGTCGTGCTGTCGCGGCGATGGCCGCGGATCTTGTCGTTCCAGAAGTACCCCGCAGTGATCTTGTTGTTGGTGGTCAACTGCGCGACGATCTTGCCCGAGTAATTCTTCAGTGTGTTGTCGTCGAGCGCCTGGCTGCCGTCGGCATTGCGGGCGTTGACCAGCTTGTTGACGATCCAGCGGCGGATGGTGCCATTGACCCAGACGCGATTCTCGACCAGCTTGCCGCCGCCGGAGAGATTGAAGTCGTAGGTCTTCTTGGTCGGATTGCCGAGGAAAACCGCGGCCGGATTGATGCTTCGCACATGAGCGACGGTGTCGTCCCAGTTGGCAGCCTGCAGCGAGTCGTTCGAGAAGTTGTAGCGCGCGTTACCCCTCCACATGTTGCCGCCGTCCTTGGTCACCATGTTGATCGAGACGCCGCCCACCAGCTGTTCAGCAGGGATCGCCGAGGTCATGTAGTTCACTTCCTCGAACATGCCCTGGTCGTAGTAGATCATCGTCGCGCCGCCGCCGCCGCCCGGCCAGTTCACCGTGGCGCCGTCGATGTTGTAGCTGACGTCGGCGGTGTTCGAGCCGTGCGCCGACATGCTGCTCTGCTGCATCGACTGCGTGCCGCCCACGTCGTAGGTCGCGACCTGGACGCCGGGGATCAGCTTGGCCAGCGACCATGGGTCGCGGCCGGTCGGGATGCCTTCCAGGATTTCCTGGTTCATCACCGTCTGCTGCAGGTTGGAGCGCACGTCAACGGTCGGCGATTCACCGGTGACGGTGATCGTTTCGCTGACGGAGCCAACTTCCATCTTGCCGTTGATGGTCGCGACGAACGCGGCGCTGATGCGCACATCGGGACGATCGACGGTGCGGAAACCCTGCAGTTCGAACTTCACGTTGTAGGAGCCCGGAACGAGGCGATCGAAACGGTACGTCCCGCTGGCGTCAGTTACCTGCGTCTGGGGGCCACCGATCAAACGGTCGCCGGTGAGCGTGATGCTCACGCCCGGCAATACCGCACCACTCGCGTCGGTCACGGTGCCCGTGATCGAACCGGTCGTCTGCGCTTGTGCCAGTTGAGCGCCCAACAACACGGCCATGCTCGCGATCAAAATCCGGCGAACAATCCTCATGCCTGTCCTCCAAATCAACAATGGAAATGCCCGCAACGCGGACGCGACATTGTCGCCTAATGTCCCGCATCTTGGGAGGATTTCGTTCAGAAGCCGGGGACGAAGGGCGGGTTTATACTCGACCTCCCTGATGCGAGCGCCGATCCAAATCTTTGGGCTTCTTGCCGCCCTATCGACGGCCGTGATCGGCCAAAACATCGAACAAATTGAAGCGGGACGCCGGCCGCCTGCCCGGATCGCTGCCTCGTTCGACGGGCTGGGCGCCGGATTCTCCGGACCACAAGGCACCGCCAATCTGCGCAACCCTTCCGACAATTCTCTGGCCGTCGGGCCCGATCACATCGTCGAGACCGTCAACTCGCGGATGGCGATCTATACGAAGAAAGGGCGTCGATTCGCGGAAACGGGGCGCGTGTTGTACGGGCCGGTGACCACGAACAACGTGTTCCGCGGCTTCGGCGGCACGTGCGACGCGCGTAACAACGGCGACGCGGTGGTGCGCTACGACCAGCTCGCGCGGCGGTGGTTGATCGTGATGCCGATCTTTGCTCGAGGGAACGAACGCCCCGATCAGCCGCCAGTGTGGACGGCGCGCGCCCAGGCTTACGAAAGTCCGGCCGGCGTCGCGAATCAACCCGGGAAGGCCGCACCACTCTTTCAACCTCCACCAGCGCCGCCGCCTCCGCACGGGGCTCACGCGGCGCAACCGACGCCGGCCAAGCAGCCGCCGCTAAAGGGCCCGTATTCCATGTGCTACGCCATCAGCACGAGCGACGATCCGACGGGGTCGTATTACCGGTACGAATTCCTGCGGCCGCTGTTTCCTGATTACCCACGACCGGCGGTCTGGCCGGATGGCTACTACGTGCCCACGAGTACGGGAGACGATGTCATCGAGAAGCACGCGTGTGTCGTCGAACGCGACGCGATGCTTGCGGGTCGTGCGGCGCGGGAGCAGTGCTTCGTCATCAACGACGTCAACTTCCTGAACAACGCCGATCTTGACGGCACCGAGCTGCCGCCGGCCGGCGCACCGAACGTGATGATGGCGGCGGGCGGCACGCAACTGAAGAAGGTGTTCGAGGACCAGGCGATTCTGTCGTGGCGGATCCACACCGACTGGACCGATAGCTCGAAGTCGCGACTCGACGGACCCGTGCGCGTTGCCGTGGCGCCGTACCGGTATCTGTGCGACGGTCAGCTCACCAACTGCGTGCCGCAACGCGGCGCCGAACGGCGGCTCGACGCGCAAGGCGACAAGATCATGGCGCGACTCGTCTACCGGCGCATCGGCGGACAACAATCGATCGTCGCTGTCCATTCGGTGAATACTGCGGCGGGCGGCGGCGGTGTTCGGTGGTATGAATTCCACCTGGATCGTCAGCACAATCCGTCGTTGTATCAACAAGGCACGTATGCGCTGCCTGGCTTCAGGTGGATGGCGAGTCCGGCGATCGACAAGCTGGGCAATATCGGCATCGGCTATTCGTATGGCGCCGCCGATCGGTTCGCCGGTCAGCGCTTCGTGGGCCGCGCGGCGAACGATCCGCGCGGGCAGCTGACATTGCAGGAAGCGGTGCTGGTCGAAGGTGAGGACGCGCAAACCAACACGCTGCGATGGCAGGACTACACGCAGACGGCGATCGATCCTGATGATGACTGCACCATCTGGTATGTTGGCGATTACATCAAGAAGGGTGCGACCAGTTACTCGACGCGCATCGGCGCGTTTCAACTTCCTGGATGTTAGCTAGAGAAAGCAGAAGGCCAAATGCAGAAACAACCCTTGCTTCATACGTTGCTCCTGGTCACAGCCATCGGTTGTTCACCAGCAACGCCGGAACAGCAGTTCGTCGACGATGCGTTGGGGGCGCTTGGCGGGCGCAATCGTGTGGAAGCGGTGAAGACGCTGACCATCGAAGGTGAAGGCGTGAACTACAACCTCGGGCAGGACATGAAGCCCGAGGCATCGACGCAGCAGTTTGCCGTGACCAACTACAAACGGCAGATCGATGTGGCGAATACGCGTCAGCGCGTCGAGCAGACGCGCACGCCGAAGTTCGCCTTCTTTCAAGGCCCACAAGCGCAAACGCAGGTGCAGGGACTCGATGGGGCTGTCGCCTTCAACGTCAATGATGCGAAGGGCGAACCGTCACGCGTGGCGCCGCAGGCCGAGAGAGATCGCCAGGTCGACCTCTATCACCACCCGCTGAAGCTGCTGCGCTCCACGATGGATCCAAAGACAACCGTCAGCAACGTGCGGCAAACCGGCGGGGCGCGGCAGGCCGACATCACGACGGCGGCCGGCCCGATGGTGACGTTGACCATCGACGCGGCGGGCGTGCCCGTGTCGGCGTCAACGAGGGCGTCTCACCCGAATCTGGGCGACGTGCTGATGCTCACCAGTTTCGCCGGCTACCAGGACGTGAACGGACTCCGTCTGCCGGGGCAATTCACGGTGAAGGTTGACGATTTCACGACCGCCGAAATCCGGGCGACGCGGCAGACCGCCGACGCCGAGGTGGGCGATCTCGCGGCTCCCGCGGCCGTGGCCGGACCGCGGCCGTCACCGCCGCCAATCAACGTGACCGCCGAGCCGGTGGGCAGAGGCGTCTGGCTGATCGGCGGCGGCAGTCATCACAGCGTGCTCGTCGAGTTTTCGGATCACCTGATGCTGATCGACGCGCCGCAGAGCGAGGCACGCACGCTCGCCGTGATCGCGAAAGTCAAGGAGACCGTGCCCAAGAAACCGTTGACGCAGCTCGTGACCACGCATCATCACTTCGATCACACGGCCGGCCTCCGCGCCGCGATGGCTGAAGGCATGAACGTGATCACCCAGGCCGGGAACAAGGACTGGGCCGAACGCATGGGCAGCCGTCCGCACACCATTCAGCCCGACACGCTGACGAAAAACCCGACCCGGGTCGTCGTGGAAACGGTGGACGATCAACTCGAGGTCAAGGACCAGGGACAGACCGTGCAGCTGTTCCACGTCGCCGGCAACCCCCACTCCGACACGATGCTAATGGCCTATATCCCGCGCGATCGGCTGCTGATCGAGGTCGACGCGTTTGGCGCCGGCTCGGCCGTCAACCCCTACGCCGCGAACCTGCTCGAAAACATTCAGAAGCGCAATTTGCGGGTTGATAGAATCGTGCCCCTGCATGGCCCGGTGGTCCCGATGGCCGAGCTGACAAAGGTTGTGGGATCCATGAAGGAGAAGTGATGCGAGTCCGATTGTTCTGTCTGGTGTTGATGTTAACGGTGGCCCTTCCTGCCTGGGCGCAGGAGAAGCCATTCGTCCCTGTGAGCGGTCAAGCCGGCAAAGACGTGGTCTGGGTCCCGTCGCCGCCGGAAATGGTCAACAAGATGCTCGAGATCGCGAAGGTCACGCCGGCGGACTTCGTGATGGATCTCGGTTCGGGCGACGGCCGCAATGTGATTGCGGCAGCCAAGCTCGGCGCCAACGCGCTGGGCGTGGAATACAACCCCGACATGGTGACGCTGTCGCAGCGGCTGGCGAAGGAGGCGGGCGTCGAGAGCAAGGCGAAGTTCGTGCAGGGCGACATGTACGAAGCCGACATCTCGAAGGCATCGGTGATGGCGCTGTTCCTGCTGCCGGTGAACCTGAATAAGCTGGCGCCGAAGTTTCTCGACCTCACGCCCGGTTCGCGCATCGTGCTCAACACGTTTGGCATCGACGGCTGGGAGCCGGACTTCCGCACGTCGCTGCCTCAGGGCAGCGAGTGCGAGAGCTGGTGCGATGTGCTCCTGCTGATCGTGCCGGCGAAGGTTGCCGGCACGTGGGCGCTGTCGAACGGCGGCCGTCTTGACCTGACGCAGGAATATCAGATGGTGCAGGGCACGGCGACGATCAACGGGACGAAGCAGACCATCAGCAAGGGCCGGTTGAACGGCGAAGAGCTGACGTTCGTGGCCGGAAGCCAGACCTATACCGGTAAGGTGAAGGGCAACCGCATCGAAGGCGGCTCCTGGAGCGCGACGAGGCAGTAGTCACTGAGACAGTTTTTCGATCGCGACGGTGAACGCCCGGCGGCCGGCCTGCGGGTCATAGACGATGACCGGCATCAGCCGGCCGCGAATGCGATCGGGATTCGAGCGCGCATACCCCATCAGCGTGGTCGCCAGCAGCTGCTGCGATCCGGCTTCGAGCTGCGTGCCCGGCACACTCGTCAACAGGTCGTTGAGCGAGACATCCCACGCCTCCCCCCACAACAGCGCGTCGATCACCGTTCCCTTCACCACGTTGTGCGAGAAGTTGAAGAAGAACGAAAGCGGCGAGTAGGCCGACTCGGTGGGACGGAACTTCTCAAACGCCTCGAGCAGCGCCGATTTGTGCCGCGCGAACCCCTCCGCAAACCGGACGCGATCGCCTTCGGATGCCGACAACGACGGCGGCGGCACGCCGACGAATGCCCGCGCGTCGGGCGTGAGGCCGTTCAGCAGCGCTTCTTCGATCACCGCGCGATCCGTGTTCTGGATACCGGCGTCGGCAAGACGCGAGTACTCCCCCATCACCGACGCCAGGGCAAAACACAGCCACGGGTAGTCGGCGAGGTTGTCGTCGCGCAGCGCCAGCGTGTCGCGGCCGCATTGCGCCTCGAAGCCAAATCGCAAGTGGCAGCCCATGCTCGAAGCGTGCCCCAGCCCGACCTGGAACTGGTGCCGGGCGTTCAAGGTCCGCACGCGCGCGAGCAGTTTGCCGTAGCCCCACTCCTCCGGCTCGTAATGCGAGGTGCCAATCAGCATCAGCGTCGCAGCGTCGGCGGCGAACTGCTGCCCGCTGCCTTCCGGTCCCTGCAACGCCGCCAGGAGCGCGTCGATGCGCGCGAAATTCTCATCGGGGTCGCCCTCGTCCCACACGCGCATAGTCAGCAGGGCGAGCACGTGCATGAAGTAGTAATCGAGCAGAATCCCCAGCTCCGCGCGAGCGGCAGGTTCGTCGCCGCGCTGCTCGGCGACGAAATGCAGCACGTCGATCGGAATGATGTCGGGATTGCTGCGCTGCCCGACGCCGTCCCAATCGTGCAGGAGGTGGAACCCTTCCGCGCGCGTGCGCCCGTCGTAGGCGGTGATGGCGCGATCGAGATGGATCTGATGGCCGCGGACGCGGAACCGGTTGGCCCGCATGGCGTCGCGAAGCGGTTTCAACGCCGCGCCCAGGGTGGGCGCGGCGGCACAGTCATCGACGATGGCCTTGCGAGCGCCGCCGGTCAGCGCGGTCTCGATCATCGCGCAGGCCTGTTCGAATGGAATGTCCATCGGTCAGTCAACAGTCGGCAGTGAAGAGTTTGACGTAGCCTAGAATACGCGCATGCGACGATTCATCTTCCTCCTGGCGCTCGTGGCGTCCCTCGTTCCTCTCCGCGCGCAGGCGCCCGCGCCTGCCGCGCCGAAGCTCCAACGGAGCGAAGACGGGAGATTTACGGTCGTCGAAGCAACGATTCCGCAGATGCAAGCGGCGATGGCCAAGGGACAGGTCACCTCGCGTCAGCTCGTTGAGCAGTATTTGACGCGGATTGGATTGTATGAAGACCGGCTCAACGCCGCCCTGGCGATCAATGCGCGGGCGCTGCAGGAAGCCGACGCCCTCGACCGCGAGCGCGCGCAAGGCAAGATCCGCGGACCGCTCCACGGCATCCCGGTCGCGTTGAAAGACAACATCCACACCACCAACATGCCGACCACCGGCGGCGCGCTGGCGTTTTTGGGCTACACGCCGCCTTATGAAGCGACGCTCACCAAGAACCTGACGGCGGCGGGCGCGATCATCATCGCCAAAACCGGATTGACCGAGCTTGCCAATTGGGTTGCGGGGAATCCGAACGCGATGCCGGGCAACTACAACGCGGTGGGCGGATTCGCCTACAACCCGTACGATCCGCGTCCGGACCCGCGGCCCGACCCCGGCGACGGCCGTCCGGTGCTGCAAACCGGCGGCTCGAGCTCCGGCGTCGGCACCGCCGCCAATTTGTGGGCCGGCAGCGTCGGCTCCGACACGGGCGGATCGATCATCAGCCCGTCGAACGCGAACATGCTGGTCGGCATCCGTCCGACGATTGGCCGCATCAGCCGTTACGGCGTGATCCCGATTACCGCCGATCACGACACCGCCGGCCCGATGACCCGCACGGTGGCCGACTCGGCGATCATGCTCGGCGCGATGGAAGGCGCGTCGCCGGATCCTAACGATGCGGCGACGCGTACCTGCACCCCGCCGCCGAATCGTGACTACACCAAATTCCTGAACGCGAGCGGCCTCAAGGGCAGGCGCATCGGCGTGCCGCGCGTCTTCTACATCGATCGCGTCACGCTGCCTGGTGAAACCACTCCGCGCGGCGGCGTCAACGCCGACCAGTCCAAGCTGATGGGCGACGCGATCGCGGTCCTCAAGCAACAAGGGGCGGTGGTGGTGGATCCGGCCGACTTGCCCAGCTTCGCCGCCAAGACGGCGAACGACAACTTCCCCCTGTTCGAGTTCTGTACCGGCGCGGAGCACGCCAAGGGCAAAGACAGCGCGTGCTCGGCGCCGTTCAAGTACGGCATGAAACGCGACTTCAACGCCTGGCTCGCGTCGCTCGGACCGTCGGCGCCGGTGAAGACCTTGACCGAGCTGCGCAACTGGAATCTGGCGCATGCCAAGGCGAACGCGATTCGCTATCAGCAGTCGCGGCTCGACATCTCCGATGAGATGGATCTCGCAGTCGACAAGGCGCGCTACGACACCGATCGGGCCAAGGATCTTCGCCTCAGCCGCGAGCAGGGAATCGACGCCGTGCTCAAGATGCACAAGCTGGATGCGTTCATCACCCCCGGTGGCAGCGGCGCGGGCGTGGCTGCGCGCGCCGGCTATCCGATCATCGCGGTGCCGTTCGGCATGGTGCCGAACGCGCCGCAGCAGCCGTTCCCGGCCGGGTTCGACGCCAAACCGGCGCCGTATGGCGTGGGATTCGTCGGCGCGCAGTGTAGCGAGCCAACGCTGATCGGGATCGCCTATGCGTTCGAGCAGGCGACGAAGCGCAGGGTCCCGCCGGCGTCAGCTCCCTGAGCTGGTCAGCCGCAGTAATTCGTCGACCGCCGCCTGAAGATCACGAGTGAGCTGCGATCGGTAGCGACGCAACAGCGCGTGAGCAACCGTCTCGTAGTACCAGAGCGTGCCGTCGCGCCGGCCCTGGAAACGATTCCAGATCTCCTCGCCGTGCTCGCGGTAGTCGCGGATGATCGAGCGCACATTGTGCAGTTTGTCGGCGGCCGACACCAGACACACCGACGCGTTGGCCTGCTCGAGGTGCGCGAGATAGTCGTCTTTCCGCTGCCGCCACGGCAGCTTCTCTTCCGGATCCTCGACCAGGCTGTCGCTGCAGCCGAGCACGACGTCGGCCACCACGTCGCCGAAGCGCGCCCGAATCTCCGCGAGCGTCGCTTCACCGCCGCCATCTTCGGCGGCATCGTGCAGTAGCGCCGCGATCGCCTGGTCCTCGTCGGCGCCGTACTCGATCGCCAGCGCGGCGACGCCGAGAACGTGCGCGATGTAGGGAATCCCGGTGCCCTTGCGGCGCTGGTTCTGGTGTACTTGGTGGGCGTACACCATCGCCGCCTCGAATCGGGGCGTCGTCAACGAACGGCGGCGGTCTTGACGTCCCGCTGATTGAGCAGGAACTCGGCGAGGATGTCCGTGGACTTGCGGTGCACGAGATCGTGCGCCGCGCAGATATCCGAGAGGGCCTTCGCCGTACGCGGATCGCCGAAATGACCCGAGGCGTATCCGCAGAACAGCGAGAAGCATTCACGCCGGCCCAGAGCGTTCCACAACTCTTCGAGCTGGTGCGCGCCCCGATAGTTCCCGCGCGCGACGAGCACATCCACCATCTCACCGTAGATCCAGAGACGCTTGCCGTCGGCCAGACGATGGACCACCGAGCCGACGACCTCGTCGAATGCGATCGGGCTCGGGATGTCCTGACGAATGAACTTGTCGAGCGTCTGCGCCGCGTCGAGGACCACGACGCGGTTGGCGGCAATCAGCGCCCGAACTGCCCAGCCGGCCTCGTCCAGACGCCAAATCAGGAGCTCACGGTGCTCCGGCGTCGCCACCAGCAGCACGTTCTCGCCGCGCTCGAGGCCGTTGATCAGGAACAGCGCGACGGTGTCGGCCAGCGATTTCGACGAGTCGAACAGCTGGACAGCGTGTTCCGAGACACTTTCCGGCGGTTTCCAGTGCATTTTCCCGCTCTCAGGATACGCCGGAGCGGAGCCGTCAACAAGCTCGGCCGTCTGACATTATTTTCTTGCCCGCAATTGATATAGACGTTCTATATTGTCGGCGTGATTCGATACCCCGACCGGGTCAGGTCGCTCGATATCGCCCGCGGGCTGGTCATGGTTCTAATGGCCATCGACCACGTTCGGGTCTATGCGGCGGTGCCGGCCGGCGGGCCGCAGCCAACGATCTTCTTTACACGCTGGGTGACGCATTTCTGTGCGCCCGGATTCGTCTTTTTCGCCGGTGCGTCGGCGTGGCTGCATCGCGCCACGCTACCGGGCCTTGGCGCGCTGTCGCGCTTCCTGTTGATTCGCGGGTTATGGCTCGTCGTGCTCGAGCTCACCGTGATGCGGTTCGCGTGGACGTTCAACTTCGACGTGATCAACTACAACCTGGCGGGCGTCCTCTGGATGATCGGGTGGAGCATGATCGCACTGGCGGGCCTGGTGTGGCTGCCCTTCAACGCGATCGCCGCACTCGGCCTGGCCGTCATCGTCGGCCACAACCTGATCGATCCGTACGTGCGAGACATTGGCCGCGCGCTCGGCGACCATCAGCTGCGATGGGTGTTCCAGTTTCTCTACTTCGGAGGCTCGGTCCAACTCGGTGAATCGGGGCCGCGGATTGCGATTCTCTATTCCCTGCTGCCGTGGATTGGCGTGATGGCGGCGGGCTACGCGTTCGGCAGAGTCCTCGAGCTGCCGAAGCCGCAGCAGCATCGGATCTGTATCGCCATTGGCGCGGCGGCGGTCGCGCTCTTCGTAGTGCTGCGCACGTTCAACGTCTACGGCGATCTGCGCCACTGGTCGCCCGAGCAGCCGCTGTCGTTTCTCAACACGGTGAAATATCCCGCCTCGCTGCTGTTCCTGCTGATGACCCTAGGACCGTTGATCCTGCTGATGCCCGCGTTCGACCGCGCGCGCCCCTCGACTTGGCTCGGGGCAGGTGGCACGATCCTCTCGGCGCTGGAGACGTTCGGCCGCGTGCCGTTGTTCTATTACGTGTTGCACATCCCGCTCATTCATCTTGCCGCGATCGCGATCTCGCTGATTCGCACCGGCGCGGTGACGCCGTGGTTGTTCGGCAACCATCCGCTCGAGCCGCCTGATCCGCCCGACGGTTATCGTTGGAGTTTGCCGCTGCTCTATTTGGTCACGGCGGTGTGCGTGGGCCTGCTGCTGGTGGCGTGCCGGTGGTATGCCGCATGGCGGCAACGGGCGCGTGGCCTGTCTCTTGCAAGGCCCGCGTCATGAAGGATCCACGAGAGCCCGACACGCAGCCTGATCAGTACCTGCCCGACGCGCCCAACGCTCACCGCACGCCTCCGACCAATCCGAGCCCGGAGGGCCGCTGCGTCAGTCCGATCGACACCTCATCCATGCCTCGCGCGGAAGACGACGAGAAGACCTGGAGAGACAGCCCGGAATTCCACGATCGGCCGGGGCAGAAGGAGTAGGATTCCCGTGGGAGGTCGGGGTGAGAACAGGCACATTCACGCTACTACTCTGCGCGATCGTTTCGGTCGCGGTCCTCGCGGAACCAGCCTGGACATGGAGCGGCAGTTTCGGCGACAAAGCCGTCGAGCTGCTGATCCTCGGCGACATCCAAATCCACTCGCGTCGCGCCGATCCCACGACGGCGTTCAATCGCATGCGCGACACGCTCAAGAAAGCGGACCTCGTCTACGCGAACCTCGAAGGACTGCTCGTGAAATCGGTCGGCACCACGATCGATATCCCCGACAAGCCGGAGTGGACGCATCCCGGACCGGACGGCGTGAAGGGCCTGAAGGCGGCAAACATCGCCGTCGTCGGCGTCGCCAACAACGTCGCGTCGGGACGCGAGAACATCATGAAGAATCTCGCCGTGCTCGATGCCAACGGCATCCTGCACGCCGGCGCCGGCCGCAACATGGACGAGGCGCACAAGCCCGCGATCGTGACGCGGAAGGGCGTGAAGATCGGCTTTCTGCAGTACACGGCGCGCTGGTATCAGCAGCAAGACATGATCGCCACCGCCACCGGACCGGGCGTGGCGAAGATCACGTCGATCGATGGCATCAGCATCGACCCGGCGGACCTCGAGCGCGTCAAGACCGATATCAAGAAGTTGCGTTCCCTCGTCGACATCGTCGTGGTGTCGCACCACAATCGCGACGGCTCAACGGCGGTGCAGTTCGGCGCAATCAGGGGCACCAGCGCCGGCCGCGATCGATCGAAGACCGAGGAGTATCAGAAACAGTTGGCGCGCGTGGCGCTCGACACCGGCGCCGATTTCGTGTTCGGCCATGGCACGCACACCATTCAGGGCGCTGAGATCTACAACGGCAAACCGATCCTGTATGCGATCGGCCACTCGACGTTCGATCAGCCGGGCTACGAAAAATCCACCGACGGCCTGGTGGCGCGAGTCGTGATTCAGGGAAAGAACATTCTCCGCGTGTCGTTCGTGCCGGTCACACGCGATGCGAGCAACGATGTGTATCTGCTCGATCCGTCGGAGGGCGGAGGCGCGAAACTCGTGCAGTGGGTGAAGGAACGCTCAACCACGCCGCCGTCGATGCGCATCGACGGCAGCGAAGTGGTTTTGTTCGAACGCGGTGCGCCGGTAACGAACGACCGGCGCTGAGAACTCCGGTCAGCGATCCGGCGCGAGCTGCCAGCCGGTATTGAGCCATTGGCCGCCGCGGTGAACGAACACTTCGGTGGCCTTGCCTTGCTCCTTGTTGACCGTGCCTGCGCGTTCGGTTTCGAGCGCGTAGGTGGTGTAGATAATCACGGTGTTGCCGTACGCCTGGAATTCCGTCCGGGGAAATGTCAGGCTGCGCAGCCTGCCGCCTGACTTCGAGAATTCCAGCGACGCCTGGACGATGGGGTCGCGGCGGCCGAACTCGGCGCCGCCGCCGAGCGTGATCAGTTCCGGCGGCAGCAGTTTCATCAACGCTGCCCGATCGCCGCCGTACCACGCGCGCCACACCGCCTCGCGGGCCACGAGCAGCGAAGCCTTCTCCTCTGCGCCGAGCTCCCGCAACTCGCTCATCGCCGTTTGCTGGGACTCTGGATGCAGCGACGTTTGTGACGCCGCCTGAATCCATTTCGGACCATCCTTCACGTAGACGTCGATCAACGTGAGCTTGGTGGTGCCGTCGCGATCGCCCCAGCGGTTGTGCACGTCGGCGACGAAGGAGACTACCGCCGTGTCGCCATGAAACACCGTGTCGTACTCCTGAATCCGATAGCCGATCATCCCCTGGCCGCGTGGCGGCATCGAGCCACTCCCAACCGACGCCGCCATATAGCCGTCACGGCCTTTGATGACGGTACGCGAGCCCGTCAGGTAGCCGCGCCAGTTCTGATGGTGCGTGTCTTCAAGCGCGGCGCGATCCTTGTCGATGAACGCATGAAAAATGCGCTCGATCTCGTGACGGATGGCTTTGACGTCGGCGTCCCGGGACGTTCCCTGCGACGTGACGACCACAACCGTGGCGCACATCAACGCGCTCAGGAGCACAATGGATTGGACAATGTGGCGGAACATGGGCCCTCGCAGCTAAATATAGAGCTTCTATACCGGACTAATATAGGACAACGATATGGCGACGCAAGCGCAATCGACCGGAAAGACGCATCACTATCCGATCAAGATGAGGTGGACCGGCAACACCGGCACGGGGACGCGCGAGTATCGCGGGTACGAACGCGCGCACGAGTACTCGGTACCGGGTAAACCGGTGATACCTGGCTCCTCGGATCCGGCGTTTCGCGGCGACAAGACCCGCTATAACCCCGAGGAGCTGCTGGTGATGTCGCTCTCCTCGTGTCACATGTTGTGGTTTCTGCATCTGGCAGCGGCCGGCGGCATTGTCGTCATCGCCTATGAAGACTCGGCGTCAGGGACGATGGCGGAGACCGCCGATGGCGGCGGCCGCTTCACCGAGGTCGTGCTGCGGCCGAAAGTTGCGTGCGAGCCCGGGATCGATCGTACCCGCCTCGCCGACCTGCACGAGCGCGCGCATCATCTCTGCTTCATCGCAAACTCGGTGAATTTTCCCGTGAGGTGTGAACCCGCCGATCCCTGATCGCTAACCTTCGCTCACTAACGCGAACAGCATGATCGCGAGGATGACGAGCACGACGATGAAGAAGATCTTCCAGGGACTGAAAGGATAGCGTCCGGCGATGCGGCCCGTGTAGCCGTTCACCACAACCTGGAAATTGCGGCGGCCGAACGCATAGACGAGCAACCAGATCGGCACCAGCAGGTGCTTGAAGGTCTTCCCTGAAAAGGTCGGATAGATACGAAGGTTGCGGTGGGTATCCCCGCCGACCGCCCGCCCGCAGAGTTGTTCGAGCCGCGCGCGCATTTGCGCTTCCGAGCCGCCGGCCGCGTCGACCAATCCGACCTGGTAGTGCTCCACGACGTGGCCGGCGAGAAATGCCGTGTCGTACGCCACGCAGTCGGCCGTCGGAAACGGTTCGACTTTTCTCAACAGATCGAGATCCACACCTGTCGTGCCCGGCACGAGCTCATCGTCGAAGGTGTGTTCGACGACACCCGACCCCGCTTCCCATCGCACGCGGCGTTCCTGGCGCACCACGCGTCGCCCCTGGCTGTCGCGGCCCTCGACGTTGACGTAATAGTAGTGTCCCCGTTCGGCGTCCCACGGGCAGTGCGCGTGCGCGTCGAACGTCCAATACGGAATGTAGACGCTGTGAACGGTGTCGACGAGTGCGGTCTTCGCCAGTTTGTTCGGCGCCAGCCACTTGCTGCGCCACCAGCGCCGGATGTCGTCACGGACCCGGTGACGATCGATCTTGAACGGCAGCAATCCCTTGGGCGCGATCGGGGACTTGATTTGCTGATACGCGACCAGCGCCGGCGATCCGCAGAACTCGCAGTTCTGCCCGACGCGCGCCGAATCGAACACCATCACCGCGCGACAGCTCTGACACTGCACCTGCCGTTGCTGCTGCTTCCAGGTATCGGGCGTCTGTTGCGCCACGGCGAGCGCCGCCGTCAGATCGTTTTCGGTGACCTGACCCTCGGTGCGGTCGATGACGTACGGCGACTCAGTGCCACAGAACGGGCAGACGAGCTTCTGCTTGGTCGGGTTCCACTCAGCCTGCGCACCGCAAGCCGGGCACGCGTGCTTGTCGAGTGCCTGGACGTCGTCGGCCAGAACTTACTCCGAGAGATAGGTATTCAGAGCCGAACGCGTGATCCGCCACGATGTTCCGATCTTCTTTCCTTTGAGCTCGCCCTTCTCGAGCACGGCCAGCACGTCGGCTTCGCTGACGCCCAGCACTTTCGCCGCGTCCGCCGGGCCGAGCAGCTCCGGCGCGGTGGCCACCGACGGCGTGGCCGCGCCGCCGCTGAATCCCTGCTGCATCATCTGCTGCGCGATGCCGAAGCCCACGGCCAGTTCCGCCGCAGTGCCGGCCGCGCCAGCGCCACTGCCGCCCTTCTCGAGGCCCTGCGCCATCTGATACTTCACGTAGTCGTTCAGGTTGCCGATCGCGGTCATGCTGGCGCGCTTGTCGATTGCGGTCTCCACCTCAGGCGGCACCGACACGTTCTCGACGATGAAGCTGCCGATCTCGAGGCCGTACTTGGCTTTCACCGCCGGGTTGATCATTGGCAACAAGGCGTCGCCGAGCTCGGCGTAGCGCGACGCCACGTCGAGCACAGGGACCTTCGCCGAGGCGATGGCGTCCGTAAACAGACTGACGATGCGCGATCGCATGGTGTCGCCGAATTCATCGAGGCGGAAATTGTGATCGGAGCCGGCCACCTCACGCAGGAACGTTGGCGGATCAACGACCTTGAAGTCGTAGGTGCCGAACGCGCGGACACGGACGACGCCGAAATCGTTGTCGCGCATCATGATCGGATTCGACGTGCCCCACTTGTTGCCGGTGAAGAGACGCGTGATCACGTAGTAGACGTCGGCTTTGAACGGGGAATTGAACCCGAACTTCCACGACGCCAGCCTGGTCAGGATGGGAATGTTGTCGGTGGTCAGGGTGTGCTTGCCGGGCTTGAACGTGTCGCCAAACGCCCCGAGATAGACGAACTGCGCCACTTGCGACTCGCGCACGATCAGCTGCGCGCCGTTCTTGATCGCCTTGTCTTCGTCCGGGAACCGGTAGGACAGCGTGTCGCGGGAATCATCGGTCCACTCGATGATGTCTATCAGTTCGCCCTTGAAGAAGTTTGCTAAGCCCATAGGTTGAGGTGCCTCGTGCCTCGTGCCTCGTGCCTCGTGCCTCGTGCCTCGTGCCTCGTGCCGAAGTGTTGAGATTGTACAGCCACTACCCGCTGCGCTTCAGCAGACGGATGATGCCGGACAACCCGGCGCCGACCAGACCGAGCGTAAAGTCCTCCTTCGACCAGGGCGCCTCGTCATCAACGCCCTTGAAGGCGCGCTCCACGTCGGCCCGGGCCCTGGCCAGCGCGAGCGGCAGCGCCGGATCGATGGTGCCCTTGGCACTCTCGGCGGCCTGCAACTGCGCCACCAGGCGTTCCGCCTGTTTCATGTCGAGCATCGATAAGGGTGACGCGCAATGCGCGCACTTCGTGGTCTTGCCGAGATCGATCGGCGCGCCACAGTTGGAGCAGTTGATGATCTGCACGTTGCGGCGCAGCTCGTTGATCTGTTGCGGCGTGAGGGGGCGGATGAAGTCTTTCTCTTTCAGAAAATCGAAGAACGTGATCAGCCGGCCGTGATCATTCGGGCAACGGAAGTACTCGAATCGCGTCGCGCGCTGGAGATCCTGCGTTGGTCTCAGGCGCGCGTTGCAGCGCGGGCACTTCATCAGTTCATGGTCGTGCCGTTCCGGTTTCCGGACGTGCTCGCCGATGCTGCGGAACAGCGACAGCGTGGCGCCGGGGGTCAGCTGCAGGTTTTCCTTGCCGTCGAACCACAGCGACTGGCAGGTTTCGCAGAGATCGACTTCGACCCTTCGATCGAGCTGGCCGGCGAGTGCCTGCTGCTCCATCGCGTTCTTGCACCGCGGACAATCCATCTGCCGCGATTCTACCTCCCGCTGCGGTGCTCACATATCACGCATCAGCGACAGGAGATCGACCGACAGCGCGCGCCGGGCAGGAATCACGCTGGCAACGGCGACGGCGCCGGCGAGCAGCACTAGCGGCGCAAGCCAGAGCAACGTTGACGGCCACCCCACCGCCGGCACGATTGCCGTCAGCCATCGCGCCACGACCAGCGATCCAACCATGCCGGCCGCGGCACCAATGGCGGCCAGGCGCAAGCCCTCGGCCATCACCAGCCGGACCACGCGCCAGGCTTGAGCGCCGAGCGCGAGGCGCATCGCAAATTCGCGCTGCCGGCGGCGCGCCGCATCGCTCATCAGACCGTAGAGGCCGAGGCTGCTCAGCGTGACGGCAATCACCGCAAACGTCGCGACCAGTGTCGTGGCGATCCGTTCGGTCGCCAACGCCGTCCGACTGAGCTGATCGTCGAGCGTCGTGACCACCAGTCGATCGGAACGTCCGCCGGTCACGGCCGCGATGCGCTGTCGAACTGCTCCCTGGGTAGCGGCATCGGCCCTCGCCACGGTGAGCATGGCCGTCATGCGCGGGAGATAGTCCTGGGTCATGGGCAGGAATACCGCCGGCTCCGGCGGCCGCTGACCGGTGCGCAGCGTCGTCGATCGTACGACGCCGACGATGTCGGTCCGGCGTCCGCCGGCGTCGAGCACGGCACCGCCCACCGCGTTGCCGGCGAAATAACGCGCGGCTGCTTCTTCGGTGACGACGCCGATACGGCACCCGCGGCCGGCCGCGTCGAACAGCTGTCCGGCGACGAGCGCGAAGCCCATTGCCTCGAAATAGTTCGGCGACACGATGTTGACGTCGACAAGTCCGGTTTCGAGTTCTTCTGCGGGCGGCGCCAGAAACGTGATGTGGCCATCAAGACCGAGCGGTGCGGCCGCTGCCGGGTGATCGTAGGCCGTCGGTCGCGATCCGAGTCGCGGATCCTTCGACCTCGCGACGCCGATCACTTCGACCGGGCCGCCTGCGGGTGTGTCGATGAGACGTCCGACCGGATCGCCGCTGAACATCGTCGTCGCCGCCGCCTCGTTCAACACAATTGCGCGGCACTGGCCGGCGTCGAAGGCCCCAAACAACCGTCCGCCGACCGGCGGCAACGACATTCGTGCGAGCGCGTCCTGGGTCAGCGGTTCGATCGCCATCCCGATTTCGCGCCGCTGCGGCGCCGGTGGATCGAAGCGCATCGGCTGCCATGCCGGGCGTACTCCGGGCAAGCGCGCCACCCACACGGTGTTGGAAAGCGTGATGATCGATCCAACGGCGTGCAGTGACCGCGAAAAGTATTCGCGGCCCTGAGCAGGATCAGGTGACGGCAGCGCTTCGAGCGTGGCCAGCACCGGATTGCCGAGCCGCCGTCCGGCCCCGGTTTCGAGCGCCGTTCGAAACCCCTGCAACAGCAGGCCCGTGGAGATGACGAGCAGCGAACACCCGGCCATCTGCAGAAGAATGAGCCCGCTGCTGATGCGGACCATCGCCTTTGATGGACCGGCCACCTCGCGCTGCAGCACGCCCGACGGCTGGTCGTCGCGCGTCTCGAACAGCGGCGCCAGTCCACACGCGATGGTGATGGTGATGCCGAGGATCGCGGTCATTAGGATGCCGCGCGCATCCGGCGCGAACACCAGGCGGTCCGCATCCTGATCGAAGAACATCCACGGCACGATGTCGACGACCCACGACGCGAGCACGATACCGGCGGCGCCGCCGATGATGGCGATCACCGCGCTGTCGATCAGCAGTTGCCGCAACAGCTGACGGCGCCTGGCGCCGATCGCCACGCGCACCGCGGTCTCGCGCGCGCGAGCCCAAGCGCGTGCGAGTAGAAAGGCTGCCACATTGGCGCACGCGATCAGAAACACGGCGTTGGCGGCGAGTCGCAGCAGCGCGCCCACTCGCAACATCCCGCTCGCGGCTTCGGGAGTCTGTCCCGTATAAGGCAGCAGCGAGATGGCGGTGTCCGGAGCGATAGCCTCGATGGCCGCTTGCGCCGCCGCGGTGGACACGCCGGGTCGCAGCCGGCCAAGCACTAAGACGGGGCCGGTGCTGCCGTCCCGATCCGATTCGCCGAGCGGCACCCAGAGGTCATCAGCGCGTCCGCGATACAAACCCTCGAGCCAGAACGGCATGGCTCCGGCAATGAGCGTCCGGTCGGCGCCGATCTGAATCGCCCTGCCAGTGGGGTCGACCTCCGCGGGGAACTGGGCGAAGCGGACGCTGTGACTCAGCGTAGCGCCGTTCCGGGCCGGCACTGGGAGCACGGCAGCAATGTCCGGCGTGTAGGCGGCCACCGACATCAACGTCGAACGCTGGCCGATCGTGACTCGCTGCTGCGATTGTCGAATCGCGCCGAGCGACTCGAACACATCGGCGCGACCCTTCAGCGCGGAGAAGACGTCGAACGGCACCGGCCCGGATCCGCCCGTCGTGTCGGTGGCGAATACCGTCACGACGCGCGCGATCGCGAAGATCGGTAAGTCGGTGGTCAGCAGGCCGCGCACGAATCCTTGCACCGCTGCGGCACTGCCGACCCCGAGCGCGATCGTGAGCGCGAGCGCCGCCGTCCACACCGGAGCCCGCGCCAGGCTGCGCAGCGAATGGCGAACGTCGGCAAGCAGGTCGGCCGGCATCACTGCCGCGTTCACAGCAACCCGAGTGCCACTCAGCTCTGTGGATTGCGCCTGAGGTTGGCATGCCGGCACGCGCGATCTGACCACTTCCGGGACGCCGCGTCCGCTGCTGGTCACGGCGTCCATCCCTTGCGTTTCGAGGGGAACCGCGCATATTCTCCCCTTGAAACCCGATGGGAACACGCGAGACCACGACCCCTGACATTCTGCGCGGCACGCTCGACCTGCTGATCCTGCAGGCGCTCACCTGGGGACCGACGCATGGCTACGCCGTGGCGCGCTGGATCGAGCACGCCACCGCCGACGCGCTGGCCGTCGGCGAAGGCACGCTCTATCCGGCGCTGCATCGTCTCGAGGAGCGCGGCTGGATCAGCGCCAGCTGGGGCGCCTCCGAAAATAATCGGCAGGCGAAGTTCTACGCGCTGACGCGGCGCGGCCGCGCCCAGCTGCGCGTGGAAGCGGATCAGTGGCGCCGCTATGCCGCGGCGGTGTTTGCGGCTCTCGAGGCGCCGGCGCTGAAGTAGGGATTCAAATGCTGCGGTGGACCCGATTCAGGCGGCTCTTCGGCCTCGAGCCGGCGGCCGACGTCGACGCCGAGCTGGGCTTTCACGTCGAGATGCGGGTGCGCGAGCTGATCGAGCAGGGCGAGTCCCCGGAGCGCGCGCGGCTACGAGCACTACGGCGGTTTGGTGATTACGAAGGCGCGCGACAGGAATGTGTCGCCATCAACGAACGGCGGAAACGGCATATGCAACGCACAGACTCTCTCACCGAGCTGCGGCAGGACATCGGCTACGCGTTTCGCATGTTGCGGCGAACGCCGGCCTTCACCGCGGCGGCGCTGCTGACACTCGCGCTCGGCATCGGCGCCAACAGCGCAATCTTCAGCGTCGTCAATGGCGTGTTGTTGCAATCGTTGCCCTATCGCGACGCGGCCCGGCTGCATTACCTGCAGATGCTCTATCCCGACGGCACCAAGTACAGCGGCTACTCGGCGCCGGACTTCATGAGCGTGCGGCAGGACACGCAGGCATTCGAACAGGTCGAGGCCTTCACCGTGTCGCCGCGCACCCTGACGGGTATCGGCGAACCGATCGAGCTCACGGCGGCGATGGTCACCGCCGGTCTGATCGACTTTCTCGGCCTCGATATGCCGGTCGGCCGCGCGTTTCTTCCGGATGAGAACCAACCGGGTCGCGCCAATGTCGCCGTGCTCGGGTACGGCGTGTGGCAACGGATGTTCGCCGGCGACCGCAACGTGCTCGGCCGTGCGATCACGCTGAGCGGACGTTCGTACAGCGTCATCGGTGTTCTCGACGCCAACGCCAGGCTGCCGGAAGAGGCGGATATCTTCATCCCGCTCGAATTCGACAACACCTTCGATGCCGGCACGGCCCAGGGCCGGCGTTCTGAGTTTCTCGCTGCGATAGGCCGCGCCCGGCCCGGCGTCGCCGCGGAGGCGATCGAAACCGATCTTCGCAATCTTGGCGCACGGCTGGAACAGGCGTTTCCCAACACCAACCGCGCGCTGACGTTCACCAGCACGCCGCTGCGCGACATCATCGTCGGCGACGTCGAGCGGCCGCTGCTGGTGCTGCTCGGGGCAGTGGGATTCGTGCTGCTCGTAGCCTGCGCCAACGTCGCGAATCTGCTGCTCGCGCGTGGGTCGGCGCGTCACGGAGAACTTGCCGTGCGTGCCGCGGTTGGCGCCGGCCGGGCACGACTGGTGCGGCAACTAATCACAGAAGCGATTGCGCTCAGTCTCGTCGGCAGCATCCTAGGTTTGATGCTGGCGTACTGGGGCACGCAGGCGTTGGTGGCCGCCAAGCCCGCGGATCTGCCTCGGCTCGACGAGATCGGCCTCGACGGCACGGTCGTGTCCGTGACGCTTGCCGCCGCGATCCTGACAGGGCTGCTGTTCGGTCTGATGCCGGCGTTGCAGGCGACCAATGAACATCTCTTGCGCGGACTTCAGGAAAGCGGACGCGCGGGCGGTGGCGGCATTCGCACGCAACGGTTCCGCTCGGCGCTCGTCATTGCGGAGCTGGCACTCGCAGTGATTCTGCTGACGGGATCGGGATTGCTGATTCGCAGTTTCGTGGAGCTGACGCGCGTCAATCCGGGCTTCCAGCCGGAGGGCGCGATGACCATTCGCGTCACCTTCCAGGGCGAATCGTATAAGGCGGGGGAGCAGACCCGGAATCGTGTTTCCGAAATCGAAGACCGGTTGCGCGCGTTGCCCGGAGTGACCGCCGTGGCCGCGGGGTCGGTGCTGCCGCTCGGCGGACTTGGCGCGTTGAACGATTTCGCGGTTCAGGGCGCGCCGCCACCGCCACCCGACGTGAACGCCGAGATCGCCGTCGCCACCGTAACGCCCGACTACTTCCGGGCCATCGGCACGCCGCTGCAGCGCGGCCGGTTGTTCAGTAATCTCGATCACGCGAAGTCGCCGCCGGTGGCATTGTTGAACGACGCCGCAGTGCGCCGCTGGTTCCCGAACGAGGATCCGATTGGCAAGACCGTGCTGTCGGGCGGTCCGCGTGAGGTGGTCGGCATCGTGCGGGATGTGCTGCAGCGCAACCCTGGCCAGCCGGCGGCGCCGCAGATGTTTCTCCCCTACACGCAGCGCACCAACCGCACCGTTCGCTTCATCATCCGCGCGCAGGGTGACGCGCTCGCCCTGGCGCCCGCCGTTCGCGATCAGATTCGCACGCTCGACCCGAACCTGCCGCTCGCCGATGTCGTGCCCCTCGGCGAAATGGTGTCGCGGTCGATCGCGCGGCCGCGCTTCTACACGTCGCTGCTGACGCTCTTCGCCGCGGTCGCGCTGGCGTTGTCGGCCACCGGCATCTTCGGGGTGATGAGCTATACGGTGGCGCAACAATCGAAGGAGATCGGCATTCGCATCGCGCTCGGCGCCAGCACGACCGCCGTGCTCCGCGGTGTCGTCGGCCGCGCGCTCACCCTGGCCGGCATTGGCGTCGGGGTCGGGCTCGCCACCGCGCTGGCTCTCGGGAGCGTGATTCGAAACCAGCTTTTTGGCGTCGAGGTGTTCGATCCGCTGACGATGGTCAGCGTGGTGGCGACGTTGATCGGCAGCGCCGCGCTGGCCAGCCTGCTGCCGGCCCGCCGCGCCGCCGCAGTTGATCCAGTGGCAGCATTCCGGAGTTAAGGGGTCGGGTCCAATTTTCGGGGACGCCCTTTTTCGCGGAACGTCAGTCCCAGATAGGGCGCCACCGCTGCTTGCCAGTCGGCATCGCCTATCGGGTGATTGCGACGAAGCAGACGCCGAAGATCCTCGAGCTCGGCCTCCGTTTCTGGGGCATTGACAACCTCAATCCAATTACTGGGACGCGGAATTGGCCACGCCGAGACAGGAATCGTGTCGCAGTTTTGGCTCTCAGGGCAGAGGCTCGACCAGGCCCAAAGCTCCGCTTGTGGCACGAGTCCCTTGCGCAAGGCGTTGCGCTCGACGTAACGACACACCCGACGAACCGAGTCGTTTTTCTGTACCGGGACCGCTTTGAATCGATCTTGATAGACCGCGCCTGTCCCGCGTGAGCCATGCGCACCGTTCCAGCGGTTGGCATGTTTCGACTCCAACCAGTGCATGCAGCGTGAAAGTTCTTCAAGACGATCGCAGATTATGACAAGGTGCCAGTGATTCGGCATCAAACAGTACGCGATGACCTTCACTTTGAAGCGTGTCAAGGCCTCGCGCACGAGTACGACAAAAGATCGGTAGTCCTGAACGGTCTCGAACAGGACGGTCCGTCGAACGGCTCGATTCATCACGTGAAAGATGGCGCCCTGCAGGGAGCGGCGGCGTCTTCTCGGCATATTCCTCCTGGGGATATGCCGAATTCCTTCGCAAAGGCAATGCCGGGAAAATGGACCCGACCCCTGAACCCCTACTCCACGTGAACCGCTCGGACGGGGTCGAGGGTCGCGGCTCTTCGCGCCGGTAACGCCGCCGCCGCGATCCCGACGATCACCAGCAGCGCCACCGACGTCGCGATCGTGAACATGTCGGTGGGCGCCAGGCCGAAGATCAAACCCTGCAACAGACGCGACGAGAGGAGCGCGACCGGCAATCCGATCGCAATACCGGCAGCCACCATCCTCAGCGCGCGCGACATCACCATGCCGAGCACGCGCGAGGGGCGCGCGCCAAGCGCCAGACGGACGCCAATCTCGTGCGTCCGCGTCGCCACGGTGTAGGACATCAACCCATAGAGGCCGATTGCAGCCAGCACCAGTGCCAGCGCGCCGAAGATGCTCGATAGCGACCTCATCAGACGCGCCTGGAACAGGCTGTTCTCAATCTGCGCCGCAAACGACCTAATGCGCATCGGCGTGGTCGGCACCTTCGGTTGTATCGCCGCGCGAACGGCGGCCGCGACGTCGTTGAGCGGTGCCTGCGCGTCGATCACCAGCGACATCGGCCGGCCGCGCGTCTGCCGATACGACGCATACATCGTCGGGGGCGGCGCCGCGCGCAGGTTTTCATAGACGGCGTCTTTGACGACGCCGACGATGGTCATCTCGCGCTGAGCACCCGGCATCAAGATCCGCTGCCCGAGCGGATTGCCCGGCTGAAGGTGTTGACGGACAAACGTTTCGTTGACCATCGCCACGGCGGGGCTGGCCGCATCATCGGCGTCGGTGAAATCACGGCCCGTGATCAGCGGCGTGCCGACGATCTCGAAGTAGCGCGGCGCCACAACGTTGAACCAAATCTCAGCGAGCCCGGTGGAGACGCCATTCACGGTCATCGGCGCGCTCATGCCGCCGCCCTCGAGCGGCGTGATCGCCGCCAACGACACCGCACCCACTCCCGGCACTTCCTCGGCTGCGCGCATCACCGATTGATTGAACTCACGCAGCTGATCGGGCGACAGGCCGGCGCGGCTGGCGTTGAAGCCGGCCAGCAGCACCTTCCCTGGCGCGAACCCGCGGTCGAGCGCGCGCAGATTGTGGAGCGATCGCATGAACAAGCCCGCGCCGATCACGAGCAGCAACGACAGCGAGACCTGGGCGACGATCAATGACGAGGCGAGCCGGCCGTGCGATTCGACAATGCGACCGGTATTCGCCAGAGCGACAGGCGTGGTGGCGGATGCGCGCCACGCCGGCGCCAGTCCAAACACCAGCGTCGTCAGCGTGGCCACCAGCACCGTACCGCCGAAGACACGCCAGTTCGGCGCCACGTCGAGCGCCATCGCCGTGTCATTGGCAACCTCCAGCCGCACGCCCATCACACCGGCGACGGCGTCGCTGCCGAACCACGCGATCCACACGCCCAGGCCAGTGCCGGCAACGGCCAGCAACGCGCTCTCCACCAGCAGTTGCCTGAGCACTCTGCCGCGACCCGCGCCAAGCGCGAGGCGCATCGCCATTTCACGTGCGCGCGTGGCGCCACGGGCGAGCAGGAGATTGGCGACGTTGACGCACGCGATCAGCAACACCAGCGTGACCAGCGCGAAGGCGACGATGATCGGGCGGCGGAAAGGAACGCGCAGACGGCTCGTGCCATTCACACCCGGCTCGACGTTCAGCGTCATCGTCAAGAGCCGGCGCCGGGATTCCGCTGAAAGCCGGGGTGAGGTGGTGGCTTCGAGCACCGGTCGCCACGTCACGTCAAGACGGGCCTGCAACTGCTCCGGCGTGAGCGACGGCACCGGCACCGCCAGAACGCGCAGCCACCGTGAGTCCATCGTGGTGTCGCCACCATCCTCAGGACGCAGCACCGCATTGGCGTGAACCGCCACCGTGACATCGGCGGGCTCGCCAATGGTGGCGCCAATGAATCCTGGCGCCGTGATGCCGACGACGGGAACCTGTTGGCCTTCGAGGAGGATGGTGCGGCCGACGACCGACGGGTCGCCGTTGAATCGCCGCATCCAGTACCGATGCGACAGCACCGCCACCGTCGGCGCGCCAGGCTGATCGTCAGCGGGGCCCAGCAAGCGGCCGGCGAACGGCGTCAGGCCCAGCGTCTCGAAATAGCGGCCACTCACGAGCGCCGTCCCGACCGGCTCCAGGTCGTCGGGCGAGCCGACGAACATCGTGTCGGTGGCGAAGCCGCACACCGAGCTGAAGAGATCGGACCGCTCGGCGAGGCCGGTCACTTGCGGATATGAAAAACTCTCGCCGCTCGATGTGGTGCCGATCCATCTCGACAGGGTAACCAGCCGCGACGCGTTGGGCACATTGAGCGGACGCAGGAGTAGCGCGTCGAGTACCGAAAAGACGGTGAGGTTCGCGCCGATGCCCAGTGCGAGGGTCACCACCGCGACGCAGGTGAACCCGGGCGTTCGCCGCAAGCCGCGTATGCCGTAGCGGACATCATGGATCGTGTCTTCGATCCACCTGGTGCCGCGTTCATCACGGCAGGCTTCCTTGACTTGATCGAGTCCGCCGAATTCCAGACGCGCGTGGCGCCGCGACTCGGCTTCAGAATGACCACGACGCCGTTGATCAGCGACGAGACGCTCGAAGTGATCGCGGAGCTCCGCGTCCAGCTGATCTTCAAGCCGGTCGCGATGCATGAGGCGTTGCAGCCAGGTCATGACGCCTCCCCTTTCGCGGCGTTGAGAATGCTCGCCACGGCGCCCGTCAACCGTTCCCAGCTGGCCGCCTCCGCTTCCAGATGCGTGCGCCCTTTTCTGGTCAGGCGATAGAACTTGGCCTCACGCCCGGTGTCGGACATCTTCCATTCCGCGCCGAGCATGCCGCGGTTTTCCAGCCGGTGCAACGCAGGATAGAGCGTCCCCTGCGTCACCTGCACCACGTCGCGCGACATCTGCCTCAGCCGTTGCGCAATGGCGTAGCCGTGCAACGGCTCGAGGGCCACCACCTGCAGCACCAGCAGGTCGAGCGTACCTTGCGGCAAATCGGATTTGGCACTCATACCTTGGCCTTCGACATATCATATATGACGAAGTTCGAGGTATGCAAGTTTCAGCACCACGAGGCACCAGGCACAGGCACTATAGGTCGTGTCCCACATGCCCGAGTGGCTCGAACCAATGGCGGCAACGCTGACCCAGGAACGAACCCTCGGTCCAGGCTGGTTGTACGAACGCAAGTACGACGGCATCCGCTTGATCGCCTACAAGCGCGGCGCTGACATCGAGCTTTTCTCGCGTAATCGGCTGCGCCAGCACCTGCCCGGCGTGGAGCAGGCGATGCGACAGCTGCCGGTGAAGAACGTCGTTCTCGATGGCGAGCTCGCCTGGGACGGCTCCAGCAGCTATCACGTCTTCGACATCCTCTGGCTCAACGGCAAGCCGACGACGGCGTTGCGGATCGAGGAACGTCGCGCGCTGCTGAAGTCGTTGCCATTCACGCCGCCGATGCGACGCGTGACGTTGCTGAAAGACGACGAGCCTTGGGAACGTGCGCGTCGGGAAGGCTGGGAAGGCGTGATCGCCAAACGTCAGGGATCTGCGTACGAGCACAAGCGGTCGAAGCTCTGGCTGAAATTGAAAGTGGAATGCTCGCAGGAGCTCGTCGTTGGCGGCTTCACCGATCCGCAAGGCGCTCGCGTGGGCCTGGGCGCGCTGCTCGTCGGCTATTACGAAGGCGACGACTTCGTGTTCGCCGGCAAGCTCGGCACCGGTTTCGATACCCGGCTGCTCCTCGATCTCCGCAAGCGCCTCGACAATCTCGAGATCTCCAAATCACCATTCACCAAATTTTCCGGCCTTCCCCGCTTCCACCCCACCACGCAAACTACGCGTGGCGGGGGCCCGGCTTGCGAGCGCACTGGGTCCGGCCGACAATCGTCGTGCAGGTATCCTTCATCGAATGGACCGTCAACGGAAAACTTCGTCACCCGCGCCTGATCGGCGTCCGGTTCGACAAAGACGCGCGGGAGGTGATTCGGGAGCGGTCGTGATCACGCATCCGGAGAAGGTCTTGTTCCCGGATGACGGCATCACGAAAGGCGACCTGGCTGCGTATCACGAGCTGGTGGCGCCGCTGATGCTGCCGCACCTCGCCGGCCGGCCGATCACCATGGAGCGCTACCCCGCCGGCATCGGCAAGAAAGGCTTCTGGCAGAAGAGCGTGGAGAAAGGTTTTCCGGCCTGGCTCGAACGCGTCGAGGTGCCCAAAAAAGACGGCGTCGTGCGTCATCCGATCGCCGCCGATACGCGATCGCTGATGTGGATTGTCAACCAGAACACGATCACGCAACACGTGTGGGTCTCGCGCGTTCCTGACCTGTACTATCCCGACCTCTGCGTCTTCGATCTCGATCCGGCGAAGGATGAGCCGGCGCCCGTACGCGCCGCCGCAGTCGGGCTGCGCGACCTGCTCGACACACTCGGCTTGCCATCCTGGATCAAGACGTCGGGCTCGAAGGGCTACCACGTGGTGGTGCCTCTTGACGGCAAGTCGAACACGGGCGAAGTCGAGCGCTTCGCGCGCCAGGTCGGAAAGCTCTTCGTGAGTCATGCACCGCAGCATCTGACACAGGAATTCAACAAGGTCGATCGGAAGGGACGCATCTACGTCGACACCGGTCGCAATGGATACAGCGCCACGTTCGCGGCGGCGTACACGGTGCGGGCCAAACCGGGCGCGCCGGTGTCGGCGCCCTGCACGTGGAAGGAAATCGAAGACGGCCTCGTCGATCCCACCACGTTCACTATTCGCAATATGCCGGCGCGCATCAAGAAGTCCGGCGACGTGTGGAGCGATCTGCTCAAATCGCGTCGTGCGTTGAAAGGCCCTGCCGAAAAGCTGAAGCGTTTGCTCTAATCGGCGCAATCGCCTTCCGCTCGCCACACAGCTGAGGTTCCGTTGCAAGACAGGTTGCGGCCTGGTGTTGGCGCGCAACCTGCAATAGGGACGATCGTGAAGACACGACTGTTCGCCCGCCCCTGGCATTTCGCCACGGTCATTACGAACCTCGCGTTCGTCTTCCTGTGCGCCGTTCCGACAGGCGCGGCGGCGCAGGACACGCCACCGGTTCCCGACATCGCGGAGCCGCAAGGATTCATCGCCGAGCCTGGCATCATCACCCGCGCGACGCTCTTTGCCGACCGGCATTTGGGCAAGGGCGACCTCAACAACGGCTGGTACGTGGACTTCGGGAAGATGATTCCCGGCGCCGGCTGGCTCTCCGCCGGCCCCGGCTACCGCCAGTGGTTCGGGCGCGACGCGATGTTGATCGACGCGTCGGCGGCAATGTCGTGGAACAAGTACAAGACGCTGCAAGCGCGCCTCGAATTGCCGCGCTTGGCGACGAGCCGCCTCGGCGCGGGCGTCCAGGTGCGATGGGTCGATTTCAGCCACATCGACTACTTCGGCGTGGGCCCCGACACCCGCGAGAGCAGCCTGACGCAATTCGGCGTCACCGCGACGCACGGCGTCGCCTATGCCACCCTCCGCCCGGCGCGATGGTTCGACATCGACGCGGAGATTGGCGTGCTGATGCCCGATCTGCAGGACTCATCGCTCGGGCGCGTGGTGCCGAGCAACGAGCAGCCCACGTTCGTTCCGTCGCAAGTGCAAGCCACCGTTGACACGCGCAACTTCAAGGAACACCCCACGAGCGGCGTGCTGCTCCGCGCCTCGGCTGCGCATTACGACGATCGCGACTCCGGGGCGTTCACGCACAAACGCTACGAGGGAGAGGCTGCGGGCTTCTTGCCGATGTTCGGCGAGCGCGTCGTGCTCGCGCTGCACGGCATGGTGGTGACGACGCCGCGTGAGAGCGGATCGGTGCCGTTCTATCTGCTGCCGAGTCTCGGCGGCGCGAACTCAATGCGATCGTTTGCCGACTATCGCTTCCACGATCGCAACATGGCGGTCGCGAACGCCGAACTGCGTTTCGCGATGATGACTCACGTGGACCTCGCGCTGTTCGCCGATGCCGGCAACGTCGCGGCGCGGATTCAGGATCTCAATCTCGACAAGCGCTCGTACGGCGCGGGCGTGCGACTGCACACCCGGCGGCAGACATTCGCCCGCTTCGATGTCGCCAACGGCGCCGACGGCTGGCGGTTCCTGTTCCGGTTGACGGACCCGTTGGCGTTCACGCGGCTCGAGCGGCGCGCGTCCGTTGTCCCGTCGGTGCCATAAGGAGAAGCCGATGCGTCTTGCCACTGTTGCTCTCATCGCCGTTGTCGGCGCCGCGTGCGCCGGCGTGGGCCGGCCGCAAGCGCAAAGCGCGCCGCCGCCGGGAACCAGCATGTGGGAGGACCCCGGTGACATCGCGTCGCGCGATCTCTTCAACGGCCCGTGGGGCGCCGACCATGCGCCAGATCCGAAAGACGTGTTCGAGCTCGTCGAGCTGAAACACACCGGCGTCAACCTGGGCATGACGGTCAAAGACTCGAAGAGCCGCGAGTGGAGCGTCAAGCAGCCGTATCCAGGCAACCTCGACTCGGAAGCGCCAGTGGAGGTCGTGGTCTCGAGGCTGCTGTCGGCGGTGGGCTATCACCAGCCGCCGGTGTATTACCTGCCGGCCTTCACGCTTCGCGATGACTTCGGCCGCAAGGTCGAGACCGGCGGACGCTTCCGTCCGAAGATCGAGGGCCTGAAAGAGATCAACATCTGGAACTGGGCCGACAACCCGTTCGTCGGCAGCCAGCCATATCAGGGGTTGATCGTGCTGCTGATGCTGTTCAACAGCACCGACCTCAAGAACAGCAACAACTCGGTCTACGAACATCGCAACGGCGACCTCGTCGAGCACTGGTACCTGACGCGCGACGTCGGGTCGGCGCTCGGCGACACCGACCGAATTGCGCCTCGCAAGAACCACATCGACTCGTTCGAGCAGATGCCGTTCATCCTTGGCATCAACACGAAAGGGTTCGTGGCGTTCGCCTACCACGGGTGGTACGAGAACCTGGTTTTCGATCGCATCTCGCCGGCAGACGTCGCCTGGGCCAGCAGCCGGCTCGGCCAGCTCAGCGACCGCCAGATGCACGACGCGTTTCGCGCCGCGGGATACCAGAGGGACGTGGCGGGGCGGTTCATCACGAAGCTGCGCGAGAAAATCCAGCAGGGCCGCTCACTCGGCCAGGCCGCTTCGCGCAACTAGTTCACCTTCGCCGCTGCTGCCGCGGCCGCGACGACTACGAAATGTTTCGTTGACAACTACGAAGCGTTTCGTATAATCGGTCCCGATGGGACGACTGCGGCCGCGGCCAACCGACAGCGAACTGGCCATTCTGCGAATTCTCTGGGACCGCGGGCCGTCCACCGTGCGCCAGGTGCACGATGCGCTGGCCGACACGCGCGACACCGGCTACACCACCACGCTCAAACTGATGCAGATCATGGCCGACAAAGGCCTGGTCCGGCGCAACGAATCGGCGCGCACCCACGTCTATGCAGCAGCCGCTCCCGAAGCGCACACCCAGCGCCAACTGGTCAGGGATCTGGTGGACCGCGCATTCGGCGGCTCGGCGGCGGCGCTGGTGATGCAGGCGCTGAATGCGGAGGGCGCCACGCCGGATGAGCTGCGCGAGATTCGCAAGTTGCTCGACGACTACCGGGAGAAACGGCAATGACCATGGCCACCGACCTGATGCAGCAACCGTCGATCGCCGCGCTGGCGTGGGCGCTGATCCACTTCCTCTGGCAAGGCGCGCTGCTCGGCGGAGCGGCCTTCATCATTCTGCGCGGAGCGCTGCCCGAGCGGGCGTCGACCCGTTATGCGATCGGCGTCATCACGCTGGCGGCAATGATGTTGGCCTTTGCAACAACGGTGACCCTGCTCGTCACTCAGCAGCCGGCGCCGGTATTCGAGCCGCGCGCGCGGGCAGCCGCGACAACTGCAGCGGAGTCTGCATCCATGGTGCAGCCTGCGATCGCGAATGCCGAGACGGTCGCGCCCGAGCCTGGGCAACGACGGACGTCGTGGCAACTGGAGCGAGTCAATCCGCTGCTGCTCGCCTCGATCGTCGTGGTGTGGACGATTGGCGTGCTGGCGATGTCGATTCGGTTGCTGGGCGGCTGGATGGTGACGCGCCGGCTGGCCACGCGCGCCGCCACCGCCGTGCCGCCGGCAATCGATGCCGCGGCACGCGCGATTGCCACGAGACTGCGGATTCGCCGCGCCGTGTCGATCCTCGAATCGCGGTTGGTGGCAGTGCCGACGCTGATTGGCTGGGTGAAGCCGATCGTACTGTTGCCGGCCGCCGCACTTGCGGGGCTGTCCCCCGATCAATTGCGCGCGATTCTGGCGCACGAGCTGGCGCACGTCCGGCGTCACGACTATCTCGTCAACCTGCTGCAGTCTCTCGTGGAAACGCTGCTCTTCTATCACCCCGCCATTTGGTGGGTGTCGGCGCGGATCCGCGCGGAACGTGAACACTGCTGCGACGATCTGGCCGTCGACGTCTGCGGCGATCGCCTGGTGTATGCCTCGGCGCTCGCCGAACTGACGGCACTCGGCGGGCCGCGAAGTCTGGCGCTCGCCGCAACGGATGGGTCGCTGCTCAACCGCGTGCGGCGCATTCTCGGCGGGCCGCGATCGATGCACGAGCCGGCGCCGGCGTGGCCGCTGCTCGCGATCGTGGTGGTGATCGCCGGCGCGGGATCGTTCAACGCGGGCGCGACCGTGGCTGATGACGCTACCGCGGTTGTCGCGACCACGGCAACACCGGCGCCGCTGCCGCGAATCGCGAGCTCAGGCCAGGACGAAACCGCGCGCGCGGCGACCGGCAGCGAACAGACGCGACCAGACGAGCAGACCGCGGCACTCGCACAGCGGTTGCGGGAGCAGGCAGCGTGGTTGACAACCGAAGCGGCTCGACTCCGCGCCGAGGCCGACCGGCTCAGACGGACGCAACGCGAGTTGAGCGGATGGACGCCCGACTGGGCGTTCACACCGCCAACCCCGCCGCCGTCTCCACAGGAGCCACCGGTGCCGCCGGATCCGCCCGCGCCACCGGCGCCGCCGATGCTGGAGGCGCCGCAGCCACCCACCCCGGTCGCGCCGACGGCGCCTCCAGTGCCGCCCGAGCCGCCTGCGCCGCCACAGGACTTCGGGCAGCGCGGTTCGGGCAACATCAACTGGTCCGACGACAACGAGCGGTTCTCGGTGCGGTGGACCGGCGCGTTTCGCATCAGCGCCGACGAACGTGACATCGAGTGGGTCGAGGACGGCGCCAGAGTGACCATTACCGACGGCGTGGTCCTGATCTCGCGCGTCGAGCTGCGCGGCACGCGCTCGGGCGTCGAGCGGCAATACTGGCGCAACGGCCAGCGACGCGAGTTTGAGCCTGAAGGTCGCCAGTTCCTGGCGGCGGCGCTCGAGAAACTGATTCGCAACACCGGCATGTTTGCGAAGGAGCGCGTCGCTCGCTACCTGAAACAGGGCGGGCCCGACGCCGTTCTCGCCGAAATCGATCGGTTGGGTGCGTCGAGTTACGTCCGGCGCGTCTACTACACCGAGCTCATGAAACAGGCGCTACCGTCCGACTCGCTCGTCGGCCGAGTACTGCAACGCGTGCCGGTCGAGCTGAAATCGGATTACGACAAGGCGACCCTCCTCATCGTGGCGGCGACACTGCCGGTGCTGAACGACGCGTATCGCGCGGCGATTGCGCGCGCGGTGCAATCGATCTCGAGCGATTACGATCAGCGGCGCACGCTCACGGCCATCCTGAACGTGAAGCCGCTCGCCCCGTCAGTGGCGGCGGCGGTACTCGACGCCGGCGAGTCGATCAACTCCAGCCACGACCGATCGCTGGTGCTGCTGGCGTTCGTCGAACATGGCGGGCTCACCGCCGCTACCTCGCCGCGGTTCATGGCGCAGGTGCAGCGCATGTCATCGTACGATCAGCGCCGCGTGCTGACGTCGGTGTCGTCCAGTTCGGCGCTGGCCGGGAACGTCGCGGTCGAAGCGGTCAGGGCCGCCGGCTCGATCCCGGGCTCGCACGATCAAGCCACCACGTTGATCAGCGTGATCGAACGCGACGGGCTGACCGACAAGACCGCCGATGCATTCTTCGAAGCCGTCTCCCGGATCACATCGTCACACGATCGATCGCGCGTTCTGCTCACAGCGCTCGAACGCCAGAATGCCAGCGACCGCATCGTCGAGGGCGTGTTGCGAACGGTGGCGGGTGTCAGCAGCAGCTACAATCGCGCGCAAGTCCTGCTGCAGGTGGCCGGGCGCGGCAAGTTGTCAGCTGAGGCGCGCAAGCTCTACCTCGACGCCAGCCGCAACATGAGCAACCACGACGAGAACCGCGTGCTCGCGGCCCTGGTCCGCGCCGAAGGCCGCTAGCCAAGGTCGCGGGAACCAATCGCCTTTACTTGACGTCCTAGTGGAGCGTGTGCCAGGCTGCGGCACCGCTTCACGATGGACCTGCTTCGCTCGCGTTGATCCTCAACCTGAGCAGCAGCGGAGAGGCGCTCGGCACGGTCGGGCTGAGCGCGCTGCCGTTGATCGCGGTGGCGATGGTCGCGGTTGGACTCGTCGCGGCGATTGGACCCGCACGCCGCGGGCTCCGCATCGACCCCACGGAGGCCTTGCGAGCGCAATAGGCGCCCGGCCGCGGGCTAGATCTCGATCTGCTCGCCGAGCTCGACGACACGGTCGGGCGGAATGCCAAAGTAGGCGGTCGCCGTCGTCGCATTGCGCGACATCAGGGCAAACAGTTTCTCGCGCCACCCCGCCATGCCCGATTGCCGCGACGTGGAAATGATCGTTTCGCGGCCAAGGAAGTACGTGACGTCCACCGGATCGATGCGCGGCAGCGCCGAGCCGGCGCCGGCCTGCAGGATCCGCGGGATGTTCGGCTCTTCCATGAACCCGCAGCGCACCTTCGCGCGGTACATGCCCTCGCCGTAATGCTCCACATCGAGGCGGTCGGCCTCATCGACGTACGGAATCTGATCCGTCTTGACGGTGACGAAGATCACCAGCTCGTGGATCACCTTGTTGTGTTCGACGTTGTGCAGCAGGGCCGGCGGCGTCTTCGAGGCGGTGCCGCTCATGAAGATCGCCGTGCCCGGCACGCGCGTCACACCTTGGGTCTTGATTTCGCTCAGGAAGTCCTGAAGCGGTTTGGCTTCGCGCTGAATGCGCTCGGCCAGGATGCTGCGGCCGCGCTTCCAGGTGACCATGACCGCGAAAATGACGCCGGCAATGGCCAGCGGCAGCCAGCCGCCTTGACCCACCTTGATGATGTTGGCGCCGAAAAACGCGCCATCGATGATCAGAAAAATCGCGCACAACGATCCGGCCCTCCAGAGCGGCCATTGCCAGCGTTCGCGCGCCACGACGTAGAACAGCAGCGTGGTGATCACCATCGTCGTGGTCACCGCCACGCCATATGCCGCCGCCAGGTTGCTCGACGTCTGGAACGTCAGCACCGTGAGAATGCAGCCAATCATCAGCATCCAGTTGATGCCGCCGATGTAGATCTGGCCGAATGACTTCTGCGACGTGTGATCGATTCGGATGCGCGGGCTGAATCCCAGCGTCACGGCCTGCATGGTCAGCGAATACGCGCCTGAAATCACCGCTTGCGCGGCAATTGCGGCGGCCGCCACCGCCAGCACGATCATCGGATAGATCGCCCACGACGGCGCCAGCAGATAGAACGGGTTGGTGGCGGTCTCGGGATGTTCGAGCAACAGAGCGCCCTGGCCGAAATAATTCAACAGCAGGGACGGCAGCACCACGCTGAACCAATCGAGGCGAATGGGCTGCGTGCCAAAGTGACCCATGTCGGCATAGAGCGCTTCCCCGCCGGTGACGACGAGGAACACTGAACCGAGGACCAGATAACCGGTCCAGCCGGTGTCCGCAAAGAACCGCAGGCCATGGATCGGATTGATGGCTTCGAACACCGCTGGATACTCGAAGATCTGCACGAGGCCAAGCGTGCCCAGCACGGTGAACCAGAGCAGCATCACGGGACCGAACACTCTGCCGACGCCGGCCGTGCCGTGACTCTGGAACCAGAACAACCCAAGCAGAATGACGATCGTGATCGGCACGACGTACGGCTGCAGTCCCGGGGTCGCGACGCTCAGGCCTTCAACCGCGCCCAGCACCGAAATGGCAGGCGTGATGATGCCGTCGCCATAGAGGAGGGCGGCGCCAAAGATCCCCAGATAGATCAACCAGGTTCGCTCGGTACGGCCGGTCGGTTTGATCGGCGTGGAGAGCGCCGTGAGCGCCAGGATGCCGCCTTCACCGTGATTGTCGGCGCGCAGCACGAACACCAGGTACTTGACGGTGACGATGATGATGAGCGCCCAGAAGATCAGCGACAACACGCCAAGCACGTGATCGTGAGTTGGCGTCACCGCATGCGGTCCGTTGAAGCATTCGCGGATGGCGTAGAGCGGACTGGTGCCGATGTCGCCGTAGACGACGCCGAGTGCGAGCAGGGCCAACGTGGCCGAATCACGCCGGCCGCGCGGTTGGTGTTGGGAATCGGTCATCTACCGGGAGGGACGCGCACTCGGGCAACTATCACGCTACGCCCCTCCCGCCGCGGCTGTCAAATCACGGACGTCATTTCGGCACGCGAGAACGGCGTACCAGTGTCGCCACCGAGGCGACGAGCTCACTGGGCTCGACCGGCTTGGCCAGGTGCATCTCAAAGCCGCTCTGCAGCGCCGTCGTGCGATCTTCCGAGCGCGCAAACGCGGTGAGCGCAGCGGCCGGGACCTGGGAGGCGTCGGCACTCGGCAGCGCCCGGACGCGTTTGATCAGATCGAATCCATCCATGTCGGGCATGCCGATGTCGGCGATCAGCGCGTCGGGAACCTCGGATTCGAGTGCCGCCAGCGCCTCCGCCGCCGATGCTGCGGCAGTCACCGTGGCGCCTGCCGCTTCGAGCACCACTTGCAACAGCCCGCGCGAGTCGGCCTCGTCGTCCACGACCAGGATGCGCACGCCGGCCAGACTTTGCAGCCCGGCCAGCGGCTGGATGATCGGCGCCGCCGGGAGCTCGCGTCTTTCGGTCGGCGGTGATGGCTGCAGAATCATCAGGGGCAGGCGGATGATGAACGTCGATCCCCGACCCTCGCCGTCGCTCTCGGCCTGGACGCTGCCGCCGTGCATCTCGACGATGTGGCGGACGATCGAAAGACCAAGCCCAAGACCGCCGGTCTTGCGCGCCGGCCCGGAGTCGCCCTGACGGAAACGTTCGAAGACGAACGGCAGGAAGTCGCTGCGAATGCCGGCGCCGGTGTCGGCGACCACGACCTGGACGCGCGAATCGACGCGCTCGAGGCGAATCTGCACCCGGCCGTCACGCGGCGTGAACTTCACCGCATTCGAGAGCAGGTTCCAGATCACCTGCTGCAGCCGATCGGGATCGCCTGACACGGCCGGCGCACTCGGATCGATGACTGTGTGCAGGTGAACGCCCTTCGCGTCTGCCGCCGGTTGAATCGTCGCCACGGCGTTGTCGATCACCGCCGGCAACCGTACCGCCTGGACGTCAAGCCGGATCTTTCCCGACACGATGCGCGACACGTCGAGGACGTCTTCGACGATCTGCGCCAGCCAGCGCGTGTTGCGCTCGACGGTTTCGAGCGCGCGCTCAACCTGTTCGCTGTCGAGCATCCCGCTGCGGAGCAGCCGCGAATAGCCAAGCATGGCGTTGAGCGGCGTGCGCAGCTCGTGCGACAACACCGCCAGGAAATCGTCTTTCATCCGGTTGGCGGCTTGCGCTTCCGCGTAGAGGCGCGCGTTCTCGAGCGCCACCGACGCCCACGCCGCCGTGCCTACCGCCAGCCGCTCATGCTGCTCGGTGAACCGGCCCGGCTGCGAGTGGCCGAAGAACAATCCGCCAATGACTTGACCGGCCAGGCCTTTCACGGACACCGCGAGATAGCTGCGGACGGGCAAGTGACCCGGCGGCATGCCGTTGAACGGCGGGGTGCGGCCATATCGGGGGTCTTCGGTGACATCATCGAGACGCACCGGACCCTCCCCCCGAAACGTCGGGCCAAACAGCGTGGTGACGCGGGGATGCGGAAACTTCGCAAACGCCTCTCGCGGCGCTCCCGACAAGGCGTACAACAGGTACGCGTCGCCGGCCTGTTGATCGCGCACGTTGTAGAAGAACGCGCCGAATCGGCGCGCGCCAGTTCGCGAGCGGTGTCGGTGACTTTCTGCACGATGACTTCGCGATCGAGTGTCGAGGCGACGAACGCGCCGACTTCATCCAGCTTCTTGGCATTGGCCGCGTGTTCGATCGCCTCGGCCTGCAGCCGCCGTTGCTCCGTGATGTCGCGCGCGATCTTCGACGCGCCGACGACGTGGCCG
>Ga0187893_10000804_pt1 | contig 79655 bp, 64 predicted proteins | sample MA1701074metaG_FD_139574 | JGI IMG/M metagenome (GOLD analysis project Ga0187893, IMG submission 139574) | White microbial mat communities from a basaltic lava cave in the Kipuka Kanohina Cave System on the Island of Hawaii, USA - MA170107-4 metaG ... | reverse complement strand
GTCCGAAGACTGATTCTGCCTGTGGCTGGAGCTTGACCCATTCCAATACAACCGTTGCAGCCTGCCTGATGCAGACGGGCCCCGGCATGAATCAACCTCTCCAGGAAACCCAGTGAGATGAGATTCTCAAGGATTTGCCGTGACGTGGGGTTCACATCAAAAGAAACTCCATCCTTGACTTGCTTCCCATTCACAATCAAGGCCGGAACAGCAAAGTCGCGAAGTCCGGGATTGGCTGAGGAGCCGATGTACGCCTGATAAATCTCTCGACCGGCAACTTCACTGACGGGAACCACATTCCCAGGGCTTGATGGGCACGCGATAAGTGGGACTAACTGGGAGAGATCAACCTCCTCCCCCTCATCGTAAATTGCATCTTCATCAGCGAAGAGTTCGTGCCATGCCTCTTCGCGGCCTTGCGACTTCATGAAGGCTCTCACTGCATCATCCGACGGGAAAACAGTCGTCGTGGCGCCAAGTTCAGTGCCCATATTGGCAATGACATGCCGGTCCATCGCCGTCAGGCACTTCAATCCGGGACCATAGTATTCAATAATCTTGCCCGCGCCGCCGTCCACGCCGCGCCGGCGCAACATTTCAAGAATCACGTCCTTGGCACTGACCCAGTCCGGCAAGGATCCTTTGAGACGCACACCCAACACTTTCGGCATCTTGACGTAAAAGGGTTCACCCGCCATCGCCAGGGCCACCTCTAAACCTCCAGCCCCGATGGCCAGCATTCCCATCGCACCGGCAGCTGGAGTGTGGCTGTCTGACCCCAACAGAGTCTTCCCGGGAATTCCAAAGCGTTCCATGTGGACTGGATGGCTGACTCCATTGCCAGGACCGCTGTACCAGAGCCCGAACTTCCTGCAAGCGCTTCGCAGAAAGAGGTGATCATCTGGATTCTTGAAGTCCTCCTGGATCAGGTTATGGTCAATGTATTGGGCTGAAAGCTCCGTTTTCACTCGCCGCACACCCATAGCTTCGAACTCTAACATCACCATGGTCCCGGTAGCGTCTTGAGTCAGAGTCTGATCGATCTTGAGAGCGATTTCCTCACCCGCCACAAGACGGCCTGACAGGAGATGACCTTCGATCAGCTTTTGAGTCACGTTCCTCGGCACTAAAGAACTCCTTCCAAATTAACGGTTGACGCGTGGTTCCTTTTCGCAGTGGGATGATCTCAACCGAGCCTACGATATACCGCCTTTTCGCCGCTGTTCCTTTTTGACCGAATGAAATAGAACATAAAATCTGCTCGGAGATTAGACACTCTGCGACCCTGTGTTTGAGGATCGAACTTGAAATTGTGCGAGGAATGCTGTCCGCAGGATGGGGATACCAAAGTAAATTTGTCGTCGTGGCGCCTACTGAGATAACGACAAACAAGTCGGTGAAGCGCTAAGTCCGACGCGGGTCCTGACTTCGCGAAGTGTCTCTTGAGCAATTGCTCTTGCTCGCTTAGCGCCCTGTTCCAACGTCGACTTGGCATCTTCTTCAGTCAGCTTCTTGCGCCTTTCTCGAATTGGATGGAGGGCTTCCAGCATGTGTTCGAGCAGAGTCTTTTTCAACACGTCATAACGAAGCGCGCCGTTTCCGTAAGACGTCATCAGCTCCTCGTAGACTCTCGCGGGGGATACCAGTCTCAACAGTACAAAAAGATTCTGCACGCCAGGGCTCATTTTCTCAAGGCGGGGGCCCCCATCGGTGACGGCGGTCCGAATTTTCTCCCACAATGACTCCTCAGGCTCCATTAGCCGAATGATGTGCTTGTCTCCCTGGCTTTTGCTCATTTTCTTGAGAGGGTCCGCCAGAGACATGATTCGTGGAGCGTCGCTTAACAGTGCCTGCGGTTCGGCAAAGTATGGACCAAAACGCGAGTTGAACCGCCGAGCGATCCGGCGACAAAGCTCGAGATGCTGAAGCTGATCTTCGCCTACAGGCACCTTGGTTGCCTGATAGATCAGGACATCGGCGCTTTGAAGTACGGGATAATCAACAAACCAACACTCAGAAACGACTTTGTCTGTTCAAATCTTTCCTTTCGATCTTTGAATTGAGTCAAGCGCTCGAAGTCCCCAAAGCTTGCAAGACAATTGAAAATCCAAGTGAGTTCGGCATGCTCAGGCACATCCGATTGGAGAAAGAACAGGGAGCGCTCCGGATCAATCCCACAGGCAAGAAGATCCAGGGCCATCTGGAAGGTGCGAGTTCTCAGTACGGCGGGATCCCACTCCTCCGTCAAAGCGTGATAATTCGCGATAAAGTAGAAGTAGTCATAGTGATCCTGGAGTTCAAACCAGCTTTTGTTAGCCCCAAAGTAATTGCCGATATGCAATGCTCCGGACGGCTTGCTCCCAGATACAATCCTTCCAGGATTCATATGGTTCTCGGGAACTTGATACTCGGATCTATGGCGGAACCATCAGCACCCATAATAGGTTGCTTCATGGCGAAGAGGGTCGCTAGCTTAGCTAGGGGCCTGTCAATACCACCTACGGTAGCGGGTGAGTGGAAACTCATTATTTTGTCAGTCAATTCCTGCGACTCATCACATTGCCCGTTCCAATGGCCATCCCTGCCGCAATCGCCTTGTAGAGTTTGCCCTCAAAGAGTAAATGCGCTCAGGCGAGATTGCACCGATAAGTCACAGCAACGTGGCATGACGTGTGGGTGGAGCCGCGATCACGTCGCTGCTATTCTCGCTTGGAAAGACTTTGATAGGAATGTACGTTGGGCAGAGCGTTCTTGGATCGGTGTACGGCGATGCGGGTTCATTGGTCTTGATTCTACTGTGGGTTTATTACTCGGCCCAGGTCTTCCTGTTCGGCGCAGAGTTCACTCAAGTCCACGCAAGAAAGCATGGGCTTCGCATTGAGCCCACGCACAACGCAGTCCGCGTTTCATCGAGCGTCAGCACAAGGTGACTGCCTTCCATTCATGTAGTCCACGTCAAGTCAACCTACTATGGCGGCGGGGTCGCAAGACTTCTCTCTTCGGTCGTTCTCCCGATGAACGGCATCAGGATTGTCTTGGTTCAGCCGTAAATGGAAATCGTTCAGGCCGCAGATAGCTACACGTGGTTGATTTAGTGGGCTGCAAAGAACCGATAGGTCAGCGCCCGAAGCTGGCCGTAGCGGAGTCCGATCAAAAATAAAACAAGGAGGAACCATTTTTCTGATGGCCTACGGCAGTGTGGAGGAGATCTGTCATCCGTGCCTGAGGCCAGGTGAGTCTGTCCGGAGAGGGAGTGCTCGCCAAGCACACTTCCAAGGGTGAATTCGATCGTCCGAGCCGTGTGTTGATTTTTGCTTCATTTCCCTCGGTGCCTGTCCCTCCACTGCTGAAGTTCCTGACTCCGGATGACCCAGAGAGCGTTCAAGACAAGAAGACAGCACGACCAGCAGCGCTGGGGCCGCGTAGCCACGGCAAGCTGAACCAAGATCTCGCTTTCAATCCCGGATCGTTCGCCGCGAACAGTCCCTTGCCGCAAGGGATCTGACTGGCAACCATGCTTTTCGATGCAAAATATCGAGGTTGGCAAACCTCGATGCATCCTTCGGTTTTGAACCTTTAACCTTAACAAAAGGGGAGATTCATCACTGTTTGTTTACTCCCTCGATGACGAAGATGCCAACTCATTGCGGTCTTTGGAGACAAGAGTGGACTACAAAATGACCAGATCAAAGCTTGGACAATATTGTTGGGAACGATCATTTCTTTCCATGTCACTGGTGACCCGCTGTCAGTCCCGAGAAACCCCCGAACCCGTCGTGACAATCTCGCGGATGACTCTTCCAGGAAACGGTTGGAGGTTTCGATCGCTTAAATCTAGGGCTCGCTCGGTCAATTTCCCTGCTAGCGATAAGACCGTGGGTGCAAAGCTGAGACTGTCGTAAGGTTCGTCGATCAGCAACCGACGTGGGATGCCGGTTCGTGATCCACCGGCGAACATGAGAGTGGCGTGAGTGGAAGCGCGGAAAAATGACCCGTGATTTCCACCAGGATTGAAGGCTCGAATGTTGAAGTTCCAGTGGTCATTCGCAAACACTATCAGATCCGGTTGCACCATCCGTCGCTTGCGCTTCTGAAAACGGAGAAGCAACCGCTGGTCTGCCGAAGGCTGTTGTGACCACGCTTCCTGCCATTTCGCAGCACCCTGGGCAAATTGTTCATACAAGCTGATCAGCCCGTTGGAATACTTTGTAGCATGAACCGCCCGAAGCCATTCTCCTTCTGTGTGCCATGTATTTAGCCAGGTAGATCGCTGATCTTCTGGAATCTGAAATCTCGGATCCTCCCAAATGTGCAAAGGCAAGTGGCTGCGCCACTCTTGCGAGCGAAAGACTATTTCACCGCTGGCATTTTGGGTGAGATCCCGAACTGGAAGGTAGCGCAAGCTCAGCTGACCCTCCTCATCCCGCCGCGCCAAAATCAAAGCTTGTCGATCGTTACCCGCATAGAGCCAAATCGCATCTTCTACAGGTAAGCAGTGTGGCTGAAGTGCAGCACTTAACGCTTCAGGGGTCACAGCCACGGCTACAAAATCGACCGGAGAGGTCGACACGCCAAGCTGGAGATTGTTACGGGCTCGAAGATTCTCTAGTGCGGAGAAATAATCAATACGGACAAAACTCTTCTCCATATCCAGCGAGTTTTCGGCATCAAGAATCAACCCGCTGCTGGCAGGACCAACAACGTAACTCTGCAGATGATAGAGCGAGTTCATCCCTCCGAGGCTCTTGGGCGGAATTAACTCTTCGATTCGCCAATGGGATGCGTCGAAAGTCTCAGGTCGCAGCGAGACTAGATTGGCCAGCGTGCGCGAATAAGCTGAGTATTCTCGCTCGTCCGCTCGACTGACCGATGACTGAACCGCAAGACGTCGCACCTCTTGGTTCTTGTCGAGTCTCTTTTCCTCGCCGGTCGACTTGTTTGGTTGTAACTTAGCTCGCAACTGGTTCTTCTCAATGGATCGTCGCAGTGCGGCCAGCTCATCGGACAATTGTGTGACGAGGGCATTCCAGGCTGGCCGGTTTCGATCCAGTGTCCAAAAAAAGGCTTGGGTAGCCGCATGACGCGCGTTTGGCGTGAGGTCCTTACGCCGAAGTTGCTGCAGGAGGATATGCAGAAGATTGAGATCACTGTGACGGAAATACACGGAGGCTCGCTCATTACCATCTGAGTCGATGAGTAGTGTCGGATAGCGAGAGTTCTCTCCAGGAAGATAGTACGATTCCCGAGCAGGAGTGGTGACGAGAGGAACCGTGGGCGAGAGAGCTTTGAAGGTGTAATCTCCTCGAGGCGGACGGTTGGTCACGACGTGATGTCCTCCGCCTGCTGCAGTGCCAAAGAAATTGAGAAGGTTGTACCCTTGGCTATAAACTCGCTCATCCGTATTCATTCCATGGTCAGAAACCAGAATCAAAGCAGTTTCGGCAGCGAGCGAAGTTCGCTCAATCGCCGTCCAGAGACGCCCAACAAGGGCGTCGATCTGCTGAAGCGCATGGAGCTGGGTTTCCCGATCGTTGTTGAGATGCGCGATGTGATCAAAGACTGGGGTCATGTAATCCAGATAGCGCACTTGTGGATCATTGAGCTTGGTCATCAGTTCTCGTTCCATCATCTCAAAAAGGATTGTTCCTCCTTCGAATCCCATCGTCCACTCATCCAGCATTTCTTTGGGATTCTTGCGTGTCAGAAAATGCTTCAAGGCGCGGGTCGCCGACAGATTGGTGCTGCCTCGTTGATAAAGTTGAAAGCTCATGTGACGTTCATGGTGTCGGTATGCATCGGCAAGCAGCGGCGTTCCCTGCTCGTCGAGAACTTCAACGCCGGGCATCTCGATACGCCGGCCTACCGACTGTCTCAAGTAGAATGTGAAAAAGTTGAGATAGTCATAAGGACGGTGCGTGAGCCGATCGAACTCCATATTCCCCTTGATCAGCGAAGGCTGCCCGGTGTCGAGTAGTGCCCATGACGGGGCAGAAAGACTGAGCCCGCGGACATAGAAATTTGAGAGTCGCGTGCCCCCATCATAAAAGACACTCTTGATCCAGGGCAGATGACTCCTCCCACTGCGAGGGTTCGTCTCCTGCACCCAGCGATCCAGAAGATCAAAACGTAGTCCGTCGGCTTTGACTATCACCACGCGCTCGGTCGCGGACCAAGCATAGGACTTCAATACCAGAATGAGTAGGACTACTTTCAGTAACTTGCCAACAGAAAGCAAGCGGCAAGAGATCATCAACGGCAAAGGTTCTGTAGTGCTCATTGGTTACCGCCGATTTCGGCAGCCGTTGGTTGAGGGGCGGTAGTTTCAGCCGGTGCCGGGGGTGCAGCCAGTTCTAGGTATTCCGCACTACGCTGACACCATCGGGAATCGAGAGTCTGATTCCGAGCGATACGATAAAGCTCCGTCCTGGCCCTCCGGCTTGCCGTGGGGCCCAGAGCCTCAAGGCAAAGCTGGCGTATCGATTCATCCTTGCTGAGAGCAAGAAGTTGGGTAGCGAGACGCATCACCCGATTCCTGGAGGTCCCTCGGTTCTCTGCCAAATAAAGCAAGCGACGTCGAATGACGTCGGTATCCCAATTCACTTCAGGTCGAGGACTCGACTCGGTGACCTTGCGGAAGAAATGCAGGTAATGGTCGGTACGGCGTTGATTGTCCAGGAGAGCTTGCAGTTCCGGGTGAGCTTTTTCCCGGTGAGTGTAAATGCCAAAGCTTAGGATATTGGCTATCTGCAGGAAAGTCTTCCCGATGCTGCCGTGAACCTCCTGAGTCCTCTCCCTACGTCGGTCGCGCTCCAAGCGGGTTCGGAGTCCGTCTGGAGAGCGGGCGTAATCCAGCAGTGCTTGATACTGGGCCCGGGCCAGGCGTGACTCGGCCTCCACGTCATTCTCCAGAGGATTGAGGGTGAGGCGCTCCAAGCGACGGCTGATATCGCCTCTCACTTCCGGATCAAGCGTAGAATCCAACAACAACAACAACTTTAGCTGAGAATACGCCGTCAACCGGCTCTGCTGGGAAATATCGGCACCCCGGCGATGGGTAATGAAGTCGACGGCAGCGAGCCCTCCCCCATAGTAAAGATTGCCAAACGGCGAAAGGGAAAGCACATTGTTTGCAACGTCGTGGACAAGCCGCTCAGATAACTCACGGCGTTTTGCATTCAGGGGATCACGAAAATCGACCAGCAGAACCGGAATCTTAGGATAATCCAAGCCGTAAAGGGCCAAAGGTATCAACTCTACGACCTTCCCTTGAGCTGGGTCTGGGGTGACCAGCCGGCTTTCGACATCGAGGTAACGCCGCTCAACGTGTCCTTTCCAGTTCAACAAACGTTGATCCTGCCATGGACTGGCAATGCTGAGGAACCGCCCGTCGAATCGAGGGTGAGTAGGTCTAATCAGATCCTCACGGGCCACCCAAAGCAGCGCATGAGTCGCTGTCCCGCCTGGCAATTGGAGGGGATCGAAGTACAGGCCTTCTTCTTCGGAGCGCTGTCTTAACAGCTCCCAGTTACGGCTGCGTACCTGCTTGATGCGAGCTGTTTCCTTTTGATAAAAACGCTCGACTTGAGTTTCGTCCAGCCATCCAGCAAGCATTTTTGCGCTTAAGGACACTCGCGCCTGGAGCTGATCCAACTCAGTTTTGGAAACGAAATGTTGTTCACTGTCCGCTTCCCCACAAACGGAGAGGATGGTCAAGGCTCGGGTGAGATGTGCCTTGCGAAATTCCCGTTGGTTACGAATGTAGGCGAAGGCCGGACTCCTTACCAGAGCGGCGCGGGAATCAAAAAATAAGTTCTGTATAAGAATTCTGTATAGGCGTCTCCCGACAGACGAACTGTCGAAAGAGAGATCCAACAGAGGTGGAAGAACTCGAATTTCGGCTCCCTGCTTGTTCCCTAAACGGTTGTACAGGAAAGGGACACCTGCAGCCGAACGCTGTTTTCGAGTAGGTTTGGTATACGTGTGCACCCAGACATAGCGCCAACGATGGACCTCGGGATCATCGCTCCCCAGCGTGTCGCGAAGAACGCTGATCAGGGGGATCTCGAGAACCTCGGTTCGGTCCCCTGGAGACTCGACGCGCCCAAGAATCGTGACGATCTCCGCACCACCCTCTGTTGGAACTACTTCCAGGCGTAGCTTTGAGGCGCTGTTCTGAAGGGCTGAAACATCCGGGTTCGAGATGCTTTGGGCGAAAGCCAGTCTTGCGCAGAATACCCCTAGAAAGGCGACGCCCCAGAGATGGTGTCGACCGATAGGGAAAGAGCGTTGTCTCGTTCTTTTCGCCATGAAATGACTTGGCTTCTTAGTTCTTCTCGCACATCCAACTCGAGCCCGACCCAGGCCCTAGGCCAGCCGTATGTCGGCATTCGGTAACCGAGAACACACGCAAAGCGTGGGCGCCACCAACGAGTACAATGCAATGCTTGGCGCATCGGTCCTTGTCAGAACGCTGAACCGCACGAGGCAAACCTGAGAACAGCTCACTCACGTCCCAAAACGGATCGAAACACGTCCACAATCTCCTTTTGACGGTCATTCGAGAATTGCCGGTGCCCGAAGAGTGAAAATCGACCAATGCTGAGCGACGAATTTGGATCATAAGGGAGATTCCGCTGACGAGCGTAGGTTTCCATGTCGCGGTCTGATGTTTCCCGTTCGCGGGTTGAAATGAATTCGTAGATCTCAACTCCCTTGTCTGGCTCATCCAGATAAGGAAAAAAACGAACGCCACGTTCGGCCCTGGCATGCTTGAAACCGTGCCATCCCTGATCGTGTCTCTTGAAAAGCCCTCTGTTCTGGTATGACAGCACGAAGTCTTGCAGTTGCAGACTGGAGAACTCGTCTTGCTCTTGGCAACCAGGTAGCAAGATACAAAGGACCAGTGGCATCCATGACATCCCCTTGGTTTTGAAATGAGCTAGATGGTTTACGCGTTCCTGCCTATTGTTCGCAAACATCCACAAATCCTGCTCTCTTTCGCTCTTGTTTATCCAGGTGGATTCGAGGGTCTCCAGCGTCCTTCCAGAATCAATCGCCAGTTTCACCAATCGGGTATCAGTCTACAAGTCCATGTCGCATGGCGAAGCGAACGAGCTCGCCGACGCTGTGCAGATCGAGTTTGTCCATGATTCGGGTCCGGTGTCCATCGACAGTGTAGATGCTCAGACCAAGAAGGGTCGCAATGTCCTTATTTGTCTTACCCTCGGCGATCAACTGCAGGATTTCCCGTTCGCGTGCGCTGAGAACATCCAGAGGGTTGGTTGCGTGCCTGCGATAGTCCTTTAGAATAGCGCCTGACACTTCCGGACTCATATAGCTGTTTCCTCTGGCCACAGCCCTTACCGAAGCCAATAGCTCCTGGTCCGCCGACTCCTTCAGCAGGTACCCCTCGGCTCCAGCTCTGATGATCTCGCGAACGTAGACTGATTCCCTGTGTACGCTGAGTGCCAAGACCCGAATTAGTGGTGAGATATCGCGTATCCGGCGAGTCGCTTCGATTCCATTTAGCTCCGGCATTGTCACGTCCATGACTAATACGTCGGGGCGGAGCGTCCTGGCGAGCTCAATCGCCTCGTGTCCGTTTCCGGCTTCGCCGACGACCTCCATGTCCTCCTGAGAGTTAAGGATCAGGCGGAACCCTTGGCGGACCATCTTGTGATCATCAGCTAACAAGACTCGAATTTTTTTCTTCATCCCTTTTCTTCTCGAGGGGCACAGACACTTCGACTGTGACCCCTTGGTGTGATCCGCTCCGAATCGTCAGGTCACCCTCGGAACTGCGCGCCCGAGCCTGCATGCCCGCCAAGCCAAGGGCCCCTTTGCGAATCTGTTCCGCCGCTGGCAAGCCTCTCCCATTGTCCCGAATCGCTAGATGAATCTTATCGCCATCTGGTTGTAGACGTACGCTCACTAAGGTGGCATTTGAGTGACGCGCTACATTGGTCAGCGCCTCCTGGGCAATGCGAAACAGGTGAGTTTCTGTCTCGGCGGTGAGCCTCCCCTGAAACTCAGAAGAGTAGTCCACTTCGATTCCGGTACGCTCCTGAAATCGCTCACACAGCCAACTCAGAGCAGCCTCCAAACCAAAGTCGTCCAAAATCGTTGGATGCAAAAGTTGAGAGATCTCATGCGTGTTCCGCATCGACTCCTTGAGAAGCTCAGCGCAATCGTCCATCCATGCGGCGTCTACGCAAGGTGCCTTGGCATGCCGCGTCAAGTTCGTCTTCAGCGCGGTCAAGGTTTGTCCGAGCTCATCATGCAGTTCATGAGAGAGCCGCCTCGCCACCATTTCCTGGTTGTCCAATAACTGCCAGGAAACGCGATTCAGTTCCACGGACTGTTCAGTCATCTTCTGGTACAGGCGGGATGCCGTGCGCAGCACCATAACGGCGCAGAGAGATGACAAAATGAGGCATCCCCCCAACAGCAACACATCCTTGCGGACTTGGCTCATCGAGAGCGATTCGATCCTTTCTCTGGAGCGTTGAGCTTTGCGATGGCTCGAGCGGATCAACTGCGCGACGGTCGCGACAACTTCTTCGTGCCTACGGAGTAGCTCCCGGGAGAAAAACGTGGGTGGATTCTCCCGCGCCAACAGCCGACGAGCCTCGAAGGCAAATCCAGTCGAGCCCGCTTCGAGCTTCCTCCACGCTGGCCCATCTGGCTTCTCCAGCGGCGCCATCGAGAGGATCTGAAGAAGGTTTTGCTCGATTGTGCTGATCTGGTTCAGGATTTTCGCTGTATCCAGGGAATCTGGATCGCCAGCCAGCCGATAGAAGATTCCGCTTAAGGCGCCTTGCTCGCGTTGCACTTCGTCGATCAGGGACATCTGCAAGTATTGATCTTCAGCCAACTGTGACGCTGTTCGTTGAATTGACTGGACACTTTGTACGCCAACAAATCCGTCGGCTAACAAGAGGAAAATAATCAACAGAAACCCCACGGCCAACAGCCGCTGGATTCTCGATTGGCTTCTCCTGTCTGTTGACATTGAACTGCCACATACCATAGCCGGCGTGCGTCCACTGGACGAATCTCCAGCGTACGCCTTCCGAATGCCGGTATCACGTTCGCTCATAGTTTCCCCAGTCTATTCAATTGTGTTTTTGACTCCATACCCTACGAACACCGTAAGCACCACCCGATTTACAGGGGCACAGTGCCGGTCGGTCCAGCCAATTCTGCCACGAAGACCGGGCTGACGGCCGCCAGAGGTATTGGCTCGCTACGCTGAGCGAGGTACCAGTACGCCCCGTTCTTTTGTCGCAGTTTTCAGTGTCGGCACGCTATAGCAATAACACTAGTGCCTTCCCTATGCTAAGCGTTGCTGGTCCTCAGAAGCAGGTCATCTAAGGGAAAGGGACAAGACGATGAAAAAGCCGCCTAGCCGCATCTTCCTCGTAGCCTTAGTGTCGCTGGTAGTTCTATCTGGTTGCGGTGATCGGGAGCAACATGGCCAGCCCGAACCCGAGCCGCCAGCCGCACAGGCTGAGCCGGCTAAAGCTGAGCCAGACCGGCAGGAACAGGTCAAGGAAGCCGAAGTAAAGAAAGTGCCCAAGAAGAAATCGGCTAAGAAAAAAGCTAAGTCGGCGCGGAGGCAGACGAGAAGCACGAAGCCAACGTCCACACAACTGTGAGCCTCTGGGACTGGCCGTACTTTCGCCTAGTAGTACTAGGTTAAGTAATTCTTGTAACCAAGAGTAGTCCGTGGTAGCGTAGGGCTACCATGAAACCTCGCACCTTGAAATCGCTGGACACCCGGTTGACGCGCTTTCTGGAAGAAATCATCGGACCGATGGGCCGCAGTGAGCGACGGCACTGGGCGCGCGTGTACGTTCAGGGGTTGCTTTTGGATGGCGACCGAAAATCGATTGAGCCCATGGCCAATCGCATGGCTGAGGCCGACGTTCAGGCATTGCGGCAGTTTGTGGGTCAAAGTCCTTGGGCGGTCGAAGAAGTCCAGCGACGTCTGGCTGAGAAGATCGTGGACCTGCTCAGCGAGCCGGAGGTGTGGATCATCGACGAAACGTCGTTCCCTAAAGCCGGAGATCACTCGGTAGGAGTGGCCCGCCAGTACTGCGGCACGTTGGGGAAAGTGGCGAATTGCCAGGTGGCGGTCAGTCTGCACTGGAGCAGTGCCGAGGCCAGCTGCCCGTTGAGTTGGCGTCTGTACCTTCCGCAAGAATGGATCGAAGATCGCCAGCGGGCAGCACAGGTCCGATTGCCAGAGGGGATAAGCTATCAAAGCAAGACGGACTTGGCGCTGGAACTGATCGATCAAGCCCGAAAATGGCAAGTCCCTGTTTTGCCGGTGATTGCGGATTCCGGTTATGGGAACGAGTTTGATTTCCGGCAACACCTGCGCCAGCGTCATCTGCCCTACGCCGTCGAAGTCGAGCCGACCAGTGTGGTCTGGACCGAAGATCCCCATCTCCCGTTGCCAGCTCGAAAACCCACGGGACGGCCGCGACGTTATCCCCCGCTGGAGGCTTTGCCGCGGCCGCGGGACCTCAACACGGTGGCCCAACAACTGCCTGATTCGGAGTGGAAAAGCCTGACCTGGCGCCAGGGGAGTCGGGGGCCGCAGCGCTCGCGCTTTGCTCGGGTCCTGGTTTGGGCTGCTCATGGATGGCGAGAGCAGAAGCACCCCGAGCGCGTCGGTGAGTGGCTGCTGATCGAATGGCCCCAGGCTGAAGCCGAACCCACTAAATACTGGTTGGCTCACTTTCACTCGGAACCTCCGGGAATGCGCCGACTGGTGCGCCTGGCCAAGGCGCGCTGGCGAATTGAATTGGACTATCGGGAACTGAAAGAAGAGTTGGGGCTGGATCATTACGAGGGACGCCATTGGTTGGGTTGGCATCATCACGTTTGTTTGGTCAGTCTCGCTTATGCCTTTCTGCGCTCGGAGCAAGCGCGAGTCAAAAAAAACTTCTGGTGCGACCTTGCCCACGGTGAGGAGCAATCTTCAGGTCTTGCTGATTAGGCTCCTGGGCTGCTGCCCTTGGTGTCAAACACGCTTCACGTTCGAAGATTCATCGTAGATACTTAACTTAGTATTACTAGGGGCACTGCAACGCAAACAAATTAGGGACCTCATCATTAACGCTTCACCGATGGAGCCGCGTTATCAGCACCGAACAAGGGGCCTTCGAGGCAACCTCTTCGGCGACGCTTCCAAGCAGTATCCGACTCAGGCCTGTCAGTCCGGTGGTCCCGACGACCAGCAAGTTAGCATTCCTCTCCTTAGCGGCAGTGATAAGCGCAAGGCCCGCGGGTCCAGTAGTGACGAGGGCTTCAGCATCGGCCTCAAAGCTTCGCAACGCTTCAAGGAGCCGCTCTCTGGCGTTGTGCTGCATGGCCGCGAAGTCTTCACCCGATACGATGGGAGGCAGTTCCCCTAGAGCTATCGCCCCGGGGGAAGCCATTGAAAATCCCAATTCGAGACTATGAACAATTGTCAGTGGTCTTTTGGTCCTGCTTGCTTCGTCGATCGCAGCTGAAATGGCAGGCAGCGCTGGATCGGAAAAATCCGTACCCGCAACGATTCCGCCTTCCCGATTGGATGGCCGGGCGACCAGCACTGTGGAATGCGCGCACTGGATGATTTTGTGGCCCACGCTCCCAAGGAATATGCCAGTCGTGCTGGTCATTCCGTGGCTGCCTAGAACAATCAGGCTCGCGTTCCACTGTTCAGCTGCCTTGAGGAGCTCCGCATGAGGTGAGCCGTGGTCTACCATGATCGTAACATGCTCACCAGTGCGCCCCGTGATTTCCGCCACCCGATTGGACACGGCCTCAGCAGCACGGTCCACTTCCAAAGGCACTTTCACGGCTGCGGCGCGGTTGAACTGCGGAAACAAGGGGTTGCTTCTTAGCTGGCTTGGAATAATGTGACAGACGGCCAGTCTGGCTCCTGTCGATAAAGCGCGTTGGTGTGCCTGGCGCAAGGCTTCATCCGAAGCTGTACCGAAATCAATGGCGACAAATATCCTTTCCAACGGATGCATAATTTCTCCCTCCTGAGGAATTACCCATGATCACACCATACACAAGGGAGGGCGCGCTTGAGCTGCTGCCCTCGTCGGATTGACACGCACTTCTCAAGCCAGAGGAGTCCGGTGTCGGGGTATGAGCAGCCGTGGCCACCTCCTCAAGTCCGGAACGGGTCATTCCTGCGTTTCGGCACCTACGACTTCGGATGACCATCGAACCACCTCGCTTCATGTGAGTGAGCTGGTGACGGCAGGTCTGCGTCAAACAGCATCGAGCGATCGCTGTAAATCCTTCAGCAAATCCCGCCAGTCTTCAACGCCGACGGAAACCCGAATCAGGCCGTCGCCGACCCCACAATCCTGCAGGTCGTCTGCCGTCATTTCAGAATGAGTGGTCGTCGCAGGATGGCATGCCAGCGATTCGACTCCTCCAAGGCTGACCGCGTTTTTGGCGATCCTAAGCCGGCGCAGAAAATCGAATGCGGCGGACTTTCCTCCGTGCAACTCAAACGAGAAAATCGCGCCGCCGTAACGGCATTGTGCATCACGGATTCGTCTTTGATCAGGTTCTTCGAACAAGGAAGGGTAGTGGAATGTGCGAATGCGTGGATGTCCAACAAGCGCATCAACGATGTGCTGCGCGTTCTTGCTTTGCCGGTTCATGCGAAACAGAACCGTTGGCAGCCGGCTGTCCAGCAACCAGGATTCGTCGGGCTGCAGGATATTCCCGAGCATGGCCCGAATTCCGCGCAGCGTTTCGATCAATTCAGAATCTTTGCTCAAGATCACACCGCCCAGCATGTCGCTGAAGCCCGCGAGGTATTTCGTCGCCGAGTAAACAACGAGGTCCGCCCCTAATATGAGTGGGTGCTGGAATGCAGGCCCCATGAGTGTATTGTCCACTGCTATCAATGGGCGGTGGGAACACTCATGCGCGGCCTTGGCAGCAGCCCGGATGTCACTCATGCGAAGCGTGGGGTTGGCCGGCGTTTCAATGAACACCACTTTGGCGTTGGTAGTCCGTGTTATCGCTTCAATCAAGCCTGCGGTGTCTCCGGCCCGTACAGGGAGGTTCTCAAAGCCCAGTGGCGCCAGCATTTGGTGAAGCAGGTGATGCGTGCCGCCATAGAGGGGGTTCGTGTAAACGATCGCATCACCTGGTTTACAGAATGCGAAAAATAACGTTGAGATTGCTGCCATGCCCGAATTGAAGACTGCCGCAGAGCCTGCCCCAGGTTCGAGAGGAACGATCTGATCTTCCGCGATCTCCGCATTAGGGTGCGACAAGCGTGCATAAATCAGCTCGACAGGCTCATTCTCCGCCGGCTTTGATTTGCCTAGGGTGATTTCAAATGCCCGCTGGGCGGACTCGGGACTTGAAAAGACATAGGTAGACGAGCGGAAGACGGCGGGTCGTGCCGAGCCTTGGGAAAGCTCGGGGTTGAACCCCCGCGTCAGCACGGCCGTCTGTCGTCTGACAATATATGGAGGTTTCGAGCCTTCGTTCTTCATCATGAACCTCGTTTCGGCATCCCACATCGCAGCCCAATCGACCAATTATTCTTTCCATCGGATCGGATGTAAGCCGCTAAACGGGCCAAACGGACTTTTGATCTGTGCTCTTGGCAACCGCGGAATACTCGTCGAAAGACTTCGTTCTCGGCGCCCATGAAATCGCTGGATGAGGCTCCTAGCGGAGACAGCACTTCTTGAACTTAATACCACTACCACAAGGGCAGGGCGAATTGCGGCCGAAAGTCGGCCGCCCACGCTTAATCTCATGCCTGATCGCACTGATGCGAGCCTTAAGATCCTGGTTGAAGACGCGCTCGAGCGCAGCAAAAAGTTTTGGGTGCTTTTGCTGCATCACACCGGGCCGCTCAAAGAAGTATTCCGTAGCAACAGCGAAGAATTCCGCCTCATTCGTCAACGCATACGGATTGATGTCTGACTTGCCCGCCTCGATCTCCTCCATTTTCCGGCGAACAAGGTCGACCCATGGCCCGACGTTCTGCCGGTTGAGTCCTATCGACGGCAACCCGTCGATCGTTCCGTCTGATTTGTCCACCAAATGCGCAAACTCATGTAACCCGACATTCCTTTTGTCTCCGGGATTTCGGAAGCCATCTAGCAAATCGGGTTTGGAAAGGATCATCAGTCGATTCATGGCCCCTGTTCCGACCATCCCCAGGGTCGCGTGATTGCGCGAATTCCCGAAGGAGAATTCTTTATCGAATCGCGCAGGGTAGATAAGGATCTCGCTGATCTGGTGCCACTCCCAGTCAGGAAACCCGAAGATGGGAATAATGGCGCTGGCAGCAGCAAGCACGAGCGTTGTCGTGTCCAGGTCGACCTTTATTCCTGTTATGTGCTTCTCGCCGATGAATACCTGCAGCAGGCGGCGAAACCGCTCTCTTTCTGCCGCATTGAGTGCTCGGTAGAAAGCAACCTCACGTTGCAAAACCATCTCCCATTCTGAAGGAAAAGGCTGGCTGAGCAGCCTGCGCCGACGGCGGATCTTTCGTGTCATCCCTGCGTATACAAGGACAGGAGGTACACCCCAAAGCGCTACCGTCAGCCATACGGGTGTGTCGACACGGCGGAATGCCGCAGCAACGGGAATGGAAACAAGGAGAGTCAGGCCGGCGAAAGAGAAAGCCGTCCAAAACGCCCTCCGTTCCCAGGTATGAAACAGATTGCCCATTTCGAGACATCACTCCTTGGCTTGTTGCTTTCGGAGACGGCTTCCCCGGGGGTGAACGCTGGCTATCCCCGCGTTGGGGCGAGGGCATAAGAGGTCTACCAGGTGTTTTCGAGAGACGATGGGTTGTAATGGGCTGCAATCCTAAATAAAAATAATGGGATTTGGCTGCACAGGAAAGCGCTGACCTAACCTTACAGCTCCCACAAGGCGTAGACAAAGGCCGGCGTGGTGAGCCAGAGAAGCAGATTCAGAGGAGCACCCACACGTGTGAAGTCGAGAAACTTGTAACCGCCGGGGCCATAAATCATTGTGTTGGTCTGGTATCCCACCGGAGTGGAGAAGCTCGTCGAAGCTGCAAACATGATGCAAAGAACGATCGCTTTTGGATCAATTCCCAGCGTTTGTGCGGTGGCCACACCGATCGGCACCATGAGAACGACAGTGGCGTTATTCGAGATCAATTCTGTGAGCACCATGGCGACGAAGTAAAAAATGTAAAGCACCGCAATCGGTGGCACGTGCTCGGCCGCGCGAACGGCCAGGTCGGCCAGCAGGCGCGCTCCCCGGGTTTTTTCCAGGGCAATCCCCAGTGGGATGACTCCGGCCAGTAAAAAGATGACATCCCACCGAATGGATTCGTGCAGCTCGGTGATTGTCAGGCACCTGGTCAGCACCATCAACACACAACCCTCGATGGCGGTTACCAGAATAGGCTGAACGCCAAGACTAGCCAGCATGACGACGCCTCCGACGATAGCGAGAGCGATCGGTATTTTGTCGGTGGCAAATTTCTCCTGTTCCACCATCTCGGTCCCGATAAAATCCGGGTTCAACTTGAGTTGCTCGACCATGTCCCTGGGACCCTGCACCAGAAGCGAGTCCCCGAAAGCCAGCCTTACTTTCTGGATTCGTTCGCGCACAGTGGCTCCGTGCTTGCGAATGGCAAGAACAGTGCACCCGTAGCGTGTCCGGAAGTTTGTTTCCACCAGGGTGCCACCGATGAGGCTTGAGCTCGGAGAAACAACGACTTCCATGAGTGCAAATTCGCCTTCCAGCAACTCCTTGTCGCCAAGTCGGACCTCAGACTCAATGGCCAGCCCCTCAGAATCCTTGATCCTGAGCAGTTGGCTCGCATTTGCTCTTACAAACAGAATGTCACCCGCCTCCACTTTCCGTGTGGCAATGGGAGGCCCCAGCCGCTGACCTCCTCGAATTATTTCCAGAACCTCAATGTCAAAGTCTTCTCGCAGCCGCCTCTCCGCAAAGGTTTTGCTGACCAAAGGCGAGTCCGCCAGCACCAGGACCTCGGCTAGATAGGCTTTGACATCGTAGTTTTCGGTGATCTCTGTCTCAGTGCGCCGGATGGGTAACAAGTGGCGGCCAATCAACAGAAGATACACTACTCCGGTCAGCAGAATTGCCAGGCCGATCTTCGCGAACTCAAACATGCCCAGAGGCATAAGGCCGAGCGTCACCAGCAGCGAGCTGGCCAGGATGTTGGTAGATGTGCCAATCAGGGTGACGACTCCCGCAAGCTGGGAAGTGAACGAAAGAGGAATCAGCAGCTTCGAGGGAGCCCGTTTCTTCTCTCGGGAGAGGCTAATGACTATTGGAATCAGGATTGCCACGGCAGCGGTGTTGTTGATGAGCATCGAGATGGGACCCACCACGACCATCAGCGTCAGTATTTGCCGGATCTCGCTATCGCCCGCCACCCGGGTGATTCTGCGCGCCAGGATGTTGATCGCCCCGGAACGGTAGATACCACCGCTCAGGATGAACATCGCCATGACCGTGATTGTTGCTGGATTGCTGAATCCGGAGATCACATCTTGAATCTCGATGTGGATGACGTTGGCGGAAGCGAGAGCCAGAAACAGAGCCATGATGCTGAAAGCGACAAAGTCGACCGAGAACAGCTCGAGTGCAAAGACAGCGAGCGCCAACACGATAATGCCGAGAACCAAGGCGATTTCGAATGTCATGTCGAAGGGTTCAGCCCACGAACGAGTATCTGGCCATCATCGGAGGATGAGCGATTGGAATTCAGGAACGTCGTGCCGCAGGTTTTCACGCTCAGGCTTCCCGGACCTCCGTGGTGTTGACAGGTGCACCCTTGACGAGCTAGGGCTCAGGCGCCTCCGTCTTTTCCCGGAAACCACGGATGCCTCAGTTGCGACCCAACTGAGGGAATTCAGCAAAAAGCCTACGGATCTTAGCAGGGCTATCTGGATTGACCGAAGTCAGGTCAGATGTAATTTCGTCTCGGCGCCCCAATACCGATGACAGTTGCTGACGAAGCTGGTCATCCTCCAGGTTGGAAATCGCCTGTCGAAGGTTGTCGAAGAAGCGAGTCGATCGATCTCTGGCGACACCGAAGTTGTTTTCTTCGACATCAACGAGAATCATCGCCAGATCATTTCGCAACGAGGTCACATCCAGATTCGCTTGGGAGGCTCTCAAGCGAGTCTGCAGAATCTCCATTTGGGATTTCAGACGTCGGTTCTCGAGGAACGTCGGGAGAAGACCGGCAAGATATGCCGCTGTCAGAAGGATCAACGCAGTAAGAAATTTTGCAGATTTTGAGAGTGCCATCGTCGAATCCTGTGAGCCCGGGCGTGGAGGGCCGATCTTCCGTTGACCCGAATCCCGAAAGATTTAGGGTCCTTTCGCTTCGATGACCTGCTTGGCATCAATGGGGTGATCTCGTTCCAGTTCGGATCTGTTTCAGCAGTTTATGACTCGGCACTGCAAATTGTCTGTCCGAAGCTTCGAGGAACTCTCGATCGAGGGCGGGATAACGATCGGCAATGAACTTCACCTAAAGCTGCCATGCTGACCCAAGAAGGTCAAGGTATATTCAACGAAGGTTGTCCCGGCATTGACGGCCCAGCCGCCAAATTCTTCTTCACTCCATCCGCTGGCCCCTCCCGTCGGTCACCCAGTTCATTACCAGTCGATATATGGCTGATGCCGTTAGCACGGTGAGAATGACCAGCGACAGGCTTGCCCCAAACGTAACAGGTGCAACGCTTGCGATCACGATGAGTTTCAGGAAAGGTCTGAAGACGTAAAGCCGGGTCACTTCCCCCGGCGAGGGCTCCCTCAATAGAGTTCGAGAGTTTGTGAGAAACGTGGGCCAAAAGTGATCCTCCTGGCGGATTTCGGTTTCCGCTCCTCGTGGTCGAGTCCTTCGGGGTTAAGACGTAGAAGTTCGTGAGTCCTAGCGGTCCGCGGGTTGCGATGCACTATGCCGAAGCAGGAGTCTAGCTTATTGACAGCGCGCCGACCACCAAAACCGGACCCCCTGGCCAAGTCTGCAAAGGTGGAGCATGTCTCCACAAAAGACTATCGGCGGTTGAGGTTGCCACTGCGCTCGGTGGTTTCGAACAACGAAGGATGGTTGCTCCAGAGCGATGTTCCTGCGATGAAAGGTTCAAGATGCATCACTTCCCGGCCGCGAGCCGCGAGAGTTCGGCGAGGACGATCAACCGCTTCTGTTTTCTGCCTCGATCGTAATGGTTGTTTCGAAAACTCGATGCGAGTGATATGTATTGCGTGTTGTGAGAACTGCATCGCACGAGGATCCAAATCGAGCGGTCGTGCGCCAACGTTTGATGCAAAGGCTCGGGCCAGATTCCCGGATGAGTGTTCATAGAAAGAATCGTTGCGAGTCTTTTGCAACATCACACGTCGGGCATGTTTAACCAAACGAACTGGGGGGAGACTGATGGTCAAGGAGAATCTGAATCTCAACGAGGTTGTTTCAAGGCAATTCGATAAGGCTGCGCGGCACCTCGACATTCATCAGGGCTTGCTCCACCAGATCAAATCGTGCAATGCCGTCTACTTTGTGCAGTTCCCCGTAAAGATCGGGAATCGCTACGAAGTGTTTCGCGGCTGGAGAGCGGAACACAGCCATCATCGGAAGCCGGTCAAAGGCGGGATCCGATATAGCGAAATGGTGAACCAGGAAGAGGTGATGGCTTTGGCTGCTTTGATGACCTACAAGTGCGCCGTCGTCGATGTTCCTTTCGGGGGAGCCAAAGGAGGCATTCAGCTGGATCCTAGAAAATATAAGGAAGAGGATCTTGAAAGAATTACCCGACGCTACACGGCTGAACTCATTCAGAAAGGCTTCATCGGACCCGGCACCGATGTTCCCGCCCCTGACCTCGGAACGAGCGAGAGGGAAATGGCCTGGATTGCGGATACCTACGATGCCTTCCATCCCGGAGGAATCAATAACCTTGCTTGTGTTACAGGTAAGCCGGTTTCTCAGGGAGGCATTCACGGGCGTAAGGAGGCTACAGGCAGGGGCGTCTTCTACGGCATACGCGAAGCGTTCAGCAACGCAGACGATCTCAAAAGGGTCGGCCTGAGCCAGGGGCTTGCAGGCAAGCGGGTCGTCGTCCAAGGTTTCGGGAATGTCGGATATCATTCGGCCAAGTTCTTAGCCGAGCAGGGAGAATGCAAGATCATTGGTGTGAGCGACATCACGGGTGCGATTCACAACCCTGACGGACTGAGCATCGCGAAACTCGCGCAACACCGCGTGCGACACAAGACGCTGCTCAACTTCAGCGGAGCTCGTAATTTGTCTCGTCCAGAGGAACTCCTGGAGCTGGATTGTGACGTCCTGGTGCCCGCCGCTTTGGAAAATCAGATCACGCTGGCCAATGCAAAGCGAATCAGAGCGAGGGTCGTCGCAGAGGCGGCCAATGGCCCCACCACACCCCTGGCCGAAGAGATTTTGTTGAAGAAGGGAGTATTGATTATCCCTGACATCTATCTCAATGCCGGAGGCGTGACGGTTTCTTATTTCGAGTGGGGGAAGAACCTCTCGCACATGCGCTACGGACGCATGCAGAAGCGACTGGAGGAAATCCAGACCCGCACACTACTCCAATCCACGGAGGAATTGATTCAGCGCAACTTTCCAGCACAGATTCTAGAGCGGCTGGCTAAAGGCCCGGATGAAATCGATATCGTAAACTCAGGTCTCGAGGGCACCATGATTTCAGCGTATCGTGAAATTCGAGACACGATGCGGCGTAGCCGGAGCATCGAAGACTTGAGGACCGCGGCCTACGCAGTGGCGATCAAGAAGATCGCCCGGGCTTACGTGGAGCTGGGCGTGTTTCCGTGACCCACGGCCGAACTCGATATCGGTTCCATCCGATCGGCGTGGGGCGAGGAGACTCCAGCGGTCTATGCCGCGTTATTGGACCGTAGGTGGATCGGACAACGATTCAGTAACACGCCGGCCGGCCCCACGGAACCAGCGAGCGAAGCTGTTTCAGTTTTCGGGAAAGATTCGTTCGTTATTTCCACTTCATTGGAGACGACTGACTTTAGCGGGCTTTCCGCCTGATCTCAATGCTGCCTGAATCATCATGAATTCGCCCAGATTGTCCGTGGTGACCAGGCCCACCAATCGGCCGTTGCGCGTCACGGGCAAGGTGTGGCACTCACAATCCTGCAATCGGGCGAACCCGGTCTCCAACATTTCTGAGGAATCAACACTTTGGAAATCCTGCCGCATTACTTCACCGACTGTCAGCCCCCTTTGTTCTCTGGCCAGCGCCTGAAGCAGGTCGCTGCGCGTCAGAATTCCGACCACCCGCCCATTTTCCTCTACAGGGAAGTCCTGCTGAGATCCAGCCAGGATCAGTTCGATGACCCGCCCAAGCGAGTCTGACGGTGAGAGTGAATGGAAATCGGTGATCATGGCTCGCGCCACGGGAATCCCACTGAGGGCGGATTTGATTTGGGTGACACTGGCTTCCTGCGTTGCGCCTATCCAGACAAAGAGGGCAATGAACAAAAGGAACGGATTGGTAAAGAAGCCGAGGAAGCCAAACAGCAGCGCCATGCCTTGCCCGATGCTGGCCGCAATATCGGTTGCTCGAGTGTACTCCAGGCGCGTCGCCAGCAGGGCCCGCAACACGCGTCCTCCGTCCATGGGGAACGCCGGAAGCATGTTGAAGCCTACCAGCCCCAGGTTCAAAGTCATCAGCCTGGCAGCGAAAGGACCCTCCGTCATGCTCAACTTCTCGAATGGTTCAACCCCGACGGTTTGAAGCCAGACGGCGAGTACGGTAGCGATAACGACGTTAACAGCAGGGCCAGCGAGAGCGACCCAGAGCTCCTGGATTGGATTGTCCGGCATCCTTTCGAGGCGTGCTACTCCTCCGATTGGCAAGAGCGTAATGTCCCGGGTCTTGATGCCATAGCGTTTTGCCGTCAGCGCGTGTCCGAATTCGTGGAGAACCACACACCCAAACAGCGCCAGCATAAACGCTGTACCGTTTAGCGCAGCGCCAATGTTTTGTTCCCGCGCCCAGTGAGAAATCGCCACCCAGGCAATCAGCAAGAAGAAGGTCGCGTGCACATAAACACCGATGCCTGCAAACTCACCAATCTTCCAGGACCATCTCATAAGGTAGCCTTTCTGATCTGATCAGGGTTCGCTGTGACTCTGTTCCGCCAGTTACGTCCCGACAACGCCAGCAATCTGGGGGCTAAGAAACGGTGGTCTTTCATCACCGATGGCTTTGCTGGGTGTGGGCATCGGGCGAGTCTGCCCGCATAATCGAACCCATAGGCTTTAGATGATCAGACGCACACCACCCAACTCCGACAGACGGAATGGAAATCGGCCGCTCGGCGACCCGATAAACATATAGTTCTTTGCAATCCCCCATTCCTGACTCAAACGCTCGATGAGTTCAGGACCAAACCGGCCTCGCACTGTGATGAACTCCACCTTGATGTCGGGGTAGACGTCGTCCAGAAAGGCCAGGTCGTGCTCCAATTGTGGAGGAATGTCTTCCTCGTGTTCGTAGACGTGGACCACCTTGAGCTTCTTGGTCTCTTCGTTCCGCATGACGTAGAGCATGGCCTGATTCAGGCTGTAGCGGCTGTCGCCTCCGGTGAAAAACACGATGCCCAGACTATTGATTTCCTCAATCTTTGCCAGGATCGACCGACTGATGTTCTTGTTATGTCTTTGCACCCACGCCGCGCCGGAGCGCATCGTGAACAAAATGGCTTTCAGGATCTTGGTCCGCCACAACATCACGGAGATCAACACTGCGGTTGGGACGAAGTAAGTGAGGAAAACCCAGAAGTACCACGGATTCAGGGCGATGTTGCCAATAATACCCAGAACGGTTGCCAGTAGCGCCGACAGCACACCGGGCCAGCTGGCGCGTAGATGGCGCGGAAGCTGGGAGCGATTGATCTTCAGCAAAATATTCCCTACAGCGAATAACGTCATGACACCCAGGAACGATAGTGTATAGACCCCGGCAAGAGTTTGAATATCTCCTTCGGTAATCCAAAGGATCGAACTGCAGAGCAAGAAGAAAAGCAGGATGATGCGATGATTTGTCTGCCGCCAGTTGTTCTCTTTCAACAGAAACTGAGGGAGACACCGATCCAGCGTCAAACGCTTAACGAGACCTAGCGTCCCCACGAAAGAAGTCAGTACCGCGCCCGACAAGACCAACGTGGCGTCCACCGAAACCCATGTGAGAAACCAGCGGCCAGCCATCTCACCCCCAGTAAAGGCCAGCAGATCTTCCTTGTGTTCTCGGACGACTGCAAGAGGCAGAATCCCCAAGGCCAAAAAGCAGATGAGTGGATTGAAGATACTGACGGCAGCCCACATATTGCGCAGCGTTTTTGGAAACACATTTTCCTTTTGCTCTTCAATAAAATTGGCTGAGCTCTCAAAGCCGCTGATGCCCAGCAGCGCCGCAGAGAATCCAAAAAACAGGGCCTTCGTTAAGTGTTCCTCGCTTGGGGCAGCCCAGTTTGCAGCCAGAATGCTCGGGTTCGAGGCCACTTGGTAGAGACCCAGCACGGAGAACATCGCCAGGGTGAGGAGATGTAAAAGAAAAATGCCCACAGCGACGACAGCCGATTCTGAAATCCCGACAATGCTCAGAAAAGCAAATAGACCAAGCAACCCGATGGTCGCCTCAAAGACTGGAAGTTCCGCCCACAAGTTGTGTGCGTAGTGCATCCCCTCGCCAGCTGAAATCACCGCGGTGGCAACATAGGACAAGATCGTCATGCACGCGGCCATCGAGGCGCGGAACTTGCTCGTTGTGTTGAGCAGGCAGTTGTAGGCGCCTCCGTTCAGGGGCAGAGCATCCCCCACTTCGGCATAAACCCATCGATAGAGGTAGAGCACCCCAGCCACTAGCAGCAAAGCAAGTGGAGCATATTTCCCGGCATAAATAGCGCTGAGAGCTGCAACATAGAGACAGGACGAAGTGATGTCGTTGCCGCAAATCGCAGTCGCCTGCAGTTCTCCTAATTTGTGGCTGGGGGCCGAGTCTAGCGGTCGCAACTGGACTGGTTGATGCGGATCAACCGCGAGATCTCCAGTCCGAGGAAAATAGCCGGTGGATTTCCATTTGGGGCTGGTAGAAGCCGGAGCCGGATTCGAATTTGGCGCGGTCACACTTGCTCCTTCGGGGTGCAGCTTGCCTGCGAAATGCGGCCCGGCGGTAGGCTAGGAGAACAGACCCTGCTAACGCAAGGTCAAAAGAGAACGCGTCCTTGCGAAGCTAACGGAGTACATCCTCCAAGCGGTCATCGATGGACGGAGACAGAATCGATGTGGACCCCTTCGTTGGAGTGTGGGTTGATTCAGAGCCGCTGCTGGCTGGTACACAGTTTGCAAGCAGAAAATGAGGCGGAGTCTCCAGTCGGCTTGCGGCGCATCCAGGAGCAACGGAGCAGGACCCGATGAGCTTCAAGATCGACACAAACAATCCTGCAATCTCATGAATCTCCGGAACGCGAATGACTCGCATGGGCCCATCGGGTCTCCCCTTCGAACAAGCGTAAATGAACCGCTCACGGGAAATCCTTCTTCTGGGTGTCCCTTAAGGCCCGTCCTGTAAGACCTTGCTCGCGTTTGTTACAATAATCTCCGCCACCGAACAGGATTGAGGAATCCCATGAGTCTCAAGAAAACCGTGGAGTTCTGGAGGAGATCCGTCGCACCCTGGGCGCGGCAGCACTTAAAGGAGCCGGACTACACTCGCCCGCTGCTTCAGATGACGCTCGAGCAGAAGGCAAGGATTTTAGAGAAGCTGGAGTTTATCTATGGTGAAGAGCGCGGACGGGCCTGCTTCCCCGAACTCGAACGGACCATGCAGGCTCACTATGCCCGTAAACCGAAGGAGATGGTCGACTATGAGGTCACCTTTGATCCCGCCGAGCGGTTCACCGAGAAGGACGTGATCGCCATCACCTACGCCGATACAATTGACAATCCCGAAACCTCGAGGCTTCAGACTCTCTATCACATCCTCAGTCTATTCCTGCGACGCACGATTAACACCCTCCACGTCTTACCTTTTTTCCCATCGTCTTCGGACCGTGGGTTTTCCATCATCGACTTTACGCAGATCGATCCAAAGGTTGGGACGTGGGAGGACATCGAGCATCTCGGTTTGCGTTTCCGTTTGATGTTCGATGGAGTTTTTAATCACGTGTCTTCGAAAAGCCGCTGGTTCCAGGAGTTTCTGGACGGAAATCCCGAGTACCAAGACTTTTTCGTCGGGTTCTCAACGAAGGAGGCGATTGACCCGGATCACCTTTGCCTGATTCTGCGTCCGCGAACGTCCGATTTGCTCACGAGCTTCCAGTCCCTGCGCGGGCCGGTCTATGTGTGGACGACCTTCAGTCCTGACCAGATCGATCTGAATTTCAAAAACGTGGAAGTACTCCTGAGGGTTGTCAAGGTACTGCTCTTCTACGTCCGCCGCGGAGCCGACATCATTCGCCTGGATGCCGTTACCTATCTTTGGCGCGAACTGGGCACAACCTGCGCCCATTTGAAGCAGACGCACGCTCTGGTAAAGCTCTTTCGCACGATTCTCGATGTGGTTGCCCCTCAGGTTGCCCTGATAACCGAAACCAACGTCCCTCACCAGGACAATATCAGTTATTTCGGTGACGGGACGGACGAAGCGCAGATGGTTTACAACTTCGCGCTCCCTCCACTTGTGCTCCATACGTTTCAAACGGGCAACTGCAGCCGGCTCTCGGAGTGGGCGGCGAGTCTGGAGAAGGTCTCCGATCAGGCGACCTATCTGAACTTTCTGGATTCTCACGACGGTATAGGATTACTGGGCGCAAAAGATATCCTCACCGAGCAGGAGATTGGGGACATGCTGGAGCGTGTCCGGGAGCATGGCGGCCTGATCTCCTTCCGCACAACGGCCGATGGTCGCCAAAGTCCGTATGAAATGAACATTACCTGGTACAGTGCGCTGAATCGCGAGGATGGCACCGAGGACACGGATCTGCAGGTGTCCCGTTTCGTAGCCTCACGCTCGATCGCTCTGGTGCTGGCAGGAGTACCGGGCATCTATCTCCCCAGCTTGATCGGGAGTCGCAACGACCTTGAGGCGGTCAGGCGGGGAGAAGGGGCGCGCAGCATCAACCGGGAAAGGATTCATGAAGAAGCGCTGCTGGAGCTGCTGAGCGACCCGTCTACCTCTGCGTATAAGATCGCTCGCCGCTTTGAGCACTTGATCGAAAAGCGCATCGAATGCAGCGCTTTTCATCCTAACTGCCGTCAGCGGGTTTTCTCTCTCAACCCGGCAGTCTTTACTCTCCTGCGCGAGGCGCCCGACGGCAGCCTGCGGGTGCTTTGCCTGGTGAACGTAACCGCTCTTGCACAGACGCTGAGTTTGCCGGCGGCAGACCCGGACCTTCAAGCGAAGAGCTGGTTTGATATGCTGAGCGACTTCGGCGCGTTCGCCGGGGATCGCCACTTTGAGTTGAAGCTCGATCCTTATCAGATCATGTGGCTCAAGACCCGGTGAAGCGGAAGCCGGCACCCAGAGTTCTGCCTGAAGTGTTCTGGCCGCTGTTTGTGTTGGAACCTGACTGATCGCTCCAGGAGGAAGATTGAGATCCCGTTTGACTGTACTTTGAAAGCGGCGCTTGGCTGGCAGACGCCCGGATTCAAAAAGCTCTTCGCCAGCTTTTCGAGGAGTTTTCGTGCTGTGATGGTGTGTGACGGATTTATCGACGAGGAAGCGGCCGGAGCTTTTGACTCTCTGCAGGGAACACGATGCTCGGCCTCGACCGCGCTTGCCAGCGGCTATCTCAGGAGATCGGCAGCGTAAGGGCAACCGATACATCGGCACAGCACCCAGCTTGGTGTCGCTGAATTCAGTTTCATATGCATTAAGGCCCGTTTCAAGCAATTCGCAGCTGAGCCAGCGAAGCAAGCGCCTCGCCGCCTCCGATGTCCGGAATGATTCTCAGTTCCAGTGCCGTGACACCAGCGAGATCGACCGCATAGTCTTCAAGCTCACGGGTCGTCCCCGGGGGGCTGAAAGTATACTGCTGCCGTACAATCCCCCGGTATGACGTGCCGCCGTCAGACGACCACCTCAGCAGGAACTCCTGTGTGCGCTGGCGCTGATCTTCGCGAAACAAGAGTTGAATTCGATGGATCCGCTGCGAGCGGGTAAACAGCAGGCGGATCGTCTGCTCTCCGGCCTGAGACGCCCGCCAGCCGCGTTGAGCGGCGAGTCTTAGCGCCTCCTCGATCGGTATGTTGGATCTTCGGATGTCAGTTCAACCTGCGCGAGCCGCTTCAGGTCGAGCCAGTTGCGCTCAACTACACCCATAGGCTGCGCATGTCGCCTGATGATTCGCTTTCGCATGACTCCCTCTCACACAGACGGTGAAAAGCCCAGGAAGCGCTTCTTTGGGCTGCGGCGTACCTTGTGATGTTTCGATGACCGCCGATCTTCACAATCGGAGACCGTCGGACCCTGTCTCTCTAGGCGTTCGGTTCTTGCACGGCCGTGAACGGCACTGGCATTGGCGAGCGTACGTGTAAATCTCTCTGGGGAAATGGAATTTCGACGCTGTTCTCGCGGAACTTCCGCACGATGGCACAGTTGAGCGCTGAGCGAACATGCGGGTGCCTTTTGGGATTACTGATCCAGGCGCGCAAGCGCATGTTCCAGGAGGAATCGCCAAACCCATTGTGCAGTACCTCAGGCGCGGGATTTCTCAGGACTTCTTCGTGTTCCTCAGCAACCTCGCGGAGACAGCGGAGAACAGTGTCCAGATCGGAGCTGTATGAAACGCCAACGTCAATCTCCAGCCGGACCCTCTGGTCAGCATAACTCCAATTGATGACCGTCGAAGAAACAAATTCCGAGTTGGGCACAATGATGGCAATGTTGTTCAGAGAGCGAATCGTTGTGGACCGAATGTTAATCTCCACAACGTCGCCTTCGGTGTTCCCGACTGAGATGCGATCTCCAACCTTGATGGGACGCTCAAAAAGCAGAATCAGACCCGCGACAAAGTTGGACGTGACATTCTGAAGTCCGAACCCAATTCCCACTGAAAGCAGTCCAAAAATCATCGCCAAGCCAGTGAGATCAATCCCAATGAATTGGAACGCGACCACTGCCCCGATGACGATCACAAGATAGTGAGTGATCCGCAGCAGCGTGTACTGAGTTCCTTCTTCAATGGCCACTCGCGGAAAGACCTGACTCCGAAGAATCTTGCGCACGATTCGTGAAATCATTGCAAAGATACCGATCACGAGCGCAAACATGATCAGGTTGGAGAGAGTGATGGGCTGCTTGTTGATTTCGAAGAGCGTTGCATTGAAGACACTTTTGAGCATTGCTAACACTTCCGCTAGCGACATCCCAATCCTCCTTTCTTTGATGGTTCGAGCGCCATGCCGACCGTGTGCACAACGATTCTTTCGCAGGCTCAAGGGCAGATAGTCAGCGCAGCGTCGCGTCTCTCTAGAGCCACTTCCTTCTGCGAAAGTAAAGAATCATTACCAGAGCCACAGTGGCCATCACGGCGATCGTTGCCGGGTATCCCCAACGCCAGTTCAGTTCGGGCATGTTCCAATGGCTGGACTGCGGATTAAAGTTCATTCCATAGATTCCAGCAATGAAAGTGAGCGGAATGAAGATGGTAGCGATGATTGTCAGGACTTTCATCACCTCGTTCATCCGCTGACTCATGCTGGACATGTAGATCTCCAACATGCCGGTGAGCAGCTCGCGAAAGTTCTCCAAGGTATCGATTACCTGGATCGTGTGATCGTAGACATCGCGCAGAAAGATCTCGGTTGAAGCGGAGATCAGTGCCGAATCTTCTCGGTTGAGTCCACTACATGTCTCTCGAAGAGGCCAGACTGACTTGCGAAGATACATCACCTCCCGCTTGAGGCGATGAATTTTCCTTAGGCTTTCCTGAGATGGGTGGTCCATCAATTCAGCTTCGAGATCCTCAATTCGCTCCCCCAGCTTTTCAAGGATCAAAAAGTAGCTGTCTACGATAGTGTCGAGGAGCCGATAGAGCAGATAATCCGCGCCGTTCCTGCGGACTCGGCTGTCTTTCGTTCGAATTCTCTGACGAATGGGGTCAAAAACATCTCCCGGTCGTTCCTGGAACGAAATGACAAAACGAGGTCCTAGTACAAGACTGATTTGTTCGCCTTCTACCGTCTCGCGAGCCTCGTTGTAGTGCATCATCTTCAGGACGACGTAAATGAAGTTGTAGTACTGTTCCACCTTGGGACGCTGGTCGGTGTTGACAATGTCCTCCAGCACCAACGGATGAATTCCAAACCGACTGCCAATCTGCTCGAGAAGTTGGGTCTCATGAACCCCGTCGAGGTTAATCCAGGACACAGCAGCCTCCGTATTGGCTGAGAGAGCTTCGACCTCAACATTCTCCAGATTGCCCCATGTCTCAACCGAATAGGAGAACTGCGAGATTCGGACTTGTGGCCGCTCCTTGCTCTCAACCCGATCGAGCGTACCGGGAGGTAGCCCCGCAGTTCTTGATCGCCGGTAAAACCGTGGCATGATTTGGTACCTCGTCAGAACTAAGGCTACCGGGCCTTATTGTCCCCGGCAACGCAACTGAGAAGACTCTCCGAAAATCGTCTTCGTCGTCGTCGAAAAAGCCGACTGCGACCACGAGAACGAGGACGAGCCTTGTAGTTCAGCCTTTTGTCTGGCTGGTCCGGCGGCAGCTCGGGGTCCCGACGAAAGCCGCAGACCGCCAAACGCAGCGGTCTGATGCGCTACAGGTTCTCATAAATCAGGCGCGTGGCAGATCCGTGCAGATAACGGACGCCACACCCGCGGTTACAGCGTTTCATCAAACCCCGGCGCTGCAACGCGGCATGACTGGCTCTTCCGCAAAATAGGTCGCTCTACCTATCCATCGGTCGCTGGTGTTTCCACATCCAGGCGTTCCCTAGCGGCACAGACGGTATTCCAGTTGATTCGCTTTAAGATACGTCACTGTCAGCCTGAAGGACAGCACTATGTCCGACGGTGGGCGATCGGAAATTGTCTCACCCCGAATGGTGACCGTTCCGCCAAGAGTGTTCTCAGGCCGACCTGCATTTCGCATGCTGAAGCATAGGGACCCCAGAATCAGGCGAGTCCTGCTGCAAGCAAGAAGGCTCCTTTCTCCCCTGCTTCGGGGTCCCTTCGACTGAACGCCTGGCCGGTGCAAATGTTTGCGGGAAGATGAAGATCGGAGGAGGTTCGCATGGATCGTGACTTGCCGCCAGAAGAAAGCGTATGTTGACGCATCGACAGGCAGGCAATTCGGCTAGCCTTCCTCTCAAAGGTTTGCATCAAGGAGGCATCCTCTGGGAATCACGTCTGATTTCGTTCTAATCGTCGTAGCGGGCTTCTGCGGAGGGATGATCGCTCACTTCCTTCGCTTGCCGCTCGTGGTGGGATATGTAGCCGCAGGGGTATTTGTCGGCCCCCACACCGCAGGACCAACCGTACGACAAATTCGAGATTTAGAGCTACTGGCCGAGATAGGTGTTGCGTTGCTGCTGTTCGCCCTGGGCCTCGAGATCTCGTTTCGGGACTTGAAGCCTGTGAGCCGCATTGCCTTGTTGGGTGGCCCGATTCAGATCGTGCTGACATGTCTCGGCGGTGCTCTGGCTGGCTCGAAACTACTGGCAATGCCGGTCGCCGAGTCTATCTGGTTCGGCGCGATGATCTCTCTATCGAGTACCACGATCGTGCTCAAAGCGTTGTCGGCTGGAGGTGTGACCTTTACCTTGGCGAGCCGGGCGATGATAGGGCTTCTCCTCGTCCAGGATCTGGCTGTTATTCCCATGTTGATTATTCTGCCCAGGCTGGGTTCCTGGAATGACGCGCTTCCGAACCTCACCAAAGCCGTCTTGCTGGCGGCTTCGTTCCTGGGCGGAATTTGGGCCCTGGGTACTTGGCTGTTGCCCAGACTACTCAAGCGGATATTGATCTGGGGCTCTCGGGAATTGTTCCTGGTATCTGTCGTTGCCGCAGGAGTCGGTGTCGGCTACGCGACACATAGTGTTGGACTGTCGTTCGCACTCGGTGCATTTGTCGCCGGCATTGTGATCAGTGAATCTGAATTGAGCCATCAGGCGCTCAGCGATGTGGTGCCCCTTCGCGATATTTTCGGGTTACTGTTCTTTGTCACCGTGGGAATGCTGTTTGATCCGCGCTTTGTACTGGGCCATTCTGGGCTGGTCGCGCTGGTGGTGACACTGATTTTCCTGGGCAAGGCCCTGATCCTAGGCGGAGTCGCGACAGCCTTTGGTTATGGCAACATGGCTCCGTGGATTATCGGCCTTGGCCTGTCTCAGATTGGCGAGTTCAGCTTCGTGCTGGCGCGCAGCGGACTCGCTGGCGGTTTCATTTCCAGGGATAGCTATGACCTCGTGCTGAGTTGCACCATCCTCTCCATGGCTTTCTCACCGCTGGTGTCGAGTGCTGCGCTGCCACTAGGGCGCATTTGGCGCGGTTGGCGCAAGTCGGCTGGTAGGCTGAAAACGATCGGCTTGCCACAGGACACGTTGCGGGAGCACGTGGTGGTGGCCGGATTTGGACGAACCGGTCGGGCGGTGGCGCGCGTTCTCCGCGCAAGCCAGGTTCCTCTAGTGGTTGTCGAGCTGAATCACGCCTTGCTGAATGATTTGACAATGGCAAGAGTGCCGGCTGTGTGGGGTGATGTTACCCGTGAAGAGATTCTTCGTGCAGCCGGAGTTGAAAACGCGAAGATGCTGGTGGTGGCCGTGCCAGATCAGAGCACGGTGCACTTGAGCATCACGCGTGCTCGAAGCTTGAACCCATCGATATTTGTTATCGCACGCGCAGTTCGCGAACATCATGTCTCGGAGCTGCGCAAGTTCGGAGTGAACGCCGTTGTGCAACCAGAGTTCGAGGGCGGCGTCGAGATGGTCCGCCAGGCTCTGATGCTCTACGAGTTCGATGAGGCCGATGCAATCCACCGGGTAGCTACCCTTCGGAAGGATCTCTATGAAGATTCTCTCTAGAGAGCACTTTCTGCGGCGACTGCCGTTCATTGCGGCGGCTCCCCCAGGCTGAATGCTGAGGTGTGGAGTCTCAGTTAACCGAAGGCTGTGGCGAGGTGCGAGCTTGCCTTCAAATTGTGTGGCAGAACTGAGGCTACTCAAGGACTATGTTTCTCACGGCTCCAGTGCGCTGAACATGCGAGAATGTACCGGCTCCCCTGCGTTTCGGAACGGGCGAGAGCTCTAGACAACCCTGCATTGGCAGTTCCCAAGCAGCTTCTTCCAACAGTTCCTTGAGTCTGGAACGAGTCGCTCTTCATGGTCACTTTCTGATGCGAATCTTGATTGCAGGAGGCGGACAATCTGCAGCGCTCGTCGCGGCGCGACTTATCCGCGAAGGCAATCAGCTCGTGATTGTCGAAGAAAACGCACAACGCTGCGCGGAGCTGGAAGAGATGCTGGACGCCAAAATCATCCGGGGGAACGCCGCCAGCATCAAGGTTCAGAGGGAAGCCGGGATCCGGGACGCTGACATGCTGATCGCGCTCACGAGTGTCGACCAGATCAATATTCTGGCCTGCCTCATCGCCCACGTCGAATCGAAAGTGGGCGTAAAGGTAGCGCGCCTGCGAACCCACGAAGTCGACCATTGGCGGCGCATTTGCCACGAAGCAGGCCTTAAAATCGACTTGATTATCCACCCTGAGACTGACATTGCGGAGCGGATTCTGCGGGTCCTTCGTGTCCCCGGCGTTACAGAGATTCTCGATTTTGCCGAGGGCAAAGTAAAACTGTTCGGCATGAACATTGATCGCGACGGCCCTATGGCAGGCAAGACCGTAGAAGACTTGGACCGCGCGGGACCTCCTTCCAATTCGCTGATCGCCATGATCTTTCGGGGACAGCAAGTCATCATCCCTCACGGCGCAGAGGTCCTTCTGCCCGACGATCACGTCTATATCGTAACGACAGCCCAGAATCTCGAAGCCAACTTTCGATTTATGGGACTCCAGAGTCAGAAGTCGCTTGAACGCGTATTTATTCTGGGCGGAAAGCAGGTGGGCATTCGAGTTGCAGAAGAGCTGGAACCGCTGGGAATTAGTGTGAAGCTCTTTGAACGCGATCTTGAGCGGTGCGAAAAGATTTCACAAATCCTGAAACGGGCGCTGGTCATTCATGCCGACGGAACGGATGAGGATGTATTGGCCGAGGAAAACATCGAGGGTGTCGGCGCATTCCTGGCCCTGACAGGGCACGATGAAGACAACATTATTGCGTCGCTGCTGGCCCGCCGACTGGGCGCAAAAAAGGTTATCGCGCTGATCAATCGCCTCAACTATCTGCCGATGGCGCAGCGCCTCGGAATCAACACGACTGTCAGCCCACGGCTGGCCGCGGTCGATCGGATCCTGCAGTTCGTTCGAAAAGGTCGCGTGATTTCTGTGACCACGTTTCGAGAAGAAGAAGCCGAAGCGATTGAACTCATCGCCGCGCCCGGCTCCCGATACGTCGGTAGGCCGCTCAACAGTCTCCGCTTTCCTCGCGGGGCTATCGTTGGCGCGATTGCCCGTCCCAGCGGCGAAGTTCTGGTGCCTAGAGGACAGGCCACCATTCACGAGGGAGACAGAGTCCTGATTTTCTCTCTCGAAAGCACAGTTCCGCTGCTGGAATCGGCCTTCCTCCATGAATCGCGGAGGGAAACGCGTTGATTCGTGCTTCCGCCCTGGCCCACATCCTGGGTCAATTTCTCATTGTCCTGGCGGGCTGCATGTTGGTTCCACTTGTCTTCTCGGCTTGGCTTCAGACAGACCTCCGTCCCCTGGGATTTTCCTGCCTCATCACGTTCGTGTTCGGCGCGATTTGCACGATAAGTGCCTCCAGACCCGTGACTGATCTTTCCCAGCGCGAAGGTCTGCTGTTTGTTGTGCTGGTCTGGCTCGCAGTGAGTTTCTTTGGTGCACTTCCTTTTTACTTTTCGGTCTTCTTTTCTTCCTTTACCGATGCATTTTTCGAATCGGTGTCCGGGTTTACAACCACTGGAGCTACGGTTCTGGGGAGAGTGGAGGTTTTGCCCCACGATTTGCAGTTCTGGCGTTGTTTTTCGCATTGGTTGGGCGGTATGGGAATCGTCCTACTCGGAATCGCTATCCTTCCTCTGCTGGTGACCGGAGGTATGCGTCTTTACCGCGCTGAATTCTCAGGAGCGCGATCTGAAAAGTTAAAGCCGAGAATCACTGAGACTGCCTTTGCGCTTTGGAAGATCTACCTTGCGCTCACGTTGGCCGAGTTCGTGGCGTTGCGCCTTGCAGGAATGAAAACGTTTGATGCCATGTGCCATACGTTCTCAACTCTTGGAACCGGCGGATTCTCAACACGAACGGCCAGTATCGCCGCTTTCAACAGTCCAGCGATCGAAGGCGTCGTCATCTTTTTCATGCTTCTGTCGGGCATCAGTTTCATCCAACACTACCGGCTTTGGATTGAACGACGTCCACGCGTTTTTTTCAGTGACTTGGAGCTGTGGCTTTACCTTCTGGTAGCTGCTGGCGCAAGCTTGATCACGTTTCTCAGCTTGCTGCAACAGAACCAACTGCCATCGGCAATCGCGCTTCGAAACAGCATCTTCCAGGTTGTCTCCATAATGACAACGACTGGGTTCGTCACCGACGATTTTGAAAAGTGGCTTCCTTTACCCCAATTGATCCTCCTGGCCCTGATGTTTTTTGGAGGTTGCACAGGCTCCACCTCCGGCGGCCTTAAGTCTGCTCGCATCATGCTGCTCTCCCGTGTGGTGAATCGAGAGTTCAAGCGAATGGTGGAAAGGCGCGGCGTTTTTCCGATTCGTCTTGGAAATCAAGTGATTCCAGAAAACACAATTCAAAGCCTGCTTAACCTCGTGTACCTGGCATTTCTGGTCAATTTTGTCGCTTGCCTGTTGCTGGCGGCCGCCGGAGTGGACGTGCTCACGTCGATCGCGGCTGTAGCTTCAACCATGTTTAATGTCGGACCGGCTCTCGGGACCGTCGGTCCCGCTGAGCACTATGGGCATTTACCGGCCTTCACGAAGTGGGTACTGAGTGGTTGTATGCTCGCGGGGCGACTGGAGTTTTACACGATTCTGGTCATAGTAACTCCAGCCTTCTGGAGAAAGTGAGACCTCATTCTGTCTCTAGGCGGGAGGCTGAAAAACTCACTGTAGCGGTGCTCTACGAGCGTCGCGTCTTCATAGGTCACTGAATTTCGGCGGTCACAGACCGCCGCTACAGCCGCAGCCTCTTTGTGCACAGAGTCTTTCAGCATCAGCGCGATGCTGCCGCGGGATGTCAGCGAGCACAGATCGAGCGCCGAAGGGATAAGAACGCGTGCCGCGCTCTCACGATCACGATTCCACAGCCAGAACTCTGCTTCTTTTCGATTGTAGGCTGTGGTGATATAAAAGCCAGGCGCCCCGCCCAGGGCAGTCGTTTGAATAAGAAGGAGGTTTCCCGATGTCCGACTTTTATCAAACTGGACTGGTAGCCACTCTGCATTGGCTTGGTGGGGGTAATCGTCACAATCTTGAAGAACAGTTGGAGTCTTTTAGCAAAGTACGGCCAATGGCTTTAGTGTTGCCCGCTCTTTATTCCGAGTTTGAGGCGGAGGCGCTCCACCGGATTCTAGGGGAGCTCCGGAAAGTGAAGTACCTTAATCAGATCGTGTTGACTCTGGGGCGCGCGAACGCCGATCAATTTGCCAAGGCGAAAGAGATCCTTTCCGTCTTGCCCCAGAAAGTGCGGGTTGTCTGGAACGACGGTCCTCGCCTCTCGGCTCTCTATCAAACGCTCGAGGAAAACGACTTGCGGGTCGGGCAGGACGGCAAAGGACGCTCCTGCTGGATGGCCTACGGTTATGTCCTTGCCAGTCAGGAGAGTGACATCATCGCACTGCATGATTGCGACATCGTTACATACAATCGTGGACTGCTGGCTAGGTTGCTCTACCCCATCGCTAATCCCGCCATTGACTTCGAGTTCTGCAAAGGCTTCTATGCGCGTGTCACGGATCGAATGCACGGCCGCGTCACGCGACTGTTGGTGACGCCCCTGGTGCGCTCCCTGATCAGCATTCTGGGCAACGTTCCGTTTCTAAGTTATCTTGACAGCTTTCGGTATCCACTCGCAGGAGAGTTCGCGATGAAGATCGATCTCGCGCGCGCCAACCGGATCCCTGGCGACTGGGGACTTGAGGTTGGCGTTCTGGCCGAGATTTTTCGCAACTGCGCCATCAAACGAATCTGTCAGGTTGCGATCTGCCAAAACTACGAGCACAAACATCAGGCGCTTTCGCCAGATGACCCGGAAAAGGGTCTGCTCAAGATGACCATCGATATTGCCAAGAACCTTTTTCGAACCCTGGCGGCGGAAGGCGTCGTGCTCGACAATGGCACGTTCAATTCGCTGCTGGCCAAATATGTTCGGACGGCAGAGGATACACTGAGACGTTATCATGCCGACGCCCTGATAAACGGACTGACCTTTGACCGGCACTCTGAAGAACTCGCTGTGGCGGCATTTTCGAAGGGCATTGACTTGGCCCGGCGCGGGTTTCTAGAAGATCCGCTCGGTGTTCCTTTAATCCCGAACTGGAATCGCGTGGTCGCTGCGCTTCCCGATTTCCTCACCCATCTCAACGAAGCCGTTGAGCAGGATAACGCAGAGTCAAACGCAGCGTCCTGATCGAGCAACCGATTTGACTTTCGCACGGCAGGCAAAACTAGAGGTCGATGACACCGCCGGTGCCCGTGTTTGTTCATCGACCTTTAACATCCGAGCTCACGCCCCTGCTTGAACCGTTCAGGTTGCTCATGTCGCCTTATCGGCCCAGCGGAGTGGCGGTGAGTCGTTGTTGAGGAGTGAAAATGGATCGTATCCGAGTCGCGTCTTTGCAGTACTTTATTCGACCGGTCCAGACGTTTGAACAATTTCGCGACCAGGTTGAGGCCCTGGTGGAAACCGCTGCCGACTATAAATGCGATCTTCTCGTATTCCCAGAGTATTTCTCAGTACAGTTGTTAACTCTGGGTAACGTGAAGCGACCGATCCGGGAGCAGATCCACGATCTGGCCCGGCAGGTGCCGCGATTCGTGGAGTTCATAGGCGAGTTGGCGCGTCAGCGCCACTTGTACATTGTGGCGGGTACGATTCCCGTCGCCGAAGATGATTCAGACAGACTGTTTAATCAGAGCTTCTTCTTTGGTCCTTCCGGGAAATTTGGAGTGCAGGGCAAAATGCACATGACACGCTTTGAAGATGAGGAGTGGAAGATCTCTCCTCAATCAAAACTGCGAGTCTTCGAAACGGCTTTCGGGAAGTTGGCCATTGCGATCTGTTACGACGCAGAGTTTCCAGAAATCGCCCGCGCGGCTGCCCGCCAAGGGGCGCACATCCTTGCAGTACCGAGCTGCACCGACGACCGGCAGGGCTTCTTGCGCGTGAGGTACTGCGCCCATGCGCGTGCGATTGAAAATCAGATGTACGTGATTCACTCCTCGACAGTGGGATCCCTGCCGATGGTGCCCGCCGTCTCTCTGAACTACGGCCAAGCTTCGATTCTCACGCCGAGCGATTTCGCCTTCTCGCGCGATGGGATTCTAGCTGAAGGCAATATCAATCAAGAGATGATGGTGATCGGTGAGCTGAATCTCAAGACCATCGCGGAGAGCCGGCTTACAGGAACAGTTTTGCCATTAAGAGACAGTCAAACGACTGCCGAAATGATTTCTAATCTGGAACTGCTATCGGTATGAGTCTTTGAAAGTTGTCATCCGTAACGCAGCCCCATCCGATTTTAATGGCATTATTGAGATGACTCGTGAGGTCTATCCCGACAGCCCTCCATGGAGCCTGGAACAGCTTGCTTCCCACTTAAAGGTCTTTCCAGAAGGCCAGTTTGTTGCGATCGACCAAGATAGTGGGGCTGTCGTTGGAATGGCTGCCAGCCTCATTGTCCTTTGGGATGACTACGAAATGACGGCGGAGTGGCGTGATTTTACCGACCAAGGGATGTTTACCAATCATGATCCCGAGCACGGCAGAACCCTTTATGGTGCCGAAGTGATGGTGCGCCCGACACGCCAAAGCGCCGGCATCGGAACGAAATTGTACAAGGCGCGACGAGATCTGGCGGAGCGTTTGGGACTATTGCGAATCCGTGCTGGGGCGCGATTGCGTGGATATCACCATTATGCCGGCCAGCTGAGTGCTGAGGAATACGTTGTTAAAGTAGTCAATGGGCAACTCAAGGATGCGACGCTTTCTTTCCAGCTCAAGCACGGCTTCGAGGTGCTGGCGGTAGTACCTGACTACTTGCGCCATGATCAAGAAAGCCTGGGCTTTGCGGCTCTGATTGAATGGGTCAATGAGAAAGTAGCCAGGCCGGAAGACTACGTGGGACGCAACCCTCGCTTCAGTCGGAACTCCTGACTTCTCTGTCGGCAAGCACCTTGGTCACAGATCGTTTTGTTATACTTCGACCAGGTGACTTGTCGCTCCTCGGTTTTGCGAAGGGGGCGATTAAGGAGATATTGCATGCCCGGCATCGAATCTGGTCTGACTAACCACAAGACCCACCAGCTGATTTGCAACGACTTCAATATCCAGATCGCCACAGTCAATGGTTCGGGGAGCCAGACGGCAAATATGGTTCTGTTGCGCTCCTTGTTTCAAATGGGCATTCCTGTATCAGGGAAAAACCTGTTCCCGTCTAACATTGCCGGACTGCCAACCTGGTTCACCATACGAGTTAGCACAGATGGGTATGTGGCCAGAGGGGAAAATGTCGACATTCTCGTGGCGATGAATCCGGAGTCTGCCCGCGAGGACGTTAGCAAGCTTGCTTCGGGCTCAATGGTCGTTTATGACGAGCCGCTCAACCTGAGGTCCTTTCGCGACGACCTGTTTTTGTATCCGATTCCGTTCGACCGGCTGGTGGCGCCGGTTTGTGCCGACGCCAAGCTCAGGCGGTTCGTGAAAAACATGATTTACGATGGCGTGCTATCCTGGTTGCTTGGGATTGAGATGTCGGAGGTTGAACGGTCCCTTCGGAAGCAGTTCAAGAAAAAGCCAACAGCCGCCGACCTTAATTTCAAGGCGGTCCAAGCTGGTTATGAATATGCTCTCCAGTATCTGACGAAAAGCGACCCATTTCGCGTTGAGAGCATGGATGCGACGCGCGGCAAGCTCATTATCGACGGAAACACCGCGGCAGCGCTCGGATGTGTGTTTGCCGGTGTCAGCGTGGTCGCGTGGTACCCGATTACTCCCTCGTCTTCCTTATGCGAGAGTTTGACGGAGTATTTGCATCGCTATCGTGTCGATCCGCAGACCGGTAAGGCAACGTTCGCCATTGTCCAAGCAGAGGACGAACTGGCAGCGCTGGGCATAGCCATTGGAGCGGGATGGGCCGGGGCTCGCGCCATGACCTCCACTTCAGGACCAGGAATCTCGCTGATGGGGGAGTTTGCCGGGCTGGCCTACTATGCGGAGATCCCTGTGGTCATCTTTGATATTCAGCGCGTGGGTCCGTCGACCGGGCTACCGACCCGAACCGCACAGTCTGACATCCTTTCTGCTGCGTTTCTTTCGCATGGCGATACCCGACACCTGCTCCTCTTTCCTGCTTCAGTGGAAGAGTGTTTCGAGTTTTCGATGGAGGCCTTCGACCTGGCAGAGGAATTCCAGACTCCGGTATTCGTGATGAGTGATTTGGATCTGGGAATGAACAACTGGATGGCAGATCCTTTTGCTTATCCGCAAGGCTCTCTGCGCCGGGGCAAGGTGCTGACTGAGGACGAACTGAATCAGCTTACGGGGTTTGCTCGATACCGGGACTCCGATGGTGACGGCATTCCCTATCGCACACTTCCAGGAAACCCGCATCCGGCCGCAGCCTACTTCACGCGTGGAAGCGGCCATGACGAAAGAGCGCAGTACAGCGAACGGCCCGAAGCCTACACTCAAAACATGGATCGGTTGGCTCGCAAGTATGAAACTGCTCGCAGGCGTGTTCCCGCCCCGGTCGTCGATTTCAACCCGAAGGCCAAAGTTGGGCTGGTCGCTTTCGGCAGCAGCCACTGGGCCGTCGTTGAGGCACGAGACCTGTTGTGCAGCTGCCATTCTCTGGAAACCAGCTATCTACGGTTACGGGCATTTCCGTTCCACAACGAGGTCGACGAGTTCGTACGAGCTCACGACCGCGTATACGTCGTCGAGCAAAACCGTGACGGCCAGATGGGCCACTTGCTCCGGCTGGAAGTTGATTCTCGCGAAGTCGTGAAGCTGAGAAGCGTGCGGCATTACGATGGTTTGCCCATAACCGCCCGTACGATTGTCGAGCAAGTGATGGAGCAAGAGACTCAAGGTGAAGGGGTGAAGGAGTGAGCGCCAAAACCAATCGCCTCGGGCTGGATCGCTCAATTTATCGAGGCAGCAAGACCACACTTTGTGCAGGTTGCGGTCACAATGCCATCTCAGAGCGGGTCATTGATGCTTTTTTCGAGCTAGGCATTCCCCTGCATCGTGTCATCAAACTCTCAGGGATCGGCTGTTCAAGCAAGTCGCCAGCCTATTTTCTGGGCCAATCGTTTGCGTTCAACGCAATCCATGGGCGCATGCCCTCCGTTGCAACGGGCGCTCTGCTCGCCAATCGGAACCTGCTGGCGCTAGGCGTTAGTGGCGACGGGGATACCGCTGCCATCGGTATCGGCCAGTTTGTGCATCTCCTCCGGCGGAACGTTCCGATGATATACGTCATCGAGGACAATGGCGTCTACGGTTTGACCAAGGGACAGTTTTCGGCGACCGCGGACGCGGGTTCGAAGTCTAAGGGAGGGGTTACGAATGTCCTGCCGGCAATCGATCCTTGTGTTCTCGCGTTGGAGCTGGGAGCCACGTTCGTGGCTCGATCGTTCTCTGGGGATAAGAAACAGCTCATCGAGATTCTCAAGGCCGCCACCTCCCATCGCGGTTCCGCCTTGATCGACGTCGTTTCCCCTTGCGTGGCTTTCAACGACCACGAGGGTTCTACCAAAAGCTACAGCTACGTCAGGGATCACGAGGAGCCGTTGACTTACGCGAGCTACGTTCCCCAGCATGAGGATATCGAAGTGGCGTATGACCCAGGAACGACCGTCTCCGTGCGGCTCCACGACGGATCTCAAGTGAAGCTCAAGAAACTCAGAAGTGATTACAACCCGACAGACCGGCTCGCTGCGATCGTGCGATTACGTCAAGCGCGGGATCGGGGAGAAATCCTCACTGGAATTTTCTTCATTGAGCCGGAAGCCGCCGACTTTATCCAGCTGTTGAACCTCGTCGACGAACCACTCGCTTCGCTTCGACAGGAGCGCCTTCGCCCCTCTCCGGAAGCCCTAGTGGCAATCATGGAAGAGCTCAGATAAGGGACGGAATGCGACGCATGCCGATTTCAACTTACAGAATGTCGATGGATAGTCAAGACACCAACAAGCGCTGAGGGGCTTCTCTGTGCGAGCTCCAATCATACAGAAATCCGCACCCTCGCATGATCTGGGGAAGGTTGAGTGCCGGCGAAACGAAACAGAGACGGTCGCTGATCTGTAGCCGGGATTACCGCACTCCGACCCTACGAGTGTTTTCGAAGGAGCGCCCGGACGAGGTCGTTAGCTGGATCATCGCGAACGGCCCGTCCCGTGAGGCCAAAGATGCTTTAGCATTGCGATTTCTGTCATGGGTGCTCAACACCTTTATGCGTTCTTTAATCAGGGCCTCATGGACAGTGCCATCGCAAACATTCCTGTGCCGATCAGAGCCATGACCCAGATCAGGTCAAGATTAAACCAGGCTTTAGGCAGGAGTTTGACCCCAAGTCTCAAAAACGATCCAGGCAACGAGTGCAGCGGTCACGAGATAGCCTGCACCATGGACGAGCGTAACCAGCACTCCGGTGAACGCTTCAGGCGAAACTACCCAGCGTTTGCCAATGAGCATGCGCGGCTTGCCCGGAGGTTGGCATGACCAGGAAAATAGGAAGGACCATCAGTCCGGCACCGGGGCCGAGGCTATCAGGAATGACCAGGTGGTCAATCCAATCGTGCCAACTCTCTAGCGGCCCAGCGGAAATGGCAGTGGCGGTGAGTTCGCGAGAGCTCAGAAATGATCTCGGCGATCGGAGCCCCGTGCGAAAAGCCTGACCATTGCTAAGACATGGCGCCACAAATATCATTCCAGACCGGTGTTGTCTTGTCTCCCTCAATGCGCACCGATCAAATTCGAATCGCAGGAGAAAGCGGTCGAATGAACCAAACTTGGACTGCCCATCCGGAGCGATTTCCGTTTCGGTTTCGTTGTGGCAAACGGGAGAAGTGGTGCCACGCTGTGGCGCGGCACTCGATGAACATTTGACAGGTCTCGCCAAGTTTCTTGCACTCAGAGACGAGCCCCGGCGCAGGGTGCATTGCACTTTGTCGGTCAAGACCCACCGCCAACTGACCGCAGGCCGCTCCGGCTGCCACTCCTGAGCGGGTATTCTCAAGGGGGCGCTTCCTGATGGGGATTGCCTGCTGATCAGAAATTCCGTTATGGCATCCATCCGTTTGCAACGCGTATCTAAGATTTTTGCGAAGGATTTTCGTGCTTTGACTGACGTGTCGTTCGAGGTTCTCGAGCGGGAGATCGTTACCATCGTTGGTCCCTCGGGATGCGGCAAATCTACGTTGCTTCGCCTGATTGCGGGCCTCGAGTCTCCGACAGCGGGAACGATCGCGATCGGCGAGCAAATCGTTAACGATGTGCCGGCGCAGCACCGAAACATCGCCATGGTGTTCCAATCCTACGCGCTGTATCCACACATGACCTGTTTTGAGAATCTCGCTCTCAACCTTCGTCTCAAGAAAATACCGCGTCAGGACATCGAGCGGCGGGTCCGCGAAACAGCACAAAGACTCGAAATTGAAGATATTCTGAGAAGAAAACCTCGTGAGCTGAGCGGTGGCCAGCGACAACGAGTAGCGTTGGGGCGGGCCCTGATCCGCAATCCCCGGGTATTTCTGTTTGACGAACCGTTGAGTAATCTGGATGCCCTACTGCGCGAACGCGTGCGTCACGAACTGAAGGAACTTTTCAAAGTAATCAAGGCTCCGGTCGTCTATGTCACTCACGATCAGGTAGAGGCCATGACTCTGGCGGACCGGGTCATGGTGTTAGAGCAGGGCAAGGTGCAGCAAATCGGAACCCCTGAGGAGCTGTACAAGAAGCCCTCCAATCGGTTCGTTGCTTCCTTTATTGGTTCTCCGTCGATGAACCTGTTCGAAGCGCAGGTCACGCAAGGCTCGTTTCTTCTCGGTTCCAAGCATGTTAAGACGAGACTCGACTGGTCAGGCCAGGCGGTACTCGGGATCCGTCCCGAAAATATAGAGCTTGTATCATCTGGCATACCTGCCACCGTCAAGTGGATCGAACACCTTGGTGCGCACTATCTGATCGGTGTCCAAGCCGGACGGATTACCCTGACGCTAACCAGTAGTCACCGTCCCGAGTCAGACGAGGTGCAGATCCAGATAGAATCGGAAGATATTCATGTCTTTGAAAAAAGCCGCGGCACAAATCTTTCTTTGGACCGCTCTACCACTGCTGCTTATCTACAGCATTAGAGGCCCAGGGTCCGGAGTTAATACAGGCTTATCCTTGCTCATGGAACCTGACGGAACAGGGGTGTGGCATGATCTGGTGACTCAGTTCAACCGCCAGCATCCCGGCCCTCCAGTGCTTCTGATTGAAGGGCCTCCGGCCACCAATACGCGAGAGGACTTGTATTCGACCTCTTTTCTTGCGCGCGAATCTGCCTACGACCTTGTCTACTGCGACGGCATCTGGATAGCCAAGTTCGCCGCCGCTGGGTGGCTCCGGGACTTGTCTGGACGAATTTCGAGCAATGATCGTTCTGATTTCCTGCCGGCGGAACTGCGGGCTGGAAGCTACAAAGGTAAGTTATACCGCATGCCTGCCTTCACCGATGCGGGGGTGCTGTATTATCGCAAGGATCTGGTTCACACGCCGCCGGAGACGTTCGAAGGACTGTTGAGGTTTGCTTCTCAGCTAGTGACCGAAGATCGTTGGGGATTCCTTTGGCAGGGGAAGCAGTACGAGGGGTTGGTGACGGTTTTCCTGGAGGTGCTCTGGGGAATGGGTGGGGACTGGATCAACGCGGAGACACGAGAAGTGCTGCTCGAGAGCCCGGAAGCCGTCAAGGCTGTGGAGTTTCTCAAGAGCACCATAGGCACGATTTCTCCGCCGGCGGTCACAACCTATGTCGAAGAGGACACTCGAAACATTTTCCAAAACGGTCGAGCGGTGTTCTTGCGGAATTGGCCTTATGTCTGGACTTTGATCGAGAAGCGAGGGGATGGCATCAAAGATAAGGTCGGCGTTACCTCTATGGTTCATGCGCCAGGCCGGTCCAGCGCTGCAACATTGGGCGGGTGGGGATTCGCTATCTCCAGCTACTGCCAGAATCCTGAGAGGGCTTGGGAGTTCGTAGAGTTTATCACCCGTGCGGAGCAACTAAAGCAGGTTCAGGAGCGGCAGGGGCGAATCCCTTCAAGAAAGAGCCAGATTCCAGCTGAATTCCTCCAAGTCCTGCAAAACGCCCGCTCGCGACCGTCAATTCCGGAGTACGCTCAGGCCTCTGACATCCTGCAACGCTGGATCAGCGCTGCCCTGACTAGAGGTGTGAGTCCCGCAAAAGCCGTCCAGCAAGCTGCGAGGGAAACATGGCTGCTCCTAGCCAGCTAGTTGGCGGTCTGCAAAGCGTCGGCTCACGAGCTGCTTTCTGCGTGCCGGCCGCCATGGTCCTGCTGTTCGTGCTGGCCTACCCGGTGGCACGGACGACGCTTCTGAGTTGGTTCCACTTCAAGTTGGCCACCGGCTTTCAAGCTGAGTTTGCCGGTGTGGACAACTTTGTTCGCCTCATCTACGACTCACGATTTCACAACAGCGTGATCGTAACAGCGAAGTTTACCTTCGCATCCGTAGCCCTCGAGTTTTGCCTGGGCCTGCTTCTTGCACTCACAGCAGACAACCTGAACCGCGGGAGGGGCATTGTCAGATCCATCTTTCTGGCTCCATGGACCCTTCCCACAGCGGTTATCGCCGTTTTGTGGGCCTGGATCTTCAACGACCAGTACGGCGTCCTCAATGCGTTGCTGGAAAGAGCCCATCTGGTTCAGTCGCCGATCGCATGGCTGGCCGGACCGGAAACGGCCATGATTGCGATTGTGATTGCTGACGTCTGGAAAACCACACCATTTGTCTTTCTGGTGCTGCTAGCCGGTCTCCAAAGCGTTCCACTCGATCTGTATGAGGCGATGGAGATTGATGGGGGCGGATGGTGGGCGAAGTTTCGCTACGTCACGTGGCCGTTTCTCCTTCCGTTTGTCTTCGTATCGATGGTGTTCCGGTTGATCCACGCCTTCGCAATCTTCGATCTGGTGTACGTCATGACGGGAGGCGGTCCTGGGGGAGCCACCGAGACGGTTTCGATCTACACCTATCAGACTTATATGCGCTACCTGGACATCGGCTATGGTTCAGCACAGGTCGTAGCGACGGTGTTGCTCCTGGCCATAACGGCCTTTGTTCTGCACCGGATGTTACTGAAAGGTCATGAACGCCCTGTCTAGATTCGTTGTCGGCTTGTTCTGCGTGCTCGCGATCGCTCCCCTGCTTTGGCACGGCCTTTCTTCCCTTAAGAGCCCAGCGGAGCTCACCCGAATTCCACCGACTCTTTTGCCAAGCGATCCAAGTTTGGATAACTACAAGGAGCTCTTCACGCGCCGGCCGTTCGGCTGGTACTACGCCAACAGCTTTGTAATTGCCAGCCTGTCGAGCCTGCTGTGTCTAGTTTCTGCCTCGCTCGCTTCGTTTGCACTTGCCAGGAGCCACCCCCGCATCCGGCGGCTCGCCACTTCGGGCCTGCTGGTGGGGGCTTTCTTCCCCCCCATCGTTTTTCTTTTTCCGCTTTATGAACTGGTTCGAATGACAGGACTCGTCAATCATCCCTGGGGACTGATCCTGCCTTATACCGCTTTGAATCTTCCCTTCTCGATATGGCTCCTGATGGGTTATTTCAATCAGATTCCTTATGAGCTCGAGGAAGCGGCGGCAGTGGACGGTCTGTCCCGACTCCAGACGCTGGTTAGGATCGTTCTGCCCTTGTCCGTCCCGGCTTTAGCCACGACTGGCATTCTGGCGTTCATATTTGCCTGGAACGAGTTCATGTTTGCTTTGACCTTCATGAACCGCGAATCGGCCAAGACTATTACGGTGGGTGTGGCGACGCTCAGCGGAGCATTCACGTACGAGATTCCCTGGGGATTGCTGGCTGCTGGCGTCATCGCAAGTGCGCTGCCTCTCATTGTCCTTGTCATGTTCTTCCAAAGAAGAGTTGTTGCAGGATTGACGGCCGGCAGTGGCAAGTGAGTTACTGCGAAAGCTTTGTCGATCGAGGTTCCCGCAAGGTCAAGGAGTTGTTCACGCATACCTTCGGCTTCGGTTGAGCAAGACTTTGCTTCACGCTTGTGGGCCAGCAGCACTTCGGAGGCCGCGTTAAACTGATTTGACATCTAACGCTCGAGAGGGTCAAGACATCACGGCTTTTCCGGCGAACGGGATTTGGAGACCGTTAGCTTGGGGTACGTCATAGTCACCGGATCAGGAAGAGGGATCAGATTTATTGGTTTGCCTTTGGCCAGCTTCTGAAAGGAGTACAGCGGCTTGTCTGGATTACCTCGCATCATTGCCTCAACATCTCCGACAGCCAAGGTGATCAGTTTGTCGGGTCTCAAATACTTTTCGGCCACCCGTTGGATATCTTCACGCTTCACGGCGCGCATGCGTTCGCAGTAGCTCTGCCAGAATCCCGGTTTGCGATGGGTATATTCGTCATCCGCAAACCTTTCAACCGTCGTGGCGGCGGATGCAAAGTAGCGTGGAAAGTCTTCGATGGCATGGTCGACGGCTTGTTCCAGTTCTTCTCCCGTCACTTTCTCATTGCGGATTCTAGAGATCTCTTCCAGGGCGATGGACGTAGCTTCGGCACAGCTGGAACTCTTCGACTGAAAGTAGGCTCGAAACACCCCAGCGTAGTAGACTCCAAATCCAAACCGCGTTCCGGCGTCGAGACCTTCACGAGAGCAAATCCGGGAATAAAAGCGCGAAGCCAAGCTGCCGGCTCCGAGAATCTCATCCATAATGCTCAGGGCATAGTAATCGCCAGTGTCTCTGGAAACACTCAGATGTCCTATGGACACGTAACCAGAGTGGCACCGGGTTTGTTAACCATGTAGAGACGAGGTTTCGGGTGGAACGCCGGAGTTGGAACTGGGGGAACTCGCTCTAACGAACGTTGCCACCCTTCCATGGTTACCTCAAGGCTGTGGAGCATCTGATCTGGCTTGAAAATCACCTGAATTGCGAAGATCATTCGATTCGGAGAGTAATACCGTCTGTGGAATGCCAGCAAATCCTCCCGCGTAATGGTTTCAAGCGATTTCCGGGTTACTCCAAGTCGTGGCAAAATGCCCATCGCCTCGCATGAGCCGGATCCATTCCCTCGTCTCGACTTGTTCGATGTCATCGTTCCGGCTTCTCATAGATTCAAGGGCCCTTTCCCTGTAGAGGTCCATGCGATCTGCTTGAAAACGGGGACTCCTCAGCATTTCGAGGAAGAGAGCAAGTGCCGGACTGATGTTCCTGGCCAAGCAGTTGAGCCTGGCGCTGCCCTCTGTTGCGCTGATGCTGCTTCGGATATCCGCCGCCAGAACCGCCACATCCTCGTCGAACTTGTCGGCGCCACGACTTAGAGTGCCCCCCGCCCGCAGCTGGCTGCCGGTCATTGCCGCGAGGCCCGCCTTTCCTGGCGGATCAAGGTACCCACCTGTCTTGATGTGAACCCGGATATCGACCAGGGGGACGCTGTGGTCTTCCGCGATGTAAATGACCGCGCCGTTGCGCAACAGGTGCCGATAGGTTTGTGGCACAGGTAGAATGAAAGAGCGCGTCGGAAAAGATAGCTGGTTCGGATGAGAAGGAATCTGACCATGATTGAAAGAACGAAGACCGACAATCGCGAGAACGGAGAGAACGATCGTTGCCAAGATTCGCGAATAGCAAAGCCCTGAAGGGATCGTCAAGAGACACGCCGCCCAAGCAGCTCGCCTGGTCCTGAGCGCTACGTGTCGTAAAAGGACACAAGAGGATGAGCTTGCGGTTCCACGACCTGCGTGGGGCGCTGCCCGATGTCTACCATTTTGTAGTCTGCGTCTCACAAATGTTCGGAAATGAGGAGCAGCAGCCAGTCGCTCGTAGCTCAGAGCCTTTTCGGTAGTAAACCGTCACCGTCCCTTTCTGTGGACTTAGGTATTTCATTGCAGCTTGTGTGACATCCGTGGGGGTGACTGCCTCGACTTTTCCTGGAAAAGAGCCCAGATGCTTCCAACCTGGACCGGCTTCGGCAACCAGCAATCCGATCATCAACGAAAAATCACTTTGGATGCTGCGATAAAAGGATGTGGAACTGAGATCCTTGAGCCGCTGGAGCTCTTTGTCTCCGATTGGGACACGCTGAAGGTTGTCCAACTCACGATATATGGCCTGCTCTACCTCCTCCGGTCGCTTGTCAGGTCTGGGGGTTACTTCGAGCTCAAAATAACCTTCATATCTTGCGCCGACGTGACTAGCTGCCACCGAACTGGCCAGCTCCTGCTGAAGCACCAACGACCTGTAAAGCCGCCCAGTTTGCCCGTTCAGTATGCTGGATAAAATCGTTAGGGCTGGCTCGTCTTTGTGTCCTGCGGGAACCGTGTGGTAGCGAATCACTACTCGCGGATTAGTCTCCGCGCACGCAATCATTCGTGCCATGGCTTGCTGCGCGATCTCTCGGGTGCGCACGGGTTCGAGCTCCCGTGCAGCCGGTTTCAATCGGCCAAAGTAGCGTCTGGCAAGCTCAGCGACTCTTATGAGATCAAAGTCACCCACCAGGCAGGCGGTGAGATTGACGGGAGCATAGTGAAGTTCAAAGAACGTTCGCGCCTCTTCACGGTGGAGCGCCTTGACATCACTGGTCCATCCATCAATAGGCCAGCTATAAGGCGAAGACTGCCAAAACAGCGCCTCAAACTGTTCCTCAAATTTCCCCAGGGGTGTGTTCTCGGTTCGCCAGCGGTGCTCTTCCTGAACGACTGCCTGCTCCGCATAAAACTCTCTAAACACCGGATGCGCCAGGCGGTCTGATTCCAACCAGAACCAAAGTTCCAGTTTGCTGGATGGGATGTTGATGTAGTACACCGTCGAATCCCAATCTGTCCACGCATTGATTTGAGCGGCTCCCGCACTCATGTAGGTTCGCTCAAGCTCTTCAGGTACCAGGAGGTCCTGCTCCTTTTTCTGCATTGCTAGGAGTTCCGAGCGGAGCTGCTGATAGTAAAGCGAGCGCTTGGACATATCGCCTTCCGTCTCGCCCAAACGCTGAAGCCGGCCGAACAGCCGCTCCTCCTTCCTCATTTCGACTTTGATTTCGTCGATCTGCTTGATAAGCTTCAGCTCCTGCTGAATGTTCGAAGTGCCCATGGTGTGGGTTCCCTTGAACATCATGTGCTCGATCAAATGAGAAATGCCAGTGGTTCCAGGCCGCTCATTGGCAGATCCCACCTTAGCGAGCCATCCGGCTGCCACGTTCGGATCCCCGTAACGCCGGACCAGCAGAAACTTCATTCCGTTGTCCAAAACAACTTCCTGAACAGGAATATTCTGTGCGTAAGCTGGTCCCAGAAGGAGGGCAGTTTGCAGCAACACATGCAGAGCCGGTTTCGTCATGACTTTCTGGGTGGCTTTAATTCGTATCAATGAAGCGGATGAAGTTGTTGCCTGAGACACGCTTTCCGTCAGGCTTTAAGCATTGTGCATGAGCGAGCGCTTAGAATAATACGGAATTTAAGGGCACTTTCCAGGAGAGTTTCTCATGCGGCTTGGCGGCGCCAGGTTTCATGAAACCGGCGTTGTTCCCCTCTTGGGATAAGAGGGGCCGGCAGCAGCAATGTCTGCTGTCTGGGGTGGCTCAACGCCGTTGAAGGTTTCGAAGTGAACGCGCGAGATCCACAACCACCCTCGCTCGGAGACCCTGGGCCAGCATCCCCTCCTCGCCGAGGCGAGGAGTCCATTTTCAGGGAAGATTGATCACTTTTGAGTGTTTAAAATCCATCACACTAAAGGCTCGAGGCACTCGCTTGCAAAATCGAGGGGTTGGGCGAGTTACTCCCGAATGGTGAGGTTCGTCACGGAAATTAGCGGTTGCGGCGCACAATGCCATTGCGACACTAGGCGCTTTGACTGCGCTGGTCTACTCAACTTTCTTCGTGCTTGTCTGAGGATATCACGTGTGCAACAGCGTCACAGGCAGATTACGGTGAAGCTTGCTCCGCTGGTTCTGACCCTTGCCACTCTCCATGCCTTTGGCGATACTCTTGAACTCAGGAATGGGGATCGGCTTACCGGAAGTGTGGAGAGTTTGTCCAGCGGCAGGCTTACGTTAGCCACGAAATACGCTGGCGAAATCAAGATTATGTGGACGGAAGTTAGGCATCTTTCAAGTTCTCGAGAGCTGGAGATTCAGTTTTTCAGTGGCAGGAGCTTGAGAGGTACTGTTGCTCCCTCGAGTAACGGCAAACTCGTGATTCACTCCGTTTCAGACGAAGCGGCGTATCCGTCGGAGATTGTGGCGATTCGAATCCCTTCCGCCCAGGAAGAGGAAGTAGGAATACTTCAACGGTGGCACGGAACGGTGGACGTGGGCTACACGCGCACGCGAGGAAATAGCGAAGCAACGCAGCTGTCTTTTCAATTACAGCCGGAACGCAGGACGGCTAAGGATACTATCAAGCTGGACCTGCAGGCCCTACACAGCGTTGCCGACCAGACAGTTTCGGCTAGCACTCAGAGCCTGGAGTCTCGCTACGACCGATTTCTTTCGCCTAGAGGCTTTGTCTTTGGCCTGGGCGGCGCTGAACGTGACCAGCGCGAAAAACTGAATTTGCGAACGAGACAAGGCGCTGGCTTTGGCTTTCGGCTCCAACCGCGCCAGCACACGCAACTGGCCGTTTTTGGTGGAAGCAATTTTCTTCAAGAGGATTTCAAAGGGAAGCCGTTGATTCTCGCTGGTGAAGGTCTTGCGGGGATCGAGATTCGTACTCACATGATCCGCCCCGCACAGATTGCGATGAAGAGCCAGATGCTTCCTAATCTAACGACACCAGGTCGATACCGTTTTGAATGGGACACCAGCATTCGAGTACCCTTGGCCGGGGTTTTCAACATGGGCCTTCGCTCATTTTATCGTTTCGACAGCAAGCCACCGGCTGATGTGAAGAAGGCCGACTACGGTTTGGTTTCTACCATCGGACTGACGTTTTAGGTCGATTCTTGGCTGCTTGTGCAGGAGCCTTGCGATGGTGTGCCCCCAATCCAACCGATCGGCGCTTGGCACGAAGGACGAAGAACTTGCACTTCGCCGGCCGACGCTCTGGGTTGCTTCAGTGAGTTAGTCTTACAATTCTCGCCGGTAGTTTCGTTTTGTTATGGATAACCTCGAATCTCCGTCCACCGCTCTGCCCTTTGAAGTTCATTGGTCGGAATTCCTAGAGCAGTATCGTTCCTCAAGCGCGCGCTTGATTGCCGAACTGGAATCCTGCTGGGCAGACGTTCAAGGCATTCTGGAAGGGCAGCTCCGACAAATTGAAACCCTGCCCGGAACCGGCTTAGCGTCCTGCGATCTGGACACGTTCCGAAAGACCCGAGAGGAACTAAGCCAAAAGATCCTCATCGAGCCTCTCTCTCAATGGGACCGGAGGCGGCCGTTCAAACGGGTGCAAATGGCGTTTGACAGATACGACCGAAACCTCGCGGAACTCGTCCGAAGCCTTCCCAGTACGCTTTCTCTTAACGGTCCGCAAGTGCTCGAGGTCTTGCAGGACTCGCTTTCCCACAGCTATCTGCGGCGGATAGCAGGCCTGCGCCGCAAGGCCCGCCGACTATCGCTGGATAGCCTTCTAGCCGACGAGCTGCGCCAGCTCGACCGGCAGCATTTGAAAACCGAGGGCGAGTATTTGCTCGTGCTCCTTTTTGCCTATCGTCAGCTCAAAAGGAACTGGGAGCAGGTGCGGGCAGCTCTGGACGCTTCTGTTACAGGGGGGGGCCTGGAAGGCGAAGCTGCGAAAAATCCGCACCAGGTAGAGAGTTCGAACACTCTGTCGTTTCATCAGGCCCAAGATGCGCTGGACGCTTGGCATCGTTGGACTGAGCTGAGCGTTCAGCGATTCTCCGAGCGAATCCTTTCTGCGGTCGTGTGGCGTAGCCGAAGCCAAACAGTGAGACATGGAGACCGGCGGGCGGCTGTGGGCGCCCACTGGGCAAAGCAACTGCGGGCAGTCGAAGCCGAATTGAGCCTGGAACAGTCGCTCGAAAGGACCGAACGCCGAATACTGAGTTTGTCGCATCGATCTATCGAAAGCGCACGACAGGAACTCGCAAGCCTGACTTCAGAGCTTGAAAGCTTCATCTCATGGCTGCGAGAAAGGCCAGCGAAGGGCGTTGATGGAAACCTGCCGGTACCGACAGTAGCCGTTGCCCCCGGTTCGAGCCGTCTGGCGGAGCTTCTGCGTGAGTTGGAGTGGGAGCTTAATTCACTCCCCGAGACCTGTGACGCTTTTGGCGAGTTTTCCGTCTGGCCGGAGCGCCGCTCCCGACGTCAGCTCACGCCCCGACTCACATTCCAGGAGACATTCCGGCGAGTGGGGCAGCAGAGGCTCAGCCGGGTTTTTGAGGAAATCGAAACACACCACCGGAGAATCATCCAAGAAATCGAGAGGGCGCGAGAAGTTGTTTCCTTCGGAACAGGGTCAGACAACGGACAGGTCCTCGACGCTGAAGTCGCGCAGGAGGCCATGCGAAACGCCTTGTCGCTTCTCGAGTTTCGGAGGGCGGAGCTCGGCGGGTGGCAGTCTTCTGCCAGCACAATGGTCACCCAGACTTTAGGCGATGTCTTTAACGAGACGCGGCTCATCTTAAGTCGAGACCTGTTGGGGGTATTCACCTATCTGGCTCAGCAAGGACTCCGACGCGCGCTACCGCTGGCCAGCAGAAATGCCCTCAGTGGAACAGTACGTTTCCTGCGTCAGAGCTATAAGGTCTCAGAACAAGCCGTACTCATGTTTCTGGTCTACATTGGCTGGAAACAGGAAGTTCGGGCAGGCAGAGCTCACGTGACGAAGCGAGCCTATTTGCCTGAGGAATTTGTTGTTGATCTCGAAGCCAAAGAGCTGCCCAGCATTTATCGGCGGCTGTTTCGTTTCGAACCTGTTCAGGACCCCCGGTTTCTAGTCGGGCGCGAAAGGGAACTCAACGCGGTCGCCGAAGCTCGTTCCTTTTGGGAAGCTGGGCGTCCAGTGGCCCTGATCATCGTAGGAGAACGCGGCAGTGGAAAGACCAGTCTGATCAATTGCGCCTTGAAGCAAGTCTTGGACGGGTTGGAAGCGATTCGAGGGGAGTTCAGCCAACGTCTGCTTACCGAAGCGCAGTTGACAGACTTCCTGGCGCGCTTGGGCGGTATGAGCGGTTCCGCTCACGTATTGGAATTCTTCTCCGAGCGACGGCGCATCGTAATTCTGGAGGAACTCGAGCGCACTTTCCTGAGGCAGGTAGGCTGCTACGCCGCTCTCCGGGCGCTGCAAAGACTCATCGCGGCGACCTGCTCCACGACGCTCTGGATACTCATTGTCAATCAAGTGGCGTTCAAGTTCCTGGATGCAACCGTTCGTCTGGGTGAGAGTTTTTCGCATCGTATCGACGCAGCCGGTGCGAGCAGAGAGGAGCTGCAACAAGCGATCATGCTGCGTCACAATCTTTCAGGTCTGCGTCTGCAGTTTGCTTTTCCTGCTTCGCACGACCATCCCTTGCAGCGGCTGAAGGCACTGGTCCATGGTCAAGCAAGCCCTGAGAGTGTTTTCTTTGCTACCTTGGCGAAGGCATCGGGAGGTGCATTTCGTACGGCGTTTGATATCTGGCTTGGCCAGATCGACAGAGTGGAATCGGGTTTGCTCTACATGAAACCACTCCTATTACCCGATCTCTCGCCACTGATCGGCGCGCTGGATATCGCAGACCTGTTCACTTTGGTAGCCATCCTGCAACACGGAAGTTTGACTCCGGAGGAGCATGCCCGGATCTTTCAGAAGACGATCATGAGGAGCCGGGCACAAATGGACGAACTTCTGGCTCGCGAGATTGTCGAGCTGGATCCAGGCCGCCCCGGGTTCCGCGTTCGTCCCGAAGCACTGCGAGTCGTGCACGAAGCTCTGTATCGGCGCAATCTGTTGTAGATCAAACGGCATTCACTGAAATGGCGGGTCATCGATTGGAACTTCAACGAGTATCCGGAGAGTGACAAATGATCCTGACATCAGTTCTCTACCTGATCCTTCAGGCGCAGCCGTCAACGGATTTTGAACTCCTAAAGGAATTTTCTCTTTCCAGAGTTTTCTATTCAATTGTGGTGCTGGCGATCGCGTACCTGTTGGTACGTTTGAGCTCATCGTTGCTGGAAACCCTAAGCCGCCAGGCGCCGCGCGCCCGCTTCTTTTTCAAAATGCTCTCTCCGCTGATTCGGTTCGGGCTCTGGCTGTTTGCAACGATCACCGTCCTTCGCATTTTTGCACCCAGCGAGCAAACTCTACTAGCGGTTCTCGCCTCAGTTGGCATCGCGCTGGGTTTGGGCGCCCAGGACCTGGTCAAGAATATCATTGGCGGAATGGTCATTCTGGTCGATCGACCTTATCAATTGGGCGATCGTGTAAAAATCGGAGAGGCGTACGGAGAAATCGATCACATCGGCCTGCGCAGCACGAAACTGACGACACCAGACGATACTCGCGTCACCATTCCGAACAGCGACATTCTGAGTGGCAAAGCCTGGAACGCGAACTCAGGTGTGCCGGACTGCCAAGTGGTGACCGATCTCTTCCTTCCCCACGACGCCGACCCGGCCGAGGCGGCCGAGATCGGCTACGAGGCAGCCTACAGCTCGCCGTACCTTTTGCTGTCCAAGCCGGTGGTCGTACTACTTCAGGATCGATTCCAGGATGGCCCTTTTCTCATGGTCCGCGTGAAGGCCTACGTCTATGATCATCGTTTCGAACCGCGCTTCCAGAGCGACATCACGCTTCGGGCTAAAGCCGAGTTTCTGAGACGCGGGATGCTCTTGCGCTGGAGCAGACACGAAATAGCACGTTCCTCAGCCGAGCTGAGAAGAACGCTCGAAGCAGAGTAACGGGCCGCGTCGTGTAACGCTCTGCCAACCAACCAAGACATCGCCCTCGATACCCCACAGGGTGAGCTGCACCTTTCAGCGCACCGACCCGGATTGAGCAGTTCGCACGCGCTACTAAATTTAGGCGACAGCGACGCTCCTTTCTTATGGCTTTCGCTCGTCCTTCGCCGAAGGGCTGGCTTGTGATCCTTGCTCCTGAAGCATGTCTGGTTTCTGGACCTTCTAGAAATGCCGCACGAAAGACTGCCTGGAAGCGAGGTGACCTCTTTGAGAAACTTGGCTCGTGCTGCCAACAGACGCGTTGACTCCAGGGAGGCCTCGATCAGCTATTGTTGTGCAGACACGATCCGGGTGGGGTGTGAGTGGGCTGACCGGGCGGAATTCGCGTGCGAATATCAGACGATGTTTTGTCGTCTGCGCCATTGCGTATTTCCTGTTCTCTTTCTTGGAGCTCGCTTGCAGAGGCGAGGAAGCTAATCGGGATGGGACAGGAGCGCCTTCCACGGCCGCAACGAGGCGGGTGCCCGAATGGCTTTCGATCGGAGGCAGTTTCCGAAGTCGTGTTGAAGGACGAACCGGTATCGATTTCGAAAAAGGAGCGGACGATGGTTATTTTCTGAGCCGCCTACGCCTCGATGTCGGGATCAAGGCGACGCCTTGGCTCAATCTGTTTGTGCAGGGGCAGGACTCTCGTTCTCCCGGCATTCGCAACGCGAACTCCCGAGTACGAGATCCTTTGGACATACGCCACGCTTACTTCGAATTGGCGGATTCTCGTCGGCGCTGGATTAAACTTAAAGCCGGACGCCAGGAATTGCTGTATGGATCTGAAAGACTCATTTCTCCGGGTGACTGGGGCAACGTCACTCGCACTTTCGATGCTGCCAAGTTGACACTCGGCAATTCAGAGACAAACGTGGATATCTTTGCAGCGTCTGTTGTGCAAGTGGATGTGAACGCCCTCAACAAGCGGCAGGATGGCAACAATCTGTATGGAGTCTACGGCCAGCTCAAGGAACTCATGTCGAACGCAATCGTCGAGCCGTTTCTGCTTTATAAGACCATGAGGGGAGCGACGGTTGGGCCCAGCACCCGAGTCTACACGGCTGGAGCGCGTGTCTTAGCCCGCCTACCAGCCGACTTCGACTTCTCGACGAAACTGGCGATTCAGAGGGGTTCATTGGCCGACGACACGATCTCGGCTTGGGCTGGATATTGGATTCTTGGGTACACAAGGCATGCTGCTGCATTGAGCCCCGCTTTTTCGTTGAGTATGCTTACGCAAGTGGCGACCGCAATGCCTTTGATGGAACACGAGGAACCTTCGATCCGCTGTTCCCGTCGCCACATGCGGATTTCGGGATCGCCGACCTAGTGGGGTGGCGTAATGTGAGGGATTTGAGAAATGGCGTTGAGTTGAAATTGTCCGTCGAATCGGTGGTGAGGTCCAGCCTCCACTCCTTTTGGCTCGCTTCAAGGACGGATCACTTTTACAATCCTGTGGGAGGAATCGCCGCGTTCGCACCCCCTGGCGGATCGCTCGCTCCAAAGATTGGCAACGAGCTGGATGTTTCCTGGACTTACCAGCCCGTCCCGAAGATAACGCTCGGAGCGGGTTGGGCCCGCCTTTTCCCGGGTCGCTTTCTTAGGCTCAGTACACCGGGTGCCGCATCGTCGTATGCGTACCTGTTTTTCAATTACACCTTATGAGTTGGACGCCTCGCATACTCCACGCCAACAGGGTTGCAGAGGCCGTTCTCTAGCTTAGTCCTCTGGGGGGTGGACCTATGGAGGAAGTTTTCAAGCGGTGGTTGTTCGATCCAACTGTTGCCAAACTGATTGCCGCGGCCATTGGACTCCTAATTGTTTACGTGGTTGTTCGGTCATTGCAGCGAGGAATCGGCCGTTACGTTCAGGACACGGACACTCGCTATCGTGCCCGAAAATTTGTGACGTTTCTCGGCTACATCGTCGCTCTCCTCCTACTGACGGTGATTTACAGCGAGCGTTTGGCTGGCTTTACGGTAGCCTTCGGTGTGGCCGGTGCGGGAATCGCGTTTGCCTTGCAGGAGGTGATTGCCAGCGTAGCGGGGTGGGTTGCTCTCTCGTTTGGGAACTTCTACCGCCCCGGCGATCGCGTCCAACTGGGGGGAATCAAAGGCGACGTCATCGACATCGGAATCCTGCGCACGACATTAATGGAAGTTGGACAGTGGGTGAACGGGGACCTGTATAACGGGCGGATCGTGCGAATCGCCAACAGCTTTGTTTTCAAAGAGCCCGTGTTCAACTATTCTGCCGACTATCCGTTCTTGTGGGACGAAATCACACTGCCCGTAAGGTATGGGTCGGACTGGCAGTACACGCGAGCCATGATCGAGAGAGTCGTAAACGAGGTTGTGGGTGATTATGCGTTGCAGTCCAAGGAAGCGTGGGATCGCATGTTGAAGCAGTACCGGCTTGAAGAAGCCAAGATTGATCCGATGATCACGCTCGTGGCTAACGACAACTGGATTGAGTTCACTGCCCGCTACATCGTCGATTATCGCCGGCGCCGTTGGGCGAAGGATCGCCTTTACACACGGATTCTTGAGGAAGTAGACAAGTCGAACGACTATATTCGCCTAGCTTCTGCCACCTTTGAATTGGTGGGAATGCCGCGTCTGGACATCAGTTTGCATAACTCAGACGAGCAGGATAAGCCAAAGGGTCAACTGAACACGTAGAACTTCACACCTGCATCTAGCCCTGAGCCTGCTAGAAGCAACCCGCTTCCGAAAGCAAGGCTAGAGACCTGACGTGAAGATGGAGTGGATCTGGTATTCTAAAAGGAGTCTCTTCGAGGGATCTACGGGAGGCGAAGGAACTTTCGATGAGCTGAGTGTGCTTTGAAGACCATTTGCAATTCTTCAGCAATTATTGATCAGATAGCGCCGAAAGAGAAATAGCTCGGTTGACACAGGAGGATCGTGATTTCCTTTCCTCAGTTTTGTTGAATTCGCCAAGGCCTACCCATCCTGCTAACGACTCCACCTCGTTTTGCCGCGAGAGAGCGGCCACGACTCGTCGATTTCATTCGCATCAGCCCGTGGTGGTGCTCCCGCTTCTGGTTATGCATACTGACCTGGCGGTGTAGGCTATCTCGTGCTGTCGATATACTTTGCAAGAGTTGGTGAAAGTTGAACTAATGCTCGCCACGAGTTCCGCTTTTCTTCTGAAAGCTTTTTCCAAATGGCAGGTCCGTCGTCGAGGACCATATGCCACTCAGCGTCGCCGGCACCACTACACTCAGATCCTCCTGAAGTCGCACTCCGAATACCGGTGACAGTCTTCTGCTTTCGATTGAATCTTCGTTCGAAACGAACGCAACCCGATTGCAGTCGTTTTGCGACGATCTCCGCGTCATCCCATCTTTCTATCTCGTAAGTATCAAACTCCAGCGAAAGCGTTGGATCTGGCGTATCATTTTTCACGATTGCGGTCGCCTCGGTACACACTTTGATCGGTCTGCGACACTCGATCTTTGCGGTCTGCTCGGGCCATGTCATTTTCTCGCCGCCTATCGTCCATGTGCCTTGAGCCAGAACATAACCTGATTCCCATGAATCCATGGCGATCCGGCGCAAGGGCAATCCGACCGGTTTGTGATCGAGAGTGGCCGTATCGAGGATGACCTGCTCGAAGGTTTCAAAAGTGAGAGGATCGCCTGTGACTGGAAGGCTCCGATTCCTTTGGTACGCCTTCAGCGCGAACTGTGTCTTTTTATCTAGCACGCCGTCGAACGAGCCGACGTCGTATCCCAGTCTCGCTAGTAGCATTTCGGCTGCAAATGTCATAAGCCGGCGGGTCTTCTCATATTCGGCTGGCGTCTCGGCTTTTCGCTTTCCGATCTCCTTCTCATACTCAAGTTTTTTTTGGGCTTTCACTTCCTTCTCCTCATTCTGTACTCCAACCGCCCTCGTCGAGAGCAGATAGACGATAATGCTGAGACCAATGGCTTTGTACACGATCCCTCCTCGCCGCCGCTTTCCCAGACAGAAACGCCTGACCGCCGATCCTGGCGCATGATTTGAATGACCCAGCACGTCTGAAGAGGGTCCGCTGGCCATTGAACCACTTTGGTGATTGAGTAAGAAACTATAGATTCGGGACTTAGCCCAACGAATTCGGTAATAGTGAACTAAGACGAGCGAGTCTCGAAATGCACGTCAAGGGTTCTTGACTAAACACCAAACTTAATCTGAGCGTCCTAACTATTCATCTGCCGAGTCAGGCCACCCCATTACTATTGCGACCGGCTGGTAGATGACGCTCAGAATTTCGTCGTGGTCCTATTGAGCTAGAATGGCTGCCAAACGCAACAGGTCGGCGTCGAGTACATTCTTACGAGACACTACTTCAATCAGCGGGGTTGAAGATACCTCGCCTCTCCTCAGACCGATCAACACTCCCGTTTCACCCTGGGCTAACGAGTCTATTGCAGCAGCTGCAAGACGCGTAGCTAGAAGACGATCGAAGGCGCCAGGAACACCCCCGCGTTGCACGTGTCCGAGAATCGTCGTGCGCAGCGCAAAACCCAAACGCTCGCGATTCTCTCCGAAGTACTTCGTCAATTGCCTCGCGTTATACCGGGCTCCTTCGGCGACAACAATAAGCGCGTGGGCTTTGCCTCTTTCGTAAGCCATGCGGATCTCGGATGCCAAATTTTCGGGGTCTATCTCCATTTCAGGAATGACCACAGCCGCGGCGCCGCCGGCAATGCCGGCGCTAAGAGCCAGGTAGCCACAGTTGCGGCCCATCACTTCCACCACGAATGCTCTGCGATGTGAAGAAGCGGTCACTTTCAAACGGTCAATGGCCTCGATCGCAATATTAAGCGCCGTATCAACACCGATCGTGATCTCAGAGCCGTACAGATCATTGTCGATGGTTGAAGCCACTCCGACGGTGGCGAACCCCATCGCGGAAATCGCTTGGGCACCGCTCTGAGACCCGTTGCCACCGATGACTATCAGGCCATCTATGTTTCTCTGTGCAAGCTGAAACAGCGCCTTCCGCCTGCCCTCCTCACTTTTGAATTCCGGACAGCGGGAGCTCCCCAGTACCGTACCGCCTCTCTGAATGATGCCGCCAACGTCCCGGGCGGACAAAGAGACAAAGTTGCCGGAAATCAGTCCGGCATAACCCTGGCGAACGCCGAATACCTCCCAACCCTTCTCCAAGCCAGTTCGAACCGCTGCTCGAATGGCAGCATTCATTCCGGGAGCGTCTCCGCCGCTAGTTAACACTGCGATGCGTTTCATTGTTTCTCCCACCAGGTGTGGTTCTCATCGGATGAAAGCAGATGCCTTGCGTTTTCTAGAAACTTCTTTTGAGGCTCAAACTCTCTCGCCTCCTTAGCACAGCAAACGAGTCGACAGTCGTGATTCTGTAGCCTGAGAACGGATCCAGAGAAAAATAGAGCCCTTCTACAATCCACCCGTCAGCATCTCAGTAACTGCGGCATTCCAACCAGCCGGACCGACACCGTTGGCCAGACGCACGCCGGGAAACGCTCTTAATACCTCATCGTCATAGCGGCCGTCCGCCTTCCGGACCAGAAAGGGATGATCGACTGCTTGCAGCATCGGCAGGTCGTTCAAACTGTCCCCTAAGGCCACTGTGACGACGGTTCCATCAGCTTTCCTGAAGATCTCGCTAAGGATCTGAACTCCGCGCCCCTTGTCATTGCCTCCCAGCAAATGGAAGTACCGGCCACCTTGAGTGACTCTCAAGCCCAGATGAGCCGCTTGCTCGCGGAGTTGTTCCACGATTTCCCCACGCGGGTCTTCCAAGATAAACGGCTCATCATACTCCCGCTGCTTGGCGCGCCCTGCCTCTTCCAGCGAGAGCCCGCAATCGGCTGCGATTTCCGCCACCGTCATCTGATAGAACCCTCGCAAGCCCACACCCAGCCGAGATTCCACCTTCTTCAAAGCGTTGACCAGCGTCGGATACGGAGTTCCCAACTCCAACACTTGATAGGGATCTCTTTCCAGGCTTTCGGGAATGTCGAAGTGGAAGTAGCCAGTGGGAACATAGACCGCCCCACCGTTTTCGACGACAAAGGGTGTCGACACTTGGGTTTGCTCCCGGATCACTTCAATCTCCGCCCGGGTCTTGCTCGAACTAAATACGACAGCAGCGTTCTTTGCGTGGGCAAGCCCAAGCGCGGAGCGTGCCTCCTCGAAGGAGTAGCTGGTGTGGTCCAGCAGCGTTCCGTCCAGATCCGTGAAGATGACAATGCGGTGCGGCATGGGGACAAGCACGGCCGGCTGGCTCTCGGCACTCGAAACGGAGGCTCCGGGCCCGGCAGAACATAGAGTATAGCGAATCTGGGTGAGAATCCGGCATGCGGCCATCTAGCGATGGCGCAGCACCCCACTTGATTAAGACCAGAGAACCTGAATAGGATCGGCCTGCCTGAGCGGTGGCGGTGGCGGCCTTGAACCGACTCGAAGTAGCTTTCCGGCGGCTGTACCATGAACCATACGGAGCCTTTCGTTTTTTGCACTGAGCGAGCGCTGGCTACACTCGCCGCGTTGCGGGCCTCCCACATTCATCAACTCCTGGTGAACTTACGTTCCGGGCTCCTCTATCGGTAAACGTTGCTGAAAAGGGTACAGGAAAGCGGTACCCGCGCGTCAAGTTCCTTAAGGACTGCCTAAGGACTGCAAGTTGGTGATGCTTTACCCGAACGAAAACATCGTCCACCTCAGATGAACTGTGCAGAACCATGAGCAAGCTATTCAGGCGATGGCATCTCTGCCGGCAGGCGATTTTCCACAAAGAGTTTGGCGCATGGCTCTGGCGGCGAGTTCGGCTCGACGACATTTCAGGACGGGCGGCCCAGCTCTCCTACTACTTCCTGCTGTCGCTGTTTCCTCTGTTGATTTGTCTCTCGGCCCTACTTGGCTACTTCTTTGCCGCCGACACTGAGCTCGAGCAGCGTCTCTTGGAGCATCTCGGCTCAGTGATGCCGAGGACTGCTTTTGATATGGTCAAGGCAACGACGGACGACCTTCTGCAAAAAAGGGGAGGAGGAAAGTTCTCCCTCGGACTGCTGATGGCGCTGTGGCTGGCTTCATCTGGGATGATGGCCCTGATCAACGGCTTGAATGTAGCGTTTCAAGTCGAGGAGGCGCGAACCTGGTGGAGACGCCGTTTGGTTGCCCTCGGCCTGACCGTTGCCGTTGCACTTCTTACGGCATGCGCGCTCGGGCTAGCCGTCGCAGCCGGCGTGGGCGGGAGGCTTCTGACGGATCTCATAGGGCTCGGTGACGTGTGGAGCCCTATTTGGCGGGTTACGCAAGGGACCGCGAGCATCTTGTTCCTCCTGTTCGCCATCGCTTTGGTGTATTTTCTTGGCCCCAACCTGAAGACGAGACGAAGGGTTCAAGTCATCGTTCCAGGCGCTGTAGTCGCACTGGTTGGCTGGATAACGGCATCCGCAGGGTTGCGCCTCTATCTCGATCACTTCGCCTCTTTTGGACGAACCTACGGCTCTCTGGGTGCGGTAATCGCCCTCCTGCTCTGGCTGTACGTGACCGGCGTCACACTTCTGCTGGGAGCGGAGATCAACTCAGGGATTCAAGAGCGGCTTGGTGAACGGCCGTTGATATAGCTGCGTGGTTGGCTGATTGCTGGCCTGGCGCGGCGACGGGTTGTTGCAAAAGACTCGTCTTCAGATACTTAAATCAGAAGCACTTTGTTCCCCCGCTCGTTGTAAACCAATTCGTCCACAAGTTTTCGAGCCAGCATGATGCCGAAGCCCCCTGCCCTCATCCCGTGCTCCAGCCGAAATAGGATGTGGCGTGAAGGTTCGCCTTCAGGATTGGAAATCGCCGCATGCGGCAATTGGTTTCAGTGAAACGATATACTAGCCATAGCCAGCCTCAGGCGTTTACTCTGATGCCGCTGAGCTTCATGTTCTTTATGCATAGGTCAGGAACGCCAATCCGCATGAACGGCGATCTACGCTCACTTCTGGGTGCAATCCCTCTTGGCGACGGGCGATGCCTTTTTCGGGTTTGGGCTCCATCGGCTTCAAAAGTAGAGATCCAGCTTGTAGCCCCTGAGGAGTCGCTTGTGTCCTTGGTAGCTGTGGATTCGGGTTATTTCGAGGGCTTGGTCGAAAACGTTCCAGCCGGCGCGCGCTACCTCATTCAATTGAACAATCATGCGGGTCGACCAGATCCCGCTTCGCGTTACCAGCCCGAGGGGGTCCACGGTCCTTCCCAGGTCGTGAACCTCCAGTTTAAATGGACTGACCAGAGTTGGCACGGGCATGCCCTCCAACACTACATTCTTTATGAACTGCATGTCGGGCTGTTCACTCACCAAGGCACCTTCGAAGCAATCATTCCGCGTTTGCCCTACCTTAAGGAGCTTGGAGTCACAGCCATCGAACTGATGCCCATTGCCGAGTTTCCGGGTGCGAGGAACTGGGGTTACGACGGAGTCGACCTATTTGCGGCTCACTCCAGGTATGGCGGGCCGGAGGGTCTCAAGCGGCTGGTGGATGCGTGTCATCGCGAGGGCTTGGCAGTTGTGTTGGACGTTGTGTACAACCATCTGGGCCCGGAGGGAAACTACCTGGCTGAGTTCGGTCCGTATTTCACGGAGCGCTACAAAACTCCTTGGGGGCTCGCCCTTAACTTCGATGGACCGCACAGCGACGAAGTTCGGCGGTTTTGTATCCAGAACGCGCTTTATTGGGTGACAGAATATCACATCGACGCATTGCGACTGGACGCCATCCACGCCGTCTTCGACCATTCCGCAACGCCATTTCTGCAGGAGCTGGGTGAAGCAGTACATCTCAGAGCCGACGAGCTGAATCGCCGAATCTATTTGATCGCTGAAAGCGGCCTGAACGACAGTCGCGTCATTCGGTCGATTGAACTGGGCGGCATGGGACTCGATGCTCAGTGGAACGATGATTTCCACCACGCCTTGCGGACCTTGCTTACTGGAGACCGTCAAGGCTACTACGAGGACTTTGGAAGACTTTCTCAACTTGCCCGGGCGTATCGGGAAGGCTACGTCTACTCCGGGCAGTATTCGAATTACCGCCGCAGACGTTTCGGCAACTCGGCCCTCAATCAGCCTCCCCATCAGTTTGTGGTGTTTGCCCAGAACCACGACCAGGTGGGCAACCGGACGCGCGGCGAACGTTTGAGCGAACAGCTGACCTTCGATGGGCTCAAACTGGCGGCTGCCGCCGTTCTGCTTTCTCCTTTTGTTCCACTTCTGTTTATGGGGGAGGAATATGGTGAGACCGCGCCGTTCCAGTATTTCGTGAGCCATACAGACCCGGGGCTGGTCGAAGCGGTTCGCGCGGGCAGAAAGCGGGAGTTTAGCTCTTTCGCCTTCGAAGGTGAAGACCCACCTGATCCTCAGGACGAGTCTACCTTCCAACGCTGCAAGCTGAGGGCAGACTTGAGAGCTCAGGAGAAACACAGCACACTGTTCGAGTTCTACAAGGAGCTGATCAGGCTGCGGAAGACGCACCCAGCCGTGGCCCTATCGCAAAGTAATCTTGAAGCGCGCACCTCCTCAGACGCCCGCACTCTCTTGGTACGGCGCTCCAGTGGTGGCGAAAGCGCTTTCCTTATCCTTCATCTGGGCGACAACGACACCAGCGCCAACCTCCAGATCCCCGCCGGCACATGGGCCAAAGTCATGGATTCATCCGAGACCAAATGGAAGGGATCGGGCTCGTCGATTCCTGATCAAGTCAAATCATCGGGCGAAGTGAACCTGACTCTGCGTCCATATGCTGCGGTGCTGCTAACCTCGAAGAGCGACTGAGGTCAGGGCATGTCCTGGCACTCCTCAATCGAGGGAATGGTGCTTTTTCTGACTCGTTGCTTGGCCGCCCACAAGGTCCCCTGAACCTCGTCGACTCAAGGCCAGATAACCGAGACTTGACCTACTTTAACCAACGGATGAGGTCAGCGGGGAAATGAAGAAAGACGCGTTGCGCTGGTAGTCGGCCCGCCAGGCCGCTACCGTAAGCGCACGCTTCGCTGAACACGATTTCCTGCTCAGTGAACCTTGATCTGCTTTGGCTTGGTGGCTTCCTCTCGAGGGATCTCGATCGTCAATACGCCCTTATCGTAGTGGGCGTCGATCTTATCCGCGTCGATCGCAGATGGAAGCTCGAAGTGGCGAACAAAAGCGCCAGAGCGACGTTCCATAAATCGGAAGTTGCTGGTGGTGCCGTTATTCTCGACGTTGCGCTCACCCTTCAGGGTCAGCGTTCCATTATCGAGTTGGACCGACAGGTTCTCTGGATCCATATCTGGCAAATCGGCTTTGAGGACCAGCTTGTCCCCGTCCTCGAAAAAATCCACCCGAGGAAATCCAGCCCCAAAGTGCTTGCCCAGCATCCACGGGTCGAAGTCAAAGAACAACGGAGAGGCCATCAGGTCTGCGAGTGGTTGATATCTAGTTAGCTTCATCATAATTGATCCTCCTTTCGTAAGTTTTACTTATTATAGCATAAGTAATACTATCACGTCAATTTAAACCCTCCTAAACAAGCAAAGATCCCTTGCTAATCAGCTTGTCGTTCTTCAGCAGGCCCGCCGGGTCTGGAAATGTTGCGGGCACTGTTGATCAATCCTATGTGAGAAAAGGCTTGTGGGAAGTTGCCGACCAGCCGCCTGGAGGTTGTATCGTACTGTTCCGCCAACAGGCCGACGTCGTTGCAAAGGTCAAGAAGCCGTTCGAAGAGCCGACGCGCTTCCCGCCACTTGCCCTGAAGCGCATAGTTGTCAACCAGCCAGAAGCTACAGAGTAGAAATGATCCTTCCCCAGGGGGCAAACCGTCCACTTCCGGGAGGGTACGGTAGCGCGCCACAAGACCGTCGCTCATTAGCTGGGTCTCGATTGCTCGAACCGTCCCCAACATTCGAGGGTCGGACGCAGGGAGAAACCCGACAAGCGGAAGCATAAGCAGGCTGGCGTCTACTTCTTTCGATCCGTAGGACTGCACGAACGAATTCACTTCGTCGTCGAACCCTTCGCGGCAGACTTCTGCGTAGATTTGGTCGCGCAACGCTCGCCACCGTTCGACCGGACCATCCAGCCGCAACTTACGCACGGCTTCGACTCCCCGATCCATCGCGACCCAAGCCATTACTTTGGAATGAGTGAAGTTTCGACGTGGCCCACGTATTTCCCAGATCCCTTCATCTGGGAGTCGCCAGTCGGATTCTAGGAACTCGAGTAGCGCACGCTGTACCCGCCATGCATTCTCATCCGGCCCCAGCCCAGAATTCCTGGCATAGGCTAAGGCATCCATTACCTCACCATAGACGTCCAGTTGATGCTGCCTCGAGGCGGCATTACCGATTCGGACTGGAGTAGAACGCTCGTAGCCACTTAACCAAGGAAGCTCTACTTCCGGCAAGCGCCTTTCGCCCGCAATGCCATACATTATTTGAATACGCGAAGGCTCCCCTGCAACGGTTCGGACCAGCCATTCCCGCCACCGGCGCGCTTCCTCGGTGTAGCCGCCGATCATCAATGCCGTGAGCGTAAAGGTAGCGTCGCGCAACCAGCAATAACGATAGTCCCAGTTGCGGACTCCTCCGATGTGCTCCGGAAGAGAGGTCGTTGGCGCTGCCACCAATCCTCCTGTCGGGGCGTAAGTCAGCCCTTTGAGCGTAATCAAGGACCGCAGCACCTCATCACGCCACAAACCCTGATATGTGCAACGGCTCGACCATTCACGCCACCAGTGCTCGGTGTGTTCTAAGTTTTCGAAGGGATCCTCGAACGGAGGCTCTTCCAGGTGCGATGGATGCCAGGTCAAAGTGAAGGGCACACGTTGGCCCTCTTTGACGCTGTATTCAGCAACGGTGTGCATGTTTTGTCCATGCAGAGGAACTGGCGTGTGCAGGCTCACTGTGTCGGGACCAGCTATTACATAGATGCCATCGCTGGTTCGACGCACCCACGGGACGATAGAGCCATAGTCGAAACGGATTGTCAGATCCATGCGCATGGCGACTTCCCCACGTTTGCCCTCCACCACGCGGACGACATCGGGCGCTTTCGTGCGCGGCGGCATAAAGTCGGTGAGAGTTGCCACGCCACTTCCGGTGCGAAACTCTGTCTCCAGGATTAGAGTGCCGGGTCGGTAGCGGCGCCGAACCTCCTGGATATCGCCAGCGGGCTGGATCAGCCAGCGGCCGTTATCGGCAGTACCCAAGAGCGCGGCAAAACATGCGGGTGAATCGAAGCGCGGGAAGCAAAGCCAGTCCACGGAGCCATCTCGGCCCACGAGCGCTGCGGTTTCACAGTCCCCGATCATCGCATAGTCCTCGATCCGCAGTGCCATCTGCTGTTTCTCCGTAAAGAACCCTACACTCCGAACTCTGACGAACACCTATTGGAACGCTTGAGCGGTGCGGCAGCCTCAGCACGCGGGCCCACTGGCAGTCCAGAAACAAGGGTTGACCCGATGCCGGCTCTTTATCGCGGTTAAACTCTCGGGCTAACCTTCACGACGACAGCTTGATCTGAGTTCGAAGTGCTTGTAGATCCTGCCGGTACTTGTTGTCAAGGAGCTTTCTGGAGGTTCCTGGCCTGTGCCAATCCAGACCGTACACACGAATCTGGGAGCTTTTATTCTAAGAACGACTTGCTAGCTTTTTGCCAACATGTCGAGACATGAATCTACGTACTAGCAAGCTACTCATCGCCCCCCGGGGAGCCCGGCATCGATGACGTATTGAATGACCACCAAGACGAAGAAATAAATTCTCGACTTGCCCACCTGTCGCACGTGCCTCATGTCTAATGGGCAGTGATCTCATCCCTCTAAGGGATTGGCACCCCACCCTTGCGATCCCTAAAATGAAAGTGGGGTGAATCGTGATCTCGATGGCAGGTGCGAAGTTGGCCGAGCTACATCATTCACGAACGAACTCGATTCGGATGTCTTATGTATGCGAAAGACTAGGGACGCAATCCTGCAGAAATATCGTTGAGCTAGTTCGATGCCCGAACTAGCCAACAATCCTAGAGTATTGGAGTAAATATACATGTTGAAAACTGAGGTTGTCTCCAAGTTCGACCAAGTTAAGGCTCAAGCCTTCTCCAATCAATTGATGAGTGTGCTCAATAACGGGGCCTTATGTCTGATGGTTTCTATCGGCCATCGTACCGGATTGTTCGACGTCATGAGGAGCTTGCCACCAAGCACTTCGGAGGAGATTGCAGCTGCGGCGGGCCTGAATGAACGCTACATACGCGAGTGGCTTGGATCCATGGTGACGGCCCGTGTAGTGGAGTTTGATCCGGACGTCGGCGCGTTCATGTTGCCAGCGGAACATGCTGCGTTTTTAACCCGATCGGCATGCACGGACAACATGGCGGTAGCTACGCAGTACATCCCTGGGCTCGGCGCCGTCGAGGACGACATCGTTGAATGTTTCAGCAAGGGAGGGGGCGTTCCTTATTCGAAATTCCCACGATTCCACGAAGTGATGGCTGAAGAGAGCGCCCAATCCGTGCTTTCTTCTCTGGAGTCCCATATTCTTCCGCTCGTGCCAGATCTGGCCGGTTTGCTCCGTGAAGGCATTCGAGTCCTGGACATTGGCTGTGGCCGGGGTTTGATCATGATGCGGCTAGCAGAGCTTTACCCGAGTAGCCAATTCGTGGGAATGGACCTTTCGGCAGAGGCAGTCGCGTTCGCACGCAGTGAGGTGTCGCGCCGTGGCCTGAGCAACGCTGAGTTTACCGCTATCGATGTGAGCGATTTCGACGAAACCGCAGAACCGGACTCGTTCGATTTCATTGCCACTTTCGATGCGATCCACGACCAGGCCAAGCCGATCAACGTGCTCAAGGGAGTATACCGAGCTCTGAAGCCAGGCGGTCTCTATTTGATGCAAGATATTAACGGGACGAGTTATCTGCAGAGGGATATTGCACACCCTCTTGGAACGCTTCTCTACACGGTCTCCTGCATGCATTGCATGACTGTATCTCTTGCCCAAGGCGGTGAAGGATTGGGAGCCATGTGGGGCGAGAAAAAAACGCGCGAGTATCTGCAGAGGGCTGGATTTCACTGGATTGAGACGCACCGCCTCGCACATGACATCATGAATAACTGGTACGTCATAAGGAAGCTAGGAACGATCTAGATTCTGTCTGGCAGGTGGGGCAGAACGGGATGCATGCCTTCACCTGTGAACCCAGACAAATGCGATTCGCGAGATCGGTAGGGCCGGCTCCTTCAGTTCGTCAGTTAAACTACACGGTCTCTATGAGGCTCTCCGAATCGGAGGTCGTGTACCGGCCTTTGACGTCTCAAGTGTCTTTGGAGCAGATGTCGGCGCTTGGCGCAGCAAACCATTTCGACTGATTGCTGTAAAGAAGCACGTTGTGATTTCAGGCCAATTCAGCTCCATGCGCAAGGCAGTCAGCAACTGCCCTACTTCGTCGTGGAGTTCGCGCGAGATGGACCTGCGCTCATCTTCTTGAGTATGCACCAACTGCTGGGACAGGCGCCGCAACTCCTTCTCAGCCTGCTCGGTCCGCTTCCGTTCAGCCTCGGTTCGGCGCTCAAGTCGCGAAACGCGATAAGTGCCCAGTCCTGCAACGAGCAGGCCAAGCGCTGTCGCGCCCACCATCAGTCGAGCCAGCTGCTTCAGAAACTCTTCCTGCCGTCGACGCAGCTTTTCCTGCTCTTGCTTGAACTGCGTCTCATGCAGCTCTTCAACGCGGCTCGCCAAACCTAAGACAGCCTTCCGGCGCGGCAAGATTTGCTTGCGAAGAAAAAAGCCGCTCAGGGTTGTCTTCCGCTCTGGCGTCCACTCAAGGAGCGGCTCGAGCGAAGTCCAGTAATCCTGTAATCCTCGGTCCAGGTTCTGCAGAAGGTCTGATTCTTCTGGTGTTGCGTGCTCGCCGAGTTTCTTCAGGTCCTGGTCAATAGACGAACGAATCCCCAGCAACTCCTGCCGGTAAGAGCCGGCTGTCAGGTTGGACAGGTCTAACAGGAAATCTCGAACAAGAATGCCGGACAAATAAACCTTCGACTGACTCTTATTCAAAGTGTGCCGGCGGGATTGGATCGCCTCCTCTATGGAAACAGACTCATGATATAGACGCTTGGCTTGTTGCCAGGTCTGGAAGCCCAAGAAAACAATCAACAGCACCAAGGTACCAAATCCTGCGGCAAGTATCGGCCAGGTACGTTCCCTCACGAGCAACCTTTACGGGCGTTTCCCGCCATCAGACACAGGATCGACACGATAGATCATAGCGCATGTACTCTGCTAGCCCGCTCACGTGAAGCTGATTTTCTCGCATTTGGATGGGATCCTGCTCGACCACCGTACCCACTTTGAGCGGTCTCGTCCAACTCTGACCAGAGTGGTGGAGAAATGTCTGCCACTGATTTTCGTCACCAGCAAGACCCGAACGGAGGTTGAAGGCTGGAGAACTCTCATCTGAACAAACACCGTTCATTGTCGAGAACGGCGATGCTATTTATGTTCTTATCTTCCTCACGGCTATTTTCCTTTTGCGTGAGTCTCTGCTGTTCGACGCGAGAGCAATGTTATCGAATTGGGCGATCGTTATGACAGCCTTGTTGCAGCACTGCGAAGAAAGCCAGTGCCGGGTTGTTGGTTCCACGATATGACAGTTGAAGTTCATGCTGCCAGCTGCCACTGAAAAAGCGAAGCCCGCAAAGCAGCAGGAATATGATGAACCTTTTGTGATCCTTGAGCGCGAGGCCGAAGCCACGCTATTGCAAGCTGTGGAAAAACAGGGAAGACGGACCTGGGGCCGCCGCCTAGTTCATGTTCTCGGAAACAACCGCAAGGCCACGATTGACAGATCCACCCGATCCCGAAGGCTGAAATCAGATCATTCTAGAGATGGTCTTGCAATGACCGCTCCATGGGCATTTCGGAATCCGAAGCCTTGCGTTCAAAATAGCGCTGGACAACACCGCGGCTTCCTAAGCCCAAAGCCAGGCTGCCCGCCAGAACGGCTCCTCCTACCAAAATGATGAATGCCGCGAAAAACACGTTTCTGGCAAAGCTAAGCTGGTCTGCTGCGACAACCACTGCTACAAATAGGATGATCAATCGTACGACCGCCGACAACCGCCGAGGCGAAGGAATTCCCTCATTGACGGCCCAAACCAAGGTGCTACGGCTGAGATACTGCCCGAGCCAGGCACCCCCCAGAACAATGAGCGCCGCGGTCACTAACGCGGGAAAAAGAAAGACGACTCTTTCGATTATCCGCGAGGTCAGGTTTGTGTCGAAGGCGCTCAATGCCGTCAAACAGCCAACAAGCAGGATGATCCAGTAAGAAGTTGCCGCCACTAGCCGGGTAGCATTGAACCGGCCTGACCGGTCCAACATCGTCGATATTCCACTCTGGACCAGAAAACGATTCAGAGCAATCCCTTTGAAAATTCGTTGCAGAAGCCAGTACACGCCCCTCGCTATCAGGTAAGCCCCCAGCAGGATAACCAACCCCGCAAGCAACCCGGGAAGAATAGTTGTAACCTGATAGGAAAGACGTTCTACGGCTCCTTCCATTATTGTGTGCAGTGTTTCAATCATGGACTCAACCTCCAATCACCTCTTGGATATCTCGCCGACGTTGGCAGCCGGAGACGACAACGCCGGCGCAGGACCTGAAATGGCTTCCCCGTTCCAGCGTGAGATCAGGTAAGGCTTCAGTTTTTCGAAGCAAAGACAGAGCTGTTCGATCTTTTCTTCGAATTCCGGGGGAAGCAAGCTGTGAGCTTCAACGACAAAGGAAGCTACCCGGGCCAAGTACAAAGGCGTCAGAGAACGAAGCAAGTGTCCCCGTTCGAGAGGCCGGTTCTTGTATGCACTCGCGAAATCGTAGATCACTCTCACCCACAACTCGTCCTCAATGTGGAATCGCTTGGAATCTTCATTCGCTCTGCAACTCAAAGCCAAAAGTGCTTTATGGTTGTCCGGATGCAAGGCAAGAGCCCAGATTTCTCCGAGATCTTTGCACCCGTTCCGAAACGCAGCTAACATTCGATCGGTATTGACTTCGATCGGGTCCAATCCGACATCGTAGCGAAATCCAAAGAGATCGGCTCGGTGGCTGCCCGACTGCTCCTTCCAGGCCGTCTCGTATTCTTGCATCAACGTAAAGACGCTTCCGACAACCTGTGTCAGCATCGAAGTCAAGTCAGATCCAGGATCCTTCGCGTCGTGCAGTTTGGCCCCAAGAAAGCTTTGACAGACACGAAAGCTTTCAGCCAACGCAATCGTGGTCATCCATATGTCGACACCGTAGCGTGCCACGTCTGTTTCCCAATCTTTCCTCTCGAGGTATCGGGACACGAGCCGGGCCGAGATGCCAAAATCCCCGCCGATCGGTTGTCTCACGGCAAGGCCATAGAGCGACCGTGTCAAGGGGTAGACGATGCTGTTGGTAATGGTTCCGTCGTACTTATGTCGATGATAGTAAGGTGCTACCAAGTCATAGTCCGCCAACAGGATGGGGCGAACCAGCAAGTCTATCCATTCAGGAGTGATGGATCGAAGATCGGAGTCCACGACGATGCAGGCCTTTGCCCCCAACATCTTGGCAACCTCGAAAATCGAACGGAATGCACTTCCTTTACCAGGTATCCCGTGGTAAGGGAAGGACAGCCGATGGACCGGGAAGAGCGGCGTCGAGATCAGCAGCATATGCGTATCCTCAACGCGGGTGCCCAGCACGGCCTCCCGTGTTCCATCTTTCGATCCACCGTCGGAATTGATCACCACTGAGATGAATTGACGGAAATACTTGGCCAAGCCAGCGTGGGCCGCTTGGACCACGTGACCGATGGTCCGGACGCTGTTGTAACTGGGAATGCCCACAACAATATCAGCCTGGTGAATGAGCTCAACGGCATGCCGCGTCTCGTCCGGTAAACTGATCTCTGCCATAATTTCGCCTCAAGACTCGCTGTTTTGAACCATCTGCATGTCTTGCTCGACGGCTCTTCGCAGCAATTGGAAAAACTCGGGCATCGCCGCCGTCACGCGGTTCCAATTCGGAATCAGAGGAAGCCCCAGGGGATCTTTGTTGAATTCCGCCGCTGCTTCCTGGAGACTCCGAGCAAACGCCGCTACAGCAATTTCCTCCTCGTGACGGTCAAACAGGAGGCCATTGAGCAAGGCATCGGCATAGTAACGGCCAATGCTGTCCTGAGCCATGCGCACGTAACGTACCCCTAAACTCCGAAAATGCCCGGGGCCATAAACCATCCCCTCGGCGGCCAGCGTACGGAAGAGAGATTTCGCGATGTCGCAAGCCATGCGGCGCAAACCCTTGGACGCGTCGTCAGCGGACAGCACCTGGTGTTTGTGTTCGTAAGACTCAGCGAGGTCGACTTGGCAAACTCTGGAAACGGCACAATTACGGAACACTTCAGCCAAGACCCCAACCTCCAACCCCCAATCACCAGGGATCCGATTGACGCGCGCCAAATCCGCTCGCATGGCAAACTCTCCGGCCAGCGGGTATCGAAAACTATCGAGAAACCTCAGAAAGGAAGCGCCCGGAAACATGCTTTCCATCGCCCGGATCAACGGCGTCATGAAAAGCCGGGTGACACGGCCGTGCATTCGCTCGTAACGCGCGCATAGTAACCTTTGCAGAACTCAAAGCCGAGATTGGGGTTGGCCACCGGATAACACAGACGGGCCAGCAATTGCCTGTCGTAATTGACGATGTCGCAATCGTGCAAGGCGATCACGTCGCAATTTCCCGTTGCTAGCAGATACCCATATGCCAGCCAACAGGATCTTCCTTTGCCATCTTCGCCTGCTGAGAGCCCTTGATTTTCTAGCAGGCGAAGGAGGTTTCGGTTCCGCTCACCATCAATCCAAAGGACGGTGACCGGCTGCGGGAAACCAGAAAGAAAGAGGCTCCTCACGTGGAGAAATTGTCTCCAGCTTGCTCTTCCGAGGGCAACGACGATGTGGCGGAGATAACGGACCTGTCTTAACTCATTGAGAATCTTATGGGCAGCCGGGGTCTCGAACTCCGAGTAAAGCGCAGGCAGAACAAGGCCAATCGAGGTCGTTTCAGAAAACCGTGTCAGTTCGTCCTCTAACCTCGACACATGGTTGTTGTTCAGACGATGGAGAGTCGTGACAACGCCTGTTTGATAAAAGTCTGCCATGGCACTCGCCTCCTAGAATAGAGTCTCACCGTAAGGTTCCCATTGGGCGCTAGCAATACAAGCACGGGGGGATGTGCCGCGGTATTGAGACAGCGAGGCGGCGAAGAATCGGACAGGAGCATCTTATTAATTGGCGCAGAAAGATATCTCGGTATTTCCGGGATCCTCGCCAGTTCGATCGCTTCAGGACGCCCCTTTGATGGGGACTCACAATTCGGTCAAGTCCTTGCTCTCCCTCGCCTCGGTCCCGGGGCGTATGGCGTCAAGACATCGCAGAGAGTGCGCCTTTGGGCCGTCGGGAGGCGCCCGCTGGGTTGTTCATATCTCGAGTCCATTATCCAAGGAGACCGTCGGGTGAGAGCCTCAGTTTCAGGCGAACCCCCGTGCCATGCTTGAAGGAGAACGTTACCTCGTCCATGAGTTCTTTGATCAGGATGCCCCTTCCGCGAGCGATCATGAGCCGGTTGCCCAGCGGCAGAGAGACTTCGCCCGGCTTGAATCCCGCTCCAACATCCTTCACGACGAGTAACAAATTCCCTTCGTGGTTCAGAGCGAGTCCGATCCGTACAAACTTGGATGAGTCGTTGTGATTTCCGTGGACCATCGCATTGACTAGAACCTCGTGGAGAGCCAGGTCGATTCCTTCAAGCTCGTCTACGGAGCAGGTCTTCTTGATTAGTCTGGTGACCTTGCAAATGACGTCGTCAACAAGTTCCAGGTCCGAGCGAACGATTCATTCAGCTTTGAGCGTCAGTCTTTCGACGCAAAATCACACGGACTTGGAACTGCACGATCTACGGATGTGATCACTTTGCCCATCTCACCTCCTGCCATCTTTACGATAAGGGCAGACTGGCCAAGCCACAATACAGGGAAGACCCGATTCAGACTCGAAAAGGCCGGTAGGCAGGCAAGAGGGAAAGGGGCAAGCGCGCAGATCAGCCCGTAATGATTGTTGTGACTTACGACCCTGGTGGCGCAGGCCTGAATAGACTGCGCACCAGTGGATTTCCAAATTCCGCCAATTTGGTTTCGGTTTTTGTTGTCATGCCCTCCTCAGAAGCTTCTTCTTGACCGAGTATGCTCGGCCGCAAACTCCGCACCCCAGATGAGAATGAGAGCCGACAGATAAGTCCAGAATGGCAGCACCAGAACAGCGCTAGTCGGACCGTAAACCTCGCGGTAATTAGCAACACTAGCGACATTTAGCCACATACCAAATGAAGGCTCGCTTCGAAAACTCCCATAGGGTGGCCGCAAGTATCGCTGCCATCCAAACATCTCGCAGGCTGACTTTCGCACGAGGTAGGAACCGGTAGGTTAAGGCGAACACTATAATGATCAGGGACCAGGAAATAATGCGACCGCCGCCGATGGGGCACCGGTCCCCCACTCGCAATACCCACTCTCCCCAAGAAAACCGCAGCAGAAAAGACTGGAAACGTTGGATTAAGACAAACTGACTTGCGAGCAGTGTCGACGAGAGAAGTGTGAAAATGAGGAGGAGTACGATGAGACTTTTGATTTTGGAGGTGAGGAAGTACTCACTCTTGGGAATGCCTTAGACGACGTTACGGCTTCGTTGATCGCATCAAACATAAAGGTGGCTGACCACAAAAGGCTAGCCATGCTGAGCAAGCTGAGGGACTCCCGCGCGGTCACGATGGCATTAACGTCTTCGCGAATAAGTCGCTGAGCCCAGAGAGGAAAATATCGCGCGGCCAAAAGGAGAAAACTTGTTCTTGAGTCTTATTCTCCTCCATAAAAGGCCCAGAACTCCAATTAACAAGCAACAATAGGAGAAAGATCGAAACAACCACGCAGTAAGCTATCGCGGCGGCATGGGTAAGGCATTTGTTCGCCCCAACATGTGTCCCAAACAGTCGCACTCCTTGTCCCAGCCGAGTCAGAATATTCATTGGCAAAATTAGCTCGTGTCAGGGTGCCCGGACACCGCGGTCATGCCCTGTCCCAAACTCCCATCTGTTATTTGTATTTGTTGGCGCTCTTTGCTCGGAATCTATTTGAAGCACTGACATTGCAACATTGCACAAAGTAATGCGTGTCTATCCCTAACCCGATGCTCAGAGGAGCCGGACTATTGGGTCCTCAAAATGAAATGGGCACGACGATTCCGTTGATAACATTCCTCATTCGCCTCTCGGCACTGTGGCCTCTCTTTCCCGTAGCTGATGGTCGTCATACGATCGGCTGCGATGCCCAGGGCCTGCAAGTAGTTCTTGGTCGCATTGGCTCTACGATCTCCCAGTCCCAGGTTATACTCTTCACTTCCGCGCTCATCACAATGGCCCTCGATCGTGATTCTTGCACCGAGGTTCTGCTTGAGGAATTCGGCTGCGTCCGTTAAATTGGGCTTTGCATCATTACGGATATCGGACTTGTCATAATTAAAATAGATGTCCCTGACCCGTTGACTGAATAATTCCTCAACCGTTGGCCCGGCGGGCGGCTTTGGGGGCGCCGGTGGAGGAGGGGGCGTGGTCACAGTAATTCTTGTACTGGCCGTTATTGTTCCTCCCGCCCCTCGAGCCGTGATCGTGTAGGTTGACGATGAACCAGGAGATACCATGCGCGAACCACTGGTAGCAACGTCGCCAATCCCTTGGTCAATGGCCACATTGGCAGCGCTGGTCGAACTCCACGACAGATTGGAGGATTGTCCCCTCTCGATGGTGGACGGTTCTGCAGAGATAGAAACTGTTGGCGCCGGAGGGGGGGCAGCGGGAGGTGGGGACACTGGCGGCGCCACTGGAGTTTTCTTCTTACAACCAGCCGATGCCAGTACAAGCCAGAATGTCAATGCGATTAAGACAAGGTGTGCGTTCCTTTTCTTGGACATATTGCCTCCATCACAGGTCTGCCATGGTTCGTTAGAATGTTCATTGCATCAAAGTTGAACTGATAAGCATCGGTCCTAGGCAGCAACTCCCCGTCACAGTGAGTTTAGGCGGCGCACCTGAGGCTGGCAATACAGGCAAGACAGGATATTGGGAGGAAAAAGCGGGGCTCTGACTGAACTAAATTGCCGGCACCACGGCCGGCGATGGACCGCGCTCAGAAATGCAGATTGCACCGGCGCAGATTGACCGCATCAAACTCTAGGTAGTCGGAAAGACCCTGTTCAGCATTGATCACAGTCGAGTTACGTATCGCGGTTTGGACTTCAGTCGGAAACAAGCGTCCAAAATAAAGAAGCTCTGGAATTGACGGCATCTTCTGGTTCGAGCCGAGGCACCCGGCCAAGAGGAAACCTCACTCGACCTTTCAATCCGTAGCCAGCCCTGCAGCTACCGATTTCCGGGTGCATGCCTCATAGCCACTTCTTTCTTCGAAAGTAGAGTCAGCGGGTCCGAACATCCGTCCGTAAGGTCTGGCGGATCACAGAAGGATCTCCGGTACAGCTGTTCCTTGTTCCCTACCGGATACCCTGGATCCCGCGAAGTCCATTCAATTGCCGAAAAGTGCCGAACAACTAAAATTGGTTGGCTTGTAAGTCATTGATAATTGGTCGGGGCGATAGGATTTGAACCTACGACCCCCTGCGCCCAAGGCAGGTGCGCTACCAGGCTGCGCTACGCCCCGACTGTTAAGCGCGTCGGATTGTAGATTAGTTCCCTAGTGAGCGCAACGAGGATTTGCCCCTTTCGAAGGAGATTGAAAAACCCTTCGCGTGCGCAAGGCGCTCGTCGCAGCGAGGCAAGAGCCTGGAAGACCTGCCTTGTTGCCGATCGCGGGAAAAGGCCTTGTCAGGGGTGAGTCGCGCGGCGCTTCTCGACTTTCTCAAGGTTGGCCTTTGCCTCGCCGACTACCAGGTTTCGGCCCTTGAACAGAAACCCGTTCAAGCGTTTTGTTTCCTTTTCCATCTCTTCGCGCGTGGCCACCTCGACAAAACCAAAACCACGCGACTTGCCAGTATTAAAGTCGTTC
>Ga0187893_10000803_pt1 | contig 79662 bp, 65 predicted proteins | sample MA1701074metaG_FD_139574 | JGI IMG/M metagenome (GOLD analysis project Ga0187893, IMG submission 139574) | White microbial mat communities from a basaltic lava cave in the Kipuka Kanohina Cave System on the Island of Hawaii, USA - MA170107-4 metaG ... | reverse complement strand
GCGCCGCTCCGCGGCCCGGCCGTCGGAGCTCCGCTCGCCTCCGGCTCGCTGCGCGCGCCGCTCCGCGGCCCGGCCGTCGGAGCTCCGCTCGCCTCCGGCTCGCTGCGCGCGCCGCTCCGCGGCGCTTGCATTCAAGGCTCCTCGTCCGGCAGATCGACGCTCGGCCGGAGCTTCCAGGCCGGCTCGCGCTTCTCCAGGAAGGAGACGACGCCCTCGCGCGCGTCGGGCTGCCGCCCCGCCCACTCGAAGAGCGGCAGCTCGCGACGCATCATGGCGTCCGCGGTGAGGCCGAGCCCCTCCCAGAGGAGGCGCTTGCTGAGCGCGACCGACGCGGGCGCCGCGAGCCGGTACTCGCGCGCGTGGGCGCGCGCGGCCGGCAGCACCTCCGCGGCGGGCAGCGCCTCTGAGGCGAGGCCCAGCTCCGCGGCCTCGCGGCCGGTGATGATCCGGCCCGTGAGCAGCAGATCCGCCGCGCGCGAGAGCCCGATCACGCGCGGCACGATCACGTGCGAGGCCAGCTCGGGCAGCATGCCGCGGCGCACGAACGCGAACTGGATCTTCGCGTCTTCGGCGACGTAGCGGACGTCGCAGGTCATCGGGAACGTGATGCCCACCCCGATCGCGTGGCCGTTGACGGCGGCGACGACCGGCTTCCGCATCCGGAAGGGCCAGAAGGCGTCGGGAAACGCGCTCCCGCGCGCGCCCGGCTCGGGCTTTGCATCGCGCGGCGCGAAGCTTTCGCCGCCGCGGCCGAGGTCGGCGCCCGCGCAGAAGGCCCGGCCGGCGCCCGTGACGACCACCGCGCGGACGGCGTCGTCCGCGTCGAGCGCGCGGAGGGCGGCTTCGACCTCGCCCGCCAGCTGCGCGTTCCAGGCGTTCAGCGCCTCGGGCCGGTTCAGGGTCAGGGTGGCGACGCCGGCGTCGTCCACGTCGAGGAGGATCGTCTGGTAGGGCGGGTGGGTCATCGGCGCCTCCGCGCGAGAAGGTGCCGGGGGCGGACGCGCTTGACGAGAGCGCCACCCGGGCGCTTGACGAGACCGCCCCCCATCGCTCCAATGCGAGGTCATGATCCTCGGCATCGCGGGGCCGTACGCGTCGGGCAAGGGCGAGGCAGTGGCCTTCCTCGGCGCGCGGAGCTTCGCCGTGTACTCCCTATCGGACGTGATCCGCGAGGAGCTCGCGGGGCGCGGCCTCTCCGAGACCCGCGAGCGCATGATCGAGACGGGCAACGCGCTCCGCGCCGCGGAGGGGCCGGGCGTGCTCGCCGAGCGCCTCCTCGCGCGCCTCGCGACCGACCAGAACGCCGTGGTGGACTCGATCCGCCACCCCGCCGAGGTCGAGGTGTTGCGCGCGGCCTCGAAGCGCTTCCGCCTGATCTGGATCGAGGCCGACGAGGCCGCGCGGCTCGCGCGCATCCGCACGCGCGGGCGCGCCGGCGACCCCGACTCGCTCGCGGAGCTCCGGCGGCTCGAGGGCAAGGAGCTCGGAAGCGACGATCCCTCGACGCAGCAGCTCCGCGCGGTGCGCGCGCTGGCCGACGAGGTGATCGTGAACGACGGATCCCTCGCGGAGCTGCACGGCCAGCTCCACCGTCTTCTACGCAGCAACCTCTACTTCGAGCGGCCCGACTGGGACGACTACTTCATGAGCATCGCGCGCGTGGTTGCCGCGCGCGGGAATTGCGTGAAGCGCAAGGTGGCGGCGGTGATCACGGTGGACCGCCGCATCATCGCGACCGGCTACAACGGCACGCCGCGCGGCACCACGAACTGCAACGAGGGCGGCTGCCCGCGCTGCAACAGCTTCGCGCCCGGCGGCACCGACCTCGGCGAGTGCCTGTGCTCGCACGCCGAGGAGAACGCCATCACGCACAGCGCGTACCACGGGGTCTCGGTGCGCGGCGGAACGCTCTACACCACGCTCTGCCCGTGCCTGATGTGCACGAAGATGATCATCAACGCCGGGCTCGCAGAGGTGGTCTACAGCGCCGAGTACCCGCTCGGCGACGTCTCGCTCCGGCTCCTGCGCGAGGCGGGCGTCAAGGTGCGGCAGCTCGGGACGCCGGCGTCCGTTGACCCCCGCCCGGGGCTCGGATAGAAACGCCGCGCCGCATCCCGGGGGTCCGCTTGCGCCTGCCGTCTCCGCCCGTGCTGGGCCTGCTGCTCGTGTTCGGCGCCGCGGTGGACGCGGCGCACGCCGAGGAGCGACGCACGGTCGCGGTCCTGCCGGTGGTCGTGCACGCGCTCGAGCAGCAGGAGTATCTGCGCGACGGGCTCGCGGACATGCTCGCCTCGCGGCTCGGCCAGCAGCCCGGGATCGGCGTGATCCGCGTGAGCGATCCCGCGCAGGCCACCATCGACGCCGACGCGGCGCGCGCGGCGGGCCGCGCGGTGGGCGCGCAGTGGGTGCTCTTCGGCTCCTTCACGCGCTTCGGCGAGGGCGCGAGCCTCGACCTGCGCTGCCTGCCGGTCGCGGCACCGGGCGACCCCGGGGCGCGCTCGATCTTCGTGCAGGCGGGCGAGCTCGCGGAGGTGATCCCGCGCCTCGACGGGCTCGCCGAGCGCGTGGCGCAGCACGTGATGGGGCGGGACCCGGCGTTCGCCGGAGCGGGCGGCGGCGGCGGCGGGGAGCGCTCCGAGCTCGAGGCGCTCCGGCGCCGCGTCGAGGCCCTCGAGCGGCGCGCGGCCGCGGGCGTCTCGGCGCCCGCGCCGGCGGCGCCCTGAGGCAGCCGCGCAGGCGGGCTTCGCTAGCTTCCCCGCCCTCCGGCGCCCGGGCCGGACGGGGCGGTGTAGCTCAGTCGGTTAGAGCAGCGGTTTCATAAGCCGCGGGTCGCTGGTTCGAGTCCAGCCGCCGCCACCCGATGCTCCCTGGACCCCCCGGAGAGACTGGCGTGATCCCTTTCATCGACCTGCGGCCCCAGAACGACGCGCTCCGGCGCGAGCTCGAGGCCGCGCTCGGGCGCGTGCTCGACAGCGGCACCTACACGCTCGGGCCCGAGGTGGTGGCGTTCGAGCGGGAGTTCGCGGCGGCGTGCGGCGCGAAGCATGCCGTCGCGATGAACTCCGGCACCACGGCGCTGCATCTCGCGCTCCTCGCCGCCGGCATCGGCCCGGGCGACGACGTCGTCACTACGCCGTTCACGTTCATCGCGACGGCGTGCGCGATCCGCTACGCGGGCGCGAATCCGGTCTTCGCCGACGTCGACTTCGAGACCCGGAACGTCGACCCGGAGGCGTTCGCGAAGGCGGTGACGCCGCGGACACGCGCGGTGATGCCGGTCCATCTCTACGGGCAGGTCGCGGACATGGATCCGATCCGCTCCGTCGCAGCCAGGCACGGCCTCGTCGTGATCGAGGACGCCGCGCAGGCCCACGGCGCGAGCTACCGCGGCGCGCAGGCGGGCACGCTCGGCGCACTCGGCTGCTTCAGCTTCTATCCGACCAAGAATCTCGGTGCGCTCGGCGAGGGCGGGCTCGTCACGACGAGCGACGACGCGCTCGCCGACCAGCTCCGGCTCCTGCGCGACTGGGGCTCGCGCGAGAAGTACCAGCACGACATGGTGGCCTACAACGCGCGCATGGACGCGTTCCAGGGCGCGGTGCTGCGCGTGAAGCTCCGGCACCTCGCGGCGTGGAACGAGGAGCGGCGGCGCCTCGCGGCCCGCTACGCGGAGCTCCTCCCGAAGGTCGGGCTCGAGCCGCCGCGGGAGCTCGCGGGCGGCCAGCCTGTCTTCCACGTCTACGCCGTGCGCGTGCCGGAGCGCGAGCGCGTCGCCGGCTCGTTGCGCGAGCAGGGGGTCGGGACGGCGGTGGTCTACCCGCGGCCGCTCCATCTCCAGCCCGCGTTCGCGGACCTCGGACTCGGCGAGGGGAGCTTCCCGAACGCGGAGCGCGCGGCGCGGGAGCTCCTTGCGCTGCCGATGTTCCCGGGCCTCGCGCCGGACGCGCCGGACCGCGTCGTCGAGGCGCTCGGCAAGGCCCTCCGCCGCTGACCTTTCACGAAGGGACGGTCCTTTTCTTTCACTTCTCGCGCGCGTCCGCCTCGGCGCCGGGTCGTGAAGAAAAAGGTCCGTCCCCTCGTGAAAGACGGTGCTTCTGGACCTTGCCGCTCGCCGTGCGCGGGAGGGCAGGCACCGCGACGAAGGAGCGCGGCACCTTGAACGCCGCGAGCCGCTCGCGGCCGAAGCGTTCGAGCGCGGCGGGGTCGAGCCGGGCGCCGGGCTCCAGCACGAGGTACGCGCGGCCGACCTCGCCCCACGTCGGGTCCGGCACGCCCACCACGGCGACCTCGCGCACCGCCGGGTGCTGCTCGTAGACCGCCTCCACCTGGCGCGGGTAGACGTTCTCGCCGCCCGAGATGAAGAGCTCCTTCGAGCGCCCGGCCAGCGTGACGAAGCCCTCGGCGTCGAAGCTGCCGAGGTCGCCGGTGAGGAGCCAGCCCTCGCGGAGCGTCTCCGCGGTCGCCTCGGGCCGCTCCCAGTAGCCGGTCATGGTGATGGGGCCGCGCACCACGATCTCGCCGCTCTCGCCCGTCGCGCAGTCCTCCCAGGCCGCGGGCGGCCGCGCCAGGCTCTCGCGCCGCACGATGCGGAGCTCCGCGTGCGGCACGGGCCGCCCCACGCTCCCGGCCTTCCGCACCGCATCGGCCGCGTCGAGGCAGCAGAGGATCGACGTCTCGGTCTGCCCGAAGCCCTGCTTCAAGGCGAGGCCGCGCGCCGCGAAGGCGTGGATCAGCCCCACCGGGATCGCGGCGCCCGCCGTGAACAGGAAGCGCAGCGACGACACGTCGGCGCGCTCGCGGTCGATGGCCTCGAGGAGCGCAGCGAACATCGTGGGCACGCCGCCCAGGAAGCTGATGCGCTCGCGGGCCACGGCCTGCCACACCGCGCTCGGCTCGAAGCGCGGCTGGAGCACGACCGTGCCGCCGGCCCAGAGCGTGGGCAGCGCGAGGATCTGAAGCCCGAACGAGTGGAAGAGCGGCACCACGACGAGCACGCGGTCCTCCGGACCGAGTTCGAAGAAGACGCCCGCGTTCTTGCAGTTGAAGAGCGTCTTCCGGTGCGGCAGCAGCGCGCCCTTCGGCGCACCGGTGGTGCCCGAGGTGTACATGAGGATCAGCGGGTCCTCGGGCGAGACGGCGGCGAGCGGGGCAGGCGCGGCGGCTGCGAGCACCGCCTCCCACGCCGCGGGCACCGCGAGGCGCGCGCGCGGGACGTGGCGCGCTCCCGCGCACGCGGCCTCCGCGAGCGGCGCGAGACCCGCGTCGAACACGAGGACGGCGGGGCGGCAGTCGTCGAGCAACTCGGCGAGCTCGGGCGCCGCGAGGCGGGTGTTGAGCGGCACGGCGATTGCGCCGAGCTGCGCGGCCCCGAGCACCGCCTCGAGCGTCGCGACGTGGTTCCCGAGCAGAAGCGCCACGCGCGCGCCGCGCCCGGCGCCCGCCGCCGCGAGCGCTCCCGCCGCGCGCGCCACCCGTCCCGCGAGGGCGCGGTAGTCGAGCGTGCGCTCGGCGTCCTTCACGGCCTTTGCCTCGCCTCGCTCGCGCGCGTGCGCCACGAGCCAGCTCGCCACGTTGTGTGCCTCGGCGCGCACGGGCGGCTCACGTAGCCGAGCGCGGACGGCGTCGCCAGCACGGAGGTATCCTCCGCGAACACCGGAGGACGCGATGAACCTGCTCGGCCAGCCGGCCCACGTGGGCCGCCACTGCGGAAGTCACGAGTATGCGATCACGCGCGAGGTCGTCGACTTCTACGCCGACGCGCTCGACGATCACCATCCCCTCTATGCGGAGCTGGCGCCGCCGCTCCTCCATCACTCCGAGTGCTACAAGGTGCTCGGCGAGTGGTACCTGAAGAACCTCTTCGGGAACCTCCACGCGCGCCAGGACTGGGAGCTCTTCGCGCCGATCCCGCTCGGCTCGCGCGTGCGCACGCGCTCGACGGTCGTGGACCGCTACGCGAAGCGCGGCCGCGACTACGTGGTGAACGAGACCGACCTGATCGACGCGGCCGACGGTCGGCTCCTCGTGCGTGGCCGCACGCACCAGTCCTTCCTGCCGCCCCGTTCGCAGGAGGGCGCCGGCTTCGTGGTCGACGAGCGCACCGCGAAGGCGAAGGAAGAGCGCGAGCCGCGCGCGGCGTTCCCGACCGCGACGGGCCCGGAGCTCCGCTCCGTCCACAAGAAGGTGGACCAGCGCCGCTGCTGGATGTTCTCCGGTCCCGGCGCCAACTATCACACCGATGCGGAGCAGGCGAAGAAGCTCGGCTTCCCGAACATCGTGGTGCAGGGGATGATGACGACCTGCTTCGCGGCGCAGGTGATGCTCGACGCCTTCGGGCGCGGCTTCCTGGAAGGCGGCCGCATGTCGCTGAAGCTCACGAACGTGCTCTGGGTGGACGAGTCGGTCACCGTGCATGGGCGCGTGAAGGAGCGCACGCCGGAGGGCACGCGGACGCGCGTCCACTGCGAGGTGTGGGTGGACAAGGACGACGGCACCCGCATCCTGCTCGGCGACGCCAGCGCGCTCGAGTGAGCCGTCGCGATCCCCTGCTGACCGAGCTCGAGCGCGCGGCGCGCGCGCTCGAGCTTCCGGGACGCTCGCTCCTCGTCGCCGCCTCGGGCGGGATCGACTCCAGCGTGCTCGTCTACGCGCTCCACGCGCTCGCGGACCGGCTCGCGCTCACGCTCGCGCTCGGCCACGTGCACCACGGCCTGCGCGGCGCCGCGGCCGACGCCGACCAGACCTTCGTGGAGGCGCTCGGCGAGAAGCTCGGCGTGCCCGTGCGCGTGCGCCGGGTCGCGCCGGAGAGCCTCCGGGCTGGCGGCGCGAGCCGGAGCCGGCCCACGCTCCAGGAGGCGGCGCGCCGGCTTCGCTACGCGGCCCTCCACGAGGTCGCCCGCGAGCTCGCCGCCGAGCGGATCGCCACGGCCCACACGCTCGACGACCAGGCCGAGACCGTGCTGCTCCGGCTCCTCCGCGGCACCGGGCCAAGCGGCCTCGGGGGGATCCCGGAGCGCTCGCCGGACGGGCGCGTGGTGCGGCCCTTTCTCGCGGTCCCGCGCGCCGAGATCGAACGATTCGCGGCCCAGCAGGGTCTCAGCTGGCGGGAGGACGCCTCGAATCGCGACCCGGCCTATGCGCGCGCCCGGCTGCGCGAGGCCTGGCTGCGACGGTTGGGCGAGGATTTCAATCCGCGTTGGCTCAGGGCGGTCGGCGATCTGGCCGAAGCACAGCGCAGGGAATCGGAGTGGATCGAGACACGGGTCAGAGAGGAAGCGGAGCGCCGTCTCACCCGCGAGGGCGAGGCGTGGGTCTTCGCGTGCGAGGGCCTCGTGCTGCTCCCCGAGGCCCTGGCGCGCCGCCTCGCGCGGAGTCTGCTCGTCGCGGCGGGCGCGGGCCGCGATCTCTCGCGCCGGCACCTCGAGCGCACGCTCGCCCTGCTCCGGACGGGGCGCACGGGCGCCCGGCTCGAGCTTCCCGGCGGTCTCGTGCTCGAGCGCATGCGACGCTCGGCGCGTCTCACGCGCAGCTCCGGGGGGGAAACGCAGCCCGGATGCTAAGCTCGGCCGATCGCCACGGCTTTCGGGCCCGAAGTGTCCGCCCGGCCCGCTTCGCCGTGAGGAGCGCATGAACCAGCAGTTCTACAAGAACATGGCCGTCTGGGTCGTCCTGCTGCTCATGATGATCCTGCTGGTCACTGTGCTCCGGCAGGGCCAGCAGTCGCCCCGCGAGCTCACCTACAGCCAGCTCCTCGAGCACCTCGAGACCGGCAAGGTGCGCGAGCTCGTGCTCGAGGAGGGGAACGTCAGCGGGCGGCTCGAGGACGGCGATGCGGCGTTCACGAGCTACGTGCCGGAGCTGCTGTACGGCGAGTTCGCGACGGCGCTCCGCACGCTCTCGGAGGCCCACCCCGAGATCCCGATCACCACGCGGCCCAAGCGCGAGAGCTCCGTCTGGCAGCAGATGCTGATCTGGTGGGTGCCGTTCCTGGTCCTGATCGGGCTCTGGGTGTTCTTCGTGCGCCAGATGCAGGCCGGCGGCGGCAAGGCGATGAGCTTCGGGAAGTCGCGCGCCCGCCTCCTCACGGAGAACCAGCAGCGCATCACCTTCGACGACGTCGCCGGGGTCGAGGAGTCGAAGCTCGAGCTCGAGGAGATCATCGCCTTCCTGCGCGAGCCGAAGAAGTTCACGCGCCTCGGCGGGCGGATTCCGAAGGGCGTGCTCCTCGTCGGCCCGCCCGGCACCGGCAAGACGCTCCTCGCGCGCGCCGTCGCGGGCGAGGCCGGCGTGCCGTTCTTCTCGATCTCGGGCTCGGACTTCGTCGAGATGTTCGTGGGCGTCGGCGCCTCGCGCGTGCGCGACCTCTTCATGCAGGGCAAGAAGCACGCGCCCTGCATCATCTTCATCGACGAGATCGACGCCGTGGGCCGGCACCGCGGCGCAGGCCTCGGCGGCGGCCACGACGAGCGCGAGCAGACGCTGAACCAGCTCCTCGTCGAGATGGACGGCTTCGAGAGCAACGACGGCGTGATCCTGATCGCCGCCACGAATCGGCCCGACGTGCTCGACCCGGCGTTGCTCCGGCCCGGTCGCTTCGACCGGCGCGTGGTGGTGCCGCGCCCGGATCTACGTGGCCGGCTCGCCATCCTCCGCGTCCACACGCGCCGCGTTCCGCTCGCGGACGACGTGGACCTCGAGGTCCTCGCGCGCGGCACGCCCGGCTTCGTGGGCGCCGATCTCCAGAACCTGGTGAACGAGGCGGCGCTGCTCGCGGCCCGCCGCGACGCCCAGCGCGTCGCGATGGTCGACTTCGAGATGGCCAAGGACAAGGTGCTCCTCGGCGCCGAGCGCCGCAGCCTGATCATGAGCGACGAAGACAAGAGGGTGACGGCCTACCACGAGGGTGGGCACGCCCTGGTCGCGCTGCTCACCGAGGGCTCGGATCCGGTGCACAAGGTCACGATCATCCCGCGTGGCATGGCGCTCGGCGTGACCATGACCCTGCCCGAGGAGGACCGCTACAACCTCACGCAGCGCCAGATGATCGCGATGATCAAGCACGCCATGGGCGGGCGCGCGGCCGAGGAGCTCGTGTTCGGCCACCTCTCGACGGGCGCCGCGAACGACCTGCTCCAGGCGACACGCATGGCGCGCGAGATGACCTGCCGCTTCGGCATGAGCGAGGCGATCGGGCCCGTGTCGTTCGACGACGAGTCGGGCGACGTGTTCCTCGGTCGTGACTTCGTGGCGCGCAAGAACTACAGCGAGAAGACCGCGGAGCAGATCGACGAGGAGGTGAAGCGCCTGCTCACGCGCCTCTACGCCGAGGCGCGGGATCTGCTCGCGGGCCATCGGCCCACGCTCGACCGCATCGCCGAGGCGCTGCTCGAGCGCGAGACGCTCGAGACCTCCGACCTGAAGCGGCTGCTCGAGGGCGGCGTGCTGCCGCCGCTCCCGCCCCCGCCCGCGCTCCACGCCGGGCCGGCCGAGGTGCGGCCGGCCCGCGCGGCCGACGCGGCGCCCGCGCGGGCCGGCGGCAAGCTTCCCGACCCGGAGCCGATGCCCGGCTGAGGGGGGTACTCGATGCACGAGGCCCCGATCTTTCCGCCCGGGCGCGTGACGATCGTCGGCGTGATCAACGCGACGCCGGACTCCTTCTCGGACGGGGGCCGGCTCGTCGCCGCCGATGGCCGGCTCGACCTCGAGGCTGCGTGCGCGGCCGCGCACGCGCTCGTGGCTGCGGGCGCGCACGTGATCGACGTGGGCGGCGAGTCCACGCGCCCGGGGGCGAGCCCCGTGTCGGCGGGCGAGGAGATCGCGCGCACCCGGCCGCTGCTCGAGGCGCTCGCGAAGGAGCTCGCGGTCCCGCTTTCGATCGACACGCGGAGCGCCGCGGTCGCGGAGGCCGCGCTCGATGCGGGCGCGGGCGTGGTGAACGACGTCTCCGGCCTCGGCCACGATCCGGCGCTCGCGGCGGTCGCCGCGCGCACCGGTGCGACGCTGATCCTGGGCCACCTGCGCGGCGAGCCCGCCACCATGCAGCGGGAGGTCGCGTTCGGCGACGCGCTCGCGGAGGTGGGCGACGAGCTCGCCGAGGCGCTCGCGCGCGCGGAGGCCGCGGGCGTCCCGCGCGAGCGCCTCGTAGCGGACCCCGGCCTCGGCTTCGGCAAGCGCCTCGCGCACAACCTCGAGCTCCTCGCGAACGTGGGCGCGCTCCGCGCCCGGCTCGGCGTGCCCGTGCTCGTGGGTCCGTCGCGCAAGTCCTTCCTGGGCGAGCTCACCGGCGATCCAGTCGAGGCCCGCGATCTCGCGACCGCCGTCGCCTGCGGCATCGCGGTGTTCGCGGGCGCCGACGCCGTGCGCGTCCACGACGTCGCGGGCGCCCGCCGCGCGGTGGCGGTCGCAGCGGCCCTCCGCGACACGCGAAGGCAGCCGGCGTGATCGAGTACCTCTTCGGCCTGGTCGCCGCGCAGGCGGCGGAGTTCTGGAGCTTCCTCCAGACGAGCTTCGACCCCGTGCGCGACACGCTCGACGTGCTTGTCGTCGCCGTCGGGATCTATTGGCTGCTGCTCCTGATCCGCGGCACGCGCGCGATCCAGATCCTGGTCGGCCTCGGGACGCTCATCGCGTTGCGCGTCGCCGCGGACTTCCTCGAGCTTCTGACGCTCGCCTGGCTGCTCGACAACTTCCTCGCCTCGGCCGTGCTGATCATCATCGTGCTGTTCCAGGCGGACATCCGGCGCGCCCTCGCGCGCGTGGGCCGCGGCTTCTTCCCGCGCCTCTCCGAGCGTCAGGAGTCGCAGATCGTCGAGGAGGTGGTGCGCGCGAGCCAGACGCTCTCGGCACGGCGCAACGGCGCGCTGATCGTGCTGGAGCGCCGCACCGGGCTCGACGACCAGATCGAGGCCGGCATTCCGGTCGATGCGAGCGTCAGCAAGGAGCTCCTCACCTCGATCTTCGCGCCCACCTCGCCGCTCCACGACGGCGCGGTCGTGATCCAGAACGGGCGCGTCTCCTTCGCGGGCTCGATCCTGCCCCTCACGCTCCGCACCGACCTGCCGGAGGGCGTGGGCACGCGCCACCGCGCGGCGGTCGGGATCACCGAAGAGACGGACGCCGTGGTGATCGCGGTGTCCGAGGAGACCGGCGCCATCTCCGTGGTGATGGGCGGCGAGATGATCCGCGGGCTCGACGCGCCGCGCCTCCGCGTGGTACTGCGCGACGCCCTCGCGCGCGGCGACGACGAGCTCGCGGCGCCGGAGACGCCGCCGGCGACGAGCCCCGAGAGCGAGGCCGCGGCCCGCCCGGCTCGGGACGCGGTGGGGACGCGCTGATGCAAGCGCGCAGTGAGCCCACCCGAGGCTTCGCCTCGGGTGAGGCGAACGAAGTCACGACAATCGCCTCGCTGGAGGGCCGAGCGATGAAGTGGGAATCCGGATTCCGGGGTGGATCCTGAGGTGCTACGGAACCTCCGTTACAAGGTGCTCGCGCTGGTCGCGGCGTTCGGGCTCTGGGGCGTGTCGCACAGCACCTCGTCCGTGGAGCGCGGCTTCGACATCCCGGTCGTGCCGGGCAACGTGCCCGAGGAGCTCGTCATCACCGGGCAGAGCACGGACGCGGTCAACATCCGCGTGCGCGGCACGAACGCGGCGCTCCGGCGACTCTCGGTGGCCGAGCTCGAGTACCCGGTGGACCTGAACGGCGCCCGCCCGGGCAACACGGAGCGCGAGGTGGAACTCGCGGTGATGAACCTGCCGCGCGGCGCCCAGGTCGTCTCGCGCTCGCCGGCGAGCCTCGAGTTCACGCTGGAGCGCAAGAGCACGCGCGCGGTCAAGGTGCGGCCCGACCTCGACGGCGAGCCCGCGCCCGGCTTCGTGATCGGCGAGGTCGTCGTGGAGCCCGCGCGCGTGCGGATCGCGGGCGCGCGGAGCGAGGTGCTCCGGCTCTCCGAGGTGCTCACGGAGACGCTCGACGTGACCGGCGCGAACGCCTCGTTCGAGCGCAAGGTGCGTGCGCTGCCAGGGGGCCTCCACGTCTGGCTGGACGGCGCCGAGCTCGTGACCGTGCGGGTCGAGGTGCTCCCGGAGCCGCCGCCCGAGCCCGAGCCGAAGGCGAAGAAGGGCAAGGGGAAGACATGAGCGGCGCTCGCCGCCCGCGCCTGTTCGGCACCGACGGGGTGCGCGGCACCGCCAACGTGTGGCCGATGACCGCCGAGGTCGCGCTCCAGCTCGGCCAGGCGGTGGCGCACGTGTTCCGGCAAGGGGCTCCGGCGTCGCGCTGGAGGCGAGGCGGGGTCCCGCGCAGCGAGGCCACGCGAGGCCTTGCCTCGCGTGAGCCGGGCGAATCCGGCGCCGGCCGCGGCACGCACCGCATCCTGATCGGCAAGGACACGCGCCTGTCCGGATACATGTTCGAGGACGCGCTCGCGGCGGGCGTCTGCTCGATGGGCGTGGACGTGATCCAGGTGGGGCCGATGCCGACGCCCGCGATGGCCTTCCTCACCGCGGACATGCGCTGCGATGCCGGCGTGATGATCTCGGCGAGCCACAACCCGTACCAGGACAACGGCATCAAGTTCTTCGCGCACGACGGCTTCAAGCTCCCGGACGACGTCGAGGCCCAGATCGAGGGGCTCATCTTCTCGGGCGAGCTGGAGGGCCTGCGCGCGGACCCGGACGAGATCGGGCGCGCGCGGAGAATCGAAGACGCCACAGGGCGTTACGTCGTGTTCCTCAAGAAGACGTTTCCGCTCGAGCTGACCCTCGATGGGCTCCGCGTGGTGCTCGACTGCGCGAACGGCGCTGCCTACAAGGTCGGGCCCACCGTGCTCGCGGAGCTCGGGGCCGAGGTGTTCCCGATCGGCATCGAGCCGAACGGGCGCAACATCAACCGCGACTGCGGCTCGCTCCACCCCGAGCGCCTCGCGTCCAAGGTGCTCGAGCATCGCGCCGACGTGGGGATCGCGGTGGACGGCGACGCCGACCGCGTCGTGCTCGTGTCCGAGCGCGGCGAGGTCGTGGACGGCGACGCCACGCTCGCGCTCTGCGCCCGCCACCTGCTGGAGCGCGGCACGCTGCGCGGCCGCGGGGTGGTGGCCACCGTGATGAGCAACCTCGGGCTCGAGCGCGCGCTCGCCGAGATCGGGCTCGAGCTGATCCGCACGCAGGTGGGCGACCGCTACGTCGTCGAGGAGATGCGCCGCTCCGGCTACAACCTCGGCGGGGAGCAGTCGGGCCACGTGATCTTCCTCGACCACAACACGACCGGGGACGGGCTGCTGACGGCGCTCCAGGTGCTCGCGGTCCTGCGCCGCAAGGAGCGCCCGCTCTCAGAGCTGGTGCGCGGCATCGAGCGCTTCCCGCAGGTGCTCCTGAACGTGCCGGTGAGCGACAAGCGGCCGCTCGAGGAGCTCCCGGAGCTGGTGCGTCGCATCCGGCAGGTGGAGAAGGAGCTCGGCGCGCGCGGGCGGGTGCTGATCCGCTACTCGGGCACCGAGCCGAAGGCGCGCATCATGGTCGAGGGCGACGACGAGGCACGCGTACGCGAGTTCGCCGACGACCTCGCCACGACCCTCCGCCGCGCGCTCGCAGGAGCCGGCTGATGCGCCGTCTCGTGGTGGGGCTCGACGGCGTGGCGGCGCTCCGCGAGGCGTCGGGTGGGCCGTCGCTCGCCGCGGCGGCCGCGCTCGCCACCGTGGCTGGCGCGCGCGGCGTCCGGCTGGGGATCACCGAGGAGCTCCTGCCGGTCACGGAGCGCGACCTGCGCGAGGTCGCCGCCGTTGCGCCGGGGCTCGAGCTCCGCATGGCGCCGATCCCGAGCCTGGTGAAGGCCGCGCTCGAGGCGCGCCCGGCGCGCGTGCTCCTCTCCTCGAGCCCGAACGGCGCGGGCGCGGCGCTCCCGCTGGACTTCCGCGCCTGGGGGAGCGCGCTCCCGCCGGCGCTCCGGACGCTCGAAGAGGCCGGGCTCTTCGCGGCGGCGCTCGTCTCGGCCGACCTCGGCGCGGTGAAGGCCGCCCACGCCGTCGGCGCGCGCGGCATCGAGCTCTACACGGGCTGGGTCGTTGACCTGCCGCCCGCCGAGCAGAGCGAGGCGCTCGCCCAGCTCGCCGACGCGAGCCGTCTCGCCGCGAAGCTCCGCCTCGAGCTCAGCCTCGGCGGCGGCCTCGACGAGCACAACGTCGGCGCGGTGCTGGAAGCCGTCCCGATCGCGGTCTCCGTCAGCGTCGGGCGCGGCTTCGTGAACCGCGCGCTCCTCGTCGGGATCGAGCGCGCGACGCGCGACCTGCGGGAAGCCATCGGCCAGCCGCGCTGACGCTGCGCGGCCCGGCCGCTCCCGGGGCGGCCGTCGAGTGCAAGCCCGGAAGGCGTTGCTAACGATCTCGCCATGCCGGCCGACGTCTGGCCCCTGGTGAGCGCGGCGGAGATGCGCGCGCTCGATCGGCACACGATCGAGACGCTCGGCGTGCCGGGCGAGCTCCTGATGGAGCTCGCCGGGGCCGCGGTGGCGCGCGAGGCCGAGGCGCTCGGGGCGAAGGGCGCCCCGGTCTGGGTCGCCTGCGGCGCGGGGAACAACGGCGGCGACGGGCTCGTGGCTGCTCGCCATCTCCACCTGCGCGGCGTGGACGTCCGGATCTGGCCGAGCGCGGAGCCTACGGCCTGGCGCGGCGACGCGGCCGCAAACTGGCGGCGTGCCGAGGCCGCCGGCGTGCCGCTCGCGCCCGCACGCGGGAAGCCGCCCGCCGGCGCGGTGATCGTGGACGCGATCTTCGGGACGGGCCTCGCGCGCGCGGTCGAGGGCGCGGCGGCGGCCGCGATCCGCCGCATCCGCGAGGCGCGCCCTTCGTCCCGCGTGCTCGCGGTGGACCTGCCGTCCGGGCTCGACGCCGACACGGGCCAGGCCCTCGGCGAGGCCGTCGCCGCGGACCTCACCGTGACGCTCGGGCTCCCGAAGCTCGGCCTCGCGCTCGAGCCGGGCCGGAGCCTCGCGGGCCGCATCGTGGTGGCGCGCATCGGCATCGCCGACGCGGCGCCGGGCGTGGCGCCGCGCGCGGGTCTGTGGACGCGCGGCGCGGCGGCGCGTGCGCTCCCCGCGAGGCCGCGCGCGGGCCACAAGGGGAGCTTCGGCCACGTGCTCGTGATCGCGGGCTCCGAGGGCAAGGCCGGGGCCGCGGCGCTCGCCGCGCTCGGTGCCGCGCGCGCCGGTGCCGGCCTCGTCACGATCGCGTGCCCCGAGAGCCAGAACGCCGTGCTCCAGGCGCGGCTCAGCGAGGTGATGACGGCGCCCGTGCCGGAGGGCTCGGCGCACGCCTTCGGGGCCGAGGCCGTGAAGCCGGTGCTCGAGCTCGCCGCGGCGCGCGACGTGGCCGCGCTCGGGCCCGGCATCGGCCGGAGCGAGGCGACGCGCGGCTTCGTGCGCCTGGTGGCGCGCGCGCTCGCGTGCCCGCTCGTGCTCGACGCCGACGGGCTGGTCGCGTTCGCCGACGCGCTCGGCGAGCTCCGTGCGCGGCCGGCCGCGACCGTGTTGACGCCGCACCCGGGCGAGGCAGCGCTCCTGCTCGGCACGAGCGCCGAAGAGGTGAACCGCGACCGCCCGGCGGCGGCCCGCCGCCTCGCGGCCGAGAGCGGGGCGGTGGTCGCGCTGAAGGGCGCCGCGACGGTCGTGGCCGAGCCCAACGGCGCCCTCGTCTTGAACCCGACCGGCGGGCCCGCGCTCGCCTCGGGCGGCACCGGGGACGTGCTCACCGGCGTGATCGCGGGCCTCCTCGCTCAGGGGCTCCCCCCGCGCGACGCGGCGGCCCTTGGCGTGTTCCTCCACGGTCTGGCGGCGGACGGGCTCGGCGCCGCGGCCGGCGTGCTGGCGGGCGAGGTGGCGGGCGCGCTACCCGATGCGCTCCGCAGGCTCGGGGCATCGCTCGGACATGGCATCGGCGCAGGTGATCGGCTGGCGTTCCCGGAGCCCGGATGAGACGCGCGCGCTCGCCCGCGGGCTCGCGGCGGCGCTCGGCGACGAGGGGTTGGTGGTGAGCCTGGTGGGCGCGCTCGGCGCCGGCAAGACGGAGTTCGCGAAGGGTCTCGCAGAGGGGCTCGGGCTGCCCGCCGCGGCGCTCGCGAGCCCGAGCTTCACGATCGCGAGCGAGCTCCCGCTGCCGCGGCGCGCCGGCGCGCTCCGGCGGCTCGTGCACGCCGACTGGTTCCGCGTCGGCTCGCCGGCGGAGCTCGAGGCGGCCGGCCTCGACGACTGGCTCACGGCGGACGCGCTCCTCGCGGTCGAGTGGGGCGATCGCTTCCCCGACCAGCTCGGGGCCGAGCGGCTCGAGGTCCGCTTCGAGGAGGACGCGGACGGCTCGCGGCGCATCGAGGCGCAGGCCTCCGGGGCACGGCCTGCAGCCGTCCTCGCGCGCTGGAGCGCCCGATGTCGTTGATCGTCCAGAAGTTCGGCGGCACGAGCGTCGGCGACGTGGAGCGCATCCGGAGGGTCGCGCGCCGCGTGGTCGCGACGCAGCAGGCGGGCCACAAGGTCGCTGTGATCGTCTCGGCGATGGCCGGGGAGACGAACGCGCTCGTGGCGCTGGCCAAGGAGGTGGGCGGCGACACGCCCGATCCGCGCGAGTACGACGCGCTGATCTCGATCGGCGAGTCGAAGACGATCGCGCTACTCGCCATGGCGATCCAGCGGCTCGGCGCCGGCGCGCGGAGCTTCACCGGCGCCCAGATGGGCCTCCTCACCGACACCGCGCACACGCGCGCGCGCATCCAGAGCATCGCGACCGAGCGGATCCGGCGTGTGCTCGACGAGGGGTCGATCGCGGTGCTCGCCGGCTTCCAGGGCATCGACGAGGACGGAAACGTCACCACGCTCGGGCGCGGTGGCTCGGACACCTCGGCGGTCGCGGTGGCGGCCGCGCTCGAGGCGGACGTGTGCGAGATCTACACCGACGTCGACGGCGTCTTCACCAGCGACCCGAACCTGGTGCCCGCCGCGCAGAAGCTCGAGCGCATCTCGTTCGAGGAGATGCTCGAGATGGCGAGCCTCGGCGCGAAGGTGCTGCAGATCCGCTCCGTGAAGTTCGCGAGCCAGTACGGGATTCCGCTCCACGTGCGCTCCTCCTTCCACGAAGGGGAGGGGACCTGGGTGGTGCCGGAGGAGGACGTGATGGAACGCCTCGTGGTGTCCGGGGTGACCTACAACCGGAACGAGAGCAAGATCCGCGTCTCGGGCGTGAAGGACGTGCCCGGCGTGGCGGCGAAGCTCTTCGGCTCGCTCTCCGACGCCGGCATCGTGGTGGACATGATCGTCCAGAACCTGGCGCAGGACGGCACCACCGACATGACGTTCACCGTGCCGCGCGAGGACGGGAAGCGCGCGCTCGAGATCACGCGCGAGGTCGCGCCGCAGCTCGGCAGCTCGCGCGTCGAGGCCGATCCGGCGATCGCGAAGATCTCGATCGTGGGCCTCGGCATGAAGGATCACGCCGGCGTCGCGGCGAAGATGTTCGCGGTGCTCGCGCGCGAGGGCATCAACATCCAGCTGATCAGCACGAGCGAGATCAAGATCTCGGTCGTGATCGAGGAGAAGTACGCGGAGCTCGCGGTGCGCGCGCTCCACGCGGCGTTCGTGGAGGACGGCGCGGAGATGCCGCGCCCCGAGCGCTGAGCCACCGGTCCCGGGAGAAAGGCCCGTTTGGAGGCCCAGAGGCGCGCCGCCTGGGCGGCGTTTGCCCTGTCCGTGCTGCTCCTGGCCCACGCGCTCCCGTGCGCTCCGGGCTCCGCGCGCCCGCGCGCGGCGGCGCCTGGGCGCGGTGCCGCGCGCCTCCTCTGGGGCCTGCCGCTCGACCTCAATCGCGAGGCGGCGCACGACCTTGAGGCACTGCCGGGAATCGGCCCCGGACGGGCCCGCGCGATCGTGACCGGGCGTCCCTACTGCAGCGTCGCGGACCTCGACCGCGTGTCGGGCATCGGCCCCGGCACCCTGAACCGCCTCCGAAGCCGGGTGGCGGTGGAGCGAGCGTCCGTATGCGGAGCTCCACGGGGGGATTGAACTCGCGCGAGGGGACGGTGTAGCGTGGGTCGCAACTCGGCGCCCCCAGGCGCGCGTTCACAAGGAGAATCCGATGTTGTTTTCGAATGCTCGCCGCAAGCTGCTGGCGGCGATGCTCTGCTCGTTCTTCGTGACGGCGCTTGGCTGCGCCAGCTCGCCCAACCCCGGCGTCTGCGCCCTGGTGGGCGGCCTCCTCGGTGGTGGGACCGGCTGGTACCTCGGCAACGAGACACCCGCCCCCGACGGCAAGGAGGAAGCGATCTACGGTGGCGCCGGCGCAATCCTCGGCGCGGGTACGGGCTACCTGATCTGTCGCGCCATGCAGAAGAAAGAGGCGCCGCCGCCCCCGCCGCCGCCGCCGAGGGCAGCTCCGGCGCCGCCGCCCGCGCCCGTCGAGGAGCGCATCGTGCTCCGCGGCGTGAACTTCGACTTCGACAAGGCGGACATCCGGCCCGACGCTGCAGTGATCCTCGACGAGGCGGCGAGCCAGCTGAACGCGAGCCCGGGCCGCAACGTGAGCGTCGCCGGTCACACCGATTCGGTCGGCGCGGAGGCGTACAACCAGAGCCTGTCCGAGCGGCGCGCCGCCTCGGTCAAGGACTACCTGGTGGGCAAGGGCGTGGATGCCTCGCGCCTCACGACGGTCGGGTACGGTGAGTCGAACCCGATCGCGTCGAACGACACGGCGGACGGTCGCGCGCTGAACCGCCGCGTCGAGCTCAATCTCGACTGAGCCGAAGCTTCCGCTGCGGGAGCGCCTACGCGCTCTCGCAGCGGAGCGCCTGTGGAGCCGGGAGCCGCTCGAGCCCTTCGGGCTCGAGCGGCTCCGCTCTTTTGCGCAGTTTGCGATCCTGCTCGCGCAGGGCTTCGCGCGCGACCGCTTGCTGCTGCGCGCGCACCAGCTCACCTACCTGACGCTCCTGTCCCTCATCCCCGCGCTCGCGCTCGCCGCGACGCTGGTCGACCTGATCGGCGGCGGTGAAGAGGTGATTCACGCGCTTCTCGACCGCTTTGCGGCCGCGGCGCCCGCCGACGTTCGCACGTACATCCTGGAGCGCGTCGCGGCCTTCGACTTCGCGATGCTCGGGCCGCTCGGCGGCGCCTTCCTGCTCGCGACCACGGTGCTCGCAATCGGGAGCGTGGAGCGCGCGCTGAACGACGTCTGGGGCGTGCGCGAGCTCCGGCCCTGGGTGCGGCGGATCCCCGATTACCTGGCGGTGCTGCTGATCGCGCCGCTCGTGGTCGGCGTGGCGATCCCGCTGCGCGCCTCGCTCGAGAGCCAGCGCCTGGTGAGCTGGGCGCTCGAGAATCCGGTCTTCGCGGCGCTCCTCCGGGCCGGCCTGCACCAGCTCCCGACCGTGCTGCTCGTCGTCGCCTTCTCCTTCTTCTACGCGTTCCTGCCGAACACCCGCGTCCGGCTGCTCTCGGCGCTCCTCGGCGGGCTCGCAGCCGCGCTGCTCTTCGGCTTCGCGCAGAATGGCTACATCGCGCTCTCGATCGGAGCTGCGCGCTCGAGCGCGGTGTTCGGAGCGCTCGCCGGCGTCGCCCTGTTCCTGGTCTGGATCTACCTGTCCTGGTCGATCTTCCTGTTCGGGGCCGAGGTCGCGTACGCGCACCAGACGCTCCCGCTCTACCGCCGTGAGGTGCGAGGGGAGCCGCCGAGCCCGGCGGCGCGCGAGACGCTCGGCCTCGCGATCGCGGTGCAGTGTGCGCGCGCGTTCCGCGAGGGCGGTCCCCCGTGGACCGCCGACGCGCTGTCCGAGACGCTCGACGTGCCGCTCCGCACCGTGCGCAGTGTGCTCGACGAGCTCGCGCGCGCGGGCATCGTCGGCGAGTGCGGCGGCGAGCACGCGGGCGCGTTCCGGCTCGCGCGCCCGCTCGAGCAGGTGCGCGTTGCCGACCTGCTCGCCGCGCTGCGCGGCTCGCGCGAGACGGCCCTCGCCGTTCCCGAGGTGGCGCGCGCGGTCGCGGATGTGCTCGCCGAGGTGGACCACGCCACCGCGGCGGCCGCGGAAGGGCGGAGCCTGCGCGATCTCGCGGACGCCCTGCCGCCCGCGGTTGACCAGCGAAAGGCCGCTCCGTAGCCTCGCGCGACGCCCCATGCACGCGCATGCGCATCTACCTCGACCACAACGCCACCACGCCGGTGCGACCGGAGGTGGTGGAGGCGATGGCGGCCGCGCTCCGCGACGGCTTCGGCAATCCCTCGAGCACCCACGCCGAGGGCGCCGCGGCGCGCGCGGCGCTCGAGCGCGCGCGCGAGCAGGTCGCCCGGCTCCTCGGCGTGGCGCCGCGCGAGGTGTGGTTCACGTCCGGCGCGACGGAGGCGAACAACACCGCGCTCGCCGGCGCCCTCGCGCTCGGGCGCGGGCGGCACGTGGTGACGAGCACGGTCGAGCACCCCTCGGTCGAGGAGCCGCTCCGTGCCTTCGAGCAGGCGGGCGTCGCGGTGACGCGCGTGCCAGTCGATCGGGACGGGCGCCTCGATCCCGAGGCGGTCGCGGACGCGCTCCGCGACGACACGGCGCTCGTGAGCGTGATCCTCGCCAACAACGAGACGGGCGTCCTCCAGGACGGCGCGAAGCTCGCCGAGGCGGCACACGCGCGCGGCGTGCTCCTCCACCTCGACGCGACCCAGGCCGTGGGGAAGCTCCCGCTCGACGGGGTCGCGCTCGGCGCAGACCTCGTCTCGGGCACGGCGCACAAGCTGAACGGTCCGAAGGGCGCGGGCTTCCTGATCGACCGCACACGGCCGGGGCTCCCGGCGTTCGTGCAGGGCGGGCCGCAGGAGCGGCGGCGGCGGGGCGGCACCGAGAACGTCGCGGGCTGCGTCGGACTCGGCGTCGCGTGTGCGCTCGCGGGCGCCGAGCTCGAGACACGGCGCCGGCACGTCGGCGCGCTCCGCGACGCGCTCTGGGCGGGGCTCGAGGCGCGCGTACCGCGCGTGCGGCGCAACGGCTCCACGGCGCACGTCCTCCCGAACACGCTGAACGTGGAGTTCGAAGGGCTCGCAGGCGAGGTGCTGCTCGAGGCTCTCGACCTCGACGGCGTCGCCGTCTCGGCCGGGGCCGCGTGCCACTCGGGTTCGATCGAGGCGTCGCCGGTGCTGCTCGCGATGGCGCGCACGCTGGAGCAGGCGCGCGGCTCGCTCCGCTTCAGCGTCGGCCCGAGCAACACTGCGGCGGAGATCGAGCGCGTGCTGGAGCTGCTCCCGCCGCTCGTCGCCCGCGTGCGCGAGGCCGGGACGTGACCGCGCGCCGGCGCGTGGTGGTAGGCATGTCGGGTGGCGTGGATTCGTCCGTGGCCGCCGCGCTCCTCGTCGAACAGGGCTGCGAGGTGATCGGCCTGACGCTGCACCTCGCGGGGAGCGCGTCGCGCTGCTGCTCGCTCGACGACGCCGACGACGCGCGGCGCGTGGCGGAGCAGCTCGGGATCCGCTTCTACGTTGCGAACTACACGCGCGAGTTCCACGCGGAGGTGATGCTCCCCTTCGCGGACGCGTACCTGGCCGGGCGGACGCCGCTGCCGTGCGCCACCTGCAACAGCCGCTTCAAGTTCGACCACCTGGTCGCGCGGGCGCGGGCGCTCGGCGCCGACGAGGTCGCGACGGGGCACTACGCGCGGATCGGCGTCGACCCGGAGAGCGGGGCCCCGACGCTCCGGGCCGCGCGCGACGGGGCCAAGGACCAGTCGTACTTCCTCTTCGGCCTCGCGCCCGCACAGCTCGCCAGGGCGCGCTTCCCGCTCGGCGAGCTGGACAAGGGCGAGGTGCGCGCGCACGCGCGCCGGCTGGGCCTCGCCACCGCCGAGAAGCCCGAGAGCCAGGAGCTCTGCTTCGTGCCGGACGGCGACACGGCGGAGGCCGTCGAGCGCCTGCGGCCCGGGCGCGCGCCCGGGCCGGGCGACGTGGTGGACGCGTCCGGCGCGCGGCTCGGGAGCCACGCCGGGATCCACCGCTTCACGGTGGGCCAAAGGCGCGGGATCGGCGTCGCCGGGCGCGAGCCGCTCTACGTGACCGCGCTCGACGCGGCGACGAATCGAGTCGTGGTGGGCGGCGCGAACGCTCTCGCTGCAGAGAGCGCCCGGCTCGAGGGCGTGTCGTGGATCGCGGGGTGCGCACCGGACGCGCCGCTCGAGGCGCGTGTCCGTATCCGCCATCGCCACGAGGGCGCGCCCGCCAGAGTGGAGCCGACGCTGGGCGGCGGGGCGCGCGTCGCCTTCCACGAGCCGGTACGCGCGCTCGCGCCCGGCCAGGCGGCGGTCTTCTACGCGGGCGACCGCGTGCTCGGAGGGGGGTGGATCGCGGGACCCGCCGGGTGAGCGGGCGTGAGCCCGACCAGGAGCTCTTCGACCGGCTCGGCCACGAGTTCGGCGATCCGAAGCTCCTCACCACCGCGCTCACGCACGCCTCCGCGGCCTTCGAGCGCGACGGCTCGCGGGGCAACGAGCGCCTCGAGTTCCTCGGCGACGCCGTGCTCGACCTCGTGGTCGCGCGGCTCCTCTACGCCGCGCACCCCGACTGGCGCGAGGGCGAGCTCACACGCGCGCGCGCGGCGCTCGTAAACACGCGCTTCCTCGCGCGCCAGGCCCGCGTGCTCGAGCTCTCCGACTACCTGGTGCTGGGCAAGACCGAGCGCGCCTCGGGCGGCGAGAAGAAGGAGCGTGTCCTCGCGAACCTGTTCGAGGCGGTGATCGCGGCGCTCTACCTGGACGGCGGGCTCGAGCCTGTGTTTGCGCTGGTCCAGCGCTGCTTCGGCGAGGCGCTCGCGGGCGACGCCACGCTCCAGCGCGACCCGAAGACGCGTTTCCAGGAGTGGGCGCACGCGGAGCTCCGCGAGACGCCGCGCTACACGGTGCTCGAGGACAGCGGCGTCGAAGACGCCGAGGACCGCTTCACGGTCGCCGTCACCGTGAACGGTGAGGCCTGGGCGCGCGCGAGCGGGCGCTCGAAGCGCGCCGCGGAGCGGGCGGCCGCCGCGGAGGCTCTGGCACGCCTGGAGGGGACGGGTGACTGAGCACCGCGCCGGCGTGGTCGCCCTCCTCGGGCGGCCGAACGTCGGGAAGTCCACCTTGCTGAACCGCCTGCTCGGCCAGAAGCTCGCGATCGTGACGGCGAAGCCGCAGACGACGCGGAGCCGGATCCTCGGCATCTCGACCCTGCCGGACGCGCAGATCCTGTGGCTCGACACGCCCGGCCTGCACGCCGGGAGCCGGCCCCTGAACCGCGTGCTGAACGCGCTCGCCGAGAGCGCGGCCGAGGACTGCGACCTGGCCCTGCTGCTCGTCGATCCCGCCCGCGGGCTCGACCCCGAGCTCGAGGGGCTCCGCGCGCGGCTCGCGGTGCGCGGCGCCCATGTGCGGGTCGTCGCGACGAAGGCAGACCTGCCGGCGCCGCCCGAGTCCTGCGCCGCCGATTTCCACGTCTCCGCCCGGACGGGCGAGGGCATCGAGCCGCTCCTCGCCGCGGTGGTCGAGCTGCTGCCGGTCGCGCCGCGCTACTACGACGACCCCGATCAGCTCACCGATCGCCCGCTCCGGTGGCTCGCGGCGGAGTGCGTGCGGGAGGCCGTGTTCGAGGAGCTCGAGCAGGAGCTGCCCTACGCCACCGCGGTGGAGGTCGAGAGCTTCGACGAGTCGCGGCCCGAGCGCGTGCACATCCGTGCGCAACTGCTCGTCGAACGTCCCTCGCAGAAGCGGATCGTAGTCGGCACCGGCGGCGAACAGGTGAAGCGCATCGGCATCCGCGCGCGCGAAGCGCTCGAAGCGCTGCTCGCGTCGCGCGTGCACCTCGAGCTCTGGGTAAAGGTCGAGCCGGACTGGCCGAAGCGGAAGCGGCGGCTCGAAGCGCTCGGCTATCGGTGACTCGAGGTCAGCGGCGTTTTCGTTTGACTAGCGAGCCTCGCGTGCGTTAGCGTCGGCCCGTTTATCTGCAGGGCGACGCGCATCGCCCGAGGACGCGCCCCCGAGATGCCCCCGAGCGCCGCCGAGATCCGACGCCTCGCCACGAGCCGGCCGCTCGAGCACGTCGTGGTGCTGGGGGCGAACGGCACGATGGGGTACGGCAGCGCCGCGCTCTTCACGCAGGCGGTGCCGCGCGTGACGCTGCTCGCGCGGACCCGCGACAAGGCCGCGGAGGGCCTCGCGGCCGCCATCAAGCAGGTGCGCTCGCCGACCGTCGCGAACCGGGCCGAGGTCGGAAGCTACGAGGAGCTCGACGCCAAGCTGGCGAGCGCGGACCTCGTGTTCGAGGCGCTCACCGAGGACTTCGCGCTCAAGAAGCAGATGTTCGACCGCGTCGAGAAGGCGCGGCGCGCCGACGCGATCGTGGCGACCGTGACCTCGGGCCTCTCGATCAACGCGCTCGCCGAGGAGCGGAGCGCCGCGTTCCGCAAACACTTCCTCGGCCTCCACCTCTTCAATCCGCCGAACGTGATCGTCGGGACCGAGCTGATCCCCGGGCGGGACACCGATCCGGTGCTCCTTGACTTCGTCGAGGCCTTCGCGCGCGTGAGGCTCGGGCGCGAGATCGTGCGTACGCACGACACGCCGGCGTTCGCGGGCAACCGCGTCGGGTTCAAGGTGCTGAACGAGGTCGCGCAGCTCGCGGAGCGCATCGGGCCCGTGCTCGCGGACAAGCTGGTGGGCCCCTACACCGGGCGCGCCATGACACCACTCGCGACGATCGACCTGGTGGGCTGGGACATCCACCGCGCGATCGTGGACAACGTCTACGAGAACACGAAGGACGAGGCGCGCGCGACCCTCGAGCTCCCCGGCTACATGGCGAAGGGGATGGCGCGCGGCGTCCTCGGGAACAAGTCGGGCGGGGGCTTCTTCAAGCGCGACGGCAAGACGCAGCTGGCGCTCGATCCCGCGACGGGCGACTACCGGCCCGTCGCCGAGCTGCGGCTGCCGAAGCTCGACTACATCGGCCGCGTCGCCGCCCTCCATGCGGTCGGGCGCTACGCCGAGGGCTACCAGGCCTTCCTCGCCGCCGATGGGGAGGAGGCGGCGCTCGCGCGCCGCGTGATCGCGGGCTACGTGAGCTACGCCTTCCATCGGGTGGGCGAGGTGACCGACACGATCACCGGCATCGACCTGATCATGGCGAGCGGCTTCAACTGGGCGCCGCCGAGCGCGCTGGTCGATCTCGTCGGCGCGCCCCGGATGGTCGAGATGATCGAGCGGGCGGGGCTCGCGGTGCCGCCGCTCCTCGCCGACGCCGCGCGGAGCGGGAAGCCGGCCCGGTTCTTCCGCCACCCACAGCTCAACGTCGGGAAGTTCTTCGTCGCGAACTAGGCGCCCACGGAGGAGGAAGCATGGCAGCGCGATCCGAGGTCTACGTCCTGGGCGGCCATCAGACGGACTTCGCGAGGAACTGGACCAAGGAGAACAAGCACTTCTCCGCGCTGATGCGCGAGGGCGTGCTCGGTGCGCTCGAGCGCTGCGAGCTAGCGCCCGAAGAGGTGCAGAGCGCGCACGTCGGGAACTTCGCGGCCGAGCTCTACTGCATGCAGGGGCATCTCGGCGCGTTCTTCACCGAGGTGGATCCGAAGTTCAGCGGGCTTCCCACCTCGAGGCACGAGGCCGCCTGCGCCTCGGGCTCGATTGCGCTCCTCGCCGCCTCCGCCGAGATCGAGGCCGGCCGCTACGACCTCCAGGCGGTCGTCGGCATCGAGCAGATGAAGACGGTCTCGGCGGCAGAGGGCGGGAGCTTCCTCGGCACGGCCGCCTGGTACGACCAGGAGGCGAAGGGCGTCGAGTTCCCGTTCCCGAAGCTCTTCGGGAGGCTCGGCGACGAGTACGACCGCCGCTACGGCCTCAAGGACGAGCACCTCGCCGAGATCAGCCGCATCAACTACGACAACGCGAAGCTGAACCCGAACGCGCAGACCCGCACCTGGTACATGAACAAGCAGCACGCGCTCTGCCGCACCGAGGACAACGCGGCCGTGGGCGGCCGCATCCGCATCTCCGACTGCTCGCAGGTGACCGACGGTGCGGTGTGCGTGTTCCTCGCGTCGCGCGCCTACGCGGAGAAGTGGGCGAAGGGGCGAGGGATCGACCTCGCGAAGATCCCGCGCATCAAGGGCTGGGGCCACAACACGGCGCGGCTCCGTTTCGACGACAAGATCGCGGAGAGCCGCGGCGACCGCTTCGTGCTGCCGCACGTGCGCGCCACGATCACGAGCGCCTGGAAGCGCGCCGGCATCCCCGACGTGAACGGCGTCGACGGGATCGAGACGCACGACTGCTTCACGACGTCGGAGTACATGGCGATCGACCACTTCGGGATCACGGAGCCGGGCGAGAGCTGGAAGGCGGTCGAGGCGGGCTGGCTCGAGATCGACGGCAAGCACCCGATCAACCCGAGCGGCGGCCTGATCGGCGCCGGGCACCCGGTGGGTGCCACGGGCGTTCGCCAGCTCCTCGACGCCGCCCTTCAGGTCACGGGGCAGGCGGGCGAGTACCAGGTCGAGGGCGCGAAGAACTTCCAGACCCTGAACATCGGCGGCAGTGGCACCACGAGCGTGAGCTTCGTGCTCGGGGTCTGAGGGGAGGCGCCGCCGCCCCCCCCACGCGCTCCGGAGCCCCTCCGGCGCGGCCCTCCCAGGTTGCCGAGCCCGCCGAGCGGCGCTAGTTTGCCAGCTCACGTCAACTGGCGAAACGACTCCACCATGCCCGAAGCCCTCTCCCTCAGCATCCGCGAGGTCTGCGCGCGGAGCGGCCTCTCCGCGCGGACCGTCCGGTACTACGAGGAGCTCGGCCTCCTGCCGGGGGTGCGGCGGCGGAGCGCGGGGCGCCGGATCTACGGCGGCGACGAGCTCGAGCGGCTCGGCTTCATCACGCGCCTCAAGGTGCTCGGCCTCTCGCTGGAGGAGATCCGCGAGCTGAACGCCGTGCACGCGATCGCGGGCTCGACCCGCGCGATGCTCGCGCGTCTCGACGAGCTCCTCGCCCGCCACCTCGCCGACCTCGACGGGCGCATCGCGGAGCTCTCCTCGCTCCGCGACCAGATCGGGAAGTACCGCAACCACGTGGCCGAGCGGGTCGACGCGCTCGGAACGAGGTCGAGCTGATGAGCAAGCTAGGCAAGGAAGGATCAACCGATCACTTCGCCAGCGCGCAGCGAGCCGCAGGCGAGCGAAGCATCAGCTTGCGCGTTCGCGTCGTCACGGCCGCCTCGCTCTTCGACGGCCACGACGCGGCCATCAACATCATGCGGCGGCTCCTCCAGGCGCAGGGCGCCGAGGTGATCCACCTCGGCCACGACCGCTCCGTCGAGGAGATCGTGGAGGCGGCGATCCAGGAGGACGCGCACGCGGTGGCCGTCTCCTCCTACCAGGGCGGCCACCTCGAGTTCTTCGCCTACCTGCTCGATCAACTCGCCGCACGCGGCGCCGGACACATCCGTGTGTACGGCGGCGGCGGCGGCACGATCGTGCCCGAGGAGATCGCCGCGCTCGAGGCGCGCGGCGTGGCCCGCATCTTCAGCCCCGACGACGGCCGGCGGCTCGGGCTCGACGGCATGATCGGCCAGATCCTCGCGGAGTGCCGGGCCGCGGCGCGCCGCCCCGACCCGGCCGAGCTCGTCCGGAAGCTCGCGGCCGACGACGCCGGAGGCGTCGCCGCGCTCGTCAGCTTCCTCGAGGCCGCCGGGCCCGCCGGCGGCGAGGAGGTGGCGCGCATCCGCAGCGCGCTCGCGGAGAAGGCGAACGGACGCCGCGTCCCGGTGCTCGGCTTCACGGGCACGGGCGGGGCCGGCAAGTCGAGCGTGGTCGACGAGGTCGTCCGGCGCTTCCGGCAGGACCTCCCGGCTCTGCGCTTCGGCATCGTCCTCGTCGATCCCACGCGCCGGCGCTCGGGCGGGGCGCTCCTCGGCGACCGCATCCGCATGAACGCGATCCACGGCCGCGGCGTGTTCGTGCGCTCGCTCGCGACGCGGCAGGCCCACCTCGCGCTCTCGGCCGCCGTGAAGGACGCGCTCCTCGTGCTCCGCGCGGCGGGCTTCGACCTGCTGTTCGTCGAGACGGCCGGCATCGGGCAGAGCGACTCCGAGGTGGTAGACCTCGCGGACGCCTCGGCCTACGTGATGACGCCGGAGTACGGCGCGCCGTCCCAGCTCGAGAAGATCGACATGCTCGAGCTTGCCGAGTTCGTCGTGCTGAACAAGAGCGACCGGCGCGGCGCCGCCGACGCGCTGCGCGACGTGCGCCGCCAGTGGCGGCGCAACCACCCCGCTGGTCCCGCTCGCGACGAGGAGCTCCCGGTCTTCCCGACCGTCGCGAGCCAATGGGACGACCCCGGGCTCGACCGGCTCTACGCGGCCGTCCGGAGCCGCGCCGCGGCGCTCGGGGCGGCGTGCTCGGGCGCGCCCCGCACCGCCGAACGCAGCGTGCCGCCGCCGCCGCTCCTCCCGCCGGGCCGCGAGCGCTACCTGTCCGAGGTGGCCGAGGCCGTGCGCGCGCACCGGCAGCAGAGCGAGGCCGATGCGGCGCGCGCGCGCGAGGCCCAGGCGCTCGAGACGGCGCTCGCGGCGCTGCCCGCGGAGGCGCGCGACGCGCGGGCCGCCCTCGAGGCGGCGCGGGCCGAGCGCCTCGCCGCGCTCGCTCCCGCGCTCCGGGCCGAGCTCGAGGCCTGGCCCGCGACGCGCGAGAGCTACGCCGCGGAGCGCCAGACGTACGCCGTCCGCGGCCAGCCGCTCGAGGTCGAGAACCACGTCGAGACGCTCTCCGGCACGCGGCTCCCGCGCGTCTCGCTCCCGAGCGGCGAGGACTCCGGCGCGCTCGCGCGCTTCCTCGGCCAGGAGAACCTCCCGGGCCGCTTCCCGTTCACGGCGGGTGTCTTTCCGTTCAAGCGGAGCGAGGAGGACCCGGCGCGGATGTTCGCGGGCGAGGGGCCGCCCGAGCGCACGAACCAGCGCTTCCACCTGCTCGCCGCCGGCCAGCCGGCAACGCGGCTCTCGACCGCCTTCGACAGCGTGACTCTCTACGGTCGCGATCCGGACGAGCGGCTCGACGTCTGGGGCAAGGTCGGGACCTCGGGCGTCTCGGTCTGCACGGTGGACGACGCGAAGAAGCTCTACTCGGGGTTCGACCTCGCGGACCCGCGCACCTCGGTCTCGATGACGATCAACGGGCCTGCGCCGACCGTGCTCGCGTTCTACCTGAACGCGGCGATCGACCAGGGCGTCGAGAAGTTCCTCCGCGAGCGAGGCGAGCTCGAGGCGGTGAGGCGGCGCTTCGCCGCCGAGGGGTTGCCGGCGTACGCGGGTGCGCTGCCCGCCGGCCACGACGGGCTCGGGCTCGGGCTCCTCGGCATCCCGGGCGACCAGGCCGTCGATGCGGAGGCCTACGCGCGGATCCGCGCCGACGTGCTCTCCCGCGTCCGCGGCACCGTGCAGGCCGACATCCTGAAGGAGGACCAGGCCCAGAACACCTGCATCTTCTCCACGGCCTTCTCGCTCAAGCTGATGGGCGACGTGCAGGCGTGGTTCGTCGCCGAGCGCGTACGGAACTTCTACGCGGTCTCGATCTCCGGCTACCACATCGCCGAGGCCGGCGCGTACCCGATCACCCAGCTCGCCTTCACGCTCGCGAACGGCTTCACGTACGTGGAAGCCTGGCGCGCGCGCGGCATGGCCGTGGACGACTTCGCGCCGAACTTCTCCTTCTTCTTCAGCAACGGGCTCGACGCCGAGTACAGCGTGATCGGTCGCGTGGCGCGCCGCATCTGGGCGATTGCGATGCGCGACCTCTACGGCGCCTCCGAGCGGAGCCAGAAGCTCAAGTACCACGTGCAGACTTCGGGGCGCTCGCTCCACGCGCAGGAGATGGCCTTCAACGACATCCGCACCACACTCCAGGCGCTGACCGCGCTCCAGGACCATTGCAACAGTTTGCACACGAACGCGTACGACGAGGCCGTGACCACGCCCACCGAGGAATCGGTGCGGCGCGCGCTCGCGATCCAGCTCGTGATCCAGAAGGAGCTCGGCATCGCGAAGAGCGAGAATGCGCTCCAGGGCTCGTACGCGATCGAGTGGCTGACCGACCGCGTCGAGGAGGCGGTGCTCGAGGAGTTCGACCGCCTCTCCGCCCGCGGCGGCGTGCTCGGCGCGATGGAGACGCACTACCAGCGCGGCCGCATCCAGGACGAGAGCCTGCGCTACGAGGCGAAGAAGCACTCGGGCGAGCTGCCGATCGTGGGCGTGAACACGTTCGAGGGGCAGGGCGGGGAGGGCGGGCTCCGGCCCGTGGCGCTGATGCGCGCGAGCGAAGCGGAGCGCCGCCAGCAGCTCGACGCGCTCCACGCCTTCCAGGCCCGCCACCGCGCCGCCGCCGGCCCGGCCCTCGCGCGCCTCTCGGATGTGGCGCGGGCGGGCGGAAACGTGTTCGCCGAGCTCATGGAGACGGTGAAGGTGGCGAGCCTCGGCCAGATCACGGACGCGCTGTTCGCCGTGGGCGGCCGCTATCGTCGGTCGCTCTAGGCGGGAGTTTCGACATGAAGGACCTCGACCGGTGGCGTGAGCTCGCGAAGAAGGAGCTCGGCGGCCGCGATGCCGACGAGCTCGTGAGCGTGAGCCCGGACGGGCTGCGCATCCGCCCGCTCTACACCGCGGCGGACCTCGAGGGGCTCGAGCTCACCGACACGTTGCCCGGCCTGTTCCCCTTCCTGCGCGGGCCGCGCGCCACGATGTACGCGAACCGGCCGTGGACGGTCCGCCAGTACGCGGGCTTCTCGACCGCCGAGGAGTCGAATGCCTTCTACCGCGCGAACCTCGCAGCGGGGCAGCAGGGGCTCTCGGTCGCCTTCGACCTCGCCACCCATCGCGGCTACGACTCGGACCACCCGCGCGTGACGGGCGACGTCGGCAAGGCTGGCGTCGCGATCGACTCGGTCGAGGACATGAAGATCCTGTTCGCAGGGATACCCCTCGATCAGGTGACCGTGTCGATGACCATGAACGGCGCGGTCTTGCCCGTGCTCGCCTGCTTCATCGTGGCGGGTGAGGAGCAGGGCGTGCCGCGCGAGAAGCTCGCCGGGACCATCCAGAACGACATCCTGAAGGAGTTCATGGTCCGGAACACGTACATCTATCCGCCCGAGCCCAGCATGCGCATCGTGGCCGACATCATCGCGTACACCGCGAAGCACATGCCGAAGTTCAACTCGATCTCGATCTCCGGCTACCACATGCAGGAGGCCGGCGCGACGACGGTGCAGGAGCTCGCCTTCACGATCGCAGACGGGCTCGAGTACGTGCGGGCCGCGCGCTCGAAGGGCCTCGACGTGGACGCCTTCGCGGGCCGCCTCTCGTTCTTCTGGTGCATCGGGATGAACTTCTATCTCGAGATCGCGAAGATGCGCGCGGCGCGCCGGATCTGGGCCGAGCGCATGCAGGCGGAGTTCGGGCCGAAGCGCGCGGAGTCGCTCATGCTCCGCACGCACTGCCAGACCTCGGGCGCGAGCCTCACCGAGCAGGATCCGATGAACAACGTGATCCGCACGACGGTCGAGGCGATGGCCGCGGTGTTCGGCGGCACGCAGTCGCTCCACACGAACGGCTACGACGAGGCCGTGAGCCTGCCCACCGACGCGGCCGCCCGCGTCGCGCGGAACACCCAGCTGATCCTCCAGGAGGAGTCGGGCATCCCGGCGGTGGTCGATCCCTGGGGCGGCTCGTACTTCATGGAGAGCCTGACCGAGAGCGTGTACCGCGCCGCGGAGGAGCTGATCGACGAGGTGGAGAAGCTCGGCGGCATGACCCGCGCGATCCAGGCGGGGATGCCGAAGCTCCGCATCGAGGAGGCGGCGGCGCGCCGGCAGGCGCGCGTCGACAGCGGCGAGGACGTCATCGTCGGCGTGAACAAGTACCGGCTCGGGGAGGAGGCGCCGCTCGAGGTCCGCGACATCGACAACACGGCGGTGCGCGAGGCACAGCTGCGGCGCCTGGACGCGATCCGCGCCAAGCGCGACCGCGGTGCGGTCCAGCAGGCGCTGGCGAAGCTCAGCGAGCTCGCCACGAGCGGCGAGGGCAACCTGCTCGAGGCCGCGATCGAGGCGGCGCGGGTGCGCGCCACGCTGGGCGAGATCTCGCTCGCCCTCGAGAAGGTCTACACGCGCCACCGGGCCGAGGTCCGCTCCGTCTCCGGCGTCTACGGCGGGACCTACCGCGGCGACGACGAGTTCGAGGCCGCGCAGCGGGAGGTGGAGGCCTTCGCGCAGCACGAGGGCCGGCGGCCGCGCATGCTGGTCGTGAAGCTCGGCCAGGACGGACACGACCGCGGCATGAAGGTGATCGCGAGCGCGTTCGCCGACCTCGGCTTCGACGTGGACGTGGGCCCGCTCTTCCAGACGCCCGAGGAGGCCGCGCAGCAGGCGCTCGACGCCGACGTCCACGTGGTGGGCGTTTCGAGCCAGGCGGCCGGGCACATGACGCTCGTGCCGCAGCTCGTCCAGGCGCTCCGCGCGAAGGGCGCGCCCGAGATCGCGGTGGTGGTGGGCGGCATCATCCCGCCGCGCGACTACCCCGCGCTGCGCGACCAAGGCGTCGCGGCGGTGTTCGGCCCGGGCACTGCGATCCCGAAGGCCGCGCGCGAAGTGCTCCAGGTCCTGAGGACGCGCCGCGGATGAGCAAGGCGCCGGAGACGGCGGCCGAGTTCGAGGCCGCGATCCGGGCCGGTGACCGGCGCGCGCTCGCACGCGCCATCACGCTGATCGAGAGCACGCGGCCCGACCGCCAGGCGCTCGGGCAGGCCGTGCTCGAGGGCCTGATCGCGCGCACCGGCGGCGCCGTGCGGATCGGGCTCACCGGCCCGCCCGGAGTGGGCAAGTCCACCTTCGTGGAGGCGCTCGGGCTCCAGCTGCTCGAGGCCGGTCACAAAGTCGCCGTGCTCGCGGTGGATCCCACGAGCCCGGTCACGGGCGGGAGCATCCTCGGCGACAAGACGCGCATGGAGCGGCTCGCGCAGGACGAGCGCGCCTTCATCCGGCCCTCGCCCTCGGGCGGCGCGCTCGGCGGCGTGGCGCACCGGACGCGCGAGGCGCTGCTCCTCTGCGAGGCGGCGGGCTTCGGCGTCGTGCTCGTCGAGACGGTGGGCATCGGCCAGTCGGAGTTCGCCGTGCGCTCGCTCGTGGACTTCTTCGCGGTCCTCCTCCAGCCGGGCGCGGGCGACGAGCTCCAGGGCCTGAAGCGCGGCGTGCTCGAGCTCGCCGATGCGCTCGTGGTGAACAAGGCGGACGGCGAGCAGAAGGCCCTCGCGGAGCGGACCCGGAGCGAGCACACGCGCGCGCTCGAGCTGCTCCGGCCGCTCTCGCCGGCCTGGCGCCCGCGCGTGCTGGCCGCGAGCGCCCGGAGCGGCGAGGGGATCGCCGCCTTCTGGCAGACCGCGCTCGAGCACCGCGCGGCTCTCACGGCGAGCGGCGAGCTCGCGCAGCGGCGCCGGAGCCAGGCCCGCGAGTGGCTCTGGGCGCTGGTCGCCGAGCGGCTCCAGCAGGCCTTCCGGGCGCACCCCAGCGTGGCCCCGCGGATCGCCGCGCTCGAGGCGGCGGTCGAGGCCCAGAAGACGTCCCCGGCCGCCGCCGCCCGCGAGCTGCTCCGCGCCTTCGGGCTGGACTGACTCTCCCGGCCCACCGCCCCCCGCGGGGTCGCCGGGGGTTACGCATTTCGGGCTTCCGGTGGCAGCTCCTCAACGCAGGGGCCGCTCCTGCCGAAGAGTTCTGCGGGGAAGCAGAGCGCCCCCGGAGAGAGCGACCTCATGGTCCAGATCAACATGGCCGGTCGGGAGATCGTGCTGAAGCTCGTGTACTACGGGCCGGCGCTCTCCGGGAAGACCACGAACCTCCAGAAGCTCCACGGCCTGCTGCTCCCCGAGGCGCGCGGCAAGCTGATCACGCTCGACACCGCCGACGACCGCACGCTCTACTTCGACTTCCTGCCGGTCGAGTTCGGCACGCAGAACGGGTTCTCGGTGAAGCTCAAGCTATTCACCGTCCCGGGCCAGGTGATGCATCGCTCGACGCGCAAGGTTGTGCTCGCCGGCGCCGACGGCATCGCGTTCATCGCCGACTCGCAGCGTTCCTCCGCGAGCGCGAACCAGTATTCCTGGCGCGACATGGAGGCGAACCTGAAGGCGAACGGGATCAACTTCGCCGCCATGCCGAAGGTGGTGCAGTTCAACAAGCGCGACCTGCCCGACGTGAAGCCGCTCGAAGAGATCAAGGACGCCTGGGGCGACATCCCGACCTTCCCGGCGGTGGCGAGCACCGGGCAGGGCGTGCTCGAGACCTTCCGCGAGCTGCTGCGGCGCACGTACCGCGCGCTCGACCAGAAGCACCAGCTCGAGGCGAAGTTCGGCGTCTCCGAGGACGACTTCCTGAAGGGCGTGCTCCAGCACTTCCGCGGCTAGTCGGCCGGCGCGTGACCTTAAGTCCGCGTCCCCACGGCGCTTTCGGCCGGGCGACGTTTGACACCGTGTGCCCGACGGTCTAGCGTCCGCCGGGTTGCCGCGCCCCCAACCCTGCACCCGAACGGCCCCATGAACGACCCCAGGTCGCCGAGCCCGGTGCGCGCCGTCGCGCCGCTTCCGATCGATGCCCGCGACGTGATCGTCCCGATCGAGGCGGCGCTCGAGGAGATCCGCGCGGGGCGCATGGTGGTCCTCGTCGACGACGAGGACCGCGAGAACGAGGGCGATCTCTGCATGGCCGCGGAGAAGGTCACGCCCGAGGCCATCAACTTCATGGCGCGCTTCGGGCGCGGCCTCGTCTGCCTGCCGCTCGCCGAAGAGCAGCTCGAGCGGCTCCGGCTCGGCATGATGGTGCCCGACGCCGAGAACTCGTCCGGCTTCGGCACTGCCTTCACGATCTCGATCGAGGCGCGCGAGGGCGTCACGACCGGCATCTCCGCGCACGACCGCGCGCACACGATCCTGACCGCGATCCGCGACGACGTGCGGCCGCAGGACATCGTGCGCCCGGGCCACGTCTTCCCGCTCCGCGCGCGCACGGGTGGCGTGCTGCGCCGCGCCGGCCAGACCGAGGGCTCGGTGGACCTAGCGCGGCTCGCCGGGCTCAAGCCCGCCGGCGTGATCTGCGAGATCATGAACGACGACGGCAGCATGGCGCGTATGCCGGATCTCGTGCGCTTCGCGCGCTCGCACGGCCTCAAGCTCGTCACGATCGCCGACCTGATCGAGCACCGGCTGCGCCACGAGAAGCTCGTGCGGCGCGCCGGCGAGGCCCTGTTGCCCACGCGCGAGGGCGGCGAGTTCCGCTCGATCGTGTACGAGAACGACATCGACCACATCGACCACATGGCGCTCGTGAAGGGCGAGATCCACGAGGACGACGAGGTGCTCGTGCGCGTCCACAGCGAGTGCCTGACCGGCGACGCGTTCGGCTCGCTCCGCTGCGACTGCGGCGAGCAGCTCGCGGCCGCCATGCGCATGATCGAAGGCGAAGGGAAGGGCGTGCTCCTCTACATGCGGCAGGAGGGGCGCGGCATCGGCCTCAAGAACAAGATCAGGGCTTACGGGTTGCAGGACAGCGAGGGCCTCGACACGGTCCAGGCGAACGAGCGGCTCGGCTTCGCGGCGGACCTCCGGGACTACGGCGTCGGCGCCCAGATCCTCCACGACCTCGGCGTCCGCAAGATGCGCATCATCACGAACAACCCCGGCAAGCGCGCCGGGATCGAGGGCTACGGGCTCGCCATCGTCGAGCGCGTGCCGCTCGAGGTGCAGCCGAACGAGAAGAACTTCGAGTATCTCCGCACGAAGAAGGAGAAGCTCGGGCACGTTCTTCATCTCATGAGTTAGGAGCACGTGCATGTTCGACTCGGTCGACGACGTCGTCGGTCAGCTGGGCCGCCAGGGCTACATCTGCGGCAAGAACATCGGGACCGTCGTGTACCTGGCGACGCAGCTCGAGAAGCCGGTGCTGGTGGAGGGGCCCGCCGGCGTCGGGAAGACGGAGCTCGCGAAGGCGGTGGCGCAGGCGAGCCGGCGGCAGCTGATCCGCCTCCAGTGCTACGAGGGTCTCGACGAGGCCAAGGCGCTCTACGAGTGGGAGTACTCGAAGCAGCTCCTCTACACGCAGATCCTGAAGGAGAAGTTCGCCGAGGCGATGGCGGGCGCGACCACGCTGAAGGACGCCGCCGAGCGCGTCGGGCGCGAGGACAGTGTGTTCTTCTCCGAGCGCTTCATCGTGCCGCGGCCGCTCCTGCGCGCGATCCAGGCCCCCTCGCCGACCCTGCTCTTGATCGACGAGGTGGACAAGTCCGATCCGGAGTTCGAGGCGTTCCTGCTCGAGGTGCTCTCCGACTTCCAGGTGACGGTGCCGGAGATCGGCACGCTCGAGTCGAAGCACAAGCCGCTCGTGTTCCTCACCTCGAACGACGCGCGTGAGATGAGCGACGCCCTGAAGCGGCGCTGCCTGCACCTCTACATCGACTTCCCCGACAACGAGCTCGAGGTGCGGATCCTCGAGACCAAGGTGCCGGGCATCGAGAAGCGGCTCGCCGAGGACCTGGTCGGCATGATGCAGCGCCTCCGCAAGCTCGACCTGAAGAAGGCGCCCTCCATCTCGGAGACGCTGGACTGGGCGCGCGCGCTCCTGGCGCTGAACGCCAAGCAGCTCGACGAGGGCCTCGTCCGCGACACGTTGAACGTGATCCTCAAGTACGAGGGCGACATCAAGAAGGCGCAGGGCGAGCTCGGGAAGCTGCTCGTGAAGAAGGCGGAGGAGCCGGCGGCAGCCGCCGCGGCGCCGCCCGCCGCCCCGGCCAAGAAGGGCGTGCTCCACTAGCTCCCGCCGAGGGCCCCTCGTGCAGCAGAAGATCGTCGAATTCACGAACCTGCTCCGCAAGAGCGGGATCCGCGTCTCGATGGCCGAGTCGATCGACGCCTTCGCCTCGCTCGACGAGCTCTCGCTGGACGACCGCGAGGTCTTCCGGGACGCGCTCCGCGCGACCATGGTCAAGCGCTCGGAGGACATCCCGACCTTCGACCAGCTCTTCGACCTCTACTGGTCGGCGTTCTACGACAACCTGCGGGGCGCGTTCGACCAGGCCGTGGGCTCGATGGGCGGCGAGTTCGACCTCGAGAAGATGCTCGAGGCGATCCGGCAGGGGCTCCAGAACCTCTCGGGCCAGCCCCAGGACATGGACCTCTCCGAGCTCGCGAAGGCCCTCCTCACGCAGGACCTCTCGCAGCTCGAGCAGCTGATCCGCCAGGCGGCACAGGGGGCCGGAACCGAGCGCATCGAGAACATGCTCCAGATCGGCTTCTTCACGCGCCGGACGCTCGAGCAGATGGACGCGGAGGGGGCGGGCAAGCAGCTCCGGGACCTCGCCCGGCAGCTCCGCGAGTCGGGCATGCCGGACGCGCAGGTCGACGCGCTCCTCGAGCTGATCGACAAGTTCCTGGAGGCGCTCCGCCAGGCGGTCCGGAACTACACGGAGCGCGAGCTCCAGCAGCGGAACTTCGACTACATGGAGAAGTTCCGCCGCGAGAGCCTGCTCGAGAAGAGCTTCTACAACCTCACCGAGGAGGAGATCCGCAAGATGCGCGAGGTGGTCGCCCGCCTCGCCCAGCGCATCAAGAACGTGCTCTCGATCCGGAAGCGCCGCCTCAAGCGCGGGAAGCTCGACCTCCACACGATGCTGCGCCGCAACGCCGGGCACGGCGGCGTGCCTTTCGAGCTGATCTTCAAGCAGCGTCGAAAGGATCGCCCGAAGCTCGTGATCCTGTGCGACGTCTCGTCCTCGGTCGCGAACGTGTCGCGCTTCATGCTGCAGTTCATGTACAGCCTGCAGGAGTGCTTCACGAAGATCCGTTCTTTCGTGTTCGTGGCCGAGCTCGGCGAGGTGACGCCGCTCTTCAAGGAGCGCGACATCAGCCTGGCGATCGACAAGGCGCTCGACGGAGGCGAGACGATCAACGTCTACACGCGCTCGAACTTCGGCCACGCCTTCCACTACTTCTGGCAGAACTTCCTGGCGGCGGTGGACAACAAAACCACCGTTCTGATCCTCGGCGACGCGCGGAACAACTACAACGACCCGCGCGCGTGGTGCCTCCGCGACATCCACAACAAGGCGAAGGACGTCGTCTGGCTGAACCCGGAGAGCCCGAGCGCCTGGGGCTTCGGCGACAGCGTGATGGACAAGTACCTGCCGTACGTGGATCTCGCCGAAGAGTGCCGGAACCTGAAGCAGCTCTCGAAGATCGTCGACCGGCTCGTGCTCTGAGCGCACGTCCAAGCCCAGAAACTCGAAGCCCCGCCGGTCTTGCGACCAGCGGGGCTTCGTTTTAGGGCGGAGGGCGGTGGATAGATGATGGGGGGTGAGAGGTTGGACATTTCGGTGAGAAATGCCTTATCCACCGCCGCTCCATGAAAACCATGGAACGGGCGCAGTATGTTCCGAGTCACCCCCTCTTGTCAAACGCCTTTTGCGAGCGGATTCGGGCTGCACACGAAAGCCTCACGGGGACAGGGGTTTGACCCCCAAGATCTCGACTGGATGGAGAGGCGGGCCGGGCCGCCCCGGCATGGACGCGAAGACCCACTCGGGTAGGTTCCGCGCCGTGCCGCGCCGTTATCACGTCCGCACGTACGGTTGCCAGATGAACCTGCACGACTCGGAGAAGGTCGAGAACCTCCTCCACCACGCGGGCTGGCGGCCGGCCGAGACGCTCGACGACGCGGAGCTGCTGCTCATCAACACGTGCTCGATCCGCGAGAAGGCGGCGCACCGGCTCGCGAGCGACCTCGGGACGCTCCGTCGTTGGAAGGCGGCCGGCCCCGGCCGCGTGCTCGGGGTGGGTGGCTGCGTGGCCCAGCAGGAGGGCGACGCGCTCCTCCGCCGCTTCGACCACCTCGACTTCGTCTTCGGCACGCACAACCTGCGGCTCGTGCCCGCGCTCGCGGAGTCCGCTGCTGCGGGCGAGCGGCGCGCCGAGACCGGGGAGAGCCGTTCGCTCGAGCGCTTCGACCTGCCCGAGCGCCACCCGGAGTTCGAGGCAGAGACGCCCGGCCGCGCCTGGCTCACGGTAATGGAGGGCTGCGATCTCTTCTGCAGCTTCTGCATCGTGCCGCTCACGCGCGGGCGGGAGATCTCTCGTCCCGCGGCGGCGATCCTGGCCGAGGGCCGCGATCTTGCGGCGCGAGGCGCCGCCGAGCTCACGCTCCTCGGCCAGACGGTGAACGCCTACGGGCGCCACGAGCGCCGCCGGAGCGCCGCCGGCGCCGCCACCCTCCCGTTCGCGGCCCTCCTCGGCGAGCTCGCCGCGATCCCGGGCGTCGTGCGCCTCCGCTACACGAGCCCGCATCCGGTCTTCTTCGAGGCTGCGCTGATCCGGGCGCACGGGGAGCTCCCCGCGCTCCAGCCGCACGTCCACCTGCCGCTCCAGAGCGGCTCGGACCGCATCCTCGCGCGGATGCGCCGCCGCTACGACGCGCGGGCCTTCCGGGCGCTCGTAGACGAGCTCCGCGCCGCGCGGCCCGACCTCGCGCTCACGACCGACCTGATCGTGGGCTCCCCGGGCGAGGCGCGCGCCGACTTCGAGGCCACGCTCGCGCTGGTCCGCGAGGTCGGCTTCGTGGACAGCTACTCGTTCTGCTACTCGCCCCGGCCCGGCACGGCCGCCGCGGCCGACCCCGAGCGCGTGGCCCCGGAGGAGGCGCAGGACCGGCTCGCGGAGCTCCAGGCGCTCCAGCGGGAGCTCACGCTCGTCTACCACCGGAGCCGGGTCGGTGGGACGACCGAGGTGCTCGTGGAGGGACCGAGCCGACGGGCCGCAGGGGGCGGGGCGGCCCCGCGGCAGCTCGCGGGCCGCGATCCGTACCACCGGGTCGTGAATTTCGAGGCGGCGCCCGGCGCGGTCCACCCCGGCCAGCGCGTTCCGGTGAGCCTCGTCGAGGCCACCCCGCACTCGCTGATCGGCGAGCTCGCGGGCGAGGCCCGCGCGCGCGGGGAGTCCAGCCCGGGCGAAGGGCGGCCGATGAGACCGAGCGGCGCGGCCGCCCTCGCCTGAGGCGGTTCGTTTCGATTCCATTCGAGTGCGGATGGGGGGCAGGGTGACTCGGGCCCGGATACTCGCGGTCGACGACCAGCAGTACTTCCGGGTGTTCCTGGAGGACCTGCTCCGCGAAGAGGGCTACGAGGTCGCGACGGCAGCGAGCGGGGCCGAGGCCCTGGCCCGGCTCGAGACCGAGCGCTTCGACGTGATCCTGACCGACCTCGTGATGCCGGGGATGGACGGCAGCGAGCTCGTCCAGCGCGTGAAGGAGCGCTGGCCGGAGCAGGACGTGGTCGTCGTGACGAGCGTCGGCGACCTCAAGACCGCGATCGGCGCGATGAAGGTCGGCGCCAGCGACTACCTGCTGAAGCCGCTCGACCGCAGCGCGCTGCTCGCCGCGCTCGCGCAACGCCTCGAGCGGCGCCGGATGCGCGAGGAGCACGGCCGTCTGGTGGCCGAGAACCTCGAAATGCTGGGCGCCTTCACGCAGTACGAGCGCCTGCTGGGCTTCTTCTCGACCCTCTCGCTCGAGACGCTCGCCGATCGGATCGTCGAGGTCTTCTGCCTGGAGACGAACGCGCAGGGCGGCGTGCTCTGGATCGCCCGAGCCGACGCGCCCCAGCGGCTCCGCCTGGTCGGCGTGGGCGGGCTCGTACGCGTGGACGACGAGGTGAAGGAGCTCGACGCCGCCGCGCTGCCGGGGGAGCTCGCTCCGCTCGTGGACGGCGCGACGAGCGCCGTGCTCGGGCCCGGCCCCCGCGGCACGCGCGGCCCCTGCCTCTGGGTCCGCTTCCGGACCGAGGGGCCGCTCCTCGGGCTCCTCCGCCTCGGCGACAAGCTCGACGGCAGCGCCTTCGACTCCGCCGACCGCGAGCTCGCGGCCCGCTTCGCGAGCTTCGCCGCGCAGGCGATCGCGAACGCGCTCCGCTTCCGCACGCTCGAGGGGCGCTCGTTCCGCGACCCCGCGACGCAGGCCTACACCCGCGCGTACTTCGAGGACGTGGCCACGAACGAGGTGCGGAAGGCGAGCCGCTTCGCGCGCCACACCTCGCTGATCCGGGTCGAGCTGGACAGCGCGGCGGCGGTCGAGGAGCGGCTCGGCCCGGCCGAGTACCGTCGTTTCTCCCAGGAGCTTGCGTCCGGCATCCGCCAGGCGCTCCGCAACACGGACCTCCTCGCCGTCGAGGCGGACCACCGCTTCTGCATCCACCTGCCCGAGGCCGACACGCTCGGTGCCACGGTCGCGAAGCGCCGGGTGCGCGCCGCCATCGAGCGCTCGGCGCCGATGCGGGCGCTCGACGCCGCCCTGCGCCCCACCGTGCTCTGCGGCTCCGCCACGTACCCGGGCGACGGCACCGGGCTCGACGCCCTCCGCGCCTCGCTCGACCGCCGGATCGAGCTCGACCGCGCCAGCGTGCTGCGGGCGCTCTCGCTCGACCGCGCGCCGTTCCGCGGCCTGGTGGACGCCTTCCTCGCGGACGGCGTCCCGGGGCGGACGGAGACCGCCGAGCAGATCGCGCGCTTCGTGCTCGGCGACCTCGCGCGCCGCCCCCAGGAGCGCGGCGTCCTCTTCGTCGCGCCGGGCGAGGCCCTGACGCGCGCAGTCGGCGAGGGGCTCGCGGCCCTCAAGCCGGGTGAGCCCGCCACGCACCTCGTGCTGATCGCGGACCGGAACAACCTCGCGACCGAGCTCCCGGTGACCTGGGCGCCCCCGGCACGCGCCGGCACGGACGCCGCCTTCCTCGTCTACTTCGGCGAGGGCCCGCCCTACGCGCTCCTCCAGGAGAACAGCGCCGAGCCGCGCGACGTGGCGCTCTACCACACCTCCGACCCGATCCTGGTCGAGCACCTCGCCTTCCAGCTCGGCCACGAGCTCGGAGTGCCGATCGGTGGCTAACACGGTCCTCGTCGCCGACGCCAACCGGGCCCGGGCGAGCCGGGTCGTGGCCGCCTGCCTCGCGAACGGCTGCGAAGCGCGCCACGTCGAGACGGGCTCCGCCGCGCTCGAGGCGGCGCTCGCCGAGGCACCGCAGCTCGTGGTCGCCTCCGTGGAGCTGCCGCTGATCGACGGCCCGCGGCTCGCCGAGATCCTCCGCGCGAACCCGCGCACGGCGGAGGCGCGCTGCCTCTTCCTCGGCCGGCTCAGCGGGCGCCCCGCGAGCCCCTTCGACGAGGTGATGCCGGCCTCGGCCCAGGCCGAGGACATCGCCGCGCAGGTGGCGGCGATGCTCGCCCGCCAGACCCGCATGGATGCCGTGCGCCGCGAGAGCGCCGCGCGCCGCGAGGTCGAGGGCCAGCTCGGGCAGATCCCGCTCGCCGACCTGGTGCAGCTCTTCCACGCGAACCGCCGGAGCGGCGTGGTGGAGCTCACGCGCACGCAGGCGAACGGCCCGCGCGAGACCGGCGCGGTCTGGCTCCAGGACGGCAACGTCGTGCACGCCAAGGTGGGCAGCCACGTCCAGGCCGAGAAGGCGCTGTTCCGGCTCCTCGCCTGGCGCGACGGGCGCTTCACGTTCACCTCCGAGACGCTCACCCCGGCCACCACCATCACCGCGCCGACGCGCGTGCTGCTCCTCGAGGGGCTGCGCCAGCTCGACGAGGCGGAGCAGGCGCGCACGAGCCTTCCGGCTGCGACCGCGTGCGTGCGCCTGGCGGTGCCTACGACCGAGATCCCGCAAGCCGTGCACCCCGTGACGCAGGAGGTCCTGCTCCTCCTCGAGATGTACGAGCGGGTTGGAGACATCGTCGACCACTGCAGCCACCCCGACTACCAGGTGCTGCGCACGCTCGCGACGCTGATCGAGCGCGGGCTCCTGGCGCTCGTGCGCGGGCCTTCCGAGGACCCGCCGCACGGCGTCTCGTGGCTCGAGCCGGCTGCGCTCCAGCGCCTCCACGACTGGCTCCAGGTCGGGCGGGGCGCGGGCCGGACGGCGCGGAGCGCGAAGCTCCTGGTGGCGGCGTCCGACCGCGAGGCGACACGCGACTTCCTGCGGCTCCTCGGGACGCTTCCCGGCTTCGAGCCGGCCCCCGCGCTCGAGAAGGGCCGCCTCGGGCCGGACGAGCTGGTCCCGCTCGCCCGGCTGCGGCTCGGCGAGGGCCCCCACCTCGACCTGATCCAGGCGCCGATCGCCGCGTCCTTCGCGCCGCTCTGGCCCGTGCTCGCGCACCGGGCGCTCGGCATCCTGCTCGTGCACGCGCACCCCATCCCGGAGGCCGAGGCGCGCCTCCAGCCGCTCGTGCAGGCGCTCGGGCGCCTCGCCAACCCCCGGCTCTTCCGGGTGCTGCTGCTGCGCAAGGGCGAGCGCCTCGCGGCCGAGGAGATGCAGAAGCGCCTCGGCCTGCTCGAGCGCTCCTCACTGTTCCTGCTCCCGCTCGAGAACGCCAAGGATCCGCACTCGCTCCTCGCGACCCTGATCAGCCGGGTGCTGCCATGATCGAGGTGGACCTGCGCCGCTTCCCGCTCTTCGCGCACTTCGGGCACGAGGACCTCGAGGCCGTCGCCGCGCAGCTCGAGATCCAGGAGCTGGCGCCGGAGCAGCCGCTCTGGCGGGAAGGCGAGGGAGCGGAGGGCCTGGTGCTCCTCGAGAAGGGCACACTCCGCATCGAGACGCAGCGGGGCGGGGCGCTCGGCCGCTGCGAGGCGCCCGCCTGCTTCGGGGCCGCGAGCCTCGTCGGTGACGGCCTGCGCGAGTGCTCCGCGATCGCGGCCGACCCCGCGCGCACGCTCCTGCTGTCGAGGACGGCGTTTGCGCGTCTCGTCGAGGACTCGCCGCGCGCGGCGGCGCGCCTGCTCGCGGCGATCGCGGCGGACCTCGCGCGCACGCTCCGCGAGGGTCTTCCCTTCGTCACGTGAGACGCACGCGCGGCCCTCGCGCTCGCGTTGACCCCCGCGCGCCCGACACCTAGACTCCGACGCCAACTCGGAGCCGAGTCGCCGAGTCCATCCGGGTGGGCGCATGGAAGAAAGCCGGGTTCGCGAGGGGCTGACGTTCGACGACGTCCTCCTCGTGCCCGCGGCCTCGGACGTCCTCCCGCAGGACGTGGACGTCGGTACGCAGCTCACGCGCGAGATCGCGCTCTCGACGCCGCTCGTGTCCGCCGCGATGGACACCGTCACCGAGCACCGCACGGCAATCTGCATGGCGCAGAACGGCGGCATCGGGATCGTCCACCGCAACCTGCCCGTCGACGCGCAGGCTGCGGAAGTGGACAAGGTGAAGCGCTCCGAGTCGGGGATGATCGTGGACCCGATCACGATGTCGCCCGAGCAGCGCATCCAGGACGCCCTCGACGTGATGCGCCGCTACGGCATCTCGGGCGTCCCGATCACGCGCGACGGCAAGGCCGTCGGCATCCTGACGAACCGCGACCTGCGCTTCGTGAAGGACGCCTCGCGCCCGATCTCCTCCGTGATGACGACGGAGAACCTCGTCACGGTGCCGCCGGGCACGACGATGGAGCGCGCGAAGGAGCTCCTCCACGAGCACCGCATCGAGAAGCTCCTCGTGGTCGATCAGGCCGGGACGCTCCGCGGCCTCATCACGATCAAGGACATCGAGAAGACGGAGCGCTTCCCGCACGCCGCGAAGGACGCGCTCGGGCGCCTGCGCTGCGGGGCCGCGGTGGGCGCCGGGCCGGACCGGCTCGAGCGCGCGCAGGCGCTCGTCGACGCGGGCGTGGACGTGATCGTGGTGGACACGGCGCACGGGCACTCGGCCGGCGTGCTCGAGGCGATCGTCGAGCTGCGGCGAACGTTCGCGGAGCTCCCGATCGTGGGCGGCAACGTGGCGACGGCCGAGGGCACCGAGGCGCTCATCAAGGCCGGGGCCTCGGGCGTGAAGGTCGGCGTCGGTCCCGGCTCGATCTGCACCACGCGCATCGTGGCCGGCGTCGGCGTGCCGCAGCTCACTGCGATCCAGGACGCGGTGGAAACGGCCGCGCGCCTCGGGATCCCGGTGATCTCCGACGGCGGCGTGAAGTACTCGGGCGACGTGGTGAAGGCGCTCGCAGCCGGCGCGCGCGCGGTGATGATCGGTTCGCTCTTCGCCGGCACGGACGAAGCGCCCGGCGAGGTGATCCTCTACCAGGGCCGCTCGTACAAGGTCTACCGCGGCATGGGCTCGCTCGGTGCGATGGCCGAGGGCAGCCGCGACCGTTACTTCCAGACGCACGTGGAGGACGCGCGGAAGCTCGTGCCCGAGGGCATCGAGGGCCGCGTGCCGTACCGCGGCAGCCTCGGCAGCAGCGTGTTCCAACTGCTCGGCGGGCTCCGCGCGGGCATGGGCTACCTGGGCGCGGCGACGCTCGCAGACCTGCGTGCGAAGGCGCGCTTCGTGCGCATCTCGCAGGCGGGGCTCCAGGAGAGCCACGTCCACGACGTGATCATCACCAAGGAGGCCCCGAACTACCGCATCGAGTAGGCGGCCTCGCTCCCCCATCGGGCCCGGCGACTCGAGAGCACGGAGCAGCGCGGCACGCGTTGCCCGTTTCCTCAAGCATTCTCGGAGTCCCCCATGCCCCCCGACGCCCATCGCGACCGCATCCTGATCCTGGACTTCGGCGGTCAGACGACGCAGCTGATCGCCCGGCGCATCCGCGAGCAGCGGGTCTACTGCGAGATCCAGCCGCCGAGCCTCGGCCTCGCCGCGGTGCGCGCCTTCGGGCCGGCCGGGATCATCCTCTCGGGCGGCCCGGCCAGCGTGCTCGCGCCCGACGCGCCGCTCCCCGACCCTGGCGTCTTCACGCTCGGCGTGCCCGTGCTCGGCATCTGCTACGGCGAGCAGCTCATGGCGAAGCAGCTCGGCGGCCTCGTCGAGAAGGCGAGTGAGCGCGAGTTCGGGCGCGCGCTCCTGAAGCTCGAGCGCGATCACCCGCTCTTCGCGGATCTGCCGGGCTCCGAACGCCCGGTGTGGATGAGCCACGGCGACCGCGTGCTCCGGCTGCCGCCGGGCTTCGAGGTGATCGCCACGAGCGACGGCTCGCCCTTCGCGGCGGTGGCCGACCGCGAGCGCCGGCTCGTCGGCGTCCAGTTCCACCCCGAGGTCGCCCACACCGAGGGCGGCGAGCGCATGCTCTGGAACTTCGTCCACGGCATGTGCGGCTGCGCGGGGAGCTGGACGGTGGCGGCCTTCGTCGAGGAGGCGACCCTCCGCGTCCGCGAGCAGGTCGGCGCCGGGCGCGCCGTCTGCGGGCTCTCCGGCGGCGTGGATTCGTCCGTCGCGGCCGCGCTCGTCGGGCGGGCGATCGGCGACCGTCTCACCTGCATCTTCGTCGATCACGGCCTGCTCCGCGCCGGCGAGCGCGAGCAGGTCGAGCGCGAGTTCCGCGAGCACCTCGGCATGCGCCTCGTGACCGTGGATGCGAGCGCGCGCTTCCTCGCGGCGCTGGCCGGCGTCACCGACCCGGAGCAGAAGCGCCGGATCATCGGCCACCTCTTCGTCGAGGTGTTCGAGGAGGAGGCGCAGCGGCTCGGCGAGGTCGAATTCCTGGTCCAGGGCACGCTCTATCCCGACGTGATCGAGAGCGTCTCGGTGCGCGGGCCGTCGGCGACGATCAAGACGCACCACAATGTGGGCGGGCTCCCCGAGGCCATGCGGCTCCGGCTCGTCGAGCCGCTCCGCGAGCTCTTCAAGGACGAGGTGCGCGCCGCCGGCCGCCAGCTCGGGCTGCCCGAGGTGCTGGTCGGGCGCCATCCGTTCCCGGGCCCCGGCCTCGCGATCCGCGTGATGGGCGAGGTCACGCCGGATCGGCTCGCGACCCTCCGGAAGGCCGACCAGATCCTGATCGAGGAGCTCCGGAGCCGCGGCCTCTACGACGCGATCTGGCAGGCGTTCGCCGTATTCCTCCCCGTCCAGAGCGTGGGCGTGATGGGCGACGAGCGGACCTACGAGCACGTGATCGCGCTGCGCTGCGTGACCTCGGCCGACGCGATGACCGCGGACTGGGCGCGGCTTCCCCACGACGCGCTCGCCGCGATCTCGAACCGCATCACGAACGAGGTGCCGGGCGTGAACCGGGTGGTCTACGACGTGTCGTCGAAGCCGCCCGCGACGATCGAGTGGGAATAGCGTGGCGCGCGTCCCCTTCACGCACCTGCACCTCCACACGCAGTACTCGCTGCTCGACGGCGCCATCAAGCACGACGCCCTGTTCGAGCGCCTCCGCGCGATCGGCCAGGAGGCCATCGCGATGACCGACCATGGCAACCTGTTCGGGGCGGTCGAGTTCCACGAGAAGGCGCGCAAGGCCGGGGTGAAGCCGATCCTCGGCTGCGAGACGTACATCGCGGCGGGCTCGCGCTTCGACAAGGAGGCCCGCGAGCGCGACTCGGGCGGCTTCGACGCGATCAGCCACCAGCTGCTGATCGCGATGGATGCGACCGGGTACAAGAACCTGATGCAGCTCGTCTCGAGGGCCTACCTCGAGGGCTTCTACTACAAGCCGCGCATCGACCTCGACCTCCTGCGCCGCCACAGCGAGGGGCTGATCGCGACGTCGGGGTGCCTGTCGTCCCTGATCTCGCGGCGCATTCTCGCCGCGCAGCTCGACGACGCCTGGCGGCTCGCCGAGGAGTTCGCGCGCATCTTCCCCGGCCGCTACTACCTCGAGCTCCAGCGGCACGGCATCCCGGCGCAGGACCGCGTGAACGCCGAGCTCGTGAAGATGGCCGCGGACCTGCGCCTTCCGCTCCTCGCGACGAACGATGCGCACTACCTCGAGGCCTGCGACCACGCGCACCACGACGCGCTGCTCTGCATCGGCACCGCCTCGAACCTCGACGACGCGCAGCGCTTCCGCTTCGACGGGCAGGGCTTCTTCGTGAAGAGCGGCGAGGAGATGCTCGAGCTCTTCCACGACCACCCGCAGGCGGTTCACGCCACGATGGAGGTGGCCGAGCGCTGCGCCTTCGAGCTCGAGATGGCGAGCTACCACATGCCCGAGTTCCAGGTGCCGGCGGGCACGACGCGCGAGGCCGTGCTCGCGAACGACGCCTGGGCCGGGCTCCGCAGCCGGCTCGGACTCGCGCCCGACGAACCCTTCGCCCCGGGCCAGCGCCCCTACGTCGAGCGCCTCGAGCACGAGCTCGGCGTGGTCTCGCAGATGGGCTTCGCCGGCTACTTCCTGATCGTGGCCGACTTCATCGGCTGGGCGAAGCGGCACGGCATCCCGGTCGGCCCCGGCCGCGGCTCCTCGGCCGGCAGCGTGGCGGCCTGGTCGCTCGGCGTCACCGGCGTGGATCCGATCGAGTACGACATCATCTTCGAGCGATTCTTGAACCCCGAGCGCGTCTCGATGCCCGACATCGACGTGGACTTCTGCATGCGCGGGCGCGACGAGGTGATCCGCTACGTCGCCGCGAAGTACGACGAGCCGGGGCGCGGCGACGAGGGGCGGCGGGTCTCGCAGATCATCACGTTCGGGACGCTCCAGGCGCGCGCCGCGATCCGCGACGTGGGGCGCGTGATGGGCCTGTCGTACGGCGACGTGGACCGCATCGCGAAGCTCGTGCCCGACACGCTCGGCATCTCGCTCGACGAGGCTCTCGCGCAGAGCCCCGAGCTCCGCGCCCGCGCCGACGCGGACGGGCAGGTGAAACGCCTGATCGAGACCGCGCGCAAGCTCGAGGGCCTGACCCGGCACGCCTCGACGCACGCGGCCGGTGTGGTGATCGGGAACGAGCCGCTGATCGACCTCGTGCCCCTTTACAAGGACCCGCGCACCGGCGACGTGCTCACGCAGTACGACATGCGCTGCGTCGAGAAGGTGGGCCTGATCAAGTTCGACTTCCTCGGCCTCCGGACGCTGACGCTCATCGCCGACGCCGAGAAGCACATCCGCGCGAGCGGGCTCCCGGACTTCTCGGCCGAGCGGATCCCGCTCGACGACGAGGTCGCCTACGAGCTGCTCTCGAGCGGCGACACCGAAGGCGTGTTCCAGATGGAGTCGGCGGGCATTACCGACCTCGTCGTGAAGCTGAAGCCCCGGAGCTTCAAGGAGGTGATCCCGCTGATCGCGCTCTACCGGCCCGGGCCGCTCGGAAGCGGCATGGTGGCCGACTATGTGGCGCGGAAGCACGGGCACACGCGCGTCGAGTACCTGGTGCCCGAGCTCGAGGAGCTGCTCGCCGAGACGCTCGGCGTGATCGTCTACCAGGACCAGGTGCTCCAGATCGCGAACCGGCTCGCGGGGTACAGCCTCGGCGACGCGGACCTGCTGCGGCGCGCGATGGGCAAGAAGAAGCCGGAGGAGATGAACCCGCACCGCGATCGCTTCGTGAGCGGCTGCGCGCAGAACGGCATCGACAAGCGCAAGGCGGAGACGCTCTTCGACCTGATCGCCGAGTTCGCTGGCTACGGCTTCCCGAAGGCGCACTCGACGGCGTACGCCTTCCTCACCTATCAGACCGCGTACCTCAAGGCGAACCACCCGCGGGCCTTCTTCGCGGCGCTGCTCTCGATCGAAGCCGGCAACCACGACAAGCTCGCTCGCTACATCGCGCATGCGCGCGAGCACAAGATCGAGGTGCTGCCGCCCGACGTGAACGAGTCGTCGCGCGATTTCACGCCGGCCGCCGCCGGCATCCGCTTCGGCCTCGCCGGGGTGAAGAACGTGGGCGAGGGCGCGATCGAGTCGATCCTCGAGGTGCGTACGACGGGCGGTCCGTTCCGCGGCCTCTACGACTTCGCGCGGCGTGTCGACGGCCGGCGCGTGAACCGCCGCGTCGTCGAGAGCCTGGTGAAGTGCGGCGCCTTCGACTCGCTCCACGCGAGCCGCGCGGCCGTGTGGATCGCGCTCGACGCGGCGCTCGAGCAGGGCGCGTCCGCGCAGCGCGACCGCGAGCTCGGCCAGGGGAGCCTCTTCGGGGGCGCGCCCGGCGCCGCGGACCGCGAGCAAACGCTCCCGGCGACGGACGCCTGGACCGACGCCGAGCGGCTCGCGGGCGAGAAGGAGGTGCTCGGCTTCTACGTCACGGGGCATCCGCTCGAGGCGTTCGCGCCGGCGCTCTCGCGCTGGACGGACGTGAGCGCCGGCACCGCGGCCGCGAAGGTGTCCCGCGAGGTGCGCGCGGGCGGCGTGATCACGGCCTACCGCGAGACGCGCACGCGGCGTGGCCAGACGATGGCATTCGCCACGCTCGAGGACCTCGAGGGCAGCTTCGAGCTCGTGATCTTCCCCGACGCGTGGACCGCGGCGCGCGAGGTGTTGAAGCGCGCGCAGGAGGGCGGCGGCGACGCCGGCACGCTCCCGCTCGTGGCCGAGGGCACGCTCGAGAGCGCCGACCCCGCGAAGATCCTGGTGCGACGGCTCTTCCCGCTCGCCGAGGCGTCGCTGCACCTCGCGGTGCGCGTCCACGTCCGGCTCCGCGCGGAGGAGGCGACGCGCGACCGGCTCCTCGGCCTCCGCTCTGTCCTGGCCGAGCACGCGGGCGACTGCGGGGTGGTGCTCCACGTCGTGATCCCGGGCGAGAGCGAGACCCTGCTCGGGCTTCCGGACGCGCGCGGCGTCGATGCAAGCCCGGGGTTGCTCCGGGACCTCGACGCGCTCTTCGGCCGGCCGGTCGCGGAGCTCAGCCTGTGAGGCGCCGGAGTCTCGTGCTCGGGGTCGCGCTCGCGCTCGTTCTGCTCGCGGCGCCCGCAGGCGCCGAGAGCGTGCGGGCGGAAGGCGAGGGAAGCTCGCCGCTGGAGGGCGTCGCCTCGCCGCGGAACGCCGCGCTCCAGGCCGCCCTCGCGGACGCGGTGCGCAGCGTCGCGGAGGGCCTCGCGGGCCGGGCCACCGGGCCCCGCGCCGAGCAGGCGCTCCTCGAGGCGCTCGGTCCGGACCCGGCGCGCTTCGCACAGAGCTTCCGCGAGCTCGGCCAGTTCGAGCGGCCCGGGCCCGAGGGTCGCGAGCTGGTCGTGCGGGTCGAGGCGCGGATCGAGACGAACACCGTCGCCGCGGCGCTCGGCCGGGCCGGGCTGCTCGCCGCGAGCGCGGCGCCTCCGTCGGCGGGCGCGGCCTCGCGGCTCGTGATCGAGCCCCTCCCGGCCTGGCCGCTCCTCGAAGCGGTGACGAAGCGCCTCACCGAGCTCGGCGCGCGCCGCGTGATCCCGGAGCGCGCCACACCCGGCGGCGTCGTGCTCGCGCTCGACGCCGACCGCTCGGCGAGCTCGCTCCTCCAGGAGCTGATGGCGTCCCCGCCCCCCGGGGTTTCCGTGATCCCGCTCGGTGAGCGTGGCGGCGCACCCGCGATCCGGCTCGAAAGGGTTCCCGCCGAGCTGCGGGCCGATTGACACGAAAGCGGCGAAAAGGTAATTGGGTCCGGTCTTTAGCCCGCTTTCAGGCACGTAGCTCAGCTGGCCAGAGCGCCGCCTTGACAAGGCGGAGGTCGGCGGTTCGAGCCCGCCCGTGCCTACCAGTGAGCCCCGAGGTCCCTTCGAGCGCGACGATGCGACGCCTCCGCCCCCACCACTCATGAGCGAGATCCGGGTCGGTCTGCCCGACGGCCGGACGCTCACGGCGGAGCGGGGCGCGAGCGTGCTCGAGGTGGCCGAGAAGATCGGCCGGGGCCTCGCGCGCGCCGCGCTCGCGGGCCGCGTCGCGGGCGAGCTCGTGGACCTGCGCGCGCCCCTCACCCGCGACGTGTCGCTCCAGATCGTGACCGATCGCGATCCCGCGGCGGGCGAGGTGATCCGCCACTCCGCAGAGCATGTGATGGCGGACGCCGTGAAGCGGCTCTTCCCGAACGCGCAGGTGGACGTGGGGCGCTCGGACCACTCCGAGAAGTTCCAGTACGACTTCCAGGTCGAGCGGCCGTTCACGCCGGAGGACCTCGAGCGCATCGAAGCCGAGATGCGCCGCATCATCGCGGCGAAGCCGGCCTTCACGCGCGAGGTCGTGAGCCGCGCCGAGGCGAAGCGCCTGTTCGAGAGCCTCGGCGAGAGGCTCAAGCTCTCCCGCCTCGACGACATTCCCGAGGGCGACGAGATCACGCTGTTCCGCCACGGCGAGTTCGTGGACCTCTGCCGCGGCCCGCACGTGCGGCACGCCGGGCAGATCGGCGCCGTGAAGCTGCTCGAGTCGGCGGGCGCGTATTGGCGCGGCGACGAGAAGAACCCGATGCTGCAGCGCATCTACGGCACCGCGTTCGCGTCGCAGGCCGAGCTCGACGAGCACTTGCGTCGGGTCGAAGAGGCGAAGGAACGCGACCACCGAAGGCTCGGCGTCCAGCTCGAGCTCTTCCACCTCGATCCGCTCTCGCCGGGCTCACCGTTCTGGCTGCCGAAGGGGATGGCACTCTACAACGGCCTCGTCGGCTTCATCCGCTCGCTCTACCCGAGGTACGGCTACCAGGAGGTGATGGCGCCGCTGCTCTTCCGCTCGGAGCTGTTCAAGACCTCCGGCCACTACGACAACTTCAAGGACGACATGTTCTGGTTCGCCGGCGCCGACGAGGGCGAAGAGCTCGGCGTGAAGGGGATGAATTGCCCGGGCCACTGCCACCTGTTCGGGCTCCAGAAGCGGAGCTACCGCGAGCTGCCGCTACGCCTCGCGGAGTTCTCCCGCCTCCACCGCAACGAGCGCTCCGGCACGCTCACCGGCCTCGCCCGCGTGCGCGCGTTCGCGCAGGACGACGCCCACATCTACTGCGAGCCCGACCAGGTCGAGGGCGAGATCCACCGCTTCTTCGAGATGATGGAGGAGGTGTACGGCGCGCTCGGCCTTTCGGGCGTGAGCTACGCCGTCTCGACGCGGCCCGAGAGCGGCTTCATCGGCGATCCCGCCGACTGGGCGCGTGCCGAGCGGCAGCTCCAGGCGGCGGTCGAGAGCGCGGGCCACGCGTGCGCGCTCAAGGTCGGCGAGGGCGCCTTCTACGGGCCGAAGGTCGAGTGCGACGTGCGCGACGCGCTCGGCCGCGCCTGGACGCTGGGGACGATCCAGCTCGACATGGCGATGCCCGGGCGCTTCGGGCTCCGCTACGTCGGCCGCGACGGCGCCGAGCACCAGCCCGCCATGCTGCACCGCGCGATCCTCGGCTCGCTCGAGCGCTTCATCGCGCTCTACATCGAGCACACGAAGGGCGACTTTCCCTTCTGGCTCGCGCCGGTCCAGGTGGAGGTGCTCCCGATCGCGGACCGCCACCACGAGTACGCCGCGAAGGTGCAGTCGGCCCTCGAGCAAGCGGGCCTGCGCGCCGCGCTCGACGCCCGCGCCGAGAAGCTCGGCTTCAAGATCCGCGAGGCGGAGCTCGCGAAGATCCCCGTGATGCTCGTGCTCGGCGACCAGGAGGCGGCGGCCGGCACCGTGACGCCGCGCTGGCGGCGCGAGCGCGAGGCGAGAGCGGAGGCCATCGCCGTGGACGCCTTCGTCTCGGACCTGCTCGGGCGCGTCGCCCGGCGGGAAGCCTGAACCCCAGAGGAGGAGAACCCCATCAGCGAGAAAGACACCACGCGCGTGAACGAGCGCATCCGTGCCCGCGAGGTCCGCGTGATCGGCCTCGACGGCGAGCCGCTCGGCGACATGAACACCGACGATGCGCGCCGCCTCGCGGAGGAAGCCGGCTTCGACCTCGTCGAAGTGGCGCCGAACTCGCGGCCGCCGGTCTGCCGCATCATGGACTACGGCAAGTACAAATACGAGCAGAAGAAGAAGGCGGCCGCCGGCAAGGCCAAGGGCAAGGGCAGAACGGCCACGCTCAAGGAGGTGAAGATGCGTCCCTCGACGGACGAGCACGACCTCCAGTTCAAGCTGAAGAACGCGCGGCGCTTCCTGCTGGACGGGGACAAGGTGAAGGTGACGGTGATGTTCCGCGGACGTGAGATGGCGCACCGCAAGAACGGCTACGACAAGCTCGACCACGTGAAGAGGCTGCTCGGCACGCTCGTCACGGTGGAGGCGCCGCCCCAGATGAACGGGCGCTTCCTGTCGATGGTGCTGGTGCCGAACCGCGAGGCCGTGGAAGCCGCGCGACGCACCGAAGAGGCGGCTGCGCGCGAAGCCGCGGCACAGTCCGCCGCCGCCGGAGGAGAGAGCCCGAGCCATGCCTAAGATGAAGACCCACCGGGGCGCAGCGAAGCGCTTCAAGCGGACGGCGAGCGGCAAGCTCCGCCACGCGAAGCGCAACAAGCGCCACATCCTGAGCAAGAAGACCACGAAGCGGAAGCGCCAGCTCCGCCGCAAGAACGTGGTCGCACCCGGCGAGCAGAAGAAGCTGGATCAGCTCGTCCCCTACCTGTAGGGCGGGGGCGGAGGAGAGACGATGTCCCGAGTGAAACGCGGCGTCACGCGGAAGCAGCGCCACAAGAAGATCCTGGAGAACGCGAAGGGCTACTACGGCGGGCGCCATCGCCTGGTGCGCGTGGCGCGCGAGGCCGTCGAGAAGGGCTGGAAGTACGCCTACCGCGGCCGCAAGGAGAAGAAGCGCACGTTCCGGACGCTCTGGATCGCGCGCATCAACGCCGCGGCGCGCACGCACGGGCTCTCCTACAGCCGGCTGGTGCACGGCCTCGCGGTGGCGGGCGTCGAGGTGGACCGCAAGAACCTGGCCGATCTCGCCGTCGCGGATCCGCACGCCTTCGGTGCGCTCGCCGAGCTCGCCAAGGCGAACGTCGCGGGTTGAGCCAAGCAGGGCGGTGGGGGCGCCGTGTCGGACGATCTCCGGGCCATCGTCGCCGAGGCGGAGCGCGCCTTCGCCGCGGCGGGCTCCGTCCAGGAGTTGATCGAGGCGCGCGCGCGCTTCCTCGGCAAGCGCGGCTCGCTCTCGGCGGTGCTGCGCGGGCTCGGCGGCCTCGCGCCGGACGCGCGCTCGCGGCTCGGCGCGAAGGCGAACGAAGCGAAGCTCGCGATCGAGGCGGCCGCCGCCGCGCGCCGCGCAGCGCTCGAGCGCGCCGGCGAGGCCCACGCGCTCGAGGCCGGGCGCCTCGACGTCTCGCTCCCCGGCGCGGCGCCGCCGCGCGGGCATCTGCATCCGGTCAGCGTGATCGAGCGCGAGGTCGCTTCGTTCTTCACCACGCTCGGCTACTCGATCGAGGACGGCCCCGAGGTCGAGACCGAGTGGAACAACTTCGGCGCGCTGAACTTCCCCGAAGATCATCCGGCGCGCGACCTCCAGGACACGTTCTTCGTCGAGGGCGGGCACGTGCTCCGCACGCACACCTCGCCGGTGCAGGTCCGCGCCATGACGGGGCGCACGCCGCCGTTCCGCTTCGTGGTGCCCGGCCGCGTCTACCGCCACGACTTCGACGCCACCCACTCGCCGATGTTCCACCAGATCGAGGGCTTCTGCGTCGGCGAGGCGGTTACCTTCGCCGACCTCAAGGGCACGCTCTACGCCTTCGCGAAGCATCTGTTCGGGCCCGACACGAAGCTCCGCTTCCGCGCGCACTTCTTCCCGTTCACCGAGCCCTCGGCCGAGATGGACGTGACCTGGCGCGGCGGCTGGCTCGAGTGGGGCGGCTGCGGGATGATCCACCCGCGCGTGCTCCTGAACTGCGGCCTCGACCCCGAACGCTGGCAGGGCTTCGCGTTCGGCATGGGCCTCGACCGCCCGGCGATGCTGCGCTTCGGCATCCCGAACATCCAGCTCCTCTTCGATGGCGACACGCGCCTGCTGGAGCAGCTCTGATGCGCGTTCCGCTCGGCTGGCTCGCGGAGTGGATCGCGCTGCCCCCGTCGGTGGACGAGCTCGTGGAACGCCTCACCGCGGCTGGCCTCGAGGTGGAGGAGATCCTCCGCACCGGCCCCGACCTCTCGGGCGTCCGCGTGGGTCACGTGGTCGCGTGCAGCCGGCATCCCGACGCTGACCGCCTCTCCGTGTGCCGCGTGGACCTCGGTGCGGGCGAGCCGCTCGAGATCGTGTGCGGCGCGCCGAACGTGGCGGCCGGCCAGAAGGTGGCCGTCGCCGTCGCCGGCTCCGAGCTCCCGGGCGGGCTCCGCATCAAGAAGAGCAAGCTCCGCGGCGTCGTCTCGAACGGCATGATCTGCTCGACGCGCGAGCTCGGTCTGGGCGATGACGCAGCGGGCATCCTCGTCCTCGCGCCGGACGCGCCGATCGGCGCAGAGCTCCCGAGCGTCCTCCCCGTCGGCGAGACGGTGCTCGACGTCGAGATCACGCCGAACCGCGGCGACTGGGTGTCGCTAATGGGCATGGCGCGTGAGGTGCGGGCGAGCTTCGGTGGGACGCTCCGCCTCCCCGAGACGGAGCCCCGCGAGACGGGCGCGCCCGCCGCCGAGGCCGTGAAGATCGCGATCGAGGACCGCACCGGCTGCGCCCGCTACGTCGGCCGCGTGGTGCGCGGCGTGCGGGTCGGCGCCTCGCCCGCGTGGCTCACCGCGCGCATCGAGGCGGCCGGCTTCCGCTGCGTGAACAACGTGGTGGACGTGACGAACCTGGTGATGCTCGAGCTCGGCCAGCCGCTCCACGCGTTCGACCTCGCGCGGCTGCGCGGGGCGAGCGTTCGCGTCCGCGCCGCCGAGCCCGGCGAGAAGCTCCGCACGCTCGACGGCCACCTGCGCGCGCTCGATCGCGGCGACCTCGTGATCGCCGACGCCGAGGGCGCGGTGGCGATCGCGGGCGTGATGGGCGGCGCCGAGCCCGAGGTGGGCGAGGCGACGCGCGATCTCCTCCTCGAGAGCGCGTACTTCGACCCGGCGCGCGTGCGGCGCACCGCGCGCCGCCTCGGGCTCGCGAGCGACGCGAGCTACCGCTTCGAACGCGGCGTCGATCCGGACGGGCAGCTTCGCGCCGCGGACCGCGCCGCGCGGCTCATCGCCGAGGTCGCCGGGGGCGAGGTCGCGCGCGGCGCCGTCGAGGCGGCGGGTGATCCGGTGCTCCCGCCCGCGCCGATCACGCTCCTCCCCGCGCGCGTGAACCGGCTCCTCGGCACGAGCCTCGTGCCCGACGAGATCCAGGCGCTCCTCGAGCGGGTCGAGGTCGCGTGCGCGCCGGAGGCCGGCGGCGCGCTCCGCTGCCTGCCGCCGCGCTTCCGCCCCGACCTGCGCCTCGAGGCCGACCTCGTGGAGGAGGTCGCGCGCATCCACGGCTACGACCGGATCCCGAGCACGCTCCCGGCGGGCGCGAACGCGGGCGTGACGCTCCCGCCGCGGCGCGCGGTGCGGGAGGCGGTGCGGAGCGCGCTCGTCGGCGCCGGCCTCACGGAGCTGATGACGCTGCCGTTCGTGGGCCCCGACGAGGCCGCTGGGCTCGGGCTCGTGCCCGGCGACCCGCGGCGCCGCGCGGTCCGGCTCGTGAACCCGATGCAGGCCGAGCGGCCGTGGCTCCGCACGGAGCTCGTCTCGTCGCTCCTCCGCGCGGCGCAGGCGAACCGCGCGCGCCAGGTGGATGCGCTCCGCTGCTTCGAACTCGCGCGCGTGTTCCGCGCGGGCGAGCCGGGCGCGCTCCCCGACGAGCCGATCGAGGCCGTGGCGCTCCTCGCCCCGGGCGAGGCGACGGGGCTCTGGACGAAGGAGCGGCCGCCGGTCTTCTTCGAGGCGAAGGGCGTGGCGGAGCGGCTCCTCGCCGAGCTCGGGGTCGCCGCGCGCTTCGCGGGCGGCGCAGCGGAGCCGTTCTTCCATCCGGGCGCGGCCGGCGAGTTCCGGCTCGACGGGAAGCGCGTGGTGGCGGTCGGCGAGCTCCACCCCGCCGTGCGCGCGCGCCTCGAGCTCGACGGCCCGGTCGCGCTCGTGTGCGTGGACGTGGACGCGCTCGACGCCGCGGGGCGCGAGCCGCAGCGCGTGCGGGAGCCCTCGCGCTTCCCGAAGGTCGAGCGCGACCTCGCCGTGCTCCTCGCGGGCGACGTCGCGGCGGGCGAGGTCGCTGCCGCGCTGCGCGAGGCGGGCGGCCCCGCGCTCCAGAGCGTCGAGATCTTCGACCGCTTCGCGGGCGCGGGCGTGCCCGCGGGCAAGGTGAGCGTCGCGTTCCGGCTCGTGTTCCAGCGGCCGGACCGCACGTTGAACGAGGCCGAGGTGGGTCAGGCGCTGGAGCGCGTCGTCGCGCTCCTCGCGAAACGGTTCGCCGGTGAGCTGCGGGAGCGCGCCGGTAGAGAAGGGGAGGGGTCGTGACCAAGGCAGACATCGTCGAGCACATCTACGAGCGGGTGGGCTTCTCGAAGAAGGAGTCGGCCGAGCTGGTGGAGCGCGTCTTCGACATCATCAAGGACACGCTGGCCCGCGGCGAGAAGGTGAAGATCTCCGGCTTCGGGAACTTCGTGGTGCGCGAGAAGAACGCGCGCAAGGGCCGCAACCCCCAAACGGGGGAGGAGATCCGTCTCGACGCGCGCCGCGTGCTCACGTTCAAGCCGAGCCTGGTGCTGAAGAACGTGCTGAACGACGGCGACGAGCAGCCGACGCTTCGCGCGGGCAGCGCCTAGCCATCGAAGCGACCGGCGCCGCGTGCTACCAACAGCCGCGGACGAGGGTGCGACCGAGGGGAGGCGAATGGGGGGGAAGCTCCGGGGCAAGTCCACGCCGGCCGCGGCCGACGACGGCGAGGGCAAGCGCTACTACCGGATCGGCGAGGTCAGCAAGATCACCGGCATCGAGGCCTACGTGCTCCGCTACTGGGAGTCGCAGTTCCGCTGGATGGCGCCGACCAAGTCCCGCTCCCAGCAGCGCCTCTACCGCAAGCGCGACATCGAGATCATCCAGCTGATCAAGCGGCTCCTCTACGAGGAGCGCTTCACGATCGCCGGCGCGAAGCGGAAGCTCCAGGAACTCGGCATGGGACGCGCGCTCGACGCGCCCCAGCTCGACCTCGCGCTCGAGACGGATCCGCGCCAGCAGCTCCGCCGCATCCGCGAGGCGCTCCAGGAAGTGCGCACCGCGCTCGCGTAGACGCTGCCTGGTCGACAGCCCCGGAGCGAGCGGCTACCCCTTCGCTTCGGTCGGGCCGTGGCGCAGCCTGGTAGCGCACCTGAATGGGGTTCAGGGGGTCGCGAGTTCGAATCTCGCCGGCCCGACCAGCCCGCGGGCGCACCTCGCGCCAGGGCATCGGCCGACTCGTATCGGCGCACACGGCGTGACCTGCGGGGCCGCACCTTGCGGGGCGAGATCCCCGGCCGCCGGCGCTCGTAGGGAGCGAGGCTCCGATAGCCCAGGTCGAAGTGCCGATCGGCTCCGGCGAGCCGTATCGTCCCGATGCGGGCCAGGCGACCCTGCTCGAGGCACGCCGCGCGACGAGGCGGCCGTCGAGCTCGCGCGTTGTGCCGTCGGCGAGGCCGACGACGAGCGCGTCGCTGAGACAAGCAGCGACGTCGGGCAGCGGAGCCGCCCGGGCTGGCCTCCGGCGTGTCGATGGCGGCGCCTCGGCGGCGTGCGACGGTAGATGCCCAGGACCTCGCCGGATTGGCGATAATGCCGGCCATGCCCAACGGAGCTGCGCGAGCAGCTCGGCTCCGTAGTGCGCTCGGGCCAGCGGGAGCAGGCGGGTTCTCCGCGGCGCACGCGTTGCGCGAGCTCGCCTGGCCGACCCAGCGCTGGTGGCTGGCGCTGCACGCGCTCATCGCCGCACGAGCCCTCCTGTACTGGTATCAGAGCATCGGCAACGGCCCGGACGTGCCTCTGTCGGTCCACGCGCTCTATCGGCCGCTCGGTGATATCCAGTACTTCCCTCTCATCACTGCGTTCGCGCGCCTCAACTTCGGGGAAGCCGCGTACTCGGAGCACCAGCGGACGGGGATCTCGAGCTTCTCCCCGGCAGGCATGCTGCCACACGTGTTTGGCTACGGGATCACGCAACATCCGATCGGCTTCGCAGTCGGGGACCTGATCGCCACATTCGGCTACTTCCTGGCGCTCGGCCTATTTCTGTGGACATGCGGGGTTTCGCTTGCGACGGCGCGTTGCGTCGCGGTGCTGACGACCGTCGGCGTCGTGGGTCAGCTGTCGCTCCTCGTCACGAACCTGCACCTGTGGCCACCGCAGCTCTTTATCTGGGTCTGGGGCGAGCGGCTGCCGCGTCCGCTGGTATCGGAAATTTACGTTCTTCTTGCGTGGGGTCTGTTGCTGCAGGTGGCGAGGACTCCGCCGGCGGAGCAACGCCCGCGACGTTGGGTCTTCGCCGGCGTGGCCTTGAGTCTGTCGGTACAGAGCGACGTGCATTCTGCGGTGACCTTCGCCCTATTGCTGGTGGCGATCGTGGCCCTCACCCTGTGGGACCGCCGCGGCATCGATCGCGACTTCGTGCGTTGTTGGCTGTGGTTCGCGGCCAGCTTCATTGTCGTCGCCGGTCTGTTTGCGGTGCAGCAGGCCTTGATCCACCCAGATGTGGCACGACGGCTGGGCGTATTCCCGATTCCCCGTCTGCATCCGCTGTTCGAGGTGGGGGAAGTGGCGCGCGCGTTCGCCGTCGTGGTGTTCGGCGTCTGTACCATGGCAGTTGCTCCCATGTTGACCGCTGCTGCCGGGCCGGGCCGCCTCGTGCGGACGCTCGGCCTCCTGACGTACACGGCCCTCGCGGCGTACTTCGCCATGCCGGTTTCATCGTTCCTCCTCGGGAAGGGCGTCCAGCTCTACCACTTCGACGACCGGTGGCTCGTGTTCTCGAGCTACGCCGTGCTCGTCTTCGTGCTCTTCCTGGCGACCGGGGCTCTCGACCGGGTCCGACGGCGCCTGCGCAGGCGAGGCCGGCGCCGGCGAGCGTTCCGCCTGGCTGAGGCGTTACTTGGGATGGTCACGCTGCTGCTGAGCCTACAAATGCTGCGTGCGATGGACTACGGTCGCCCGGAGGGGCCGGTTCGCGAGGACATCCCCTCGTATGACCAGCTACCCGACTACTACGATAATTTCGTCGCGCTCGTGCGCGAGCTCGAGTCGGAACGGTGGCGCGATGCGCGCGTCCTGGGCACCCTCGATCATCAGCTGTACGTCTGGTGGACGGCGTTCGAACACAAGGCAATGTACGTATCCGATCCGTGCTACTCCACCATAGACGACGATGAAACCGAACGCCGACTCCTTTCGTTCCTGCAGCTGGTGGGCGCGAGGAGCGAGCAGATTCCCCTCCTGGTGTCCGACCAGGGCATCCACATCTTCTTTCTAGGCTGCGCCAAGTATCAGGCCTCGAAGGCCCATCACTACGGTCCCATCGAGGAGTATCCGCCAGCCGACCAGAGGGTGATCCGGGAGGGGCCGGTCACCGCGAATTGGACGCTCGCCATCCCGAGGTCGGAGCTCCAGCGTTTGCGGATGCGGTTCCAGCGGGTCCGCCTGCGCGACGTCCCGTTTGCGTCCCCCGACGTGATCGTGCTCAACGCCAGCGATCGAGCTCGCGGCCTGGAGCCCCCCCAGAAGAGCTATGACAGGAAATACGCGAACGGCGCGTTCGAGGTCTGGAAGCGACGTTGACGGGCCGCTTGACGCCATTTCCTGCGCTATTGGCAGCTCGCGCAGGGGAAGGGCGCCTTCGCCAGCACGGGGCTCAGCGATCCGTCCGGCGACAGCGGCGACCGTCTCGGGACCTCGAGATCGCGCTGACCTGGACGCCGCCGGCCGTGGCTCCGGATCGAGGCCGGCTACGACCATTGGTTCAAGGGCTCGTACCTGAGTCGCGTGCCCGAGCCGGCCGCGGGCCCTCTCCGACGACGATTCGGACTACCTCTACGCGACCGTGCAGTTCCGGATCTGAGTCCCGCTCAGTCCTCCTCGATCCGGATCACGCGGTTCGGGCAGTGGCGCGCCGCGGACTCGACCTTCGCGCGGAGCGCCTCGGGCGGGTGCTCGTCGAGCAGGCTCACCTGGTCGTACGTACCCGGGCGCTCGAGCACGCGGAACACCTCGGGCGCCTCCTCCTGGCAGAGCGCGTGCCCCTGACAGAGCTCGAGGTCCACCTTCACGCGCATCGTGGCTCCTCAGCGCGCGCGCCGCCGGTAGCGCAGGCGGCAGGGCTCACTCACCTGGAGGATCAGCGAGGGCATCACGTCGCGGTAGCTCTCGGGCGGGTCGACCCCCTCGAACTCGTAGCGCGCGAGGAGCGCGCAGAAGATCGACTTCACCTGGAGCAGGGCGAAGGCGTTGCCCACGCACTTCCGCCGGCCGCCGCCGAACGGGATGTACGCGAACACGTGCTCCGGGTACGCCCGGTCCGGGTCGAAGCGCTCGGGATCGGCGTAGTACGCGGGGTTGCGGTGCGTCACGTAGGGCGAGATCGCGATCGTGTCGCCGGCGGGGATCACGTGGCCCGCGACCTCGAAGTCGCGCCTCACGCGCCGCATCAGCGTGACCAGCGGCGGGTGGAGGCGCAGCACCTCGAACACGAAGCGCTCGAGCCGCGGGATCTCGCGCAGCGCGGCGAAGTCGAGCGCGCCCGTCCCGTCGTAGATGCCGTCGATCTCCCGCGCGACCTCGGCCTGGTGCGCCGGGTGACGCGCGAGCTCCACCGCCGTCCAGGTCGCGGTGTTCGAGCTGGTGTGGAAGCCCGCGAACATGATCCAGATCACCATGCCCACGATCTCCGTGTCGCTGAGCTTGCTGCCGTCGAGGTACTCGACCTCCATGAAGACCTGGAGCATGTCGGGGTGCGACGCGCCCGAGCGGCGGCGCTCCTGGATCACGTGCGTCACCAGCTCGGCCAGGCGGGCCCGCGAGCGGTCGCGGCGCGCGAAGATCTCCTCCGCGCCGTACGGGTCGAGCACCGAAGACGGGGAGACGGCCAGCTCGAGGTCGTGGAGCAGCGCGCCGAACTCCTCGGAGAGCTTGTCCCGGAACTCCGCGCCGAGCAGGCAGTGCGTGGAGGTCCGCAGCACGAGCTCCTTGAACTCGTGGTGGATGTCGAGCTCGCCCTCGTCGCCCCAGCTCCGGATCCAGCCCTCCACCTCTTCCGCGATGATGCGCGCGTAGCCCTTCATGCGGTCGGGGCGGAGCGCGGTCGCCTGCATCTTCACCTGCTGGCGTTCCATGTCGAGCTCGGCTCCGAACTGGATGCCCGCGCCGAAGATCGGAACCATGTACTGGTACGCCTCGGCTGCCGAGAGCTGGTCGTCGGGCGCGCGGAACACGGCCTCGAGGGGATCGGCGCCGACGACGAGCACGTTCCGCATGCCGCCGAGGTCGAACTCCGCGAAGTCCCCGCACTCGCGCCAGGCGCGGAGCATCAACAGGGCGGGGTGCGCGAGGAACTCCTCGAAGTGGCCGGTGCCGGGCTTCGCGCCGGAGAGCATGGGGGATCCTCCGCGAGCGGCCCCGAGGATACGCCGCTTCCCGCGCTCACACGATCGGCCCCACGAAGCGCGCCCACAGGTCGAGGAACAGCAGGCTCGTCATCGCCACGAACGAGGCCTCGATCACGGTGCGTCCGAGCGACCAGGCCGGCTGGTCCGGGTGCTCGTCGAGCCGGTAGAAGGCCGGGAAGCTCACCAGGAAGTACATCGCGTAGAACACGGAGCCGAAGCGCAGCATGGCCGCGAGGTCCACGTACCAGACGTTCGCCTCGGCCGCGTCCGTGATGTAGAGCCGCGTCTCGGCGAAGGCGAAGAAGAGCGCGGTGGCGGCGACGATGGCGGCCCACGCGAGGCGGCGCGCGAGGGGCGAGCCTCCGAGCGCGGTCCGCACGCGGCGCATCGAGACCACGGCGGCCGAGTGGTAGACGAGGAAGAAGGCCACCGAGTTGAGGTACATGCCGACGGGCACCTTCTGGAACGCGGCGGCGGCCGTCGCCTCGTCGGGGCCGACGAGCGCGGAGTCGAAGGTGAGCCCGACGTCGGGGAAGCGGTAGCGGAGGCCCAGCAGGACGAAGAAGTACTCCGTGTGGAAGTACGTCGCATAGAAGACCCACACGGCCATGAACAGGTTCGCCTTGAGCCAGTAGCTCCGGTGCCACGGGACGTATGCGCGGCGCCGCAGCCAGGCCGGCAGCAGCACGCAGTACGGGAGCCACATCCCGAGGTTCTGCAGCACGTGCCCCAGCGTGCCGGCGTCGAGCCAGCCGAGCTGCTGGATGGCGGCGTTGTAGGCGAAGAAGACCGGGATGAAGAGGAGGAAGAGCTTCTCACCGAAGGCCTTGTCGGGGTTCCGCGAGAACCAGTGCGGGCGCACGTCAGGCGATCGCGTCCCGCAGCCGGCCGAAGTCGGCCTCGGCGAGCGCGGGCAGGTGGAGCTGGATCGCCTCGCGGCGGAGGCGCTCGCAGAGCTCGGGCTGGAAGAAGTTGTCGCCGTCGCGGATCACGTAGTTCAGGAGGAAGAAGCGGTAGACCTCGCGCAGGAAGAGGAGTTCCTCGGGACGGAGCGGCAGGCGCGCGTGATACGCGCGGAGGAAGCGCGCGAAACGGTCCTCGAACAGGGGGCCAGAGCCGTAGGTGAAGGAGGTGCGGTCGCCGACCGCGCTCGTCACGCGGCTCAGGAAGTAGAAGTCGAGCGTGTGCGGGCCGATCCGGAACCAGTCGTAGTCCCAGCGCCGGAAGAGCCGGAAGCCCTGCTTCCCGCGGCGCACGCCGAAGTTCCCGAGGTTCCAGTCCACGAGCACCGGGCACTGGCGCATGCGGTGCACGCCGAGCGCGTCCGCGTTCACGAGGAAGGCGTCGCAGTGCTCGCGCAGGAACTCCGCCCCGGCCGGGCCGATGCCGCGCGCCTCGCACCAGACGCGCTGGTCGAGCTGGTCGCGGAGCAGCGCGACGTCGGAGCCCAGCGTCTTCCAGGTCGGGTCGATGCGCCGCGAGACGCGGAGGCAGGTGCGATGGAAGCTCGCCAGCTCCTCCGCGAGGTTCTCGATCTCCGCCTCCGACAGGATGCGCGGGAGCGACTCGCCGGCCTCCACTTCCTCGTAGAACGCGACCCAGGACGGGCCGTCGCGATGGAGGCACGGGCGCCCGTCGCGCGCCACGACCGGCGCGAGGAAGCGCGCCCAGCGCGTGCCGGCGAGGCACTCGATCCAGCGGCAGATGCGCTCGTGGTCCTGGCGGAAGTGGACGAAGGAGCCGAAGGAGGTGACCTTCGCGATCGCGCGCGAGCCGCCGTCGAGGGCGAGCCGGAACACGCGGTTCGTGGAGACCCCGATGCGGATCTCCTCGACTCCGAGCAGCCGGCGCGGGTCGCGCGTCCGCAGCCAGCCCTCGGAGAGGATGTCGGGGACGGCGGCGGGCACGCTCCTCTCGCGAAACGCGGGCAGACTAACACCGGTGCTTCGTCTAGGCTGCGGCGCTGCGAGGGGAGGGCGCGCGGGAGTGGAGGCGGCCGCCGAGCCGGTGTCCTTTCGCGAGGCCGCGCGCACATGGGCCGCGATCGGCTGCCTCGGCTTCGGTGGCCCGGCCGGCCAGATCGCGCTGATGCACCGCATCCTCGTGGAGGAGAAGCGCTGGATCAGCGAGGAGCGCTTCCTGTTCGCGCTGAACTACTGCATGCTGCTGCCCGGTCCCGAGGCACAGCAGCTCGCAATCTATGTCGGCTGGCTGCTCCACCGGACGCCGGGCGGCGTCGTCGCGGGGACGCTCTTCGTGCTGCCCGGCGCGTTGGTCGTGCTCGCGCTCTCGGTGCTCTACGCCACCCTCCACGCGCTCCCGCTCGTGGCCGCGCTCTTCGCGGGGCTGAAGCCCGCGGTGCTCGCGGTGGTCGTGGAGGCGGTGCTCCGCATCGGCCGCCGCGCGCTCCACGGCGCGTTCGGGTTGGCCCTCGCGGGGGCGGCCTTCCTCGCGATCTTCCTGTTGCAGGTGCCATTCCCCGCCATCGTCGCCGCGGCGGCCGTCCTCGGGCTCGGGGTGGCGCGCCTGCGCCCGGGCTGGCTCCCGGCCGGCGCGAGCGGCGCGGGCGCCGCGCGCCCCGTGGACCGGCTGCTCGCCGCCGCGCGGCCCGAGCACCGCCCGTCGCGGGCGCGCGCGCTCCGCGTGCTCGCGGTCTGGGGCGGGCTCTGGCTCGTGCCGGTCGCGCTCGTCGTCGTCTCCCTCGGCCCGGACGCCGTCTTCTCGCGCATCGCGCTCTTCTTCAGCCAGGCGGCGGTCGTGACCTTCGGCGGCGCGTACGCCGTGCTCGCCTATCTCGCCCAGGCCGCGGTCGCGACCTACGGCTGGCTCGCGCCCGGCGAGATGCTCGACGGGCTCGGGCTCGCCGAGACGACGCCGGGCCCGCTCATCCTCGTCACGCAGTTCGTGGGCTTCCTCGCCGCGTACCGGAACCCGGGCGCGCTCGACCCCCTCGCGGCCGGCCTGCTCGGCGCAGCGCTCACGAGCTGGGTCACGTTCGTGCCCTGCTTCCTCTGGATCTTCCTCGGCGCCCCGTACGTCGAGGCGCTCCGCGGGAGCCGCGCGCTCGCGGCGGCGCTCTCCGCGATCACGGCGTCCGTCGTCGGGGTGGTGCTGAACCTGGCCGTCTGGTTCGGGCTCCACGTCGTCTTCGGCACGCTCGCGGAGCGCTCGTTCGGCCCGTTCAGCGTGCTCGTGCCCGACCTCGCGAGCCTGGACGTGGCCTCGCTCGGGATCGCCGTCGCGGCGCTCGTCGCCATGCTCGGGCTCCGCGTGGGCATGCTGCCCACGCTCGCGGCGAGCGCCCTCGCCGGCGTCGCGCTCCGTCTGGCCGGGGCGGGCTAGCTGAGGTTTCCTCGCCGGACCATGAGCAGAGCAGGGCTCGATCGGCGCACCTTCCTCCGGGCCTCGCTCGCAGGCGCCGCCTGGGCGGCGGGGCTGGGCGTCGCGGGTTGCGCGGCGCCCGGCGTGCCGCGGCCGCGAAGCAAAGGAGACGACCCGCTCGCGCGTCTCGACGGCATCGCACAGGCGGAGCTCGTGGCGCGCGGCGAGGTGAGCGCGGCCGAGCTGATCCAGGCCGCGATGCGGCGGAGCGCCGCGCTCGACCCGCAGCTGAACGCGGTCGTGACCGAGGCCTTCGATCGCGCCCTCGGGCGCGTGATGGCCGGCGTGTCCGGCCCGTTCGGCGGCGTGCCGTACCTGCTGAAGGACCTGACGGACTGGCAGGGCGTGCGCTGCACGCACGGCTCGCGCCTGTTCCTGGACGCCATCTCGGAGCGCTCGGGTCCGCTCGTCGTCGCCAGCGAGGCCACGGGCCTCGTCGTGCTCGGCAAGACGAACACGCCCGAGTTCGGGCTGCTGCCCTCCACGGAGTCGCTCGCGCTCGGCCCCTGCCACAACCCGTGGGATGCGGCGCGCAGCACGGGCGGCTCGAGCGGCGGGGCGGCGGCCGCGGTGGCGGCGGGTATCGTGCCGCTCGCGGAAGCGAGCGACGGCGGCGGCTCGATCCGCATTCCCGCTGCGTGCTGCGGCGTGTTCGGGCTGAAGCCGAGCCGGGGCCGCGTGCTCGACTCGGGAGACGAGCCGGGCGCCTGGGACATCGACGTACACCACTGCGTGTCGCGCTCGGTCCGCGACAGCGCGCTGCTTCTCGCGCACACCGAGCGCGTGGCGCCGCTCCCGCAGGTGGGCTTCGTGCGCGACCCCGTGCGCACGCGGCTCCGCGTCGCCGTCTCCACGCGGACGCCGCGCGGCGAGGAGCCCGAGCCCGAGGTGCGGGACGCCGCGCTCGCCGCGGCGCACCTCTGCGCCTCGCTCGGGCACACGGTCTTCGAGGCGGCCCCCGCGCTCGCGGGGGACACCTTCATCGAGCACTTCCTCACGCTCTGGGCGCACGGCCCGGCCGCGCTCGTCGAGCAGCTCGGCGCGCGGGGCGTCGACCCCGCGGCCGTGCTCGAGTCCTGGACCCTCGGCCTCGCTGCCGATTACCGCGCGAAGCCGCTCGGCTCGCTCGCCGCGGCGCTCGCCTTCTTTGCCGAGGTGGAGCACGTGGTGGACGCCTTCTTCGAGGGCGCCGACGTGTGGCTCACCCCGGTCCTCGCGGCCGTGCCGCCGCCGCTCGGGGAGCTCGCGCCCGAGGTTCCCTTCGCGACGCTCCGCGAGCGCTGCATCCGCTGGGTCGCCTACACGCCCATCCACAACGTGGCGGGCACGCCCGCGATGTCGGTGCCGCTCGGCTGGAGCGCGGGTGGGCTCCCGATCGGCGTCCAGTTCGCCGCGCGCCGCGGCGGCGAGGCGACGCTCCTCGCGCTTGCCTACGAGCTCGAGGCCGCGGCGCCCTGGGCCGAGCGCTGGCCGGCACTCGCGGCGGTGAAGGGCTGACCCATGCGCGCGCTGGTCACCGGGGCGACGGGCTTCATCGGCTACCACACCGTGCGGCGCCTCCTCGCGAGCGGTCACGAGGTGCGCGTGCTGGCGCGGAGCCTCGAGAAGGCAGAGCGGCTCTTCCGCGCCGAGCGCGAGCTCGAGATCGTGGTGGGCGACATGACGCACGCGCAGGCGGTGGCGCGCGCGCTCGACACCCGCGACGCCGTCGTGCACACCGCCGCGACCGTGTCCTTCGACCGCCGCGCGGCGCGGGCCCTCAGTGAGGCGAACGTCGCCGGGACGCGGAACGTGATCGGCGGGGCCAGCGAGCGCGGGATCGAGCGGATCGTCTACGTCTCGAGCCTGACGGCGATCTTCGACCCGCGAAGCAAAGACCTCGGGCCCGACGCGCCCGTGCTCGAGCGCGGGAACGCCTACGCCCGCTCGAAGGCCGCGGCCGAGCGCGTGGTGCGCGGGCTCGCGGCCGCCGGCGCGCCGGTCGCGACCGTCTATCCCTACGGGGTGATCGGGCCGGATGACCCGGGCTGGAGCGAGTCGGTGGCGGCCTTTCGCGGCTTCCTCGCCACCACGCTGGCGACGACCGGCGGCGTGAGCTTCGTGGACGTGCGCGACCTCGCGAGCTTCGGGGTGCGGCTCCTCGAGGCGAAGCGTATGGGCCGCTTCATCGTGGGCGGCCACTTCTACACCTGGGACGAGCTCGTGGCCGAGCTCGAGACCCTCCTCGGCCGCCCGATCCGCCGCTTCTCGGCGCCCGCGCCGCTCCTCCGGGCGCTCGGCTCCGGGCTCGACCTCGTCCGCCGCGTGCGGCCGCTCGACTCGCTGATCTCGCGCGAGGGGATGGAGTACGCGACGCGCACGCGGCCGCTGCCGAACAGCGAGGCACTTGCGGAGCTCGGCGTGAGGCTCCGCCCGGCGCCCGAGACGTTCGCCGACACGGTCCGCTGGATGCTCGCGACGGGACGGCTGAAGCCGCACCACGCGCCCGCGCTCGCCCGGCCGGCCGATGCCGCGAGCCCCTCGTGAGCCTCAGGGCGCGGGGCCCGTGTAGGGCGGGTCGGCGAGCGAGCGCACGAAGGCGACCACGTCCCAGATCCGGGCGTCGTCGAGCGTGCCGCCCCAGGGCGCCATCGCGGGCGACTTCCCGACCGCGGCGCCGCCCTCCTTGATCACGCGGAACAGGTGCTCGTTCGAGAGCGCGTTCACGTAGGCGCCGTCGTCGTGACGGGCGGGCTTCGGCTCGAGCGCCTGGCCGGCGGGGCCGTCGCCGGCGCCGCGCGGGCCGTGACAGCTCGCGCAGAGCTGCTGGTAGGTGGCCTCGCCCCGCGCCACGTTGCGCGCACCCGGCGCCGTCGCGGCCGGCGGCGGAGGCGTAGCCGGGGCAGGGGTGGCAGCGGGGGCGGCCGGCGCCGGGGTCGCGGCGAGAGCGGGCGCCGGGGCCGGCTTCTCCTCCGGCGCGCCGCAGCCGAGCGCGAGGGCAAGGGCGAGCGCAACGAGCCGGGATCCCCATCGCATGCGGTCCTCCTTCCGCTCAGTCCGTGAAGAAGCGGCCGAGCTCCTCCTCCTGCCGCCGCGCGTCCTCGAAGCCGAGCGCGACGAGGGGCTCGGTGTAGACGCGGTCGAAGAGCAGGTAGGAGAGCAGGTCGGCCTCGAGCGCCTCGCCCGCGAGCCCGAGCGCGCGCTGGAGCACGCGCACCCACCCGGGCACGCTGGCCGAGCGCTGCGGGTCGGACACGAGCTCGCCCGCGAGCACGCCGAGGTCCTGCGAGGGGCGCACTACCACGTCCTCCACCTTGCGGAAGGGATGGTCGCGCTCGTAGCGGGCCGCGGCGTTGATCCGCTCCACGAAGTCCGGCCCGAAGGCGCGCTCGCCGCGCTCGAGGATGCCGTTGATGACGCGCATCCGCGCGAGGTCCGTCTCGACGTGATCGAGGAGCAGGGCGTTCAGCATCTTGCCGTACAGGAAGAGCGGGTTCGCGTAGGAGGCGATCCGCGCGTTCGAGCGCTCGAGCTCGCTGTCGTCGCCCGCGCCCTTCCGCAGCGGCACCACGAGCACGCGGTCGGCGCCGAGGCGGAGCGCCGGGGCGAGCGGCGTGTTCAGGCGGATGCCGCCGTCGGCGAAGTAGGTGTCCTCGATCTTGATCGCCGGGAAGATCACCGGAATCGCGGCCGAGGCGAGCGCGTGCTCGACCCGCAGCTCGACCTTGCGCGAGACGAGCGACGGGTCCCCACTCCATGCCGCGGCGGGGTCGTGCGCCTCGAGGAACGCGACCACGCGCCCGGTCGCGATCTCGGTGGCGGCGACCGAGACGGCCTCGAGATGGCCCTCGGCGAGGTTCACGCCGATCCGGCGCCAGTCGATCGAGCGTCGCACCAGCGCCTCGAGCGGGCCCGTCTCGAAGAGGCCGTGGATGCGCTCGGGGAGCGGCCGCTCGCGGCCCCGCAGGAGCTTCGGCCGGAGCCAGCCGAGCGCCCGGAGCGGGCTCCGGAGGAGCTCGCCGGTGCGGAGCGTCGCGAGCGAGCCGAGCGAGAGCCGGCGCCAGATGCGCGTGAGGCGGTCGCCGGCGCGGTGCGGCCGGTGCGCGTTCGCCGCGAGGAAGCAGGCGTGGATCGCGCCGACCGAGGAGCCCGTCACGATGTCGATGCGCGGCGCGTGCCCGAGGCGGAGCGGCAGCTCTTCCAGCAGGTAGCGGAGCACGCCGGCCTCGTAGGCGCCGCGCGCGCCGCCACCGGAGAGCACCAGCGCGCGCCGCGGTCGGTCCGGAGTCACGGCGGGGCAGTCTAGCGGTCGCCCCCGCGCGAAGTCGCGGCTCGAGCCGCGGCGCGGGATGCTCTCCCGCGACAGGAGGCTCCCATGACCGCGACCCGCATCGAACGCGACAGCCTGGGCGAGGTGGCCGTCCCCACGGACGCCCTCTTCGGCGCGCAGACGCAGCGCGCGCTCGAGAACTTTCCGATCAGCGGGCTCTGCCTGCCCGCGCCCTTCCTGCGCGCGCTCGGGCGCGTGAAGCAGGTCGCGGCGCGTGTGAACGGCGAGCTCGGTGAGCTCGACCCGAAGCGGGCCGCGGCGATCGCGGAGGCAGCGCGCGAGATCGCGCTCGGCCGGCACATGGACCAGTTCCCGCTGGACGTCTTCCAGACCGGCTCCGGCACGAGCACCAACATGAACGCGAACGAGGTGATCGCGACACTCGCGAGCCGCGCGCTCGGCGAGCCCGTGCACCCGAACGACCACGTGAACCGTTGCCAGAGCAGCAACGACTGCATCCCGACGGCGCTCCACCTCTCGCTCGCGCTCGCGCTGCGCGACCACCTGCTGCCGACGCTCGCGCACCTCCGCGAGACCATCGAGGCGCGGGCGCGCGAGCTCGACGGCGTGGTGAAGACGGGCCGCACGCACCTCGTGGACGCGGTCCCGATCCGCATGGGCCAGGAGCTCGGCGCCTGGGCGCACCACGTGCGGCTCGCCGAGGAGCGCCTCGCGGCGGTCTGGCCGCGGCTCCTCGAGATCGCGCAGGGCGCGACGGCGATCGGCACGGGCGTGAACGCGCACCCGGAGTTCCGCGCGCGCTTCGCGGCGCTCCTCGCCGAGGAGACCGGGCTCGCCTTCCGGCCGAGCCGCGACCCGTTCGCGAGCCTCGCCGTGCCGGACGCGGCGGTCGAGCTCCACGCCGCGCTCCGTGGGCTCGCGGCGGCGCTGCTCAAGCTCACGAACGACGTGCGCTGGATGGCGAGCGGGCCGAAGGCCGGCCTCGCCGAGATCGCGCTTCCCGCGCTCCAGCCCGGGAGCAGCGTGATGCCGGGGAAGGTGAACCCGGTGGCGGCCGAGGCGCTCGCGATGGTCTGCTTCCAGGTGCTCGGCCACGACGTCGCGGTCGGCGTGGCGGCCGGGAGCGGGAACTTCCAGCTCCATCTCGCCTGGCCGCTGCTCGCCTGGAACCTCCACCAGAGCCTCGCCGGCCTCGCGAACGGCGCGCGCGTGCTCGCCGACCGCGCGCTCGCGGGCTTCACGGTGGACGCGGCCCGCCTCGCGGCGCAGGCGGAGCGGAACCCGATCCTCGCGACGGCGCTCGCGCCGGCGATCGGCTACGAGCGCGCGGCGGCGATCGCGCGCCGCGCCTACGCCGAGGACCGGCCGGTGCGCGCGGTGGCGGCGGAAGAGAGCGGCCTCGACGCCGCGACCCTGACCAGGCTCCTCGACCCGCACCGCCTCACGGACCCGCACGATCCTCGTCTATCGTGAGGCGCTCCAGAGCCGAGCGCGGAGGAAAAATGAAGGATGTGACGTGGCGCGACGCGGGCATCCGCTCCCCCTGGCTCCGGCTCGCGAACCGGATCGGGGAGGGCGCGGAGCGGCTCGGCCTGCGCTGGCCCTCCTTCGCCCCCGAGGCGCTCCTCGCCGCCGCCCGCCGCGAGACGGGCCTCTCCGATTTCGGCGACCCGCGCTTTCGCGAGGGCTTCGACGTGCTCGCCGACTCGCTCGACCGCGAGGCCGATCTCTCGAGCCTCGGGCGCGTCGTGATGCGCGGGCAGCTCGTCAGGAACCTCGCCATGCGGCTCCGCGTGGTCGAGTGGGCCCGCCAGCACCCGGAGCTGCGAGACGAGCGGATCGTGCGGCCGTGGGTCGTGCTCGGCCTCCCGCGCACGGGCACCACGCTGCTCTCGTTCCTGCTCGACCTCGACCCGCTGAACCGCTCGCTCCTCGCGTGGGAGGCGGATCATCCGGTCCCGCCGCCCGAGCTCGCGACGCGGCTCGACGACCCGCGCATCGCCGAGACGACCGAGCGCCTCGGCGGCTCGAACCGCCTGATGCCCTTCCTCCCCGCCATGCATCCGATGGGCGCCACGCTCGCGACGGAGTGCGTGACGCTCTTCATGCTCGACTTCCGGAGCCTCCAGATCGAGACGCAGGCGCGCGTGCCGCGCTACCGCGCCTGGCTCGAACGGGCGGACATGAGCCCGACCTTCGCGCTCCACCGGCTCGTGCTCCAGATCCTCCAGTCGCGAGTTCCGACGGAGCGCTGGGCGCTCAAGACGCCGCAGTACCTGTGGTGCCTGCCCGCGCTAAGCAAAGCGTATCCCGACGCGCGGCTCGTCTGGACCCACCGCGACCCGGTGCCCGTGGTCGCCTCGGTCGCGAGCCTGAACCAGGCCTTCTACCGCACGTGGGCGCGCAACCCGGATCCCGTCGTGACCGGGGCCTACTGGAGCGAGCACATGGCCGAGGCGGTCCGGCGCGGCCTCGCGTTCGACGCCGCGCAGGGCGGGGCGCGCTGGTGCCATCACCTCCACTACACGGAGCTGATGAAGGACCCGGTCGGCGTCGTCGAGGCGCTCTACGCGCACTTCGGCGAGCGCGTGAGCGACCTCCACCGCCGCCGGATGGAGACGTGGATGCGCGACCGCCCGCAGAGCGCGTTCGGGCGCCACCGCTACGACCTCGCGGACTTCGCGCTCTCCGCAGACGCGCTCGACCGCGCCTACGCGCCCTACCGCGAGCGCTTCGGGGTGGCGCGCGAGGCGCGCTGAAGGCCCGCGCTGCCGGCCAGGAGCCCGAGCAGCACGATGACGAGCTCGGGGCCGATTCCGCACGCGGCTCCAGGCGGGAACGAGACGGTCACCGAGACCTTTGCGAAACCAGTGAGGCCGGTCTCGTCGGTCACGCTCGCCGTGATGACGTGCCCGCCCCCGCTGAGCGTCGTCGCGAGGGCGGCGCCGCTCCCGAGCTCGCCGTCGCGGTTCGAGGTCCAGACGAGCGACGAGGCGAGCGAGCCCTGCTCGAGGTCGCTCGCGGTGGCGGCGAAGCTCACGGTGGCGCCGGAGGGGAAGACGGCTCCGCCCGCCGGGCTCGTGATCGTCACCGCCGGGGCGCCGTAGACGCACTCCTCGCTCCCCGTGTCGTTGAAGACGCCGGGGCCCGCGCCGTGGAACTGCCAGCTGTAGCTCGTCGGCTGGAGCACGAGCCGCAGCGCGCCGAAGGCGACTTCGTTCCGCACCTCGCTGTTGATCTCGTCCTCGTCGGCGCCGTGCAGGCCCGTGCCGCCGGCGCCCGAGGTGAAGGAGCGGATGCCGCGCGTGGGGTCGAGCCCGCCGTTCGGGTTCATGCGGGCGAAGCGCTCGTACGCGTGGTCGTGGCCGGCCAGGACCACGTCGACGCCGTGCGCGTAGAAGATCTGCCAGAAGTCGAGCACGTCGTCGTCGATGCCGACGAAGCCCGAGGCGAAGCGCGGGTGGTGGAGGAGGGCCACCGTGCAGGGCTTCGAGTTCGCCGAGAGGTCGGCCTCGAGCCACTGGCCCTGGGGCGAATCGGCGTCACAGCCGTCGACTTCGCCGCAGTTCGAGTCGAGCGACACGACGTGCCAGCCGGCGAGGTCGAAGCTGCGCCAGGGGGCGCCAGGGGTCCCGGCGACCGCGCCGAAGTAGGCGAAGTAGGGCGCGGCGCCCGGCGAGCCGTACTCGTGGTTGCCGATCACCGGGATGATGCGCGACTTGTGGCGGCCCCAGCCCGGCTCGAAGCAGTTCGTGAACTCCGCGGCCGAGCCGATCTCGTACGCGAGGTCGCCGAGCGCGAAGATGGTCCCGGGCAGCGTCTCGACGAGCGCGCCCGTAGCCTCGTCGCCGGGGCTGTCGCAGTCGCCGATGTCGCCGACGGCCACGATCTCGTTGCTCGGCGCGAAGATCGTGAGCGTGCGGACGCGCGTCGCGACGCCGCCCTGGCCGTCGCTCACCTCGACCGTGAGCGTGTGGACGCCCACCGAGAGGTCGGAGCGGGAGAACGTGGCGCCGAGGCCGAGGATGCCGTCGCGGTCCGAGGTCCAGCTGATCGCGCCCGACAGATCGCCGCTCTCGGGATCGTTCGCGGTCGCGGCGAAGTCGAGCGCGGTGCCCTCGATCGCCGTGGTGCCGGCGAACGGGCGCGCGATCGCGAGCACGGGAGGCAGGTTCGAGGGCGGCTCGAACTCGACGTGGAGGAGCGCGGCCTGGGCGGGGTTCGCGTTCCAGGAGATGGCGTTGCGCCGGCCCGTGCCGGTGATGATCAGCGTGAAGGCGTCGCCCGGCGTCCAGTCGCCCGCGTTCACGCGCTCCTGGAGGATCGGGACCAGGCTCGGCGTGCGCTGGTTCGGGCCCGCCTCTCCGGCCACCAGCCACGGCACCGGCACCCAGGCGACCGAGGCGGCCGTGCGCGGCCGCGACGAGATGTTGCCGGGCGTGGTCGTGAAGCTCGGCGACTGCTGGGTCAGGTCGCCCGCGAGCGTCAGGCTCGTGGCCTCGCTGCGCGAGGAGTCGGTCGTGAACTGGACCCAGGCGGCGGTGATCGTGGCGCCGCCGGGGATGGCGACGTCGAGGAAGCGCACTCCGACCTGCTGATTGACCCCGCCGTCGGTCACGAGCTCGAGGTCGCTGCTCGTGAGGTTCATCGCGCCGGTCGCGGCGTTCTGCTCGGCGTCGTCGCTCCCCGTGCCGACGCGCCGCTCGAGGGTCGTGGCGGCGTGACCCGCGGAGCTGGCAAGGGCGAGCAGGAGGGCGGGGAGGCTCCAGCGGAAGCGGATCGGCCACATGCGGGCGCACCTTCATCGGGACGGGGGGATAATGCCCCATCTCTCTCCCCGAGAGGTGCCTCGCATTCTGATCAGGTGATCGAGAGCGAGCAGGGGATCAGGTGGCCGGCTCCCGGCGCTGCACGTGCGCCCTCCGCGCTGCGAGCGCCGCGCGCCGCTCGGCCGGGCTCACCCGCGGGTGGCCCGGCGGCAGAAGCTCCCGGAGACTCGCGAAGGGCACGGACCGGAGGACGGGGCTCGGGCGCGTCCGGGTCCAGACGTAGCGGTACTGGATCATCCCCTCGGGGTGGCCGCAGGCGTCGAGCCAGTTCGGGACGCCCGGGTCGCGGTGCGCGACGACGCCGCGGAAGCGGCCGTCCCGGTCGAGGACGGCCTGCGCTCCGTTCAGGCTGGTCTGGCGGTCGGCGTACTCGAGCGTCTTGAACCAGACGTCGCAGAGCTGGAAGGCCCAGTAGCGCGCGTCCGGCACCTCACACTCGATCACGAGCGCCTCGTCCGGAAGGAGCTTCCACCAGTCGTTGCCGTAGACGATGTCGTCGGCGCCGCCCACGAAGTGGCGCGGCGCCGCGAGCTTCCCGGGCTGCCAGGCGTCACGGAGCTGTGTCACCCACTCGCCCCAGAAGCGCGCCGTCTCGAGCGTCCACTCGCTGGCAAGGTCGAGCAGCTCGGCCATGCGCGCGGGCGTGAGCGCAGGCGGCGGCTCGGTCGCGCCGCTCCGTTCGATCGTGAAGCGGGCCGGGCTCTCGCGCGCCCAGTCGTAGAAGTACTGGCGGATCCCGACGTAGCGCGCGTCGGGATGGAGCGAGAGGAAGTTCCCCGTGTGGCCGGGTGGCCGCTCGGCGGCGAGCAGGATCTCGAAGCTCCCGTCGGGCGCGAGCGCGAGGTCGTGCGCGGCGAGCGTTGCGAAGTTGCGCTCGTCGCCGAGCTGCATGTAGCCCTCCTTCACCTCGATCAGGAAGTCGAGGGCGGTCTCGCGGAGCCCGCGGATCCGGTAGACGGCGTCGGCGCGGATCCGCGCCCAGAGGTACTGGTTGTCGGCGTTCTCGGCGCCCCACTTGGCCTGGCTGTCGGGGTTCCGCACGAAGCGCGGGCGGTCGGCGTCCGCGAGCGCGGTCGCCTGCGCGAGGCCCGAGGCCACGAGCCCGAGCAGGTAGCGGAAGCCCTCCGCGCGGAGCTCGGGCGCGTCGGGCAAGGGGAAGTCGCGTGCCCAGGCGCCGGCCTCGAGGAGGCGCGCGCAGAAGTCCGACCAGGCGCGGCCGTCGAGGAGGCGCGCCGCGTTCTCCGCGGCGGGCCGAGCCGCTGCGCGGCGCTCCTTCAGCGCGGCGCCGGTGGCGCCGCTCCCTCCCACGGCCGGCTCGTCCTCTCGGCTCATCGAGATTCCTCCGCCCGCTAGAGCCGCGACGCCACGCCGTAGCGCTCGCGGTACGGCCGGAAGCGCTCGCGCTCCGCCGCCACGTCGAAGCCGGTGGCGGAGAAGTCGTAGCGGTGGGCGCCGTGTCGTCCCTTCGGCTTTGCGGCGAGGTACGCGCGCATGCGCGCCTCGGCCTCGGCCGTGAAGCGCAGGCCGAAGTGGTCGTAGAGCGCGGCGAGCGTCTCGAACGGGCGCGCGACCAGCTCCGCGTAGCGCACGTCGTGGAACTGCGCGGGATCGACCTCACCGCTCGCGCGGAACGCCGTCATGCCGTCGAGGAGCGCGCGGCACGTCTCGCCCGTGAACCAGCCGAGCATCGCCTGTGGATCCACCGCGTCGGAGCGGACGTACGCGGTGGAGTACAGGATGCTCGCCACCGAGGGGAGGATCTCGAGCGGATCGCGATGCGTCACCACGATGCGCGCGTCGGGGTAGACGGCGAGCAGCGGGCGGAGCGCCGCGAGGTGCGAGGGCGCCTTCAGCACGAAGCGCTCGCGCGGGAGGCGGAAGGCGAGGTGCTGGAGCATCGCGCGGTGAAAGCGGTACGCGGGGACCAGGTCGGCGCGCGCGTACCAGGCGGCGTAGCTCGGCACCTGGTGACGGCCCATCAGCTCCTCGCTCCGGAACTCGTGCGCGGTGATCTGGATGCACTCGACGGGAAGCCTCGCCCCGAGCTCGTGCATCACGGGGTACTCCGGCACGATCTGGTTCCAGAGCTGCACCTGGCGCTCGGCGCGCTCGATGCGCGGGTCGCTAGCAAAGCTCGCGGCGTCGGGCGGCGGGCAGGGGTGGCGCACCTCCCAGTGGAGCGGCACGCGGTGCGCCGGATCGCACGCTAGGAGCTCGTGCAGGATCGAGGTGCCGGTGCGCGGGAGCCCCGTGATGAAGAGCGGGCGCTCGATCGGCACCGCCGCGATCTCGGCGTGGCGCTTCCGGTACGCGGTCAGGCCGAGCCGGTTCTCGAGCCAGTTCACGACGTCGCTCCGCGCGATCAGCCTTCCGAGCGCGTGGAGCTCGGCCTCCTCGTCGAGGGCGCGGACGAAGATGCGGTAGGGCTCGAGGAAGGCGCCGTCGCCGAAGTCCGACAGGCCGGTGCGCGCCTGCGCCTCCGCGAGGAGCTCGTCGGCGTCGAGCCGGATCCACGACGGGTCGGCGACGGTGTGGAGCGACTGGACCCAGTCGGGGCGTGGGCCGGGCCGCCAGTCGTAGGGCGCGCTCTCGAGATCCTCGCTCACGAGCGCCGACGATAAGCAGCGCGCGGGCCTTTCGCGACGGCACACGCCGCGCCATCATGCGGCCTTTGCCTGGCCCCGCCCGGCAGGAGGTTCCCCGTGAAAGCCGCCATCTACCAGGCCTCCAAGCAGCCGCTCACCATCGAGGACGTGGACATCATCGATCCGCGGCCGGGCGAGATCCTGGTGCGCACGGTGTGCAGCGGCGTCTGCCACTCGGATCTCCACTTCGTCGACGGCGCCTGGATGATCCCGATGCCGACGGTGCTCGGGCACGAGGCGGCCGGTGTGGTGGAGCGCGTCGGCGAGGGCGTCAGCTACGTCGCGCCCGGCGATCACGTGATCATGTCGTTCATCCCGTTCTGCGGCAGCTGCTACTTCTGCGTGCGCGGGCAGCCGCACCTCTGCAACGACCCGTCGAAGAACCTGCAGGCCGCGACACGCCTCACCTGGAAGGGCAAGCCCGTCCTCCAGTTCGCGAACGTCGGCTCGTTCTCGGAGTACATGATCACGACCGAGAAGGGCCTGGTGAAGATCCCGAACGAGATGCCGATGGCCGAGGCGGCCCTGATCGGCTGCGGTGTGATGACGGGCATCGGCGCCGCGCTCTACACCGCGCAGGTGCCGGGCGGCGCCAGCGTGGCGGTGATCGGCTGCGGCGGCATCGGCCTCAACGTGATCCAGGGCTGCCGCCTCGCCGGCGCCGCCGAGATCATCGCGATCGACGTGATGGACTCGAAGCTCGAGATGGCGAAGCGCTTCGGCGCGACGCGCACCATCAACGGCAAGAGCACGGATCCGGTGCAGGCGGTGAAGGAGCTGACCGGCGGCCTCGGCGCCGAGTACGCGTTCGAGGCGATCGGCATTCCGGCCGCCGCGAAGCAGGCCTTCCAGATGATCCGCTCCGGCGGCACCGCGGTCGTGGTCGGCATGATGCCGATGGGCTCCGAGGTGTCGGTGCCCGGCCCGGACTTCCTCGCGGAGAAGAAGCTGATCGGCTGCATGTACGGCAGCACGCGCTTCCGCGAGCACATGCCGAAGCTGGTCGACCTGTTCCTGAAGGGCCGGATCGATCTGTCGGGGCTGGTGAGCCAGCGCCTCAAGCTCGACGAGGTGAACACCGCCTTCGAGCTGATGAAGAGCGGCAAGGTCGCGCGCTCGGTGCTGGAGATCGGGCACGCCTAGCAAGCCGGCCCGGTTCGCCGCCTGCGCGCTGCTCCTGCTCGGCGCCCCCGCTGCGGGGGCGCCGGCTGCCCGCCCGAACGTCCTGCTCATCGTGGCGGAGGACCTCTCGCCACGGCTCGGCGCGTACGGCGACGCGGTCGCGCACACGCCGAACCTCGACCGCCTCGCGCGCGAGGGCGTGCGCTTCGAGCG
>Ga0187893_10000802_pt1 | contig 79724 bp, 50 predicted proteins | sample MA1701074metaG_FD_139574 | JGI IMG/M metagenome (GOLD analysis project Ga0187893, IMG submission 139574) | White microbial mat communities from a basaltic lava cave in the Kipuka Kanohina Cave System on the Island of Hawaii, USA - MA170107-4 metaG ... | reverse complement strand
GCCTGACTTTGTTCGAAAGAAGGCTGATTTTACAGGTGCTTTCAGAGATTCAGCCTCTACCTGCTGAGTGCCCTATGAGCAACCAACTGAACTTATTCCACTTATAGTTGGACACTAGTGATTTGTGTTAGGTTATCAGAGCAACTCAAGATTCGCCAAACCGTTTTCATTCACAAGTCACCGCACACAAGCCATTTGTCGGATCACGGAGTCAGCTGCAGAGCAGACATTTTTTGCAAATCCTCACAATCTATTTCTCTTTGGATTAGATTCACTGCTCCTTCCGGATTGCATTACGTCTTGATGAGGGTTGCGGAGCGTGCCTGTGGGCCCGCAGCAAGTCCTCTTTGATGGAGGTTTGTCATGCGATTGTTGTTTCCGTTTCTGATTCTGTGCGCCTCGGCTTGGGCACCGCTGATTGCCCAGAATCTCGAACGCGTCTCGATTCGCGTTGACAGCCAGCAAGACCGGGGGCCCTTGACGCCGATCTACAGCTACTTCGGCTATGACGAGCCCAACTACACGTACATGAAGGACGGCAGGAAACTGCTCTCGCAACTGGCGGCCGCGAGCCCTGTACCGGTCTATGTGCGAACACACAACCTTCTGACCAGCGGCGATGGAACAGCTGCGTTGAAATGGGGCTCCACCAACGCCTATACCGAGGATTCGTCAGGCAAACCCAAGTATGACTGGACTATCGTTGACCGCATCTTCGACACATTGATTGAGAGAAAGATGAAGCCGCTGGTCCAGATTGGCTTCATGCCAGAAGCGCTATCCGTGAAGCCCCAACCCTACCGGCACACCTGGTCGCCCGACCAGCAGTATCGCTCTATTTTCACCGGCTGGGCCCATCCGCCCAAGGACTACGCGAAGTGGGCGGAACTGATCTATCAATGGGTGCGGCACAGCGTCGAGAAGTACGGCCAGGCTGAAGTGGAGTCCTGGTATTGGGAAGTGTGGAACGAACCGGATGGAGGGTATTGGCAGGGAACTCCCGAGGAGTATCACAAACTCTACGACTACAGTGTTGATGCTGTGAAGCGCGCTCTGCCGACGGCGCGAGTCGGCGGGCCCCATACGACGGGCCCCGGTGGGCAGCGGGCGTCGAAGTTTCTCCGGGACTTTCTTGAGCACATCGTCAGCGGCAAGAATTACGTCACCGGCAAGACTGGATCTCCCATTGACTACATTAGCTTTCATGCCAAGGGCAGCCCCAAGGTCGTCGAGGGTCACGTCCAGATGGGAATCAGCAATCAATTGCACAGCGTTTCGCGCGGCTTCGAGATTGTGGCTTCCTTCCCCGAGTTGAACCGTCTGCCGATTATCATCGGTGAGTCCGATCCTGAAGGTTGCGCGGCGTGCTCGGTGCGATTTCATCCGCAAAACGGATATCGAAATGGGACCATGTATTCGAGTTACACCGCGGCGTCCTTCGCCCGCAAGCATGATCTGGCGGCCCGCCATCAAGTCAATTTTGAAGGAGCAGTCACCTGGGCCTTCGAGTTTGAGGATCAGCCCTATTTTGACGGCTTTCGAGACCTCTCCACGAACGGCATCGGAAAACCTGTTCTCAACGTTTTCCGAATGTTTGGACTCATGGGCGGCCGGAGGATTGGCGTTGAAAGCAGTGCAGCAACCGCTCTGCAGACGATGCTCACAGACGGTGTGAGGGGCGAACCAGACGTGAGTGCTCTCGCGAGCCGGCAGGATCGTTCAGTTGAAGTAATGGTCTGGAATTACCACGACGACGACCTTCCTGGAGCACCGACAGCCGTGGAACTTTCAGTCAACGGGCTGGGACAACAAAGGGTGCAGTTATCCCACTACCGTGTGGATAAGGAGCACAGCAACTCTCACGAGGTCTGGAAACAAATGGGATCGCCCCAAAGGCCGTCGCCAGAACAGTACGCGCAACTTGAAAGGGCCAGTGAACTCCAGCTGTTGAAATCTCCTGAGTGGTTACAAACGGCGCAAGGTCGGCTCACTCTTAACTTCAGCCTTCCACGGCAAGCAGTCTCGCTGCTGAAATTGACCTGGTGAAGGCGCCCGCAGAAACCGCTTGCAGAAGGACACCGCGGGACGAGCTTTCAACGGACCATTCTCAACCTTTCCTCCCTCAAGTCTCACAATTTGCGTTTGCCTTGCAAGATCGCTGAACTCTCCACTAAAGGCCTTATTTAGCAGATACCTAAATTGAGACCAACCTTCCTTCGCCCAAGAACCCTCAGAGCTTGAAAAAAATCTGTTGACACTACTGTGACAAACTGGCTAGTCTTGAATATCTTTTGAAAACGCTTACAAAAGCAGGTCCCTCTCTCTTCAGAACGACCTAAGGAGGAAGTATGAGACGGGTTCTCATCGCTGCCACACTCACATCGCTCTTCTTGATCTCCCTTGTCGCATCGGCTTTCGCCCAGCGAGCTGACCGGGGCATTGTGACCGGTGTTGTCCAGGACCCCACGGAAAAAAACGTGGTTGGAGCGGTCGTCAAAGTCAAGAACGAGGACACGGGTGTCGTCACCGAACTCACCAGCAACGAGGCGGGAGCGTATTCTTCACCTTCGTTGGTGCTCGGCAATTACTCTGTCACCGTGGAAATGGTGGGGTTCAAGAGCGCGGTGCGCTCAGGAATTCGGCTCATTGGCGGTCAAACCATTCGGCAGGATATTACCCTCGAACTCGGCGAGGTGTCGGAACAGATCACGGTGTCGGCCTCGGCGGAGATTCTCAATACCGCCAATGCTGATGTCACGCACACGGTCGACAAGGTGTTCTATCAGAATCTCCCCGTTGTCATGGGTGCGGACATCCGCCTTGCCGAGGCACTGTTGCAGTTACAACCCGGCTACAACCCCATGAAGCCGAACGGCGACCCCATGTTCCGTGGCAGCCAGTTTCAGTCACGCCTGAACGGTGGACAGCACTCCGCCATGGAGAACTTCTTCGACGGCGTAGCGTTCGGCTATGCTGCGGGCCACAACCAGAGTCATGAGAGTGCGCCACCGATTGAGAGTGTCGGCGAAATGAAAGTCATCACCTCGAGTTTCTCGGCGCAGTACGGTCACTCGAGTGGAGGCACCGTTGAATACTCGTCGAAATCGGGCACGAAGGATCTGCATGGCAGTTTCTACGAATATTTTGCGAACGACAAACTTAATGCACGTGGATTCTTCCCGGCGAAGGCGACAAAGCAGAGAAGCAATGCCTACGGTTTCACCGTGGGCGGCCCTGTGAACATTCCCAAGGTCTACGACGGGCGCAACAAGACGTTCTTCTTCGTCAATATTGACTGGCTGAAGTTCCGTTCCGGAGTCCTGCCGGGTTTTGGCAACACGACTCCTATCGATGCATTCAAGCAGGGGGACTTCAGTGCGCTGCTGACCGGTGCGCAGGTAGGCACGGATGCTCTGGGGCGGCCCATCCTGGGTGGTCAGATCTTTGATCCAACCACGACTCGTAACGCGCCGAACGGTGTCACTGTTCGAGATCCATTCCCCGGGAACATCATTCCCGCCGGCCATCCCCTGCGTAGCGTAGTGGCAAGCAAGTACGTTCCGCTGATGGTGAGGCCAGACCGGCCCGGACTCAGCTTGAACGTGGCTGGAAACCCCGCTGGCGACCAGACTTGGATCGCCGACTTTCGAACCATCACGTTTCGTGTCGATCACCAGTGGACCGACAAGCTCAAATCAACCACCAGCTTCTTCTGGCCGCATCGCCCCGCTATCCGTAATTGCGGCGAAGTTGGCGGATGCAGTTCCCAGTACGATCCACGGGTGTCTCCCGAAAAGAATGACCAGTACATCGGGAACGGTTTCTACCAGCGGATTGCCACTCAACATGCGACGCAGCAATTTGACTACATCATTAACAACAACTTGCTGTATCACGCGACCGTTTCTTGGGACCGTTGGTATATGGGTGGCACTCCAATTTCAGGATATGTCAATTGGCCGGATAAGTTGTGGGGCGCTGGCAAGAGCGGACTTATTGACAAGACCGCCGGTGCTCCCAACATTACGTTCACTGGCAACATCCCATACACGCAGCTCGGAATGCAGTGGACCGGCCATGGCTTTGAAGCCATCAACCGCACACAGTTCACCAACGACCTCACATGGTTGAAAGGCAAGCATTCTATCAAAGTCGGCTACGAGTTCCGGCACCACCAGTTCAATTTTCAAGGCTGGGCTGCGGGAACAGGCGGCATATTCAATTTCAACCGTCTCGGCACTGGTGGTTATGACGCCAGTGGAAACAATCTCGCCGCGACGGGCGATCCATTCGCCTCCTTCCTCTTGGGACAGGTTCACACAGCCAATTTCGCGATCCCGGCATTCACGACCTGGAACGGCGAGTTCCATTCCACCTACGTCAACGATGAATATAAGGTCAACAATAGGCTCAACTTGACTCTAGGGCTGCGCTTCGATTATCAGGGGCCCTGGACGGAGCGGTTCGACCGGTTCTCCACGTTCGATGCCACCACGCCGAACCCTGTGGCGGGCGGACGTCCTGGTGCCCTGCTATATGCCGGCACGGGTTCCGGACGAACTGGAAGCCGAACGTTCGACAAAATCCCGATCGATGCCTTCGGCCCGCGCTTCGGATTTGCCTACAAAATAACGGATCGAACCGTGCTCCGCGGTGGGTACGGCATCTACTATGCTGGTGTCACATTTGGCCAGGGTGGTCAGCCCATCATCGGATACTCTGCAAATCCGACCGCGCCGAACCTCACCAACGGCCTCCAGCCAGCCTTCAGGTTTGATGACGGATTTCCTCAAGCCAGCGTTTCGTTGCCTCCCTTCATCAATCCGTCCTTCGCCAACGGCACCGCACCTGTGGCGTATCCTGCGGACGGTCTGACGCAACCGCGATACCAAAACTGGTCCCTGACTTTCCAGCACCAGCTTGGTGAGAGCGTCATGATCGACGTCGCCTATGTTGGCAACAAAGGCACTCGATTACCTCACCACCCGCAGTTCCTAGGGCCCGGTTACAACATGAATGATCCGAAGGTCCTCTCGCTAGGCACCGCAGTGCTTCAGGCCAATATCAACTCTGACGCGGCTAGAAACGCCGGCATCTTGCCTCCTTACGCAGGCTTCACCGGTAACGTTGCGCAGGCATTGCGTCCGTACCCGCAGTACCAGGCGATTGAGTATCGCGACGTGCCCATAGGTATGAGCCGGTACAGCTCGCTGCAGCTGAAGCTGGACAAGAGATTCTCCAATGGCCTGCAGCTCCGGACGTTCTACGTCCGGGCAACGCTTCACAACAACCGCGCCGAGAGCGGACAGCGCGGAGGTACTGGTGTGCAGAACCCGATCGACACCCAGGCAGCCGAGTGGTCATTCAGCGGCGACGATGTACCCCACTCCTTCGTATTTTCCGGCGTCTATGAACTGCCTTTTGGGAAGAACACGACGGGAGTCTTAAGCAAGCTTGCGAAGGGCTGGCAGCTTAATGGTATTCTCCGTTACGATGCCGGGCGGCCGCTGCTGATCACTATGGACAACAACCTCGCCGGCCTGCTATTCAACGGCTCCAAACGTCCCAACCGCAACACGAATGTGGATGGCGTGGCCACGTTCCAAGGAGGGAAATTCGACCCGAATAGGGACCGTTACTTCGATCGGGCTGCGTGGAGCGATCCAGGCGCCTTGAATTTTGGCAACGCGCTATCTCGTGACGGAACTGTGCGTGGTTTTCGGAACATTGTTGAGGATGTAAGTATCTCCAAGATTACTCAAATCAACGAACGATATCGGATAAAGTTCGACGCACAAGCCGGCAACGTGACTAATCGGGTCGTTTTCTGCGATCCCGGAATTGGAGCTGCGAACACGAACTTCAGTGCTGGGAATTTCGGGCAGATTGGCTTGCAGTGCAACCAGCCGCGCTCAGTGCAGTTCGGTTTGAAGTTCGAATACTGACACTTATCTCAGAAGTTGACCAACGGGGGCGCCGCCAGAGAGAATGAGCGGTGCCCCTTTTTTTTACTCCGAGAATAATGAATCGTAGGTTCTTCTCGCGCTGGTGGCTTCTCTGGGCGTTGGGCTTGGTCGTGTTGACTCGTCTCCTCGGGCAAAGCCAAGTCGTGACCTTTACCGACATCGCCCCTGAGGCCGGGCTGGCCCGAGCTCTGAACCAGTCTGGCAGCCCACAGAACAAGCAATTTCTTTTGGAAGAAATGGGCGGCGGGGTTGCTCTCTTCAACTTCGACAACGACCCTTACTTAGACGTCTTTCTGGTAAACGGATCCAGCTTTTCAAGTGCTGGCAATCCCCGCAAGCCAACTGGTTATTTGTTCCGCAACAATCGAAACATGACGTTCACCGACATCACCGAAAAGGCTGGGCTCACGGCCTCCGGGTGGGGTCAGGGCAGTTGCGCAGGCGACTATGACAACGACGGCTTCGACGATCTGTTTGTGAGCTACTGGGGCCAGAACGTCCTTTACCGAAACAACTCAAACGGCACGTTCACCGACGTTTCAAAGAAAGCAGGTGTTGCGGGTTCGGAAGGTCGGTGGGGAGCAGGTTGCAGCTTTCTGGACTACGATCACGACGGAAAGCTGGATCTGTTCGTGGCAAACTACGTGAACTTCGACCCGCAACGTGTCCCTCGTCCTGGTGAGGAGGCCTACTGCCGCTTCAATGAGATTCCAGTTCCCTGCGGCCCTCAGGGACTGGCCGGCGGCACCAACGTTCTCTATCGCAATCGAGGAGACGGCACCTTCGAGGATGTCTCGGAGAAGTCTGGCATAGCCGTTACGCGAGGGCCCACCTCAGGCATGTTCGTGTCGAAAAACTGGAGGCCCACAGGCTCATACGGAATGGGTGCCGCGTCAGCCGACTTCGACAACGACGGCTGGCCGGACATCTATGTCGCTTGCGACACAGCTCCAAGCCTGCTCTATCACAACAATCACGACGGAACCTTCAGTGAAATTGGAGTGAAGGCTGGCTGCGCCTTTGATGAAAACGGAATTGCCATGTCGGGGATGGGAGTCGGAGTGGGGGACTCCGACGGTGACGGCTGGCTCGACATCATTCGGACAAACTTCTCAGACCAGGTCACGACGCTCTACCGCAACAACGGCGATGGCACCTTCCATGATGCCAGCCTGGCAGCCGGCTTGGGAATCAATCGCAAGTACCTCGGGTTCGGCGCGGCTTTTTTCGATTTCGACAATGACGGATGGAAAGACATCTTACTCGGGAATGGCCACGTGTATTCTCAGCTCGCGGGCCGCAAGCTGCACCTGACCTATAAGCAACCCAAGATCTTGTATTCAAATCTTCGCAACGGACGCTTCGCTGATGTTTCTGCTACGTCAGGAGCGGGGATCCAGACCGAACACCTTGCGCGCGGCCTGGCTTTCGGAGACCTGGACAACGACGGCGATGTAGACGTCGTTGTAAACAACCTTGATTCGGCTCCCTCGCTGCTGCGAAATCAGGGTGGGAATCAACGCCATGCGTTAACGATCAAATGCATCGGAACTCGTTCCAATCGGAGCGCCATCGGAACACGTGTCAAAGTGACCATTGCCGGTCGCGACCAGATTGATGAAGTCATGAGCGGGTCCAGCTACTACTCGCAAAACGACCTGCGCCTCCATTTCGGGCTGGGCTCAGCCGAGAAAGCGGACCGCGTACAAGTGCTGTGGCCGTCGGGGCTAAGACAATCCTTCGTCGATGTCGCTGCCAATCAGTTCGTGGTGATCGATGAAGCCAAGGGAATCATTAAGAAAGAGCCATTTTGGAAAGCCCGATAAGGAAAAGCGAACCGCAGAGACGCGGAGGCGCAGAGGCAACCCGGCAGGCCAACAAACCAAGACCCGTATCTTGAATCTCGCCGCTGGAGGAAGAGCCCGCGCTCTCCGCGTCTCAGCGCCTCTGCGGTTAACCTTTGTCTTGCATGCTGCCATCAAGATGGGAATGAAAAGCTGCTCCAATACAGCTCGTCTGGCGTTCGTTGGAATTCTCTGCCTGCCCGTTCTTTTTTTTGCGCAGTCGGCCGCAACCTCTTACCAGGAAGGCATCCGGCTCCTGCAGAAGCAGGATTGGCCTGGCGCAGCCAAAACGCTGGCACAAGCAGTGAAACTTGAGCCCAAAAACGTCGAGGCACACATCGCCCTGGGTATCGCCCAGCTTCGTTCTGGCAGCGTTGAAGCAGGCATCGGCTCCTTTCGCCGCGCTGTCGAGTTGAGTCCTTCCTCTGCCGATGCCCGCTACAACCTCGGCCTCGCGTTGCGTGAGTCAGGTCAGATGGAACCGGCCAAGACCGAATTCGCCCATGCCAGCAGGCTAAATCCGGGCCACGAGGACTCCCGCATCGCTTTAGGGCTGGCATTCCAACAATCAGGAGACTTGGACAAAGCCGCGGCTGAATTCGAAGCAATACTGAAGAGGAATCCGAAGTCGGCTGACGCGCACAACTGGAAGGGTGTCCTTTCGCTCCAAAGGAGTCAGTACTTGGAAGCGATTGCGTCGTTTCGCAAGGCAGTTGAACTGAAGCCGAACTTCGTTCGTGCCTGGAACAATCTCGGCACGGCACTTGCTCAAGCGGGCGAGGTTTCGGAATCGGTGACCGCTTTCTCAAAAGCGGTTGCACTACAGGAAAACGACCCACAACTCAGGATGAATCTCGGAATTGCGTTGCGGAGCAAGGGAGAGGCAGAGGCTGCTTTGAAGGAGTTTCACACCGTCCTCAAAAGCCGACCCGACGACGCGGAAGTGCATCAGCAGCTCGGTCTCACGCTGAAACAGCAAGGCAATCTTGAGGGAGCGATCGAGGCCTTCGAAACGGTTCTGAGCTTGAACTCAGAGCACCAGGAGGCCTATTACAACCTTGGCGCCGTCTTGCGCCAGTACGCAGCCTCGCTTCGCCGTGGGCGCATGCCGCCACCACCCGAGGCTTCCGTTGAAGCTGGATTGAAGGAGGCCACCGAGTTGCTTTCGCGTTCTGACCGGGCAGGTTCGCGGAAGGTTCTCGAGTTGCTTGCGCAACGTTCGCCGGCCTCTCCACGCGTGTGGAATCTACTTGGCTTCGTGCAAGGCCAGGAGCGCGATCTGGTTGCAGCCGTCTCCAGCCTGAAGCGAGCTGTGGAGTTGAGCCCGGATATGCCTGAGGCACACTACAACCTGGGCATCGCCCTCTGGTACAGCAGCCAGCGCACCTCCGCTATCGAATCTCTGGAACGATCAATGCGACTGAACCCGTCCGCAGCCGAAGTCTATTCGTTCCTGGGTATGGCTCGGCGAGAGACAGGAGATCTCAATCGCGCCAGGCCCATGCTTCAGCGAGCAGTCGCGCTTAGCCCGAGCCTTCAGGCACCTTACTTCGATCTGGGAGTCCTTTTCCTGCGTTCCGGACAAACAGAGAAAGGAATCGGCCAACTTGAGGCAGCCCTGAATCTGGCCGCACCCGAGGGACCCATCCCCGATCCGGATGTTGTGGTTTCCGAACTTCGTCGAGCTCTCTCTGCCAAACCAGAACTTGCGGAAGGCCACAACGTTTTGGGGCGCCTTCTTGGAAAGCAGGGAGGCGATCCAAAGCTTGTGATGTTGGCATTTCAAGAGGCGATTCGGGTTCAGCCAAACTACGGCGAGGCGCACAACAACCTCGGCCTGGTCTTAGTACAGGTGGGAGACATTGAGAAAGGTATCCTGCATTTTCGAGAAGCGCTGCGCCTGGCCCCGGACGATCTGGACGCCATGGGCAATCTGGGGGCGGCGCTCGTCGGGTCGCAGCCTTTGGAAGCCGTTCGCTTGCTCGAAAAGGCCATTACAGGCCGGCCTTCGTTTGTTCGAGCACACTACAATCTGGCCCTCGCCTACGCTCAGAGCTCCGAGCACGGACTCGACAAAGCGATCCCGCAGTTCAAAAAGGTCATTGAGCTTGACCCTGGGTTTGCTTCCGCACATTTTGAGCTCGGCAAAAGCCTGCTGCGCAAGAATGCGTTGCCTGAGGCAATCCAGAGTTTTCAAGAATCCTTGAGATTAACCCCCAAGCTGGGCGCGGCTCGCTATCAGTTGGGCCTGGCCTTGACTCGCTCCGGAAAACCCGCTGAAGGAGCTGCAGAGCTCAAGAGGGCTCGCGCTGACATCGAAGAGGAGAGTCAGCAGGGCACAGCGAGTCAGCTTCTCGGAGAGGCCCGTGCTGCGATGGATGCCGGGCAACACGACACGGCGATTGAAGCCTTGCAAAGGGTAGCGCGTTTGCTTCCTTCGTGGCCTGGTGGGCACCATCAGTTGGGTCGCGCCCTCCTTGCCAAGGGCGACCGCACTGCGGCCAAGGCTTCCTTTGAGAAAGCTCTGGAAGTCGATCCACAATACTCCCCAGCCAAGGAAAGCCTGCAAGGATTGGTTGGGCAACACTCCGGAACGTCCCAACCCAAGGCACAGAAAGCAGGACTCGCCGCCTCTCCGGGCCTGGATATCCCCGTTCACGCTGACGACGCAGACACGGTCAAGCGCTTCGAGAATTACATCCGGAAACAACAGTACCAGGAGTTGGAGCCTTTGATTCGGGACTACCTCGAGAGCCACGCGACCTCGGCCTGGGGCCATTACGTGCTGGGGTACGCGCTATTCGGATTGCATCGCATCGGCGACTCGATCACTGCACTTGCGAAGTCATTACAGCTCGACGTTAAGAACGCCGATGCGCACCGCCTGCTGGGGCGGAACCTGATGTTGATTGGGCGCTTCGATGTGGCCCAGACGGAACTCGAGCAGGCCAAGATGCTAAGCCCTCAGCGTGCGGAGATCCGATACGACCTCGGCAAGATTCACTCAGCTCAGGATAACTATCCGCCGGCAAAGCGTGAGCTGGAAGAAGCGATCCGCCTCGATCCGGCGTATATGGAAGCCTACGACGCACTCGGCTTCGTCATGGAATCCATGGGAGACGAGAGTGCAGCTCTCGCGCACTATCGGAAGTCTGTTGAGCTTAGCGAGTCGCGGAATGCTGGCTTCGTTTCTCCTTACGTCAATCTGGCAGCTCACTACAACCGGCTCGGCGACTCGAAGCAGGCGGCCGAGCATGCCCGCAAAGCTCTTCGGGTAAATCCCAAATCCGACGCGGCCAACTTCCAACTTGCAAAGGCGCTCGACCGGCTTCAAGAGTGGCCCAAGGCGGCTGAAGCGTTGCAAGCAGCTATCGCGGTCAACCCGCGGGCTTCTGCCTATCATTATCTACTCAGCGGCGTTTACCGGAGGCTAGGAAAAACCGCAGAGAGCGAAAACCATCTGGATTTGTTTCGGCAGTTAGAGAAAGCCGCAGACGAGTTTGAACAGCAGCGACGCGATGCCCGGCGCGAAGCGCCACAGCAGAGCAATCGTTAAGGTATCGACCGGTTTCCAACCGGCTGTGCATCACTTGCTTCAGCAGTTAGCGACTAAGGCTGGACACTTCCCACAGGACCGAACAACTGGACTCCGGCTTTCGCCAGAATGACGGTGCGGGCGTTTCAGGATTGAATGAGCTACACCAATGCGGGTAGCTCACAAGAGAGTCTGGAATTCTGTCATCGATACAAATGAGGACCATCCAATGAGAACGATCCGGCGACGCGACTTCCTTGGCGGTGCGTTGACGAGCGCGGCTCTTCTATCGTCCAAAAGCAGAGCATTGCTTGCGCTTCAAGGTCAGCGCTCGGCCCGGGCGCCGGGTGCTGACTCCAGGGTCGAGATTCTCCTCAATGAACCCGTTGGCAAAATCTCTCCCGACATCTATGGGCATTTTGTTGAGCATCTTGGCGGTGTTGTCTACGACGGCATCTGGGTGGGCGAGGATTCCAAAATCCCCAACGTGAACGGCATCCGCAAAGAGCTGGTGGATCACATGAAGCGGATCAACCCGAGTGTCGTGCGCTGGCCGGGCGGTTGTTTCGCTGATAGCTACAACTGGCGGGATGGCATTGGACCGCGATCCTCTCGACCTCGCCGCACCAATTTCTGGAGGGACAGCCGGGGGCGCAGAGCGGCGGAGTCCTATGCGCAGCTCGAAACCGGTCCACAAAAGTACGATCCCAATTGGTTCGGCACCAATGAATTCATGCGATTTTGCAGGATGATTAACGCACAACCCTACTTTGCGGCCAACCTGCGCAGCCTGCCAGCCAAGGATTTCTACGAATGGGTGGAATATTGCAACGCGCCCGCCGGCGCGACTTCCCTTTCAGATCAACGAGCCGCAGCGGGAGACCGCGATCCTTTCAATGTTCAGTTCTGGGGCATTGGCAACGAGTCGTGGGGTTGCGGTGGCAACTTCACCCCAGAAGAGTATTCTCAGGAATATCGCCGCTTCGTTGCCTTCGTCCCGCGGTTTGGAGTGGAGCTCAAGTTCATCCCGGCTGGTCCTAATGGCGGAGACATCGGCTGGACCCGGCGGTTCTTCTCCAGCACGGCGGAGAAAGGACCCAATCAACTGAATTCCATTTATGGCTGGGCGCTGCATTACTACGCCGGCACTACGGGGGATGGCAACGCGCTGCAATACTCCACGGACGAGTGGTACGAACTGATCGGACGCTCAGACCGCATGGAGAGCCTCATCGAACAGCATTGGGCGGTGATGGGAGAAACCGACCCGCAACATCGCATCAAGCTGATCGTGGACGAATGGGGTGCCTGGCACACACAGAATCCAATGCTCCCTCCCGGGTACCTCTTCGGATATCCGGGCACAATCCGAGATGCTTTGGTTGCGGGCCTCACTCTGGATACTTTCAACCGCCACGCTGACAAAGTCGTTATGGCCAACGTCGCACAACTGATCAACACGATCCATTCACTATTTATCGCCTATGAAGACAAGTTCGCAGCGACGCCGAATTTTCACGTCTTCGAAATGTATGCCGCACATCAAGGTGGCCAATCTGTTCGAACGCTATTCTCCGCTCCGACGCTCAGTTACAAACGGAATCCGCCCAACATTCCACCGGGAGTTGTCGCCCAAATGTCGCCCCAGGCGAGAGCGAGGATGGCGGCCGAGGCGCAGTCGACCACTGGAACGCTGTGGGGGTTGCAGGGCTCGGCATCTCTGAAAGGAAAGCAACTGACCTTGACGGTCGTCAATCCACATGCAACTGAAGCCAGGGAGACCGAACTGGCAAGTCGCGGAGCAGCGGTGCAGTCGGGTCAGGCAACAATTCTGTCGGCGAGCGATATTCACGCGCATAACAGCTTCGAGAATCCGCGGACCCTGGAACCCCGAAACGAAAAATTGGCGGTCGCAACCGACGGGTCGTTGACCTATCGCTTTGCCCCGGCCTCCGTTACGCGTTTGCAACTCAGTCTGGCGTGAACTGCTTTGGAGTCAGGCCCGGCTCCTCCCTACCGCGACCGGTAGGGAGCGGCATTCAAGTTCATCAGCGGCCGCCTAATCCCCTCCTGGGAGGGGCAAGGGCCGTTAAGCCCTGGTGTGGATTGTGACTTTGAAACGACGACCCACCCCAGCGGCTACCGCCGCCACCCCTCCCAAGAGGGGATTTTCTGAGGAGGGCTGCATTATGAACCGACGTCTGTTGCTCAAGACTCTTGCTTCTGGTGTGCTGGGCACGCTGGCAGCCCGCTGGCCCCTGCTTGCAGCCGATGCGGAGGTTGAGCTGGCGCCACAGCAAGCAGGCCCCGTCATCAATCCGCATATCTACGGCCACTTCATCGAGCATCTGGGAGGAGTGATCTACGACGGAATCTGGGTGGGACGTGAGTCCAAAATCCCGAATATCGATGGAATCCGCAAGCAGTTTGTGGACGACATGAAGCGCATTGGGGCCCCCAATCTGCGGTGGCCGGGCGGATGTTTCGCCGACGGTTACCACTGGCGCGACGGCATCGGCCCTTCAGCCAAGCGACCCCGGACCTACAATTTCTGGGAATCGCGAATGCCGCCCGGTCTGCACGCGACCGAATCCAATGCCTTCGGATTTCACGAATTCATACGGCTCTGTAGACTCGTCGGTGCTGAACCTTATGTCGCTGCGAACGTGGGTTCGGGCACGCCTCAGGAGTTTCACGATTGGGTTTCGTACTGCAATGCCCCGCTCGGGACTTTGAGTCTGGCTGACGAACGCGCAGCCAACGGTCAAAAGGAACCCTTCGGAATTCGATACTGGGGCGTCGGCAACGAGTCGTGGGGTTGCGGTGGCAGCATGAAACCTGGTGAGTACGCCACGCTGTACCGAAAGTTTGTCACTCAGTTCCCTGCTTTCGCACCCCGGCCCTATCTCATCGCGGCCGGCCCTCGCGGACACTCACGCGACGGGGATATGGGGTGGACCACGGGTTTCTTCGAGGCGATGCACCGTGAAGCGCCGGATGGCTTTGCGTTGCACTTCTATACAGACTTCCGGAACACGAAGGTCATTCCGGAGAAGTCCACAGCTCAAGAATGGTATGCCGTCCTTCGGGAGGGCCTGCGCACCGAGGCAGTTATCGAGCAGCATTGGAAGGCCATGGAAAAGTACGATCCCCAGCACCGCACGAAACTCGTGATAGACGAATGGGGAACCTGGTACACCGCCGGGGCTTTGATTGCGCCCGGTTACATTCTCAGTCAGACAACCACGTTGCGCGATGCCCTGCATGCAGCCATCAGCTTTGACATCTTCAATCGACATGCTGCCAAGATCGAGATGGCCAACATTGCTCAAACCATCAATTGTCTGCACTCCTTGTTCCTCGCACACGAATCAAACTATGTGCGGACCCCAACCTACTACGTCTTTGAAATGTACCGGGGACACATGGGCGGCCAGTTGGTGCCTCTGCAAATCCGGGCGGAGGAGCTCGTTTTCCCCTCGGCTGAGGGCACAGGCAGGATTGGCGGGCTTGCCGGTTCGGCTTCCATTCGAGGAAAACGACTGACGGTCACGCTGACGAATCCCTCAACTCACGCGCCCGTTGCCACCCGCATTCGTTTGGCAAGTGGGACAAAGTCAACCGAAGCACGCGGCCGGGTGCTGACTCACGATGACGTGGCCGCGGCGAATACATTTCAAAGCCCGAATGTTGTAAGCCTTTCTCAGCTACCGGTTTCAGTTGCCGGAGACGGTTTTTCAGTCGTGATACCCAAGCAGGCGGTGGCGGCCATCGAGATTGAGCTGGCCTGAAACCGATTCCCGTGTGCATCGAAAAAATAGGAGGATGAGAATGAAACGGTTGACAGGTGTGGTGGCCTTGGCCCTCGTGCTGCTTTTCCTATCGATCCCGAATCCGGCTCAGAGCCCGCAGGGACCTGCTGCTCGCATCAAGATCGACACCGATCGAGTCACGGGCGAGATTGACAACCTGATCTACGGCAACTTTATCGAACACCTCGGCAGATGCATTGAAGGTGGCGTCTTCGATGAGAAATCGGCTCTGGCCGACACGCACGGCTATCGTAAGGATGTTTTTGACGCAATCAAGAAGCTTCATGTCTCGATCTTGCGTTGGCCGGGCGGTAACTTTGCCTCTGGCTATCATTGGGAAGACGGGATTGGACCGCGCGATCAGCGGCCCGCGCGTTTGGAATTGGCATGGGGTACGACCGAAAGCAACCGTTTCGGCACCCACGAGTTTTTGAACTATGCCGAGATGCTTGGGACCCAACCTTATATCTGCGTTAACCTTGGAACCGGCACCTGGGACGAAGCAAAGTTCTGGGTTGAATACACTAATCTTCAAGGCGGCACACGCTACTCGGAACTTCGTAAGAAGAACGGCCGCGAAAAACCCTGGGGAGTTACCTACTGGGGGCTGGGTAACGAGATGGACGGTCCCTGGCAGATGGGGTACAAGAACGCTGAAGACTACAGCAAGTATGCCTTGGAAGCTGCCAAGCTGATGAAGTGGACCGATTCCAACATCAAGCTGATTGCGGCAGGGTCGTCAAACTACAACGCAGACTGGGTGGGATGGAACCGCACCGTTCTCCAGAACCTTAAGAACCACATCGACTACCTCTCGCTGCACCTCTATGTGGGGAATCGCAACAACGACTATTATGAATTCTTGACCAGTTCCCTCGATCTGAACGAGAAGACCAGGATCGGCGAGGGGCTCATTCAGGCGGCACTCGTTGACAACCCCAGACGCCGTTCCATTTACATTTCGTGGGACGAGTGGAATGTCTGGTACCGGGCCCGAGGCCCGCAGCAGCGAGGGAGAAACATCCTGGAAGAAAAATATAATCTGGAAGATGCTCTGGTGATTGCGACGTTTCTTAACAGCTTTGTCAACAATGCACACATCGTCAAGATGGCCAACATGGCGCAACTGGTGAACGTCATTGCGCCCATCTTTACCAATGACAAGGAACTGTACCTTCAGACCATCTACTACCCGCTGCAACTGTTTGCCACTCACAGCCGGGGCAAAGCTCTCAATCTGTTTGTGGACAGCCCGACTTACAAGACGCAAAAGTATGCCGCCGTGCCTTACCTGGATGTCTCGGCTGCCTATGACAATGGGACGTTAGTCCTCAACGTCGTCAATCGCCATCGCGACCAACCGATTGAGGTCGAGATTCAAAGCCAGAAAGGCAATTTCAGCGGAACCTTCGAAGTGGCTGAAGTGAACGGGCCTGATATCAAAGCAGAGAACACCTTTGGGTCAACAAAAGTCCAGACTGCAAAGAAAACGATCAGCGCCAACGGAGACCGTTTCAAGTATCAGTTCCCTGCTCACTCTTACACGATGATCAAAGGGGCCTTGCGTTGACCCGATGCACTGACTGCGTTGTCGGCAGCAGTGGCTGGCCGTTAGAAGACTTATTCACATTCTTGACGATCGACGAAGCTCTGAATAGGATGCCACTCTGGTGTGTAGTTTCTCGGTTGCACTGAATCAAACACGCCACAGGGCAACACTGGGATCTTGGGGGTAAACGGTCAGGATGAGCCTAAAAGATGTAGCCGAGCGGGCCGGTGTTTCGAGCGCAACGGTTTCGCGAGTGCTAAACAAAAACAACGTCGTCCGAAACACCACCCGGCTTCGGGTGATGAGGGCGGTCGAAGAGCTCAACTATCACCCCAACCTTCATGCCCGAACTCTGGCTGGCGGCAAGAGTCGAACGCTGGGGATGATCGTTTCCAATCTGGAGAACCCATTCTTCTTCGACATCTTCCGAACTGTGGAGAACGATGCCCATGCTCAGGGATACGAAGTCGTCGTTGCCCACACTGAGTACCGCCCGGAGCAGCTGGCCGCTAAGGTAAGAAACATGCTGGAGCGAAGAGTCGCCGGGCTTGCCATCATTGTCTCGGAGATGACGCCGGAGCTCACGCTCGAACTAGCGGGATGCAGAATTCCTGTGGTTTTCTACGACGCCGCCACTCCACACAGCAGTATCTTCAATATCCATGTCAACTACCGGCGTGGAATGGGACGGATTGTCAACTATCTCCATTCGCTCGGCCACCATCGCCTGGCATTTGTCGGCCATCACTCCACGCTTGGACCGACCGGCGAACGAGAACAGTGCTTCATCGAAACTGTGTCTCACTTCGCTTCAAGCAGTGAGTGGCGAACGGTGGTGAACCAAGACGGTCCGGAGGGAGGACGGCAAGCGGCCCGCGAGCTGCTCGCTTCGGGCTTTCGACCAACAGCGATCGTGTGTGTCAATGACTTCATGGCCCTGGGAGTGTTGCGCGAATTGCGCGACCAAGGACTGCGCGTTTTCGAAGATGTTTCGGTGACTGGGTTTGACAACATCAAGCTTTCGGAATTTTCCTACCCGCGGCTCACCACGGTTGACATTCCACGGGAACGTATTGGGCACTTCGTCTTTCAACGTCTTGTCCCGGACGCGACCAAAAGGCCCGTCGCCCGAGATATCCTCCTCGACCCTGAGCTGGTGCTACGTGAGTCAGCCGGCCCTGTGCCAGGCTCATCCTCCCGTAAATAAGTTGTTGCTTCCTTGTGGAGAAGCGGTGTGCCTGCTGTCCCGCCCTGTTTTGGCACAAGTGACGGGATCACACCATCTTGGGTATCCGCACGCCAGATGGATTTATCTCCACAAAGGAGATCTTGTGCCCTCGGCAGGATGTCAGGCCAGGGCGGCAGTTCCAGGCGTCAAGTGGAACTCGCATCGGTCGGACTAGAGGGTGGGGATGCGACTCCGTCAACTGTTGCAGGGTAGCTTGGCATCAGCAGCATGAGCCCAGCGGAGGAGAGCATGATCACCGAAAGTTGCACTAGGAATGTTTCATAGGAACCCGCTGCGTCGAACGCTCGGCCCATCAAGACAGGGCCAAGGGCAGCAGCTAGAGCATAGGCCGTCCAAGTGAAGCCGTAGAGCGTCGAGAAGGATCGAAGCCCGAAGTATCTTGAAAGCACATAGGGAATGATGTCGGCCTCTCCACCCATCCCAACTCCGATGAGGGCTGCACCCAACGACCCTACAAACAGCGATCTGGCGCCCGAAAGAAGAAACACACCCAGTGCTGAGAATGCAAGCAACCAGAAGGAGACTCGCGGCGCAAAAAAGCGGTCCAGCAGCCATCCTGTGCCAATCCGTCCCAGCAGGCTAGCTGCTCCCATGATAGATACCGCGAACGCACCACCACCCGCAGACACTCCGCGGTCGGTGAGCAAAGCAGCCAAATGGGTCATCGCGCCGTTTTGGCTGATTGAGCTCAGAAACAAAACGGCGACGATCACCCAGAAGGCTCGTGACCGCAAGCCCTCCTGAAAAGACGAATCGGAGACTTCAGTCCTGCCAGCACCACGCAGGCCCGGTCTTTCACGGACAAATCGGGCAACCACAGGCAGTCCGACCGCTAGAGACAGCGCACCCAAAACCAGAAAAGCTCCCCGCCATCCCAGCTTGTCAATGAAGAACTGCGCCGCGGGTGGCAGGATGATGGCCCCCAGCGCGCCACCAGCCATCAGGACGGCCAGCGCCATGCCACGCCTTCGATCAAACCAGGTGGAGACAACTCGCGAATAAGCCAGATGAGCCGCACCATTGCCGACCAGACCGAGGATGGCAAATACGGCGTAGAGGTGGCCGATATGAGGCGTCAAGAGGGCCAGGGATGCGAAGGCGCACCCGAAGGTCGTCAGACACGAAAGGATGATGCGCCGGGGTCCTAGCCGGTCAATCAAATAGCCCAGCGGAGGCGATGCGGCAGCCAAGGCTATGGCTGCGACGCCAAAGGCCAATGACACCGCCTGACGCGACCAGGCAAACTCTTCCGTCAGCGGCTTGAGGAAGATTCCGAATGTATAGACCAGCAAGGATCCGAAGCTGACGAAAACACCAATCCCCGAAGCAACCGTTACCCGCCAGCCTGGGTAAACAAAAGTCGCTTCATTTACGTCGCACGCATCCTTGTCCTCTGCCATAGCGTCGTTGACGGCCGACTTCCGATCACGACTCTGCAAATTGAACCTTGGCTGAACCGTTAGTCGTGCCGGAGTTTCTGGTAAGAGTACCCTTAGAACAGGAATTTCAAACCGAACTGCAGAAGCCGTGGGGGTCCTGCCTCGATGATGCGTCCAAAACTGGGTGACGACAAGTCCGTGACCGGCAAGGCGAAGTTCGCGTGGTTGGCAAAGTTAAAGCACTCCACCCGAAACTGCAGTTGGTGGCTCTCGGTCAGGGTGAAGTTCTTCAGCAGCGACAGGTCCACATTGGCAAACCCAGGCCCACGCACGATATTGCGACCGGCATTGCCAAACTTGCCGGCTTCCGTAAGGGGATCCAACCGCCGGAAGGCCGAGCGGCTCACCCACTGTTCCACCGTGTGAGAACCTTCATTGGGGTCTGAAATAACGTCTGGACGGCTGGCAAAGAATCCCGAGACCGGAGGATGATTCGCCTGAAGCGAGACATTGGTGCTATCGAAAACCGTAAAAGGAGTTCCGCTGGTGACGTTGGCGATGCCGTTCAGTTGCCACCCAGCCAGGAGGGTTCTGCTCCAACCAGCCAAGCTGGAGGCCGCCGGCACCTGCCAACTGCCGCTGAGAACGAGGCGATGCTTAGCGTCAAACAAGGAAGGCCCATGTTCCGCGCGAAGGTTGAACGGGTTCTGCGCCATATCGTTTTCTCCGGTGAGGGGCCGGGCGGCAGCACCGCTCAAGTTCATCGCTGACAGATAGTCCAGAGTTTTTGAGAGCCAGTAGGAAACGCTGAATCCGGCACCCGAGCTGAACCGTCGCGTCAAGGAAAGCTGGCCGGCGTGATAGGTGGAGTTAGTGGTGTAAGAGAGCAGCGCAACGTGCCCGAGATCGCAAGGAGCAGTGCCCGCAGGACAGTTACCATAGAGGCGCCTGCGGTCGGCGTTTGCCGCTGTGGCCCCCGGGCCGAACACGGCGGGGTTGGCCTCTGTGTTGCGCGGGACATGAGTACCCTTGCTTCCGACGTAGCGGGCTTCAACAAGATAACTCTTGAATATCTCCTGCTGGATCGACAGATTCCAGTTCTGGGCGTAGGGAGGTTGAGCATTCTTGTCGAGTGCCACCACCGTAGCAGGTAGAACGAACGCGTTTGGTTGAGGTTTAGGCTGAATCGCATAGGGATCCTGAAATCCGGTGGCGGGACCGCTGAATTGCTGGGCTTGGGTCCAAGGCAGCGAACTCACGGGCGCCTGAGACAACAGCCCGGAGCCTGTGGCCATCGCATCGAAGAAGATGCCGTAGGCTGCCCGAATGGAACGGCGGCCATCGCCTTTCGGATCCCACGCGAATCCCAGTCGAGGCATGAACCCTTTCCGAAAAATCGGCGCAACACCCCTGGCAATACCCGCGTCTCCAGGGAATAGAATTCCTCTCTGTGCATTTGGGAAGACCGTAGACTGCTGCCCCGGCACGAAGGCGTTGAGACGGTCTCGCACCTCAGTGATCGGTGTGTTCACTTCGTAGCGCAGGCCGTAGTTCAACGTCAATCGGTTGTTGACCCGCCATTCATCCTGGATATAGAGCGCGCTTTGCCACTCTCGCAGCCCCCGACCCACATCTCCCAGACCCTGGAAAAATACTACTGGCCTGCCCTGCAGGAAGTTGGCAAAAGCGTCGTTCGTCGGGAAGGAAGGCGCGAAGATAAAAAAAGCGTTCGGAGCAATGATCTGCACGGCGTTGACCTGGTTGCGCCGCAGCTCGCCGCCAAACTTCAAAGAATGGGTCCCACGAACATGGGAAATGGAATCGTACACCTCGTAACTGTTCTGAGCCGAATTCCGGGGTCCAGTGATGGCCCCTCCGATCGGCGAGTATCCGCTCAGGTTAAAAAATGGGGGTCCCCGTCCAAGGTCAGAAACGGAGTCATAGTTAAAGCCCAGCTCTCTGGGCGAGGTACGATTGAGGCGCTGGTCGAAGTGGAACTTATGGCGGAAGAAAGAAATCCGCGCCGAGTTGATGGTGTTGGGTGAGAACAGGTGCTGTTCCGACAATGTGAAGGAGTGGGTGTTGAGGTTGTCACGTACGGGAAACCCCGGCAGATCAGAACCTCGAATCGAGATGGGATTCAAATTCGATCCCACAGAGTAGGAGTACCGTACCGAGAGTTGGTCCTGGTCCGAAAGGTGATAGTCAAAACGCCCGCCCCCCTGGTCGGAGTTGTTCCGTGCGACAATGGTAGCGGTGTAGACGGATGGCGACACATTGCCCAGCGGGTAATACGCTTCCATCAATTTCACGGCCAGGGGATTGAATTGGCTGGCCGGGAGCTGGTTACCGGGAAACGGAACCCCTCCTGCGGCCAGGTTCAAAAGCGGCGTGGAACGTGCCGAAAAATCGCCCCGGCGCTGCTCCGCCGTGGGTACGATAGCGGAACGGGTGATGCCCTGCCGATTACGGAAGCCTTCATAATAGCCAAAGAAGAACATCCGGTCCCGTTTGATGGGACCCCCGAATGTTCCGCCAAACTGGTTTTGCTTCAGCGGTTCCACATCTCTTGAAAAGAAGTTACGTGCATCGAAAACGTCATTCCGCAGAAATTCGTAAAGCGAGCCATGGAGCGCGTTGGCTCCGGACTTGGTCACCACCCTGGTGTTCGAGCCACTGGCACCACCGTATTCAGGTGGGGCCGTGTGCGTCAGGATGCGGAACTCAGCAATCGCATCCACCGGAACACGGAGAGCAAACCCACCATCCATTCGGTTAAGGTTGCGAGCGCCATCCACCAGGTAGGTATTCGATTCAGGGCGTTGCCCGTTGACGGAGTAGGCCTGCCCAGCTCTCAGTGTTCCTCCGGTCGTGGCTACACCACTCGTGAGCCCGGCGACGCCGGCTTGCAGAAGTCCCAGTTGTGTGAAGTTGCGGCCATTCAGCGGAAGATCGAGAATTTCCCGTGTCGTTACGACCTTGCCAAGCGTGTTCGTGGCAGTGTCAACAAGCGCGGCATCCGCCTCAACAGTGATCGATTCCTGTTGAGCGGCAAGCTGCAAACGGACATCCAACCGGACCGTCTGGCTCACGTTAAGCTGAACCGGCTGTTGGAGGAACCTGGAGAATCCGGTCGCCTCGATTGAAATAGAATAACGCCCGATGGGGAGCAGAGAGAATCGATAGGAACCGTTTGCATTCGTGACATAGTTCTTCGAATAACCCGTGTCCAAATTCGCAACAGTAACAGTCGCCCCGGCAACCGCTGATGCAGATGGATCGAGGACCTCTCCTTCAATCGCGGCTACAGGATCTTGAGCGAGCATGTTCTGCAGCGGGAACTGCGTAGAAACGAGTAATACGGAGACAATCAAGATGGTGCGATACCCCATGGCGAGTGTCCTCAATGTGGAGCGAAGCGAAACTTTTGGATTGGTAGCGAGTTCGACCGAGCGCCGGTCAATACAAACAAGAGTAGCTGAATAGGGGTGATTGATCGTCAGAATAGTGTAATTTAATTGTCACACCAATGTAACAGGGCCTTCAATTCGAGAAGGGGCTCCGGCTCCATCGTGAGGTGTTCGAGGGCTGGAACGCCGCTCTGGAGCTTGACGGCTAGCTGTCAAGGTTTACGACCCCTGGTCAATTTGGCACTCAATATAGTGTGACCTCGAGAGGGAGGCAGATAGTTTTCCAGGATTGATTCGACGCACGAAGGCGTGATTGTCTGCGAAACACACGTCGGTCCATCCTCGTTTGACTGTGATATCATCGCCTCAACGCAGGAAAGGCGGCACGGTTCCAAACAGAAATTCTCGCCTGATTCGTCCTGTTGGTCCGAATCCAACCGCACCGATTGCGCAAGAATGGGGTGGCGTCCTGTTGTCACGGGAGGCAACCAGCGGTTGTGGCCCTGTGGATGGACGAAAACTCTCTGTAGCTGGAGGACTTCATGCAAACCAAGCAAGCAAAAGTGGATGAGGCTCGCCTCAGTACAATCACCTGCGGACCGCTACCAGCCTCGCGGAAGGTGTACCTGCCAGGAACGCTCCATCGGTTTCTGCGCGTTCCGATGCGCGAGATTGCGCAAACGCCGACCCAACAGCACCGCGCTTCCGGCAACCGGACCGTGGAAAATCCTCCTGTTACCGTCTATGACACCAGCGGACCGTACACGGACCCAGCCATTGCCATCGACGTTCGCGAAGGCGTTGCACCGCTTCGCCGCCCCTGGATTGAGGCACGCGGTGACGCCGAGGAACTCCCGCACATTTCCTCACACTATGGCCGATTGCGGCTCGCCGACCCACAATTGGATTCTTTGCGCTTTGGTCATCTCCGCCGGCCTCTGCGCGCCAAGGCTGGACGAAATGTCACCCAAATGCATTATGCTCGCCGGGGATTCATTACTCCTGAAATGGAGTTCATCGCCATTCGTGAGAACCAGCGGTTGGAAGGGGCGTTCAGTGCCCAACATCCCGGCAATTCCTGGGGGGCAAACATTCCCAAAACGATCACACCGGAGTACGTGCGTGACGAAGTGGCGCGTGGGCGGGCGGTGATTACGGCCAACATCAACCATCCAGAACTGGAACCGATGATTATCGGCCGTAACTTCCTCGTCAAGATCAATGCCAACATCGGAAATTCGGCGGTGACGTCAACGATTGAAGAGGAAGTTGAGAAGATGGTCTGGGCCACCCGCTGGGGCGCCGATACGGTGATGGATTTATCCACGGGCCGCAATATCCATGAAACTCGTGAATGGATCTTGCGCAATAGCCCCGTACCCATCGGAACCGTGCCGATCTACCAGGCCCTGGAAAAAGTAGATGGCAAAGCCGAGGATCTGACCTGGGAGGTTTTTCGCGACACGCTGATTGAACAGGCTGAGCAAGGGGTGGACTATTTCACGATTCACGCAGGCGTGCGGTTGCGCTATGTCCCTCTGACGGCCAGGCGCGTGACGGGCATTGTTTCGCGGGGGGGCTCCATCCTGGCAAAGTGGTGTTTAGCGCATCACGCCGAGAATTTTCTCTACACGCACTTTGAAGAAATCTGCGAAATCATGAAGGCCTATGACGTCACTTTCAGCCTCGGTGACGGGCTTCGGCCCGGCTCCATCGCTGACGCCAATGATGAGGCGCAGTTTGCCGAGCTTGAAACATTGGGCGAGCTGACGAAGATCGCCTGGAAGCATGACGTGCAAACCATGATCGAAGGGCCAGGCCACATCCCGATGCACCTGATTCAGGTCAACATGACCAAGCAACTTGAAACCTGCGGCGAAGCGCCCTTTTACACACTAGGCCCTCTGACAACGGACATTGCTCCCGGCTACGATCACATCACCAGCGCTATTGGCGCAGCAATGATTGGCTGGTACGGAACCGCCATGCTTTGCTATGTGACACCCAAGGAGCATCTCGGCTTGCCCAACCGCGACGACGTGAAGGAAGGTGTGATCGCCTACAAGATTGCCGCGCATGCCGCCGACCTCGCCAAAGGCCACCCAAGTGCTCAGGCCCGGGACAATGCCCTGTCAATGGCGCGATTCGAATTTCGGTGGGAGGATCAGTTCAATCTCGGGTTAGACCCCGAACGCGCGCGCGCCTTCCACGATGCCACGCTTCCGGCCGAAGCTGCCAAAGTGGCGCACTTCTGCTCGATGTGCGGACCGCATTTCTGCTCGATGAAAATCACTGAAGACGTTCGGGAGTATGCGAAGGAGTTGGGACTCACTCCTGAAGAAGCCCTCGAAGAGGGCATGGAGAGCAAGTCTGACGAATTTAGGCAGGCCGGCAGCCATATCTACCAGCGCATCTAGAACTGCGTCTTGCTCTTTTGCTGAGAAGAGTTCACACGGAATTAACACGATTGGCCTAGATTACGGTACCGTAGGATCAGACTCCGACCCCAGCAGACAACGAGGATGCCATGAAACCGAAACTGATCACTGATGATCAAGCCGCTCCGGAGACGGTGCCTTCGGCTGATGACGCTGAAGCGCTTGACAAGACGGTTTCGAAGAAAGCCGCGCTGCAGCAAAAGTGCGACGACATTTTGAAATCGCTGGCAAGTTTCCAGGAGGTTTACGACAGCATCTTGGCAGCGCTGGCTGAGTCGCATGAACAAGGCTTGCAGGAGCTGCGCGATGAACTTATGCAACTGAAGGACGCGATTCCCGACCTGGAGAAGAAATCCATCAAGCGCCTCAAGCTGGCCGGAACGCTGACCGCTATCGAAAACGAGAGTCAAAAGGCCAAAGTGAAAGCAGCGCTCCGGCGTAAGAAAGATTTGAACCGAATTGACGACTTCGTGGTCGGGGCGTTTCGTACTCTGCGTGCCTTAAACGAAAAGACCCCGGATAGGTCGCAGACTAGCTAAATCGACTCGGCTCCTCACCCCAGCGTCTCCAACACCCGCGTCTTCTCCAGCCTCACAACGCCCTTCACCATCAGTCCCATAGCGCGCTATGATGGATGGCGGATCACACTCATGTTGCCAAAAGCCAAACCCGTTAAACCTGCGCTGCGTGAACAACGCATTCGAGAGTTCGCTTCAGAGATGGCGCTGCACTTTACCGCCGCGATCTTTTCCAATCTGGAAGGAGCGAAGTCAGGAGCGGTTGAACCGCTCCACGACATGCGCGTGGCAACGCGCCGCTTGCGCGAAACGCTCCGTTTGTTTCAGCCGTACTACGCGCCGCCAAGTTTCAGGAAACTGTCTCGCAAGGCGCGCAGAACCACCCGGATCTTGGGCCTGCCCAGGGAGATGGATGTAAACTTGGAGCTGTTGCGGCGCTGCCAGTTTGCTGGAGGATTGGTGGTTCATGCCACCTGCGAGCATCTGCTGGCGTTCTTTGAAAACGAGCAGACGCGCTTGAAGCGCCGCATGCTTCGGGAGTTTGAGCGGCTCGAGCTGAAGGCTTTTGAGAGTGATTTACGACTGTTAGCCGAAAGCGCGGTACCGCCTCGCAGTAAGATGCATCGGCTCTTTGCCGAGCACCAGGCGGCGGAGTTCGAACTCTTCATCCAGCAATTGCCGCAACTCCTGCTCGACAAGGCTGCGCCAATCCTGGGATTCGAACCCACGCCCGAAACTCTACAGAGCGACAGGAGTCTGCATGAGCTGCGCATTCGCACGAAGAAATTACGCTATGTCCTGGAGATCTTGAAACCCCTGCTGCCAGCCGATTCCGGAGAGCCCCCGGTTGAATTCTGCCGCGCGCTGCAAGACGTTCTGGGCGAGTTTCACGACCACACCGTCCTGATCGAAAGGCTACAGCGGCATCAGCAAGAACTCCTGCAGAAGGGCCTGCTCCTGTTGAGCCACGGCTGCTCCCGAATCGCGGCTGAGCTCCAGGAAGCTCGGCAATCCTTGACGCCAAAGATTGAACCGGCGCATCGCGAAGTCGTTAGTGCGATGGAAGCCTACTTGAAATCTCGCGAAGATAACGCTGCTCTGCCAACAACTGCATAATCCGAGCACCACATCATCGATTAAGTCACGAGATGTCTCTTGCCCTTTCAAGTGGCTGCTCAATCTCAAAATCATGATAAGTTGACGCTTCGATCACGGGCCTGCCCAAACGAGAACGAGCTTTATGAAATTCTCCAACGGAGCTTGCAGGATTGCATCGGTGCTGCTGCTGTTTTGTGCTGTTTCCTACGGCAAAGCAGTCAACGGGGAAATTGTCCAACAACAGCTTGATGTGTCGGGCAACGGACACTCGGTCATCAAGGTTTGGGGCACCTACCGGGAAATGGGCTACGCCCACGGGGTACCTTCTGGCTGAAGCTATCAATGTTGAGATCGCGTCACTGAAGAAACTCTTGGGCGGCCGATACGCTTCGCTAAAGACAACCGTGGGAACCACCATGTTCCCTTCCGATGCCGCGGAAGAAATGGATGGGATTGTCAGCGGAGTCCTGGACAAGACGTCGTCGAGCACCGTGGATGCGGGCGACCTGCGTATCCTCAACACCTATGGCGACTGGGGCTACACGCGTGGTTGCCGCAGCCATTCGTGCTGGGGTTCCTATGTTGCGGCGCCGGTCAAAACCCTGTCCACGCGGAGAACCGACTACAACGGAGCCAAGATTGCCCAGGTGGTCGGCTCTATTGATTTCCTGTTATGTGCCTATCTCCCTTCTGAAACGGGAAAGCTTCGGTGGTTGAACTTCGGGATTCCCGGCGTTGTGATCTCCGGCACAGGAGTGAACGAATACGGTACGATTGTGTCAATTCACGACTCGCCCGAGACCGGAGCAGGACCGCCAGTGGGTCCCAACGTCCTGACTCGCAGTCTGGCTTCGAGGCTCATGATGACCTTGAGCCATCTGCCTAGCGATAGCTCGCGGCAGTTGGATTTTGCCTACCACACCCTCCAGCCTTTTAAGTCCTGGACGGGCTCTTTTCTCAACTACTATGCACCGGAGGGTAGCGGTGGCGTCATCACCAGTGACCCGACCCAAGGGTTCCATCTTCTGAGAAAACCACAAGCCTCCTATTTCGGAGGCGAGGTGCTCGTGACATCGAACCAGCAAACCAACGGCAGTGTTGTACCGTCGGATTTCACGGCAATTGATGCCTACTACCGTGGAGCCAAACCAAAAACGTTAACCGATCATTGGGGTGCTTTAGACTTGGTGGACATCGACGTTGGTGCTCAAATGATGAGTGTTGCATACCGCAACCGGGGCGATATGACCCTCTGGGCTCGTGGCAGATTGCTCGGCACGAAGACCACTCCGAAGATCGTGATTGAATGGTCGGATCTCTTCGGTGGAAAGAATCGCCGAATAGTTCGCTGATATCGACGGTATCCCAAAGGGCAGCAGGTTGGCGGCAGGGAATTCGTCCATGTCCTGGACGACGTCAAGGATCACTGGGCCGACCGGCTTGCTGACCTCAGCTACATGATCGCTCCCGAGAAAGCATCGGACTGGAAAAATGGATGGAGCAAATGGGAACCGTAATTCAGGAATATGCCAGAACGCACAACCTGCCGGTGCGACACTTGAAGGAAATAAGGCTCGCGGATTGATCCGAAGTGCCTTCGTGAGACGTGCTATGCTCTCGCAACCTGTTTCAATCGCTTTTTCACAAGAACTCAAATCTAGACAAGCCAAAGAAAGGCACCGTCGATGGGAACCTGGAAGGATATGCTCTTGGCAATGGTCGTTCTGTGTGCGGGTGGTTATGTAGGCGCTGCTCTACTAGGCTTACTTCCATAAGTTCGATTCATTAGTTTCTGTCGTGAGACTCGCGAGGTCACGCCTGGCAAGTTTCTTGCGCGCTCTTCAGTGCACGGCATCGGTACTCATTTCGAAAAGCCCTGCCCATGGCTTGAGACGACATGTCTAACAATTTCTTCACCCTCGTCGCAGGCCCGGGTTGAGGAAAATTGCCTTGCTGTGAAAATCATTTCTGCGCACGCCACAAGACTTTCCCAATTTCGCAACTAACCAGCCACGCTTGATATCCCCATAGGGTGTGTTTTTTCAACTCACCAAATCCTCTGTCGGAGATGGAGAGTCAGAGGGCATGACGCACGCTACAGGCCGTCAATCAGGGATGTATCCAAAGAAACGGCTAACTGCCGGCGGTGTCGACCGCAGTACCTCGGATGATCTTCGAGGTCGTGACAATTTGTCCTACATGACGCTGAGCGTGCTCTGCCGCGTGGAAAAGCAAACCTAGTACAGTTGATGGCGGTTGGGCTCGACCGACAAGTCGGGCATTAGTGAGCGTCGCTTCAGTGGTTGTGGCGAGTTGGCGAAGGGCACCCTCGACAGTCTTGCGCCAGGCAGTCAAGAGCTCATCAATCGGTTGGTAGGAAGCTGTCATCGCTCCTTCGTCCGCAAGTGCCGCAAGCTGTAACGCAGAGAGAGCCTCGCCGCGCGCGTAGGTTAGAAGGCGGTCGGTGCTCCCCGCAAGGTGCACGAGGTGAAAACCAGGTGATGCGGCGCCACCGGGTTCGAGCCAAAGTTGGTTAACAGCAAGATCTGAAACTGCTGCCTCGACATCCTCCAGGGCCAACAGGAAGGCATGCGCCACCGGCTGCAGGAGTGCAGGGATGCCGGGGACAGGACCTCGAAGCCAAGGTTCCGGCTGGGAAGCAGTCATCGTGTTCTCCAGGTAGTCATCAAGGCTCGACCCACCTCCAGCGGCAATTTCAATGCGGCTCGATGGCAGGCAGAGAGCATCGCACCGGCTTGTCTTTCCGATAACCCAGTGCGTAGTCGGCCTGCATGAGCTTGTGGATCTCCCGTGTTCCTTCGTAAATCACCGCACCCTTGCAATTACGATAGTAGCGTCCCACAGGGTATTCATCAGAGTAGCCATAGGCGCCGTGGATCTGCACCGCGTCCGACGCCGCCCGCTCGGAAGCTACCGTGGCATACCACTTCGCCTGAGAGGTTTCACGATTGTTGCGCCGCCCCTGATTCTTCATCCATCCACAGCGCAGCCACAGGAGACGGGAGACATCGTAGTCGAGCACCATTTGAGCAATCATTTCCTTCACGAGTTGGTGCTCACCGATGGCCTTTCCGAAGGTCTTGCGCTCCAGCGCATACTTGCGGCTGGCATCGAGGCAGGCCCTGATCAATCCGGTGGCGCCCGCGGCCACTGTGTAGCGACCCTGTTCGAGCGCAAACATCGCGATCTTGAAACCCTCTCCCTCTTCACCGACGCGGTTGGCCACCGGCAACCGCACGTCGTTCATGGAAAAAAATCCCGTGTTGCCTGCGCGGATTCCCCACTTCTGCTCCAGGGTCCCGCTGGCAAATCCGGACATGCTGCGCTCAACGATGAATGCGGAGAGTCCGGTATGATCGCGGGCCTTCTTCTTCGCGAGATCGGTCCAAGCAATCACGAGAAAATGATCGGCCACGTCGGCCAGTGAGATCCAGGTTTTCTCGCCATTCAAAATATACTCCTTGCCATCCAAGCGTGCCGTTGACTGCAAGCCCACGACATCGCTGCCGGCATCCGGCTCGGTCATTCCAAAGCTGGCGATTTTCAAGCCCTTCGACTGTGGCGTCAGGTAGCGAGCCTTCTGGTCTGCAGTCCCCCAACTGAGCAACGTCAGGCCGTTGAGGCCGACGTGGACGGAAATGATCACACGCAACGATGTATCGCCGTACTCCAACTCTTCGCAAGCCAAACCCAGACTGATGTAGTCAAAGCCAGCGCCACCATGTTCGGCAGGAACACAGATGCCGAGCAGGCCCGTCCTTGCCATCTTTTCAAGAATCGTGCGATCGAAGAAATGGCGAGCATCCTGTTCAGCAATGTTGGGTGCCACCTCTTTCGCAACCAATTCGCGCACCAGGCTTTCAACGCTGAGATGATCCTCTGAAAGGTCAAACCCGATCATGAGAGGCCTCCTGCCACAATAGCCAAGATCGTCTGACCCTCGGTTCAAAGTTTCGAATCTGGATCACGACTGAAGCGAATTGTACCTTTGCGGAGGGAGGCTGTGAAAAAATTCGGACGGCAAGGCTTGGGCCGAGCTGCGCAGCCACTATATCCTGATCCAGTGGCCCGGCGGGAGACTCGCCCTCCTCCGGCAATGATCGGTGCAATTTTCGCAGCTTTATGAGGGAATCAAAGGAGGAATGAGGTTGGCGGTCGGGTGTAGGACCTCTGCCACCAAATCCGCAAAAGCAGGGGTAGCGCCCCGCAACCGGCGTCTTACTTGTCTTTCCACACCGGCGCGCGACGCTCAACGAATGCTTTCAGACCCTCATTGGTATCTTCGAGAGCCATCAGCTGGTTGAGATAGATATCCTGCGCTCTCTTGAGAGCATCCTGAAAACTCAGCCCTTCGCCCGAGAGCATGGTTTTCTTCATCATCTGAAGAACCGGGCCGCTATTCAGGGTGACCTTCGAAGCGAACTCCTTCACGGCACTCTCGAGCTTATCCGCAGGGACGACGCGATTCACCAAGCCCAGGGCCAACGCTTCCTTGGCATCGATCGCCTCGCCTGTCAGAATCAGTTCCATGGCTTTCTTCTTGCCAACCAGGTATGGGAACACTACTGTGGCGATGGACGGGTAAACCCCCACTTTGATTTCCGGCTGGCCAAACTTGGCCGTCTCTGAAGCGATGACCACATCGCAAAAAGTTGCCAGTTCGCAGCCACCACCGAGCGCTGCCCCATTTACTGCTGCAACCGTGGGTTTGCCAATCTCACCCATCGAAAGAAAAATCTTGTGGAAGGCTTCGAGCAACTGAAACACCTTCTGCGGCGTATGATCTGCCATATCCACGCCGGCGCTGAACACGTTACACGCTGACTTGAAGACAATCAATTTGAGGTGGTCCTGGTTGTGCAGCGATTCAAGGGCTTCGCCGATCTCAGACATCATTTCAATGTTCATGATGTTCAGCGGTGGGCGGTTCAAAGTGATATGGGCGTAACTATCAACCTTCTCAAACTGAATTAAACTCATGGAACCTCGGCAGTGGCTGGACAACGTCGATGGGATTCTACTTCTCCGTCCAAAAGCGTGCAGTGAACATTTCGTCTGTAGACTGCGGAAACTTTAGCACGGAAAGGCTTTAGGGTTGCCTCCTGTAGAGCCGGGGCCTGACGATTTCGCTTCGAGGAATGTCGCCGACTACGAGCGAATCGCCGATTCATGAATTAGGGCACTAATCATTGTCTTTCATCAGGAGAAGGACCATAATCGAAGCCATTGATCATCCGAACCCTCGTTGCTCCCGGTAAGCGACCGGCGTTCTCGTATGTCGCGTTCATCAGGCCCCTTCAAGCGAGTCCTCTCAGGACAGCCCTTCTGGCTGTTCTTAGTGCTTGCAACACTGTGCCTGGCAGCAGACAAGACCCCAAAGAAGGACCCCGGCAACCCTAAGAAAGAAGACAAGTCTGAAACCTTTACTTTCAAAGTCCCGGTGGATGTCGTCGTGGTGAATGCAGTCGTCACGGACAAACAGGGGAATCCAGTGAAGGACCTGAAAGTGGATGAGTTCAAGGTGTATGAAGACGGCAAACTACAGCCCATCCACACCTTCGCACTGGAGTCTTACAAAGCCACTCAGACTCAAGTATCGGGACGGCCAGCCACAACAACTGAAGAGGATGCAAGCGCGTCCCAGTCCCGCATGATCAGTCTGGTCGTGGACGACCTCGCCACGGCGGGACCCGAGTTTTTCGTATATGCTCAGCAGGCTCTACAGAAGCTGCTGGCGAGCAGCATCGAGCCTTCAGACCTGATTTCATTGACAACGGCGTCTGGAAGCGTGAGCCAACCCTTCACGTCCGACCGCGATCTGCTGCTGTCGCTGGTGGCAGAGCTGCACAAGAAAGTGCAACGCGCCGGCACTGTCAAGTCGCAATGCCCGGAGCTCACTGATCTGCAAGCACAGCACATCCGAAACAATCTCCCGGACGAAACCCCTCTGCGGGTTGCAATAGCGGAAACAGTCATTTGCCAGAATCTTGAGACCCTTCCCAACCCCGAGATGGTGGCAGAACCCGTGGTTCGTTCGGCTGCTGCGCAACAATTCGAGGAAAACCAGCACCGCTATCGAAGCTTGCTCACCAGCTTGCGGCAGTATCTTCGTTCTCTGCGCCATTTTGAAGGCAAGAAGTCTCTGATCCTGATCTCTGATGGTTTTCTCTCGGACTACGTGCGCTACGAACTTCAGGACGTCACAGATATGGCGCTGCGTTCTGGTGTCATCTTTAACACCGTGGATGTTCGGGGACTCTACACGACGAATTACCAGGCGAGCGACCGGGTCGTGGCGGGAACCAACAACGAGTCGTTTGCCCTGCTGTCAAGAAAGCCTCAGATGCGCACCGATGATTTCCGCTACCAGGAGGACCCGTTGCGTCAGCTTTCTGGAGAAACTGGCGGGATGCACATTGGAAACACAAACGATCTCGCAGCAGGCATGCGAAAGATTATCGACAGCCAGTCGTTCTACTACATCCTGTCCTACTCGACTCCAAATGCCAAATCAGACGGCCGGTACCACAAGATCAAACTTGAAGTAACCCGCCCCGGGCTCCAGGTCACTTACCGCAAAGGCTACTACGCCCCCAAAGAGCAGCTCTCCTTCGAGCGGCGTAAGAAGGAGGACATTATCGAAGCGCTTCGCGCTCCCGGTAATCTCAATGAGATTCCCATTCAGCTTTCGTACAACTATTTTCAGATGGAAGATGCCCGGTACCAACTCGCGTTGATGACCCAGGTGAATATCCGCGGCATGAAATTCGTGGAAGAAGACTCGAGGCACAAGAACTTGATTAGCCTCGTGGTCGTGGCGCTTGACGAACATGACCAGTACATCGACGGCCTGGAAAAAACAATTGATTTGAATCTGACCAGCCCGAGCTATACCGCGCTGTTGAGTCACGGCTTCACGTCCAAGATGGATGTGAAAGTACCTCCGGGGCGCTACAAGATCCGCGCGGTGGTTCGCGAAGGCTTGCACACCAGAATGGGATCGATCAACAAGATGATTGAGGTGCCTTAGACTGACGGTCAACTATTCGAGCAAACGGAGAGGATCTGGATTGGCAGCAATTTCTGTTGCCAGTCGAAACCAGAGGAGGACGTTATGAGAGTCGGTGTCGGTAGTCACATGAGATTTGGGCTGCTCGCCTTGTGTGTAGTGGCTATTCTGGCAATAGGTTGGTTGCTCGCGCCTGTTGAGTCGCTGGCCGCACCCCAGGGAGGGACGCTCCGTGTAGACGTCGATCTCGTGACGATTGAAGTCATCGCCCAGGACAAGAAGGGCACTCCCATGCTGAACCTCAAGAAGGAAGACTTCAGGATTTATGAGGACGGCAAGCAGCAGGAGATTATGAGCTTCGACGCTGTGTCGGATAAGGCGGATGAGCCCCTGCCAACGAGCCTGAAGGATGTCGAGGAATCCAACCGCCGGGGCAAGGTTGTGCTGATTCTCTTTGACGACAGCAACATCACAGCATCGCAGATCCAGATGTCCCGGGAGTCTGCAGAGAAGTATGTCAAGCAGCACATGCGCCCTTGGGACTTCGTTGGCGTTGCCTCGTATGGGTTGAGTCTGAAGATTCTCCAGAATCTGACCCACGACGCGGACAAGGTGGTGGCAGCGATTCGCCAGCCGGCCATGTCGCACGCCGAAACCCGCTTTGGCCAGGGATCATCGCGCGAAGACCAGAGCCGGGGCGGATTTGGAGCAGGACAACAGCGTGGCGGTCCGATGAACCGGCAAGAGGGGCGCAATCAGGGGCCGCTGGACCAACAAGCGAAGTTCCGATCTACGGTCCTGCTGCGAACACTCAGCCAGTTGGCAGGTTCGATGTCCAGGGTCAAGGGTCGCAAGTCGGTGCTCATGTTCTCCGAAGACTTCTCTCTGGCCAGTGATGCTCAGGTCGAACTGCGTAACACGATTCAGGCGGCGCAGAAAGCCAACGTTGCGTTCTACAGCATCGATGCTCGAGGGTTGAACTCTCTCGGTGGTGCCACTCAGGGATCGCTGATGCCTGCGGAGGTGCCCCTTCAGTCGACCTTCCGGGAAAGTAGCAGCTCCTGGCTGGGTGCTTTTGCGCGTCGCTTGCTCCCCGGGGCTGAGTTGCTGAATCCAACAAGCTCCTTGTTGCGCCCTGCAGCTTTCGTCCAAGCGCAGGGTGGCCAGGGCGGCGGAGGACAGGGGGGTGGAGGCGGACAAACCGGTGGAGGCGGAGGCACAACGGGTGGCGGTGGAACACAGGGTGGAGGCACTCAGGGCGGACAAACTGGCGGTACCGGAAACCAGGGCTTGGGGAACAACACTGGAGGGCGGAACCCCAACGATGTCACCGGGCGGGGGCAGCAGGATCAGTTTGGAGATCAAAACAGGTTTGAACAGTTTCAGCAGCAAGCAATGATGGAAAACATCCTGCGCTCGCTGGCTACCGAAACCGGTGGTCTACCCATTTTCAATACCAACAACCTCAATCAAGGCTTGGACAAAGTCGATCTGGAGCTAAGCAACTATTACGTTCTAGGCTTCAGCTCGACGAACCCGAAGCGCGACGGCAAATACCGCAAACTGGAAGTGAAAACCGAAGTTAAAGGGCTGAAGTTGAAGCACCGCAACGGATATCTCGATCCGCGGCCGCCAGACGCCCTGGCCGGATCCAAGGGTGAGCGGTCTCTAATGAGCGCCATTTCGTCTCCCACCCCATTGACTCAATTGCCGGTCAGCTTCCGTCCGGTATTCTTTTACGACTCGCCTCAACTCGCCCGAGTCCCGATCTCAGCCCGCATCCAGCGCGGGACCATCGAGCTGAAAAAGAAAGGCGGATTGATGGTGAATGCTGTGGACGTGATGGGAGTGGCTTATGCCGAGGATGGCAGCGTCGCAGCCCGCTTCAGCGAAACGTTAAATCTCGCCGTAGAGAAAGAGCGCGAGGAAATGTTTCGCAATTCCGACATCCCCTACCGGAACTACATCAAGTTGCGCCCTGGCAAGTATCAGTTGAAACTGGCCATTGCCGACGAAAAGGGAAAGGTCGGGACCTCGGAGCAGACTCTCGCCGTGCCGCCGATGCCGGCAGGACTGGCAGCCAGCAGCTTGGTCGTCAGCCAGGAAATGACGCAATTGCCCGATCTCATCAAGAACATGCAGACCCGGTTGCTTGATGAGGCCGACCCACTTATCTACAAGGGCATCCAGATACTGCCCCCCGTTGGAAACATGGTGCGCCGCGAGAATCCAATCGCAGTCTTTTACAAGCTCTATAACCTGGAGGGCAATGAAGCCAGCCGGAGCTTGTCTGCCAACGTCCAAATCATTGATGAGAAGGGCCAGGTCAATGAGCTGCCGTCTATGGATCTCGAAGAGGCGGCCTATCCTACGGGACCCTCGGAGGCAGCCATAGGCTTCAACCTACCTTTGAAAGATCTGCCGCCAGGAAAATATCAGTTAAAGGTGGAAACTATAGAAAAGACTAAGAACCAAAGCATCACCAGCCTGACAGAGATGGTCGTACAGTAGTCAGCCCCGCCAGAATGAGTGCTGAGTTCTGAGCACTGAGTGACAAATTCTCAAGAAAAAAGGGAGCTCGAACGTTCCTTTTTCGGGGAATGCCGCACAATCAGTACTTCTAACCAGCACTCAGTACTCAGCCTTACTGAAGCAAAAACCGCTTGCTTTTCGCCAGCTATAGGCACACCATTCTCCTAAATCCACATGTTCAAGCTGTTGAGTTCGCGCTGACGAATTTCTGCGAGAAGGCTTTGTCTTACACTCTCTTGGAAAGGAGCAATAGGATGCGCAACCTCTTCTCTGCCCGAATCGGCCGGTTGTCTATGTGCCTTGTGGGATTCGTGCTCGCCACCAATTGCGGCGGTGGGAAACCCCAAGTGTCAAAGAACTCGGCTGAGTACGTCTACTTGCAGGCCAAGGAAGCCATGGCTGAGGTAAAGTATGAAAAGGCCATCGGTCTCACGAGTGACGTCCTGCAGAAGTTTCCGGATTCAGATTACGCCACCAAAGCCCGCATCCTACGGGTGGTCCTGCTGGCAGGACTCAGTTCTGCTTATCGCGACATGGCGGAAGCTTACCTGGAAGGATTTGAGAAACCCGGTGGAAACTCGGGCAAGCTAAGATCCACGGCGTTCGACTACTATCGCAAGCAAAAAAACGCCGCCCTGGGGCTGATTGAATCTGCAGATTATTTTCTGAAAGACACGTCGGGGGCAAAGGCCTATGTGCTGGAGTGCGACTTCCCCAGCCGTGAAGTAGCCTATAACAAGAAGCTCGATGAGGTGAAAGACGGCGGCCTGTTGGACGGGGAGCAACGGCACGCCGCTGAGGAGCATGAGGTCTGGGACGGAATGCTCACCACCGTGTCATTCTTTGTTGGCGCCGCTGGGGATCGGCCGAAGGCCAGGAAGCTATTGGAAAGCGGGACAAAAACCATGGACCGCCCCGAGTTCATTGTTCGACTGGGCCGAACGCTGCTCGACAATCAAAAGGTCTTTGGGCGACCTGCGCTCAACGACGTCCAACTGTTCCGGCAGTTTTACGACAAGGCGTTGGAGTGCTCAGAGCTGTCTCAGAAGCTTTTGAAAGACAATCCAAGTGCGGACGTTCAGACGATGGTTGACAACCTCAAAGGAGAGTTGGAAGCCATGGAGAAGAAGGGGAAGAAGTCGTAGTAGTCGCAGTATGGCGTCCTGCGAAGCGACTCTGCCGAAAGCACCAATCCAATCTCTCGCTTTTCGGAATGGCGTTCTTGACAATCCAAAGCCCTACGCCGGCTGGCCGAGGTAGGCGCGAAGTTGTGGCGGGACTGAACGGCGGATGAGTGCGTTTCGGATTTCCCAATGGGTTGCGGACGGCGGGTCTCCGAGGAAGCGCACCTCTCCAGCCTCGCGAATGGCGACAGGAACACCGTCCGAATAAAGAACGCGATTGGTGCCAACGCGCAGCACTCGACTGCCGGGAGTGACGATTCCAACCAGGTTGAGCGGGTCGGCAGCGCTCACCGAGACCAGCATTCCCTTTGGCCGTTGGCGGCGAATGGCGCGCAGTAAACCAACGGCTTCGGGCAACGCAAACTGTTCTCCCGAAAAGCCGGTAACAAAGCGTCCACCACGTATTTCACCCCGGGCCTCGAGTTTTCGGTACACGCGCAGCAGATCCCGCCAGGCGGGCAACTCCTCCTGTTCAAGCAGCCTCCGAAAAACCACTCCATATCGCCGCAGCAAGATCCAGGCCAGGGTTTCCAAGACAGGTTTGTCCCCACTAGGGCCATTGAGCGAAAGACGCCCGGAACTATCGACTGGGCGAACCAACTTCGTCCAACGACCTGCATCTTCGATCGAGTACAGCGTCACCGAACGTCGGCGCTTTCCATCTGTAAGTGGTGGCCGCTTCGAAGACGGCGTCACCAAGGCTCGCAAGCCAGTAAAGCTGTCCGCGGTCACTGACCCGTTTGCGACCAGCTCGGCTAGAGCTTCCTCCACCTGGCTCCGCAACAGTCCGGACCGTTCAACCAAATCGGCAAAGAACGAGGCGCCTTGTTCGATCAAGGCTGCGTCCACTGCCTGCGCAGAAGACGAACCCCGCAACTGCCCATCTTCGCTTGGTGACCAGAGTTGATTCCACAGCGGCAGATTGCGGCGCTGCAGCAGCGCGATAGGAGTGGAGCGAATCGGTCGCGGGCTCGAACCAATCTCTGGCCCGGGTTTAGGCGGCATCAGTCGGGCCCAAGACCAGCGTCCCGAAAGACAGAGTGCGTCCAACCAAGCCGGATCGTACTCGGCCATTCTAGCCGGGAGGATCTCTCCCTCCCAGGCAGCCACCGAAACTTCAAATCCCTCCAATTGTTCGAGCAAGCCAGCCAGTCCGGCTTGTCCCTCGACGCGGTGATCCGGACTCAAGTGCTGCCAGTCGAGCAAGAAACGAATGAAGTCGGTCGCTGAAACGGGTTCGATCTCCTGGCGCAAGCGGTCCAAGGTGTAACGATGGATGCGAGCCAGCAGCCGGCGAACGCACCACTCGGTATCGTCAGCACCGGGAGTAAAGTGGCCTCGCAGCACGAAGCCTTCTGCCTCAAGCCGCAATAGCGCGCCTTCGACCATATTCGGCGGTAGTCCCAGCGACGCTGCGACAACAGAAGCAGTGACTGGTCCAATGCCATCCAGCCGCCCCCGCAAAATTTCCACCAGCGCCTCTTCAGCAGAAACAGCGGAATCAACTGAGGCCATGGAATTCAACGTCACCGCGTTTGGAAAGAGAGCTTGGAACTCAAGAACCCGCTCGGCAGCAATCCAAACGACCCGGGAGCCAGAGCTGCACGAATCTGGCACAACCAGCCTGACGATGCGGTTCTGGCTCGCCAACTGGTTGAAGAGCGGCTTCCAGCCCTGAAATTCTGCCGTGTCGAGCTCCCTTTCCCCGTCGTCTGTAACCTCCGATGAACCGGCAATTCCCTCCGTTTCAGTCAGGAATCCGAGTTGGAGCAGCGCGTCATGCAGCTCGTCAGCATTCTCTGGTTGCGGCCAAGCCTCCTCACGAACCCGCACAATGGCTGCGGTGTCGAGTTGGCCGAGATCTGTAGCTTTCTCGGGATCCATCCACCGCCGGCTGTAGACCGCCTGGGTTCGCCGCTCTTCCAGGGGGGCGTCGTCAAGGAAAGCGTACGGTCTAGCGGTCAGTATTTCGGCTGCCAGCGGTGAAGGCTCCACACTGTCGCGCGCCACGAGCGTCTTCTCGTTGCGTTCCATGGCTCGCAGCAGAGACTCCAAGCCATCGATATCCATTGCTTCTTCCAGGCAATCGCGCAACGTCTGCTGAACCAGGGGGTGGTCAGGAATCTCGCGTTCCCCGCTCAGATTCTCCGCGCAGGCCAACTGGTCTGGAAATACGGCTGCAACGAGGTCTTCAGCGTTCATGCGTTGGAGTTGCGGGGCTACCTTGCGACCACGCCGCCAGCGCAACACGGCCAGCGCACGGCTGGCATTCCAGCGCCAGCGCACCGTGAACATGGGAGCATCCAGCACTGCTTGCGTCAGCACGCCACGAACAGAACGAGATTGCAGATAGTTAAAAACTTCCTCCAGCGGAAAACTGTGCGTGTGTCCCAAAGAAAGAACAATCGCATCCTCCGTCGCTGCGGCTTGCAATTCGAAATTGAACTTGCGGCAAAACCGCTTGCGCAGAGCCAGGCCCCAGGCTCGGTTCAGGCGGCTTCCGAAAGGCGAATGCACCACGAGTTGCATGCCGCCGCTTTCGTCAAAGAAGCGCTCCAGTACGAGAGTGTCCTGGGTTGGAATCACACCCAGGCCTTTGTGCACGACGGCCAGGTACGCAGCGATCTGTTCCGCGGCGGCGATCGAGATACCCGTGTGTTCGGTTAGCCAAGTCACAGCCCGAGGGATAGCAGACTCTGAACTAGGAAATCGGGCAGATTCAGTTTCAGAAGGTTTAGTTCTCTCGTCGTCTTCAGCCAAGATGGCCTCGACCTCTTTGCGTAACCGCGATACGGCGAACGAGAGTTCCTGTGTGCGGCCCGGAGCCTCACCCAACCAGAACGGAATCGATGGCGGCTGACCCTTGGCGTCCTCCACGCGAACCCGTCCCGGCTCCACACGGAGAATCTTCCACGAAGTATTCCCTAACTGAAAAATATCACCCGCCATACTTTCGATGGCGAAGTCTTCGTTGACCGTGCCAACTTTCGTCCCGGCCGGCTCCAGAACCACTTCATAGTCAGCCGTGTCGGGAATGGCTCCTCCAGAGGTAATGGCAGCCAGCCGCGCGCCGCGCCGCGCGCGCAGACGATGGTTAATGGCGTCGTGATGCAGATAAGCAGCACGTCTTCCCATCCGGGTGGAGAATCCGTCGGATAGCATGCTGATGATGCCGTCGAAAGTCGTCCGGGAGATATCGCGGAAAGGATAGGCCTGGCGCACCACTTCAAACAGTGCCTCCGTGCTCCATTCCTCGCACGCCACCATTGCAACAATCTGCTGAGCCAGAATATCCAATGGCGCGCGCGGAATCTCCAAGTGGTCCAGTTCACCGCGGCGGATGGCATCCAGCAAGGCCGCAGACTCAACAAGTTCATCGCGCGTCAGCGGAAACATCCGGCCCTTAGGAGTTCCCGGCACCGAGTGTCCAGATCGCCCAACCCGTTGGAGAAACGTGGCAATCGACCTTGTCGAACCAAGTTGGCAGACCAAATCTACTTCACCGATATCGATTCCGAGTTCGAGTGAAGCCGTGGCCACCAATGCGCGCAGCTTCCCCTCTTTCAGTTGTTGCTCGGCCGCCAGGCGCTGCTCGCGAGCCAGGCTGCCGTGGTGGGTGCTCACCAGCTCGTTTCCCAACCGGTCGCCCAGATAACGGCATACGCGTTCAGCCATGCGTCGCGTATTGACAAAGATCAGCGTGGTGCGGTGTTCCAGAATGAGAGCCTTCAACCGCTCATAGATCTCCTCCCAAACCTCCAGCGACATTACCGGCTCGAGTGGCGACTCCGGAATCTCGACTGCCAGGTTCAAGCCACGGCGGTGGCCGCCATCAACGATGAAGCATTCTGGCGTGCCGTCGCTGTCAATGTTTCGACCACCCACGAGAAACCGAGCCACTTCCTCGATAGGCCGTTGTGTGGCAGACAGACCGATGCGCTGCAGCCTGCGCCCGGCAAGCGCCTCCAGGCGCTCGATCGAAAGGGCCAAATGCGATCCGCGCTTGTCGTCCGCCATCGCATGGATCTCGTCCACGATCAGCGTCCGAGTGGTCCGCAACATCGCCCGTCCACCCTCACTGGAAAGGAGGATATAAAGCGACTCCGGTGTGGTGACCACGATGTGCGGCGGCTGCCGCTTCATGCTGGCGCGGTCTTTGGCAGAGGTGTCGCCGGTGCGGACCCAGGTGCGGATCTGGAACTCCGGAAGGCCTAAGCGTTTGAGCTGTTCTTGAACGCCCTGCAGCGGTTGCTGCAGGTTGTGCTGAATGTCATTGCTGAGAGCCTTCAGCGGAGAAACGTAAACAACGACCGTTTCGTCCTTGAGCTCCCCAGAAACGCCGCGTTCGACCAGATCATTGATCGCAGAAAGAAATGCCGCGAGCGTCTTTCCAGAGCCGGTCGGAGCAGCTATCAAAGTGTGCTGGCCGCTTGCAATCGAAGGCCATGCTAGCTTCTGAGGTTCCGTTGGCTCGGGGAATTGTTTGGTGAACCAGTTCCGGACAGCGGGGTGAAAGTGAGAGATTGCCATGCCTGGGATTATAGCGGATGTGGAGGACTGAAGGAGGGATCACTTCAAGGCCAAGCTTCAGCATCAAGTAACCGGGTCGGAGTTCATGCTGGATTCCGGCTCACGCTGCGCTTGGCCGGAATGACGAGGTTCCGTCGGGGACTTTCAGCTCGCGCCGACGGAAAGGTTTTGAGACACGCCCTTAGCGGTAGAACGGCTGCCAGGTGAGCCAGCGCGGGCCGTAGTGCGGTTCGGGCCTGCCAGTTTCGAGAGCGCCGAGGTCAGGAGCCTTGCCGGCGAAGTCGTCATTAACAGAGGGAATGCGCGTGCCAGCATCGACTGCTCTGCCATTTGGTTTAAGGCGGAAGTTGAGATCCATCGCATGGTAAACGGCGTGACGCTTTGTCGGGTCGGGCGGAGTCAGGCGTTCGAAGATGTTGAAATCTACTTCAATGGAGTGAGTTTCCTGTCCGATGGCCTTTTGGAGAGAAGCCAGCGTGGGAAAAGATTGCCAGTCGTCCTTCTTCGGCTCATAGAGCCTCTGGCCGGGTTTGGGGGCGAGAATCAAGTATTGGTCTTTGACATCCCGGTTGGGCCGATACCCATTATAGTCCGAACTCCAGGCTTCGGTAGCATTGGCGAGGCGCAGGATTCCGCGGTTGGGGGTATCCCGGCCGAGGAAGAGGTTGTTCAAGAAATGCATGTTAGCTGGCGAGTCGGAAACGATGTGCTCGCCGATGATCGTGTTGTGCCAGGCGAAGAGGCCAGCGGGTTTAGCCCTGAACTTGAAGGCAACGCCGCTGGGCACGTGATAAAGGATGTTGCGGAAGAAGTAGGCAGGTCCGCCGAAAACGGGTTGTGAGCTGTAGCCGCCGTGTGCGGCATTTACGCCACGATTGTTGAAGACTCGGATGTTGTGGACGCCGCCGTCGGTTTCGACGAAATCGTCACCGAAGGCATGCATGTCGTTGTTGTAGATATCGATGGCAGAGGCTCGCCGGTCGGGATCCTTTTCTGGAGTGCCGTAGGTGGAAATGGAAATGGCATCGTGGAAGTAGGCAATCGAGTTGTGGGCGATCACGTGGCCGGGACCGTAGACTTTGACGGCGTAATAGCTCTTGAGCAGATGAGAGCCGTAGGGTCCGGCGCTGGCCCATAGAGAACCCGTCCAGCCGATGAGCCGGAAGCGGTCGTCGCGACCGAGGAACAGATTATCGGCAATGTAAAACTCGCGCGAACCGGCATATTCAGTCCAGATGCCGAAGCCAACGTTCTCGAACCGGCAGTTCTTGACAGCTAACCCGACCGCTCCGATGACCTCCTTCTGTCCAGCGAAGATGGCAACGTCGGTATTGCGGAACGTGATGCCTTCGACGATGTGCCAAGCCGAGGCCATGACATCTAGTAGACGCGCGTTGCCGTCGCCGTCGAAGACGACTTCGCCGTCGCCTGCCGCTCTAATCGTGATGGGCTTCTCGGGCGTGCCTTTGAGTGTAAGCGACATGGTGCCGTCAAAGGGGGCCATGTGGGGGTCAACGTAGTTGAAGCGTTCGGGCTTGTAGAGGCCGACATGGAGGAGGATGGTGTCGCCAGGCTGAGCGCGTCGCTCCCAAACGACGCTCCAGTCGCCCAGCCCTGCCCCGTAGTAAGCTTGAAGCAGGCTGGTGAAACTGGGCTCAACGCGCGTTCCTTCGAAGCCGGGCGGGTATACATGGAGGGTCCGTCCGCCGACGTAAGACTGGGGTTCCGTCCGGGTTTTGGCTTTGACCGTGTGATTGGCCTGACCGGTGACGCCGTCGGGGTCGGTGAGTTGGAAGCGACATTCGTATTCAGCACCAGGTTTCAGATTGAGGATGGAGCCAGCGAAGCCATCGGGTACGGTATAGTCGAGATTTTCACGGCGTCGGTAAACGTTTTCGCCGCCAACACGGAGAAGGGGGAGGCCTTGACGCCATTCAGTTTCACCGGTCTGGCGGTACTGAACGGAGACGGATGCGTTGCGGTTGACGTCGCCCTGAATCGACCACTCGAAGCCCAGGTTCAGAAGCGTTGGGGGTTCGACATGGAAGCGCCCTGTACTGGTCGAGTTCTGGGCAAAGAGGGATGAGGTAGCGAAAAAAAGGGACAAACAAATTGTTCTACGCATAGTGTCGCGAACGCCTCTCTGATCAAGTCCGAGTGGTGAAATGTAATGGTTCAGTCGGCCGGAAAGAACTAAGGGTTTTCTGGCAAGAAGATCGGCGGCCCACGTCGAGTGGGTCTTCTCGGAAGCGGCCGCCTTACGTTCTGGTCGTCGCGCTCGGCATTCGTTTGAGGACGAGAACGACGACGGGACCGATTTTCAGGGGTACTTCTTTCCTACCACATCAACCGACCCACAATGATGCCATGCCAACGGCCCGTGCCAATGTCTGAGAACGACCCGCGAGTTCCGTTGAATGTTCCAAAGGTCGAAGGATCGGTCGCGTTGAAGGTCGAGTTCGGAGCATTGAAGCTGTGGTACTTGTAGACGTTGTTCACATCAAAGCGCAGCTGAAACTTCACACGCTCGCCCACAATCGGAAACTCTTTGGCGAGCGAGGCCTGCATCCACACGAGGCCTGGCGCTTGTAGAGTATTGCGGCCGAGTGTTCCTGGTGTGAACGAAGCCGGGTAGATAAATCCATCACCTTTGATGTACCGGTTCTGCGCCGAAATGGGGAACCGATTCGGACCGAAATCCACGTGTGCCAGCTTAACCTCGTCGTTTGGCTTGATCTGAATCGGACGCAAAGCACCGGGTAAATAGCGGTTCGGACTACCTGCAAAGGTCACAGTCATCGGGGGGCCTGATTGAAAGTGTTGGCTGCCCATGATTTCCCAGCCACCCAGCGCGGCATTCCGCCATCCTCCGACGTTCATAAACCGCCTGCCTTTGCCAACCGGCAGTTCGTAGGTAATGGTCGTCACAAATCGGTGATTCACATCATAAATGGCACGAGCCTTCTCCAGCCGCCGGTCGAAGAAAGTGATACCGCTGGCACCACCATCCTCATCCACGTCGTTCATAGTCTTTGAAAAGGTCCAGAACGAATTGAGCGTCATTCCAGCAGCGTAGCGCTTTTCCACGCGTAGCGTGGCGCCGTGGTGCGAATTATGCCCATAGTTCGAATAGTGCTGAATGCTGCCAAAATGCGGATACGGCTTGAAATTCTGGTACTGCTGCCGGATCTGCTCCAGGATCACCGGATCGCTCGAGACGTTCAGGGGCAGAACGTTCAAGTCCCAGTTGTTGAGCAGACCGACACCACTCGATCCCTGGTACATCAGCTCGGCTAGCCAGGTTCCTGAGAACTGATACTGGAAGCCTCCCGACCAATTCATGACGTACGGCATTCGCATGCTGGGATCGAACCAGGTGGCATTACGCGACCCATAGTTCGTCCCTACAAAAGGCACCGAGCCGTCCGGGTTGGTCGTGAACTGGAAGGGTGGTGGCCCCCGCGAAAGCCGGAACACCGGTCGAGGATCGCCCGCCGGCGCCTGCACGTTGGCCGTCGCGAAGTACTCTTCGAAGTTGTTGTTCAGCGCGTTCGTCAACAGGTCTGAGGTGATGACGCCGAAGTTGCCCCGAAACACCCATTTCTCCCTGAAGTTCCATGCGACTCCCAACCGCGGCTGGAAGTTGTTGAGATCCTTCTTGGCCAGCGCCCCGGCGCCATGCACGATGGCGCCACGCCGTCCGGTGAGCGGGTCGGTGGCTGCCAGATCAAACTGGGACTGCTTGCCGTCGAGCGTTTGAAACGGAGTCTCGTACGACCAGCGCAGGCCAAGGTTTAGTGTGAGTGTGCGAATTGGTTTCCAGTCGGTTTGCATGTACCACGAATGCGACCACCAGCGCGGCTGCCATTGGGTCGCAGCCTTTGTGAACTGGGCACTGCCCACCGTTCCCAGCAGGAAGTTGGCAAACCGGTTTCCGGTATTGGGCGTGAACGGCCGCTCGCTGCCCGCCATGTTGTAAATGCCCGATGGGAGCGATTCAACCAGTGAGTCGTAGGTCGTCCGCACCAGCTCGTATCCAAACTTCAGCGTGTGTTTGCCTGCGATCTTGGTGACGTTGTTCTGAAACGTGTAGTCCCGCGCCATCTGCTCATCCAGCCCGCCGGGACCGAAGTTGTAGTACCGTGAGCCCGCCCCCCGAATTTCCGGGAACGTCTCGCCACTCGCGTTTGGAATCCCCAACTGCTGTGCCCAATTGCCGTCTTGCGTTGCCGGTCGCCGCGTCCGATGCCGCCGGTTGAATCCAAAACGGAACTCGTTGATCGTTGTCGGATTGAACGTGTGGGTGTCCGAGACTACGACATTGCTCTGATCGATCGGTATGGTGAACTGCGGGTCCACCAGCTCCCATAGCGGCTCGTTCGAAAACCTTCCCACTGACCGGTGCCGCACGTGCGAGAACCGCCCGAACACTTTGTTGCTCGGGTTAAACTGGTGGTCCACTTTCCAGTCGTGGCGAGTAAAGTAGAAACGTCCCTTGGTCGGCAAGGTTAGATTGTTGATCGGACCGTTGGGCGTCATCGTTCCGGCTGAGTTTTGCGGCTTCCACGGATTCCGCTGGAGAATGTTTCGGGCCACAGGATCAAACCGGCCTAGCGGAATCACGTTTCCTGGAAATTGATCTGCCGTCCAGGTGCTGCCTTCTTGTCGAATTGTTGCCGGATCGTAGATTGGGAAGCCCACGCCGCCGAACGAAAAATCGCCCGTCAGCATCTGAGGACTTGGCACATTCCCGATGAAGGTTTCCGAAACCTTCTCGTGGTGCCGCTGCACACCGCCGAAGAAAAATGTCTTGTCTTTGCCGTTGTAAAGCCCTGGAAGCTTCACAGGACCGCCAACAGTAAATCCCATCTCGTGGTAAGTAAACGGATTGCAGATATTCAAGGCGTTCTGGCAGCGCTTCAATTGATCGAAGTATTGCCGGTGCACCAGCGCGCCTTTCAGGTAACGATCTTCCAGGCTTCCGTGAAACTCGTTGGTCCCGCTCTTGAAGACGCCGCTCAATTGTCCGCCCGAGGCATGCCCGAACTCGGCCGGCATCCCCGTGGTGTACATCTTGAATTCCTGGATCATATCCAGCGTCGAAGTAATCACGGTTTCATGGCTGTTCGGATTCCCCAAAACTGGTTCTTTCGCATTCACGCCATCCAGTGTGAATCCAAGAGAGCGCTGTCGCTGCCCGACGGCATGCTGTCCGTTGATCACATTCATGCCGGGCATATAGAGGTAGATTCGATAAAAAGCTTTCTGTAACACCGGGATCTTGACGATCGTTTGTCCGTCCAGCACTTGGCCACTTGCCGCCGTCTCTGTTTCAAGCAGCGGTGGCGCTGCTGTGACTTCGACCGACTGGGTCACCTCGCCCACCTCCAGCTTCACATCCAGCCGAGGCTGCTCGGCTGTCCGCAGCACGATGCCGTTTTGAACGTAGGTCTTGAAGCCACTGGCCTCGATTTTGAGTTGATAGGTGCCGGGGTTCAGGTTCGGGATATACCAGGTTCCCTCCCCCGTGGTTACGGAGGTGAAGACAAGCCCAGTGGCAGGATTCGACACCGTTACGTTGGCACGTGGGACCACCGCGCCACTGGCATCCGTGACGCTTCCCGTTAGTGTGGCTGTTCCGGTTGATTGGGCCAGAACGCTGCTAACGAAGCAAAGAGAAAGGAGACCTGCCAGAAAGAAGCGGTTCATGGGCGCCTCCGCGATCCATCGATCGGCTTGTGACTTCGACGTTTGACTAGACGGACTAGTTAGTTGAGCATGGTATACCACCGCGATTTTCGATTTGTCAAACCAAGAATTGAAGGTTCGTGGTTTTGAAAGGTGAATGGGTGGATGGATCGTCAAGACCCAGAAGGCAGAGGCAGGGTGGGCGGATTGTCAATCAGAGCTACACGGGAAGCCATTCATACTGCTTGGCGGCGCCACGTGTGATGAAAATATTCCCGTCTTGGGAGGGGCAAGCGACATTGGTCGCGTAGCGCCAAAGGCGCTGGGGTGGGTTATGCGTTGCTGGGAAAGCCCACCCCGTCTGCCTTCGCGATCGCCGTCGCTGCGGCAGCCACCCCTCCGACGGAGGGGATTTTCAAAGGAGTCGCGCATGCCGCGTGGCGGCGCCACGTGTGATGAAAATATTCCCGCAGAGTAGGGGAACACCGGGCTGAATGCCCGAGCGACGAGGATATTTACGAAACCATTACACACGCGGTTCTTAATCCTGCGCTGGGGCGGCTACGGCTTCCAATGTCTCGTTGGCAGCCCGACCAGTGTCGAGCGTGAGCGATTTGGACACGCGGTCGAGACTCTGGAGAAAGTCAGGGTCAAACTCCGCTCCCCCTTCGTGATCGAGGACCGCACAGAGCTTGTATTCACCTGGTACCAAGCCTTGAATGGAGAATTCTCCTTGCTGACCGGACTTCGCAGTTCGGATGTAACGTGAGTTCGGTCCTACAAGTTGCGTATCTGCCGGGTAGAGCAGAACTGAAGCGCCTGACACAGGCGCGCCATTGGTGCCCTCTTTGACTGTTCCGCTCAACTGCGCACCGCTGGCAGCGATGACGATTTCCACTCCCTGAATCCGGTCGCCACTGTGCAGATCCAGAGGTGCATCCGTAACATCCTTCCCCTGGGCGCGGATTGATTTCACATAGGCGCCGGCTGGCGGCTGTGAGAGCACAATCCTGGTCGGACCTTCCACGAGATCTTTCAGCAAGAACGTGCCATCCTCTTTCAGGTTCGTACCACCCGGACCCCGTGCTCGGAAACCCATACCACCGCGGTCGCTGTCGCCCAAAGAAATGGCCGATATTCTGACCGAGGCCAATGCAGCGGGCTGGTTCTGTCCTTCCATCACCACGCGACCTTGAAGTTCAGCTCCGTTGCCCAAAGGAAGAACGACTCCCGCGACATCTTGATTGCCAATCTCAACCATCGTGCTCCCTGTCAGGAACCTATCTTCGCGCCGTTCCTGGGCAACCAGTCGGTAGGTTCCCGGAATCAAGCCGCGCAACGTGAAGTCACCCTGCGCTCCGGTTCCTTCAGCTGAAGCAGGTCGTGCCAACCCCGAGGAGGGCACCTTCTGAGCCATGACAAACACACGACGTGGTGGCTGCCCGTCGGGCGAGGTGACCTTGCCGGTGATTTGGTAGCCGGTTGTTTCAAATAACGGAAGGTCGTATCCACGAAGTTCGCCACCCGATACCATTTTGATCTTGGCAGCTTCCTGGGGATCGAGAACTCCTGGGAAATAGATGGGAGGATACACGGCTCGACTCTCATCGGTGACGCCAAAGACGCGAGGGGTTGCCATCAGATAGTAGGTGCCGGGAGGAATGTCATAGATGCGAAATTGGCCCCGATCGTCAGTCTGGTCAGACCCCGCAGGCTGCAGCACGCGCCTGCCTTGAACATAACGGGCACGGATCAAGCTCGCCTGAATTCGAGCCACCGGCTCGCCATCCTGATCCAGAATGCGTCCTTCGATAGCTCCGCCTCGTAACAGGCTCAGGTTGATGTTGTTTAGTGTTTCTCCGGAACGCACGTCGAGCGGAGTGGCACTCGCCAGGTCACTCTCGCTCCCAGGTTTCTGTCCGTAGCCCTGCCGAGCATAGCCGTTCCGCGAAGCAAAGAGGCGGTACCGACCCGGCGTCACTTGCTTGAATTCGTAATTCCCATCCGGGGCGGTTCGAACGGTGACAGGGCGACCTTCTTCTCGACGCTCCGCCGGGACGAGGCTTAAGATGACCTTTCCCATGCCCTGCCCATCGTCCACCGCAACGACGCGTCCCTTGATGCTTCCAGGCGGCACATTTGAGGTCTCGCTAGTTGTTTGCGAGCGGGGCATTCGATTTTGCGGTCGTTGACCGTATGCAACGAACGGACAAATCAAAAGCAGCAGCGCACAGGCACCGGCAAAAATTTTCTTCAGGACGCACTTTGACATAACCACCCCATCGTCGTGTTCAACACCGTTCAGCTACCAGAGTTGCGGACGCCTATCCGTTGGATGCCCCGGGCCCAGCTGGCGCAACTATTCTAGCCACAAAGTCGGCAGTCCACAAAGTAGTCGCAGCAGAAGTTTCTGTCCCGCTTGTGATGCACAATTGTTGAACCGTGCTGCCTGGGCATGAAACACGGTCTGTGAACATCGCAGCGGAATGCACCTGACAGTATTTCACCCGGGCAACCAGACGACAAATTCCGCACCACCCTGTGTAAGGTTGCGCCAGGTAATCTGGCCGCCGTGACTCTCGACGATGCGTTGTGCAATGGGAAGTCCCAGCCCTGTGCCGCCTCGCTTTCCTGAGTAAAAGAGTTTGAAAAGACCTTGACGGTCTTCAGCACTCACGCCGGTTCCAGTATCAGCAACACGGACAAACGCCCGTTCCGCTTCTTTCCCTGCCGCGAGTTGTATGACACGTTCCCCGTTCGGTTTTGAGGTGACGGACTCCTGCGCGTTAACCACAAGGTTCAGGATGGCTTGCTTCAGCAAATCAGGATCTCCCGAAACCTTCACCGCATGGCCCTGATCCTCGCGGGCGAGCCGAATGCCGGCTGTTTCGCATTCCCGTTGCAGCAGTTGGACAATCTCATCAACCAGCAAGCCAAGGTCAAATTCCTTGTGCTCGGGTTCGAGCGGTTTAGCGTAAACGAGAAAGTTTGACGCCAACCGGTCAAGACGCTTGATCTCCTGTTTCGTTCCCTTCAGGAGAGCTGCCAGTTCCGTCGCGTCAGAGCCGTTGCCAGGCAGATCCTCTTCGATCATCTGCAGATTCAGGTTGATGGCGTTCAGCGGATTCCGTATCTCGTGGGCCAACCCTCCGGCGAGGGTTCCGAGGTACGCCAGCCGGTCGGCTGTCTGGGCCTCGGCTTCTACGAGCTGAGCGCGCTTTAGGAGCCACAGCACATAGAGGAACGCCAGAGTCAGAATTCCGACGACCACAGCAGACCCGATCAACAGCCGTTGCAACAAGCTGGCTCGAAGACCGGAAAAGCGGTTCTCGGTCAACCGTCTGTCAACGCCAAGATGGACAATCAACTCGGGTTGGTCATTGAGGAGAATCGGCTCAATGAGATCCAGGTAAGTCAGACCTGGGGTCCCCAACGAGGCAACCTCTACCCGTGGAGGACGGGAATTCTTTGGGGAAATCACCACGTTCGAAAACTGGTTTTGTTCCAGCTCCATCCCACGCCGAATGGCCTTGTAGAGAATCTCCCCCTTCAGGTCCTGGACCAACAGGTAGAGAATCTCTTCTTGCTGCGCCAAAAGACTCTCCAGATAGGACTCGACCTCAGCTGTCCGTTGAAGGTTGCTCTGAGATTCCGCCGCACTCAAGCGAGCGTTGGCGCTCTGAATCTGCTCACGAATCAGCAGGGCAAAGCTTTCAGCCGTGTCTGTCAACTCGGCATCGACGCGATCTCTCAACGAACTCGTTGACAATCGGAACAGCGTGAATGTGGTGATCAGGATAATCGCGGCAAAGAGAGCGGAGCTGATGTAGAGGTGCCGCTTGAAGTTGGGACGACTCTTGAGGAGGGGTAACTTCCCTTCTTTCCTTTCTTTCATCCGGTTACAGCGAATTGGTTGTAGGTCTCAAACTTAAGCGCTGCCTGCACGTTATCGCTTGGACCTGGCCGCTAGTACTCAATCTCCGCTGTCCAAATCAGATCGGGCCCGTACCAGTCAGCTCTCCCGTGCAGCTTCTTGGGTTGCTGGGCAGAATAGGTAGCGCGGTAGTGCTGCTTCACGCTTTGGCGATAGACCACGACCTGTCCATCCTTCGCCACTTGCACTTCGACGACATCCTGCTTCGACTCGTTCATCCAGCAATGCCTCCAAGTCGCGTCGAAAACATTGGTTTCGCCACGGCGGGTCCACACTCCTGTCCAGTGGGGCTCGTCGTAGTACCCTTCCTTGATCTTCCAGACCCGGCCCAGATTCAATGGACCCTGTTGCGATTGAGTCTGGGCGACAGCCGGTTCTGTGAGTCCGGAATTGCGGCATCCCGTCAGAGCGGCGGACAAAACCAGGAAAAGAAGAAAGAGGAAAAGAAACCCAAAAGAATGTTTGAACCATCCCGTACTGGCAAGACTGCCCAATTGCAGAACCCTCCGGCACATCCACTGTTTCTGGCAAACACTAGACTAATCAAGAATAGACAGTCGAACCGCGGTTGTCATTAGTTTTTGTCGTCAAACCGCTCGCCTGCGTGCAGAAAGCGGCGATAAGCATTCGTCCTCTCAGGTAGGGATTCTCACACAAGCAGAAGATCCTGATAGACTCAACGAGCCAAACCCATGCTGCGGATCATCTCCTGGCAACGCGGATGGTTTCGCATGGGATCGTAGGTAGGATACACGTTGAGAAATACGAGTGGGCCTTCCATCACTTTATAGGCCTTTTCGACGCACCGTATGGCCTCATCGAAACGGCCCAACCCGATGAAGATCAGTGCCAGAGTCATGGACGAAACATAGCGTCCCTTCGAGAGCCTGAGCAATCCGTTCAGGATAGACTCTGCCTCTTTCTTCCGCCCCATCAGCCCATAGCAGTGCGCGAGTATGCCGCGCACATACGGAAGGTCGCCAGAAAGCTCAAGTCCTCGCTCAAAGCAATTGAGCGCCAGATCCAAGTCACCCTTCAACGCGAAAGCCCGTCCCAAGAACGTATGAAAATGATAGTACTCGGGCTCAATCTCAAGGCACTTGCGGAAGTGGTCGACCGCCTCGTCATACTCCCGCCGGGAGATGCGAACGAACCCGACGCTGGAATTCGTCAGATGCGAAAGCGGATCCAGGAACTGTGAGAGCTGTATGTGATGCAGAGCCTCGTCGAGCCGGCCGAGAGGAGTGAGGAAATCGGAGGCATACCAATGGTGCGCCTCCGCCTTTGAATGAGAATTCGTTTGCAGCGCCTGCAGATAGTGTTGCTCGGCCTCTTCCCATTCCCAGTCGTAGGTAGAACGCACGAAACCCAGGGCGATATGCGCTTCGGGAACCTGTCCATCGAGCGCCAGTGCCTTCAGTGCGGCGCTCTTAGCTTTCGGCATCACATTGCGCGGCATCTCCAGACCTTTGTGGGTCAGAAGGCTGAAGCATTCTGCCAAGCCAGCATAGGGATCTGCATAAGCGGGATCCAACTCGATGGCCTCTTCGAAGAACCCGATACCACGACGCAGCCCTTCTTCCGTTCGCTTCTGAAGGAAGAAGCGGCCTTTCAAGAACAAGTGGTACGCTTCCAGATTTGACGAAGAGCGGCGCACTGGAGGTAGTTCCACCGGGACCGCCCAGTATTGCCGCAGAGTGTTGACAATGGAGCCGGAGAGTTCCTCCTGAATGGCAAACAAATCAACCATCCTGCGGTCATAGGTCTCAGACCAAAGACGATAACCATCGCTGGCATTGACGAGCTGGGCTGTGACGCGGAGGCGTTCACCCGAGCTCCGGACGCTCCCCTCCAGCACGGTTTGCACCCGCAACTGTTCACCGATCTGCCGGATATCGTAGGCCCGCCCCTTGTACTGAAACACCGACGTGCGGGCCACGACGCTCATGCCGTTCACTTTGCCGAGCGCATGGATGATCTCCTCCGTCAGCCCGTCGCTGAAGTATTCGTTTTCCGGATTTGGACTCAGGTTCAAAAAAGGCAGGACGGCAATGGACTTCGCCCCGGCCGGTGTTGACCTCACTGAGCTTAGAACGTTGTCCGCCACACCGATGTCGGGCGAACTCTGAAAAACGACAGCATAGCTGCCTTTGGGAAGCTGAATCCGGACCGGGTCGTCTTTACCCTCGCGTTCGTAGTACTCCATGAGTTTTGTGCGCAAACGCCTGGCTTCGCCGCGCACTACCGGATCGGTGCGAGGATCGTAAGACTTGTCGCGGTCGAAGACCTCAACGCCAATCAAGTATTCCTTCAAATGCGCACCCTTCCCGTTCAGGGTTTCGTGAACGATGAATCGTAGGAACCGACTCATCCGTTCCGCCCGCGCAAACGCCTCGCTGACAAGAATTTTTTCGAGCTGTCCACGAATCGCCGCAGTGGTTGGTCCCGCTAGTTCTCCGCCGAAACTGGCTTTCAGCGTGAGGTTCGGCAATCGAATTTGGTTCCCATTTCCCATCCGTTCCATCCCCGCAGGCTGTGTACGAAGCATTCACTCTAACCCGTGATTTCAAGAGATACAAGAGTCTGCCCCACCGTGACGCACCGTGTAATGCACCGAAGCTCACTTCCTCTAGGGTTTCTTCAACTGCCAAAGTACCCGGCATTGACGCTGTAAAAAGGAGGATGTGCGATGGCCTTTCTGAATCCACTCATACTGGCGGCAGCTTGGGCATGCCTGCCAAACTCTGAATGCCCTGAGTTTGAGCAGACCAAGGCTTGGGTGCAGGAAGCAAAGCAGCATCAGCAGCAAGGGCGATACTCCTCTGCAGAGACACTACTGAGGCGTGTGCTGGAATCGAGTGCCGAGGAAGGCCGGGCCATGATTGAAGTGTTGAACCAGCTGGCGGGTGTGCTCTTTTTGAAAGCAGACTATCCGGAGGCAGAAAAGACCGCTCAGCGCGCCCTTGACCTGAACTCGCAGCAGGCGAAACGGGACGATCTAAAGCAAGCCGAAACCCTGAATACCCTCGCGGAAGTCTTGCGAGCACGCGACCGAGTCTCCGAAGCTGACGCGGTGCAGCGGCAAACGCTTGCCATTTTCGAAGCACGTCTGGGAAAGGATCATCCCAGCACGCTCACCGTCAAGGAAACCCGTGCTTCCCTCCTGGCTCAGCAAGGCCGCTTTCGCGAAGCTGTAACCATTTCGCGCCAAGTGCTTGCAGGCCGGGAGAAACGACTGGAACCAGACAGCCCGTACCTGGCAACAACCCTGAGCAACCTGGCCGGACATGAAATAGCGGTTGGAAATCCGGTCAATGTCGAACCACTCTACCGCCGTGCTCTTGCCATTCGGGAGCGAACCACTGGATCGGGTCATCCGGAAGTAGCGGTGCTTCTCAATAATCTGGCCGAACACCTCCGGCGCGAAGGCAAACATCACGAGGCCGAACCACTCTACCGTCGTGCTCTGCGGATCCAGGAAACGCAGGCCGTGTCGCACCCCGACTACGCAACGACGCTGAACAACTGGGCAGAGTTTCTGGCGGGACGACGGCGCGAGAACGAGGCTGAAGCCAACTACCGGAAAGCGTGGAGAGTTGCACAAGCGGCGCTCGGCAACAACCACGTGCTGGTCGCCACCATTCAGGAGAATCTGGCGCGGCATTTGCAATCCATCCGAAGAAACGAGGAGGCGTTGACGCTGTTCCAGCAGGCAGTGGAAATCCGCTCGCAAAGACAGGGCCCCGAGCATCCGGATGTGCTGAAGACTCTTTCGGCTTTGGATCGCCTGCAGGGAGGGCGAAGGTCGCCCCGCATGAGTATTGGACTGACCGCACTGCGGCAAGAGGCTCATGAAGCGCGATGAGATCTTGCACACATTAGTGGGTTTGAACCCGATGCTGGCTCTAGCCATTTCGTCTAAAAGCCTTACTGCCAGGCTGCGCGGTTGGATCGGCCAGGTTAGGTCTCGACTGCCAGCACTTTGTCAAAGGAGAGGACGCATGGAAATTCTTGCACCGAGCTTTTTTCAGGCAAAGCTCCGGGAGTATGAAGCCCGCCTGATTCGAGAGGCACTGCAGCGGACCCAAGGCAATCAAGCCCAGGCTGCCCGAATCCTTGGAGTGCCGCCCACGACACTCGCTTCCCAGTTGCGGCGTCTCGGTATCCAGGCACGGGAATTCAAGCGTCGAGCCACCCCCGAGTGGCCGCTTGTCTCCTGATCTGAACTTCTACGCAACTAGACCGTTACGCAGCAGCCTCTCCCGCTTCTATCAAAATCGTCGCCCTAGTTCTCGTCGTCGTCCTCGGCTTCGTCGAGGACGAGCACGCGGCCGACGACTATCAGAGGTTGCAGTGCCGCTCTGCGGGTTGAACAACTCTCATCTTCGGTCCGAGTCGATCCTCCGTCGCTTGCTCCTCCTGCCTGATGTTGTTAAGATTTCGCAACGTCTTTGGAGGTTCAGAACTGTTGAAGCGCCTCATGTCGACTCTGCCCGGGCTCGCGCTGCTCCTCGCGTGCGCCGTTATCGTCCGGCAATGCGTTGAGCCTTGGATCAAGCTGAATTGGAAATCGGGTTTCGACCTTCTGCACCTAAACGCGATGATGCTCTCGTTTCTCTTGGGCATCGTTCTGGGCAACCTGCTGCCGCGGCCAGCATGGGCGGCTCACGGGGTAGCAGGCTCAGCCATGGTTCTCAAAGCAGGCGTGGTGATCATGGGCAGCCTGTACAGCTTTGCTGAGATTGGGAAGATCGGACAAACTAGCTTGCTGATGATTTTCTTCTTCGTCTTCGCCACCTTCGGTTTTGTGATCTGGCTGGGAAAAGTGTTGCAGACACCGCGCCCTTTAACGGGCGTGTTGGCCTGCGGCTGTGGGATTTGCGGCGTCTCAGCGGAGATTGCAGCGGCTCCGCTCATGGGAGCCACCGCCGCGGAGCTTGCGTACTGCATCGGAGTAACACTGGGATTCGGACTTCTGGAAGTGCTCACCTATCCTGCCATTGGGACTTTGCTAGGGTTGTCGAGCACCCAGTTCGGCGGATGGGCGGGGACAGGCATCTTGAATTCAGCCCAAGTCCTGGCCGTGGCTTTAGCTTATGAAAAGAATCTGGCAACACTCGAGGTGGTCAAGATTGCTGAAATCTTCAATATTACGCGTGTTTTGTTCCTGCCCTTTCTTTTGATCATCCTGGCGGTTTACGCATCATCCCGGCAGGCCCTGACAAAAGCCGATTCCAGTAAAATGGTGCTTGAGAAGTTTCCACTGTTCATCTTCGGCTTCCTGGCAATGACCGCACTCACATCCATGGGCGTGTTCAGTGCGCCTCATCTCCAAACACTGCGTAGCGTCATGCTTTGGTGCTTTTCCGTCGGGCTGATCGGACTGGGAATGCGCACAGACTTCGGCGCCATTCGACAAACTGGCGGGAAGCCATTGCTGATGGGCGTCAGCGCCGGACTGCTGAAGACTTTGGCATCGCTTGCGGCGGTGCTGCTGTTGCTGAAGTAACCTCTTCGCCAGATGCGTAGGCGGCGATGTAACGGTGAGTGGATGAAGGTTGCGGCCCAGAACGGCGATGGGTGCTGGTGGCAGTGTGGAGCAACTCCACCACCCCGGCGCTTGGTGTAACCTCTCTGTTCAGAAGGGAGTTCTACGTGACCCAATCCGAAAGACGCGTCGATCCTTCAGTTGAGGAACGCTCGCTCAGCCTTTTCAAGTCCGAGCGCATGGAGGATCTGGCAGCCATTGGTCTGGCGGCTTTGCTAGTGCTTGCGGTGCTTCTGGGAATTCGAGTGTGACACTCGCAGGAACTATTGATGCCACGGAAGGGGACGGACGACCGCCCTATCTTGAAGCAGCCCACCTGGATTTGAGGACGGCCACACCCAAGAGCGCTCCCGGAATCACAAACGCGATAAGAAAATGCAGGTCGAACGACCGGAACAGAAACGCAAGCATTCCGAAACCAGAATAGACCAGCGCGATCGTGGCCACGACGACACGTCCTGACGAGCCCTTCCCGCGTGCTTCCTGCCACGAAGAGAAGATAATCACGGCAAACGCGACCATCGAGACGCTTCCGAGATACCAGCCAGTTGCCAAGTCAGCTAGGAGTTCGGGTGAGGCGCCTGTGCGCATGAGTTCGGCGCGCATTGCCTTCCACCCGAGAATCCCATGAGCAACCGAGCTCAACACCAGGAAGGCGGCTACCACTGGGAGAAGCCACTTAGCGTCTTTGATCCGAGGAAACCCCATCCCTTTCTCCCAATCCAACTGGCTGATCAATGGACTTCGATCAGCGGCTCCCGGTTGTGATTTCGGAACCTGCACTGAGGAAAGTCTGTTCATTCAAGCCCGCTGTGGATGCGAGGTCCGGCAGGTTGACTGGCGATGATGCGCCCCTCAGCTTGCACCAAATGGCTCCAACGCTCTTCCACGGACCACGCCGGGACAATTTCATGGGCGAGCTGCAAGAACACCGTGTAGTGCCCAAACTCAGAGCTCCACAAGCTCCGATAGAACTGGGCTAACTCTGTGTCCTGGCAGACCCGCGCCAGAACTTCGAAACGCTCGCACGATCGGGCTTCGATGAGCGCCGAGACCAACAAGCGGTCGAGCAGCTCCTGTACGCCGGCACCCTTGCGAACGAGCTTGCGAAGTTCGTGTGCGTACGGATTCTTATGCAGACGTTCCAATCTTCCACCGCGTTGCGAAAGCAAGCGGGTAACCGAGTTGAGATGTGCGGACTCATCACGAGCCACGGACGCCAGCGTGGTCACCCAACCCTCAGGACACACGGGTTCGGGCCATCGATTCATCAGCTCCAGTGCATTCGAAGCCGCCTTTTTCTCGAGGTACGCATGGTCGCTGAGCAGATCGAGCGGATGACGCAGAACCTGTTCCGCCCAGCGGTCAGGCGTTGAGTACGCGAGGTGAAGCCCTGTCGTGGGAGAATGCGCATTCATGGCTTCAAGCGGTCGCCTTTGGAGCCACTCTAAGGTGGCAACTCGTTTTACGTTGATCGATTGCCTTGTGAATCTGCCGGGTGCCTGAAGGCTAGGTGGCCACAACTCTCGCCTCAGACACTGCTGTCGATACCACGCTCTCTTCTTTCGAAGTCAGGTCGGGCTCTGTTCACCTGGGATCCAACTCGTTCCAGCAAGGGGGATCTTAGCCATGGCAGCAGCTTCGATAGTCAGCGCAACCAAATCTTCCCTTTCCAAATGATGAACGTTTGATTTGCCACAAGCCCTAGCCAGAGTTGTTAGTTCCATGTTCAGTGTCTTCAGGTAATTCTTCAAGCGGCGCGCACCCCATTCGGGCTCAAGACGCTTCTCCAGCTCTGGGATCTGGGTGGTCACTCCCACAGGGCAGAGCCCGGTCTGACAGTGGTGACAGGAACCGGCCGCCGTTCCTAGCTTCTCATACTCCTCTGACACGTCTATCTGTCGGCCATCTTTGGTGTAGGTCTCGCTGTTGCAACCAAGCGCCATGAGTACGGATTGCCCTATGGAGACTGCGTCTGCTCCCATCGCCAGTGCCTTCGCAACGTCAGCTCCTGAACGAATGCCACCGGAAATGATCAGCTGTACCTGGCCTCGGACATTCATTTCATCGAGAGCTTCCACCGCCAGCCGCAACGCGGGCAAGGTTGGAATGCCGGCATGTTCGATGAACACTTGCTGTGTCGCCGCAGTTCCCCCTTGCATGCCGTCAATGACGATCACATCTGCTCCCGCCTTCACCGCTAGCTTCACGTCGTCGCGCACACGTGTCGCACCGAATTTGACGTAAATCGGAAGCTGCCAGTCCGTAATTTCTCGGAGCTCGGCGATCTTGATCGTGAGGTCGTCCGGCCCCACCCAGTCGGGATGCCGGCAAGCCGATCGCTGATCGATCCCTTGAGGCAACGTTCGCATCTTGGCGACGCGCTCGCTAATCTTGAGCCCCAGAAGCATGCCTCCGCCTCCGGGTTTGGCACCCTGCCCAATCACTACTTCGATCGCGTCCGCCTTTCGTAAATCCTCCGGGTTAAAACCGTAGCGCGATGGCAGGCATTGGTAGACGAGAGTCTTGGAGGAAACCCGTTCTTCCTGGGTCATTCCCCCATCGCCGGTGGTCGTGGAAGTTCCCATCGCGGTCGCTGCACGACCTATCGCTTCTTTAACGTTGGCCGACAACGCGCCAAAACTCATGCCTGCAATGGTAATAGGGATCTCCAGCTCAACCGGTTTCTTGGCGAAGCGCGTTCCCAGTACCGTCTTGGTGACACACTTCTCGCGGTAACCTTCCAGCGGATAACGAGACAGGGATGCCGTGAGGAACACCAAGTCGTCAAAACTAGGAACTGAACGCTTGGCTCCAAGACCGCGTATGTCGTAGAGGCCCTGCTCTGCGGCGCTGTGGATGTAGTGAAGAACGTGCCGGTTATACAGGGCACTCTCTTCCAAATCGATTCGTTTTCTCGTCATCGCCTATTTCCAATCCTAGGTTGATCCAATGATTGCCGGAGGCCAGTCTATCTTGCTCTCTGTAACTGTCGAACGATGCTGCTTCCGAAACCTCGCTCGCGTGCCACTGGCCTTAGTATTCCTGACCTGCCTCAGCATTCCAGTGGTAGAGAGTTCGGGCCGAAGCCACGCGCTTGAACTCTTTGGAGGAGTAGTTGATTCCCGCTTTGCCAAGAAGTTCATCCACCGTGCGATAGTCGTTCTCTCCCATCGCTTCTTCGCGGGCATCGGCCCCTAAAGAATGAATGCTTCCCCGCACGTAAAGGACAGCTTCATACAAGGAATCTCCCAAGCTGGCACCCGCATTGCCACAAATTACGAGATTGCCCGCCTGGGCCATGAAGGCCGACATGTGTCCGACATCCTCCCCGACAACGATGTCCACGCCTTTCATTGAAATGCCGCATCGTGATGACGCACTCCCCTCAACTACCAGCACCCCCCCATGAGCGGATGCACCAGCGCATTCCGAGGCAAAGCCTTTTATCCTCACGGTCCCAGACAGCATGTTTTCGGCCACGCTCCAACCTACGTTTCCTTGGACCGTTATGTCGGCCTGCTGGTTCATTCCAGCCAGGTAATAGCCGGCGTGTCCCACAACCCTGATTCGCACCGGAACGTTCAGCCCGACGGCGATGCTGTGCAGTCCGTTGGGGTTGACGATTTCCAGTTCATCGACACCGTTTTTCGGAAGCTCGTGGTGGAGGTATTGGTTCAGTTCCCGAACACTGAGATGACTGAGGTCTAAACGTTCCATGAGTAGATCTCCTCGGGCACGGGCTCGAAGAGCCGGGCTTGGTGGATGCCTGGAAGGTGCGCAAGTGAACGAAACTCCGAGGACACCGCAACATAGTCGTGGGTCTCTGCGATGATCGCCGGTTTGCAGGCAAAAGCATCCCGCACCAGCACCATCTTGCCGGCTGTTGCCATGAGCAATGTGTAGAAACCATCCAGTTCGGTGAATGCCTTCTGCAGAGCCTCCTCCAACGCATCGCCCTGACTCATCCGCCACTCCAGGTAACGGCAAGCCGCTTCCGTGTCATTGTCTGTCTCGAAGTGGATCCCCTTCTTCTCCAGCATGCGACGCAGGCTCCAGGGATTGGAAAGCGACCCGTTATGCACGAGGCAGAAATCTTCCCCGGCGGTGTAGGGGTGCGCATGGGCCGGTGTCACCGCCGATTCCGTTGCCATACGGGTATGTCCCACGGCATGGGTTCCGGTCAATTGGTTAAAGCGATACCGTGCGGCAATCTCGGCAGGATGCCCTTCGTCCTTGTAAAGCTCGATCGAACGCCCCACGGCCAGAAGGTGAACCTGTGGAAAATTCTCGGCCAGCCAGGACCGGACTTTCGCAGGAGAGATTGAGGTCGTAAGCTTCGCGTGATTCTCGAGGGCCGCCATGTAGGCGTCTTCTCTAGTGTCGCGGCGGAGCCGATCACGCAGATCCAACCAGTTAAACTCTCTGAACGGCGAGAACAGGCTGAACTGTCGCAGGGAAGCTTCGATGGCTGGAGTAAACATGGCGAGGCCGCCCGAGTCCGGGCCACGGTCGCCCATGCAAACCAACATTGGCGTCAGCATCTGTCCGAGTTGCTCGCGAAACTCAGTTGTCCTCGCCAGCAATCCCACAATGCCACACATAAAGGTATCCTCCAGAGCAGAACGACATCGGTCGACTAGTAGAACTCGAGATACCGTTGGATCTCCCAATCGGAAACATGGCGTTGGTATTCCACCCATTCCATATGCTTGAGATCGATAAACTCCTTCAGAAAGTCTGCACCCAATTGCTCATGGAATAGCTTGTCCTGTTCCAGTTCATGGATTGCAGCACGGATACTCTGTGGAAGAATACCGATCCCCAATTCCTCGAGTTCTTTCGGGCTGTGCTTGTAGTGGTTGATGTTGTGCGGTGGTCCAGGCGCCGTTCTTTTGTCGATGCCATCCAGACCCGCAGCAATGACTGCGGCTGTGGCCAAGTAGGGATTGCAACTGGAGTCACACAAGCGCAGTTCCAAACGTCCATAGGGAACGCGGACCATTGAGGTTCGGTTATTGTCGCCATAGGAAATATATGCCGGCGCCCAGGTCGCGCCTGACAAAGACCGCCCAACCACCAGGCGTTTATAGGAGTTGACCGAGGGCGCAACCAACGCGGCCAGCGCGGGAGCGTGAGCCAACAGTCCGCCCAGGAAGTGATAGGCCAGAGAAGACAGTCCCAGCTTGTTCTTGTCGGCGTCGTCTTTGAACAGGTTGGTTCCCTGGGAGTTCGCGATCGACAGGTGCATGTGACAGCCGGTCCCGGTGCGATTCGACATTGGCTTGGGCATGAAGGTGCAAATCATGCCAAACTCGCGAGCAATTTCGCCTGCGGCCATTCGGAACAGCACAAAACGATCGGCCGTGGTCATGGCCGACGAATAGGTGAAATTGATCTCAAACTGCCCATTGGCATCCTCGTGATCAATCTGATAAACGTCGAAGCCCGTGGCTTGAAGAGCTCCCACGAGTTTTTCCAGGAAACCCCGGCTGCGCGAGAGACCCTTGTAGTCGTAGCAGGGCTTGTCAAGTGTGTCTGAGTCGTCGGCAGGACGCAACGAGCCGTCGGAATTTTTCACCAGCAGCATGAACTCGGGTTCCAAGCCCGTGTTCAGAGTCCACCCTCGCTCCCTCAGCCGGCTGATCTGTTGTTCCAGAATGTATCGCGTATCGTAGCGATAAGGTTGCCCTCGAACCCGGCCGTTACAAACAATCCGGGCGTAGCCGGGCTGCCATGGAACCAGAGTCAGGGTCGAGAGGTCTCCCACCGCCATAAAGTCGGGGTCATGTGGTTCCTGCCCCAGGCCCCACACGGCAAAGCCCGCAAAGCCGGCGCCGTCGTTTAGAATGTCTTCAAAGTGGCTAACTGGCACTGACTTGGTCTTGGCAACTCCGTGAATATCGACAAACTGAGCAAGGACGAACTTGACTTGATTCTCTTCTAGAAACGACTTGGCTTGGTCACGAGTCATGGGGTTTCTCCCTTTACTGAGTTGGCATGTCGGAACGAGGGATTAAGGCGTCGAGGCCAATGGCGTCACCGCCTTGATCGCGAACGATCTCCAGTAATGCTTCCCAGAGGTAGTCTCCGTAGCTGGGGTCCAGCCAGAAGCGGAAGGCTGCAGGCTGTTCGGCCAGGACCATGCACGAGACACCGGCTACACGGGTCATGACCACGCCGGTTGGAGGTCGACTGAAGTCAACTCCGCAGGTCTCGCGCAGCACGGCGTTGGATCGAGCTCCGGTCAAGAAGAATGAGGCGTCCTGTCGGCGTACCACATAGACGCCCAGAGGATGAGAACTCAACTCACGTCCGAACTCGGAAACTCTGTGACTGCCAGGGCCGTCTTCAAGAAAGACTTCCTGACGGTCCGTCCGAATCACCAGGCCACCGTCTCCCAATGATCGATAACTATAGACACTTTCGGGAACCTGAAACCCTGCTTGTGCCAGCCAAGCTAGGGATTCGGGGCCCTTGACGCTCATCTTGGGTAGGCAGCTCAAGTCGCAAAGCGAGAGTGCGGCTTTCAGTTGGGTCTCAATGGCTGCGTCCTTGAATCGAACCGGGACCTTCATGTTCTGGATCTCGGCCCAGACCGGATTCAGTTCTTCCAGGCAATCATGAATCGGACTACGCCGGATGCTGCTCGAAGTCTTCATGAGACCTCCTGTAGTGCGGACACCGACGTCTGACGCAAATGCTCCGGATCGTAGAATGGCGTTCGAATTACGGTAGCGCGAATCATCTCGGCTCGATCCACTCGAATCTCGATGGAACTTCCAGGCTTCGACTGCTCTGGTTTGACATAGGCCAGCCCGATCACGCGTCTCAATGTCGGGCTGAAGGTCACGCTGGTCACCCGTCCGGCGATCTCGCCGGAATGGATTACCAGATGGCATTCCTTGGGAATCGGTCCTGGATGAGTCTCGGGAAGGGAGAATCCAACCAGCGTGCGGGTCAGTGGCTTTTTCGAAAGGATGTTGAGGCTCCGCTGGCCAACAAAGAAAGACTTGTCCATCTTGACCGCCCAGTTCATGCCCGCCTCAAACGGATGGGTAAGGCCATCGGTATCCTGACCGATGATCACGTGTCCCTTCTCGAGCCGCAGGATTCGCTGTGCCTCCACGCCAAACGGCTGGATACCGAAGTCTCTCCCAGCTTCCATCAGGCGTTCCCAAACCCAGAGGGCCGAGTCAGCCGGAACGTGAATCTCGTAGCCCCATTCGCCGACAAAACCGACCCGCAACAAGCGCGCTGGGACTTCCCCCACCTCACCCTCGCGCACGCCCAAGTAGGGGAACCTGTCTGGCACGAGATCGATACTAGTCAATGACTCCAGCACTCGCCGGGAATGCGGGCCAGCAAGGTTCATGGCGGCATACGTCCCGGTTGCATTCACCAGGACAATCTTCATTCCCCAGATCATCGCCCAGCGCCGCATCTCCCGTGCCACTGCATCTGAGCCGCTCGTGGTTGTGGTCACATAGAAGCGGTCTGCACCCAACCGCGCAGCCACCCCATCATCGATGATGACTCCCGATTCGTCGCACATCAGGACGTAGCGAGTCATTCCCGGCTGCAGTTTGGCAAACCGACCGGTGTAGATCCTTTCGATGAACGCAGCCGCGTCTGGGCCGCTGATCTCCAACTTGCCAAGAGTGCCAACGTCAATGAGTCCGACGCGCTGGCGGACAGCATTGACTTCCCCGGTAATCGCCTCTCCTCTTGTCTTGCCTGCCACCGCGTAGTGCTCCGGCCGAAGCCAGTTCCCGGCATGCATGAACGAGGCGCCCGTCTGTTTGTGACGGTAGTGCAAGGGTGTCTGACGGTGAGGGCTGAAGATCCGGCCAGCCAAGTGACCCAACGGAACGGGGTTTATGAATGGCCGTGCGGTGGTCATCTCTAATGTTTCGAGGTTTTGGTTTGTCAGGCGGCAAAGAACACGAAGCACATTCAGGTTCGAGTGCTTGCCTTGCGAAGGGCCCATACCGAATGTGGAATAGCGCTTCAGCAGTTCGAGGTTGTCGAATCCTTCTTGTACTGCATGCTCGATGTCTTTCAGCTGGATATCTTCGTCCAAGTCGAGGAAGTTCTTCCCGTTCGGGTGAGAAAACACCGGATAGGCATGACTGCGCGACGAGCCGCTACGTGCTGGACGGCGAGGGATGTTATCCAACTGGGTGCCGCAGTGAGCCGCTGCCTCTCTCCCGGCACAGAAGCCGTCTGCCAAACGTTCCTTGAGGCCGTAAATCCCGTTGATTCGCCCTGCAGCGAACATGCCGGCCGGCAAGTCTTCCGGCACATATTGCTCCAAGGTGCGGTTATACCGCATACGCGTTCGCCCTTGCCGCAACAAGCCATCTGTAGGGGTCCAGCCGACGCTCATGGCGATGCCATCACAGGCAATTTGTGAAATTTGTGCAGGCTGGCTACCACCCCCGGGGCCCAGGGAAGCCAGGATGGCTCCGGCAATCGATCGGAGGCCACGCTTCGGAATCGCTTCATGAATACAACTACCGTTATGGATCGGAATACCTATGGCCTTGACCTGCTCAGCCAAAGCAGAAGGCTCGCCCTGAGACCTTAGGTCGGCGAGGGCCTGAACTCGGACTCCCGCAGCGATGAAATCGAGTGTGGCTTGGTAGCCGTCGGAGTTGGCTGCCAAGACAACCACCTCACGAAATGGCCGGACGCCGTACTGATGAATCAGGCGTTGTGCACCTGAAGCCAGCATCACACCGGGAAGATCGTTGTTACGAAACACAGCCGATTGTTCGTAGCAGCCAGCGGCGACCACGACGCTACGCGCCCGCAGCTTGGTCATCCGAGTCGAATCAATCAAGGCAATCCAATAGTCGGCGTAGTAGCCTGCCGCGAGGGTCGAAGTTCTGAGTTCCAGGTTCTTTAAGCTCCGCGCCCTGGCCAGGAGATCGGCATGGTGTTTACGAGCCTCCGGGTCAAGCGCAGTCTGATAGCAGAAGGAGCCTCCCAATCGGGGGTTTTCCTCTACCAGTACCACACGGACACCGCATTCGGCGGCGCTGACGGCGGCCGACAATCCAGCGGGTCCAGATCCCACTACCAAGACATCGCAGAAGTCGTAGCGCTTGGGGGTGTGCTTCAGCTCCTTCTTCGGATTCACGCTTCCTAGCCCGGCCATCTCGCGCATACGGCGTTCATAGAAAGGAAAAAGTCGGCGCGGAGTGTAGAACGCTTTGTAGTAGAAGCCAACAGGTAGAAAGGGGGACAGCCAGTCCATGCCTGCACCCAGGTCGCCGTCTACTCCACCGAAAGTGTTTACCGCCTTTACACTGAGCCCTTGCACAATCGGGTAAACGTCGGCCCGGATATTGGTCTCCTGTTGACTTTCGACCATGCCATTGCAGTCCAGGTTCGCCAGGCTCCAGATCCCCCGCGGCCGGTGGTACTTGAAGCTGCGCCCCAGCACGCGAACACCGTTGGACCAAAGCGCCGTGCTGACGGTGTCGCCGGCAAAGCCGGTATACTGTCGCCCTTCGAATTCGAATTGGATGGCCTGGCTTCGGTCTATCCATTCACCGGGTTGTGGAGGAAGCCGGTTAGTCATGGATTTGCTCATTCCCTGGCCCGCGAGTTCTCGAGCTCTTTGACTTCCTGTGTTTTTTCGATTTGGAAGGCAACGACGGACCAGTGTTTGTCGTCAAGATCAGCCAAAGACCCTGCAGGAGCGCCCAGCCGTTACGTACCATCGAATAAATAGGTCTGAACAATTTCATCTGTGACGGTGTTTCTTTCCGCAATGAACCAGATGCCGCTGGCGATGTGATACCACCATTCCTTCTTCAGCCCAGGTTCACCGGGACGGCAAAAAACGTAGTCGGCCCATTCACGGTCGTTGCTTGCACTGGGGTCGGGTGAGGGACGAGCCGTGCCCCCGTAGGCAAACTCTTGAATCGGCCTGAGTCCATTCACCGGACAACGCATCAGTTTCATAGGAGTGATGAGTGATAGGTGGCGAGAATAAGACCGTGATCGAAACTCTAGCAACACGTCATCGAGCCAGAGCGCAGACGTTGAGCGACAGCGTTTTCGCTCGCCACTCGTTATTCACCACTCGCCATTGCTTCAGTGCCCCACCGAGGCCGCGCCTTTCTCCCCAACCAGTTCATACTCGGCAAAGCGTGACAGGGTGAATGGTCTGATTAGTTCATGCTCTTCATCCTTGGCCAAGGTGTGAGCCATTGTCTTGCCGGAGACGGGCGTCGCCTTAAACCCCCAAGTCCCCCAGCCGGCATCGATATAGAAGCCCTTCACGTCAGTCCTGCCCATAATCGGAGAGAAGTCCGGCGTCATGTCCGAAAGTCCCGCCCATTGGCGCAACACTTTCACGTCTGACAGAAAGGGAAACAGTTCCAGTAAATGTCCGGCCAGGCCTTCCACAAAGTCCAGCGTCGAGCGTGTGGAATGGAGTTCGTAGGGATCCAGTGCAGCTCCCATCACAAGCTCCCCTCGTGATGATTGGCTGACATACAGATGCAGGCTCGCCGAAACAATGATGGCATTGAGCCAGGGCTTGAGCGGTTCAGTCACACAGGCTTGAAGCGGATGCACCACCAGCGGCGTGCGCAGGCCAACCATCTGGGTAATCCGGGGGGTGTAGCCTGCGACCGCCGAAAGCACCTTGCGGGTCTCAACCAACCCCCTGTTGGTTTCAACTCCAACGACCTCCCCGCTCTTTGTGCGAATCCCCGTCACGGCCGTCTGTTGGTGGATCTCGACGCCGCGCTGGTCTGCTGCCCGTCCATAGCCCCAGGCCACAGCGTCATGCCGGGCAATGGCACCGGGCGGGTGATAGAGCGCTCCAACGATCGGGAAGTGTCCCCCACAGCTGAGGTCAAGCTCCGGACAAATCTCCGCAATCTCGGCGGGCCCTACCAACTCGCTCTTCACCCCGAGGTGCTTGTTGACTTCCGCCCGCCATCGCATCGTTCGCAGTGTCGCATCCGTATGCGCCAGGGTGAAGTGCCCCCGTTCCGAATAGAACAGATTCAGATCCAGGTCGGTAGAAAGATCCTGAAACAGCCGGACACTCTCATCGTAGAACCGCACTCCCTCCGGAGTTAGGTAGTTGGACCGCACAATCGCAGTGTTACGACCCGTCCCACCACTGCCCACGTAACTCTGTTCCAGGACAGCCACATCGGTAATGCCATGATCTCTGGCCAGGTAGTAGGCTGCTGCCAAGCCATGCCCTCCACCGCCGATGATGACAACCTCGTAGTGATTCTTCAGCCGTTCCGGAGCGCGAAACATCCGTCCGTCCGGATATTCCTTACTGATAGCATATTTGAGCAAGCGGTAAGGCATCGCACCCTTGTCGGTTTGGAGAGACAGCCGTTCTATTCTCGACGGATCAACTCATGGCCACCGAAGTGGGAATATCCCTGGGCTTCGCGCTCCTGCACCTGCCGAAATCGCGTATTCTTCCTGATTGGAAGGGTACCAGGTAAGGAGGTCTTCTTCTTTTCCCTCGATGCCGGAGATTACCGAAGTTACTTTGCCTAGTCAACAACTTATCGTGTGCTGGTTGTTATTGTCGATAAAATGATTTATTTATTGTACTAATTAAGACAATATGTCGCTGTCGGCTGTCACGCGTCGAAACCGTTCAAAGTGGGGGAATGCCAGTGAAACACACCCAACGAGATGTATCGAAGCTGGCGCATCAAGCACCAACTGCGTTGCATCTGCCCGTCGACATCCCCATGAAGTAGAGGAGTGAAAAGTGCCCAACAAACGAGGCCGGAGAGAAGTTGACTCGAGAATTCCTCAGAATATGGATCGATTGGACGTAGAGATTTTGCGGCGATTGAGCCAAGACGCCCGAAAATCTTACCTGGAGATTGCGCGTGAACTGAAAGTTGCAAACGCGACGGTGCATGAACGGATCGGCAAGCTAAGTGGAAAAGGAATCCTGAAGGGTTTCTACACTCGGCTGAGTGCCGAAAAGCTGGGATGTCCAATAACAGCTTTCGTAGGCCTGATCACTTCTCAAAACAAGCAACTTCACAAGCTCGTGGAAAGGCTCAGGCAGATCCAAGAAATTGAAGAGGCGCATACGGTGACAGGCAAGTACGACTTCTTGATCAAGCTTAGAGCAAGAAGCAACGATGAACTCCAAGGGCTTCTCAATAAAATTGGTTCAATCCCGGGGGTTGGTCGGCACGAAACAATGATGGCTCTTACCACGATTCTGGAGCGGGATGTGCCTTTCTTTTAACGAGGGAATTGACGCACGGGGACAAGGTTGGCAAGAAAAGATCAGAATCAAGTGCTCAGGCAACCTATCGTCAGAATTGCTTCGTCACCTCTGGCGGATTTGTGCCAACGCTGACGATTGCGGCGACGAGAAGCTTTGGGTGGGTTCCGTGGGGCGCCTGTTTGTAAAGTGGTGGGCGCGACCGGGATCGAACCGATGAGTGTCAAAGTAGCTCTGGTTATGTATGTTGTTGATTCATCTTCATTTATCCTGTGCCAAACTCCTCGGTTCTGCATGGATTTCGCACATTCTTGTTCCCAAATTGTTCCCAAGTTCTTGAATGGTCCATTCCCGTAACGTGCTCCTCGGCTTGCTCCCCTCCTGCGGCAGGTCTCGTCTATCGCTCTAGCCTCAATGCTTCGGGAGCAAATTGCCAACCTGCTGCTCGCCTTTTGTACTCCCTGAAGAGTCGCAACGACCTGTAAGGACCTATGATCGGGTCGCCGAGCTTGGCAGGGAGCTGAACCAATCTTCTGTTGGCTGCTCTTTTAATTAGGGCGTCCTGAGTGACACGGGATCTCCAACGGAGTGACCTATTCGCATCGGCAGTCCTTTTCAGTTTCCGGTTAGACCACAATACGACCACTGACTTGGATCGGTAAACGCTTACGAATTTGCAGTCGCCTCGAGGAAGCTAACTTCCGGGTTGCCCGTCAACCGCCCACAATCCGAAGCGGTGTGTGGTGATGGCTCGGGCCACATTCCGGCAGCCGCCACTGCATTGGGCGGCGTCCTCCCAACTGGCCGCCGAAAATGGCGCTCTACCCGCTAACGGACGAACGCCAGCTCTCCATTTCAGCTGAACCTACCACAGGCTTTCAACAAGTGACGCTTGGTTTTCGAGGATTACTTTCCAACTTATGGCGAAGGAACTCACACTACAATACCAGACGACTAGACGCCTCCAACCTTCATGTACACATCAATCTTGCACGTACAGCCCCCACTGGTTCCATGTCCGCTGGACCTACCAGCCCACGAAAAAGAATCCAGTATCTTGGATATTCCTAAGATGAGCCTTGACTGGTAGCATTAGCAGTTCTATAGGTGAGCTCGATCAACACCTTCATCTGATTTGACCTGCGAAGAATTTTTGCACCGGGGTTGGAGGTTTTCCTCTAGGTCAGATTCTGCACTGGAAGTATGAATACGACTTCGCCGACCCAACGCCGCATCGCTAGGCGAGTGGTTCATGGATATCGTTGCCACTTGACTGTGGCTTTCCTTGTGCTTGCAGTGCTAGTCACATCATGTGCGAGAGAATCAAGCACCGGAACGGATATTCAGCTGACCTCTCTCGGAAGTGTTGAAGTGACCGGGCGTCTGCTTGAAATCCCTGGCGAATTTCCTCCCAACGATCTCTACAATTATGCGTACGTCTTGAAGTTCCGTGTGCTGGAAGTCCATCGTGGGAAAGTGGATGGCGAGGAGATCTTTGTAGCTCACTATAATCCTCTCAAACCTCGATCTGGAGTCCAGGACGAGGTCTCAGGTAGAGTCGGCGGGAACCTCAAGACTTTCAAGGCGGGCGACACTCAGCGCATGGCACTAGAGTGGCCGCTTGACCAGCACTGGATGGGTGGAATCATCGACAAGTATTTTGGCCAGCCGGGTGTCCGCTACTGGGCCGTCTGGACAAATTTGGTGGAGAAATAGTCTCGTTGCGAGGATTGACGTGCCGACTCCAAACAGAAACATAAGGTGTTTTGTCTTGTGCGCGCTCTTCTTGGGCATGAGTTCAACCGAGAGCAAAGCCCAAAGACGAACCATGCGGCCAGTCGTCCGAGGGCAGCACTATGCGGTTGCCTCTATGAAACCGGCGGCAACGCTCACAGCAGAACGAATTCTGGAGAAGGGTGGCAATGCCTTTGACGCCGCAGTTGCCGGGCAAGCGGTCCTGGGACTCGTGGACGCTGCGGGAAATGGTCCGGGCAGTGACGCTGTTCTGCTCCTCTATGATGCCCGTTCAAAAAAAGTCCTCTCGTTGAATGCAGAAGGGACCGCGCCGCGACTCGCCACCATTGAGTGGTATAAGAAAAACCAGAATGGCAAGATTCCAGTTTCTGAAGGATTGCTTGCGGCCACAGTCCCCGGAGTCGTTGACGCTTGGTACATCCTGTTGGACCGGTGGGGCACCATGAGCTTCGCCGATGTCCTGGCCCCAGCCATTGGGTTGGCGGAACAAGGTTTCCCGCTGGGAGATAGTTTGGCCTCAGCTATTGCGGGCACTAAGAAACTTCGCAAATTCCCATCGAGTGTCAAAGTCTACTTCCCTGACGGCAAGACCTTGAAAGCCGGCGAAATTTTCCGCAACCCCGATCAGGCACGCACCTTGAAGAAGCTGGTGGAGGCTGAGCGCGAGAACGCCCACAAGGGACGCCGCGAAGCCTTGCGAGCGGCGCGAGACCGCTTTTACAAAGGAGATATTGCCCGCGAGATGGCAAAGTTCTCTGAAGAAAATGGCGGGCTTTTCCGCTATGAAGACTTTGCCGAGTACACCGCCAAGGTGGAAACTCCGGTGTGGACTGACTATCGAGGTTACCAGGTCTACAAGAATCCTTCGGCTTCGCAAGGTCCAGCGGAACTGTTCGCGCTAAACCTGCTAGAAGGCTCCGATCTGAAGACCATGGGTCACAACAGTGCTGAGTACATTCATACCAATGTCGAAGCGGTGAAGCTCGCGTTTGCCGACCGGGACACGTATCTGGGTGATACCGACTTCATCCGCATTCCCTTTGAAGGCTTATTGTCCAAGGACTACGCGCATGAGCGGCGGAAGTTGATCGATCCGAACAAGGCCTCGCTGGAGTTTCGTCCTGGGCAAGCTGAGAAATTCATGCAAGGGCTGGAGCCTATCGAGCGGCCAATCGACATCGATTTCCCTGGGAAGGCTGACCACGAGGGTGACACGAGCTACATCGCCATTGTCGACAAAGACCGCAACATGATTACTTTCACACCCAGCCTGCACGATGGTTTCGGAGTCGGTGTTGTGATGGGAGATCTAGGGTTCTCGCTGAACTGCCGAGGCGATGTCTATTCTCTAGTGGCGGGTCATGCCAACGCGTTAGCGCCTCGAAAGCGTCCCCGCAGCACTCTGCAAGGTACCCTGGTCATGAAAGACGGACAGCCGCACATGGTATTGGGCAGTCCAGGTGGGGATGACCAGTGCCTGCGGACAATACAGACGTTTCTGAACATCGCTGAGTTTGGTATGAACATTCAGCAAGCCATCGAAGCGCCTCGATGGTCAACCCGCAGTTTCCCTGCTTCGCAGTTTCCGCACACCATGTATCCTGGAGAAATGACGGTGGAAGAAAGGATTCCAGAGTCCGTTCGAGCAACTCTAAAGACGAAGGGCCATCGATTGAAGGTTACAGGCCCCTGGTCGCAAGGATCCAATGCGGGAATTGTCGTGGATCTGACAACGGGGGTGTTGCATGCCGGAGCCGACCCTCGAGCCGAAGCTTACAGTTTGGCTTGGTAGGCGTTATCCGATAGAGGCCCGTTGGCTTGAGGCAGAATCTGACAACATGCATCGACGGTTTGTGCTTGCCATTCTAGCTGCCTCTCTCGTGAGCAGACCAGGTCGAGTGATCTCGGGAAACAACTTCCTGGCAGCAGAGGAGAAGTCCAATGGCTCCAGACAGGCAGGATTGGCGAAGGAGGTCCGCGCGAAGGGTTGGATCGTGTTCAGCGCCCAGAATGCACCGGGAGACTGGGATCTGTTTCTAATGCGGCCCGATGGATCGGCGCGGAGAAACATCACCAATACTGCTGATTTCCATGAGGCTGCAGCGCGCTTTGCTCCCGACGGACAGAGAATCCTTTATTATCGGATTCCCAGATCGTCCAAACTCGATAACAACACTTACGGCACATTTGAGCTCGTCATTGCTAATTCAGATGGTAGCAATCCCACAGTCTATGGAAAGGAGTATTCATGGGCATCCTGGGGTCCAAAGGGCGAGACGCTTTCTTGCCTTTCCAAGAGTGGAATTCAAATTGTCGGCGTCCGCACAAAGAAAATCGTTCGTGTACTTGATCGGAAAGGAATCTTCGAGCAGCTTTTCTCGTCGCCCGACGGAAAATGGCTCTGCGGGACTGCCAACGGTCTGGGCCAGCATTGGACGATTGCTCGCATGGAGTCAACGACCGGCGAACTGAATCCCGTGAGTGACGGCAGCTGCTATAACTGCACACCAGACTGGTTTCCTGACTCCACCCGCATCATCTTCTCCAAAGGAATTCCCTGCACCCTGGATTATGCTCAATTATGGATGGCGAATGGCGACGGAAGCGGGAGAAGCCTGATCTACGCTGAGAGCGGCCGCCATATTTACGGTGGCATGGTTTCGCCAGACGCCCAGTATGTCCTTTTCACAAAATCGCAACAGGATTTGGGAAAGGTCGACAATTCGCTGACCACAATGGCGCTCATGCGTTTACAGGATGCACCGACCATTGGCGGAGAGAGTTTAGAACTTCGCAAACTCCATCCCGGAAGCAAGGATGGGCCCGTGCTCGATCTCTCATTGGGCTGGGAGCCGCACTGGACCTATGTCGAGCTGAAGGAAAAAGTGGCAGCTAACCCAGATTCAAAAAGCACAAAACCCAAAGGGCAGGAATCCGAACAGATCGGGCGACCCACCCGTAATCCTGCTTCAAGCCGATGACGCAGAGACACTACCCGGCGATCTCACCCGAGTGCAAACGTGGAGGGATTCAGCCTTCACTCGGTTCACTCCGGATTTTGTTTGGAAGAGTGTCATCACGGTCAGGCGAAGCTTCAGCCAAACTGAGTAGTCCTAATTTCGTGCGGGAAAGACAGTCTGAAACTCACATTTCGTTTGGCCATGTCCAAACTCCAATATGAGGCCTTCCAAGACCTCATCCTCTCCGAGACTAAACAACCGCACCAACCAATTTTGCAACTGCCGCTCCAGCTGAGCTGAGGGAATCGCTACTTGGTTTTCACGACCCACATCTTTCTCTTCTACTTCCTTCCCCTGGTTCTCCTGCTTTACTACCTGTTGCCGCTTGGGTGGCGAAACTCGTTCCTGACTCTGGCAAGCTATGTCTTCTACGGATGGTGGGAGCCTTGGTTTGTGCTCCTGATGCTGTTTTCCACGGTTTTGGATTACTACTGCGGCAAAATTATTTCCACGCCAGGAATGAGCCAGAGCTGGAGACGGGCAGGACTACTGGCGGCTATCATTGGCGACTTGGGACTTCTTGCCTTTTTCAAATACGGCACCTTTACGGTAGAGAATCTGAACAGGTTGCTTGCAGTCGTTGGGCACGATGCATTCTCCGTATTTCAAATCACGCTGCCCATTGGAATCTCGTTTTACACATTTGAGACGATGAGCTACACAATCGACGTGTATCGCGGCGTCGTGCCACCCGCTAGATCGTTTGCGGATTTTTCTTGCTTCGTCAGCCTCTTTCCCCACCTCGTCGCAGGCCCCATCGTTCGCTACAACGTCATCGCAGAACAACTCGCTCGTCGGCAACACTCTTGGGAGAAGTTTTCTCAAGGAGTGGCAATTTTCATTCTCGGATTTGCAAAGAAAATTCTACTAGCGAATCCGATGGGCAATGTGGCCGACCAGGTGTTTGCCGCCCAATCTCCGATGTTGCTGGATGCTTGGGTTGGCGTCATCGCCTACGCATTTCAGATTTATTTTGATTTTTCCGGCTACTCGGACATGGCTGTTGGGCTAAGCCGGCTGTTCGGTTTTGTGATTCCCAAGAACTTCGCATCTCCCTATCTCGCCGAAAGCATCACAGATTTCTGGCGCCGCTGGCACATTTCGCTTTCTACTTGGTTGCGGGACTATCTGTATGTTCCTCTGGGTGGCAATCGGCAGGGGCCGCGACGAACGTACATCAATCTAACGATCGTCATGCTTCTGGGCGGACTTTGGCATGGAGCTAACTGGACCTTTGTTATCTGGGGAACCTACCACGGAATTCTCCTCGCGTTCGAGAGATGGAAAGGAAAAGAGACGATCTATGCGGGGCTGCCTCGCTGGGGACGGGTGGGCATTACCTTTGTGCTGGTGTTATTCTCCTGGGTGCTCTTTCGATCACCTACCCTGAGCCATGCGCTTTCTTACATGGGCTGCATGTTGGGGCTCACACAGCCGGGAGGGGCGTCTGCTCTCTTGGCTGCGCAGATCTACGCACCGCATCATCTGACGATCATGGGCTTGTGCGCCTTTTACTCTTTCCGATCTACAGAAGTGTACGATTGGGCAGACCGTCTCTCCTGGCCCCGAACGATCGTGTTGGTGCCCCTTTTTGTTGTGGCCATCATTGCCATGTTCACGCAAGCTTTCAACCCGTTCTTGTACTTTCAGTTTTGACAGCGTGCTCCCCAGATGCGCCGACGCGGCTATCTCACTCTCTTGACTGTCTGTTTCCTGGCGATCGTCTTTGGCGTACCGGTCGCGGATGCTGTGATCGAAATTTCGCGCCACGATCGAAGGCCCACGATCGCCGCATTGTTTTCTCGTTTGCCCAGTAAGGAATCCCTCAGATCCTTGGAAAGTGACCTGGAGAGTTCTTCCTGGTTTCCTCGGGCATTGCGGCCGTCGTGGCAACGCCTGCGATTTGCGGTCTTGGCTGATCTTGGGGAAAAAGCCGTCTTGGGACGCGACGGGTGGCTCTTCTATGCTCCCGATGTTCGCTACCTGGTTGAAACCTTCCCTCCCGCCAGCGATGCAAAGAAAGATGATCCCTTGTCGGCAATCATCGCATTTCGGGATCAACTTTCGCGCAAGGGAATTCGCTTGCTGGTTATCCCGATGCCTGTAAAGCCCAGCGTGTATCCCGAAAAGCTCAGCCGCCGCGTCGTATCCAGAGGCCAATCATTCTCGCCGCACACTCTGGAGTTGATATCCAAGCTCAGAGCAGCCGGCGTGGAAGTCTCAAACCTGTTTGAGACCTTTAGGGGACTGCGAGAGAAGATCTCCCTGCCTGAAAGTGAATCCTACTATCTTGTTCGAGACACGCATTGGTCTGGCAAGGCGGTCATCATCGCCGCAGAAGCGGTCGCCGAACAAATCCGTCGTCTGGGTTGGGTAGACTCTGGTTCAACAGACTACGGTCTGAAGGCTGTGATGGTTAAACGTCGCAGCGACGTGGCCCAAATGGTCAAGGTGCCTGGGATTGAGGAAGAGTACCCTCCAGAAGATGTACTCTGCTATCAAGTCGTTCAAAAGAATGATGGCAAGCCTTATCAGGACGATCCGCATTCGCCTGTGCTGGTCCTTGGAGATAGCTTTCTCAGAATCTATCAGCGTGATGAGCCCACGGCGGCTGGATTCATCTCGCATCTCGCAGTGAAGCTGCGGCGTCCCCTGGCTTCCATCGTCAATGATGGCGGAGCCTCCACGCTGGTTCGCCAGGAACTCGCGAGACAGGCCGGACTGCTCAAAGGCAAACGGCTAGTGATTTGGGAGTTTGTGGAGCGAGACATTCGATTCGGCACGGAAGGCTGGAAGGAAGTTGCTCTGCCCTGAGGCGCGGCACGACAGTTTGTCACCCAGCCCTAAACATCGCGAGTTAGTAATTCCTGGGAGCGCTGACTCGGTTGCCCGGAGCTTTGAAAAAATTCAACGGTAGGGACTTGGAGCATCGCGTCCGTACCGGATCAGGTTTATTCGCCCAAGCGAATTTTTTCACAGCTTCCCGTAATTGAGGGAAGCCCGTGCGCCAGCCATAACGCATTGTGAGTCATTTCTTACCGGCGATTGGCGCAGCCGTCCAGTGAGCGCAGCACCCCGCCGGAAGTGATAGTACGGGGCCGTCTTTGGCATTAGGATGCAATTTGCGCAGCGCTTTGCTCTCTCCGCCAATAACGGGAGCATCTTGAAGACGAATAAGCGACATGGCGACTGAGTCGTTCACCGCTCCCAAATCGGGCTTCGACCTGGTAAAGAGCACGTACTTCCCGTCTGGCGAGATCTCTCCGGAATAAATGTGGCGGCCATCTTCTCCGTAGACTAAGCTTCTCGTTTTCCCCTCTCGATCTGCCATCCAGAGCTGAGTCCATCCATAGTCCAATTTCTGTCCGACAGCTTGAGCGCCCTTCCCGCCATCTAGCACTTCCTGGTTTGCCGGCCGGGAAGAAAAGATCAAATGGTGGGAATCAGGAAACCAGTCTGCGGTGCAGTTTTGATATTTGTTGACTGGATTGACTGCTCCCGTCTCGGCATCCAGCCGCACCACGGTCCACATCTCTCCATAATAGTTGGCTGGCCCGCAAAACGATTTGCCGTCCGGTGACCAAACAAGTTGCTGATAGATTCCTTTGCGGTCCATGCTGCGGAGCAATTTCTTGGACGCCAGATCGAAGATCTCAATTCCTGCTTTGGTCAAACAGGCGATCTGCCGTCCATCGGGGCCCCAAGTTGCCCAAGGGAATTCTCCCGGCTTTCCATAGACTTGCGGCTCGGAGCCATCAGATCTTGCCATGACGAGTTCTCCGTGAGCGCCACACTTGTCCAGACCGAGTTTCGTAGTTCTGGGAATACGCCTGTAAAGAAGCTGTTTCCCATTCGGGGAAAAGCGCGCTCCGATTTCATGGTAGGTTGTTGTTTGGGTAAGATTGCGTTTGTCTGACCCATCCGGTCGCATGATGAACAAGTCCCAATCGCCTTTTTCACTGGGTCCCGTGTACACAATCCAGCCTTTGTTGTGCACCTCGTTGGCGAGCTTGGTGACCAGAACGTCATTGGCTGGCGGTTTTCCAAGCAACCAACAGTGGGCGATGCTGCCCATGAAGAGACTCAGGGAAATCAGGAGCCTGACAGTCCTGGAATGATGGATCATTGCTTTCTCCTATCTGTGCTTGCTTCCAATGAGGTTCCCCCATCCACAAGAGAACCGGACCATCCTTGGCAAGCGGATATTCACACCTGCTGGACAATTACTCATGAGCGCATCTTGAATTCAGATGACTCCGCTCTTCGTAACCGAATTTGAGTTTTCGTTCTATTCAGCTTCACAATAAGGCGGGGGAACGTTCTCGTCAATCGTTTCCAAGATCTGGACAAGAAAACTTCCTTTTGTAGGGAAACTGAGGACGTCGAGAGTCGTCCCAAACAATCAAAATACATTGTTGCTGCCAGATCAACCCATCACAAGAAACTTTGCAGCATTTTGGACAAATTGGAAATAGTGCTTGACGGGTCGGTTTTGTGGTCTTCATATGTGAGATAGAAAAATATCTAGAATAGTTCTGGGAAGGCAACCGCAAGCCTTGAGTGAGAGGACTCTCAGTGCTTTCCTTGTCGGCTTCGGTGAAGCACGTTCGACTGAGCAATGGAACCGAGCGTCTGCTATCAATCGCCAGCCCTGTTGGATGAATTGTCAAAAAGGTTGGCTTAGCAAAGTTAGCGAAGGAGGACTTGACCATGAAATCGCGAACGACAGTCCTTATGTGGGTTGGGCTCATTACCGGCTCAGCGCTAGCACAGGTGGGTACTGAAGGTGGCATCTTGGGTGTCGTACTGGATGCATCTGGCGCCGTCGTAGCTGGCGCCGAGGTGACGGTCACCAATCTGGACACGAACCTCAAGAAACAGGCCGTGAGCGATGCAACAGGAAACTTTGAAATTCTGGCTTTGCCACGAGGACCTTACTCGGTAACGGCTACGTTCGCAGGCTTCAAGACATGGACTCTCGAAAGAACAGAACTAACGATTGGGGAACGCAAGAGAATCGCTCCGGTATTGCAAGTCGGCGAAGTGTCGGACAAAGTCACGGTGGAAGCTCGGGTAGAACTGCTTCAAACGGAGAAGGGATCACTGGAAACCATTGTTGAGCAAAAGCAAATTGTGGAACTGCCTCTTAACGGACGCAATCCCGTCGAGTTGGTACGCCTTGTGCCCGGAATGCGTTTTGGCGGGCAGGGCGGGCCCGAGAGAGGAATCACAGTCAGTGGAATAGGCAATTCTGGCGGCGATCGTGGGGCTGCGGAATATTCAGTCGATGGCCTCAACTCTAACGCTGGTATGGATGAAGGTGGAATAGCGGTCCCTAACGTAGTAATACTAGGTTAAGTTTCTACGAACTATTCAGGCGCTGGAACTTTGTCTGACACCAAGGGCAAAAGCCATTGAGCCTAATCAGACGCCGCTGCATCCTCCGCCGGACCTGAGGTAAGGT